>Ga0080006_1151663_pt1 | contig 43324 bp, 40 predicted proteins | sample RS3BMetagenome_FD_69209 | JGI IMG/M metagenome (GOLD analysis project Ga0080006, IMG submission 69209) | Ferric oxide microbial mat and aquatic microbial communities from Rainbow Spring, Yellowstone National Park, USA - RS3B (SPADES... ... | reverse complement strand
GTTGCGGTGGCCCTGCAGGTGCTGCAGGATATGTCGGCACCGACGGGCACGCACGGGCCCGGCGCGCCGCTGGCAGCGGCCACGGGCTAGCCCCCCGCGGCCGCTGCGCGTGGCCTCGGTGCCGGGGCCTTCCTGCATCCATCCCTCGGACCGGGCCCTGCGCCAGAGCTGGCCCCGGGGCGAGTTGCCAGGCGGCGCAGAGGAGATACCCCCTGCGAACGCGAACCCCTCATGCGGCATAGCGCAGGAACGCACGTTTGTCGGCGGCAGGCCGGCGGGCGCCGGGGCCGGGGGGGCGGCCATGATGCGGTTGTTTGTGGCCATTCCGGGGCCGTCGGACGCCCTGCAGGAGTTGGACGCGGTGGTTGCCGGGCTGCCTCGCGTGGACTGGCGTCCCGTGCCTCCCGGCAGCCGGCACCTGACGCTGCGCTTCCTGGGTGAACAGGCGGAGGGGGTGCTGACGCCTCTGGCGGCCGCGCTGCAGGCGCATCTGGCGCCGCTGGAGGCCTTTGCCCTGGAGTTGGTGGGGATCGGGGCGTTCCCCAGCCCGCAGCGGCCGTCGGTGCTCTGGGCGGGTGCTCGGCAGGGCGCCGACGCCTACGCGCATCTGGTGGCCGCGGTCGATGCGGCCCTGCAGGAGGCTGCGGTGGCTGCGGCCCAGCAGGAGCCCCGGGCCCACCTGACCATGGCGCGGCGGCGCAGCGACGGTGACCTGCGGCGGGCGGCGCAGACTGCGCAGGTCCTGGCAGCCCGCTGGGCGGATCACGGCTGGGGATGGCTGGCGGTCAGGCAGGTGGTCCTCTTCCGCTCTGACCTCAGGCCCGAGGGGGCGCGGACCTTCCCGAAGGTCCCCTCGAGCGCGTCCACGAGCCCCCGCCCCGCCGAGGGGCTCGCCTCGGCGATCCGGGCGCTCACCGCGATCTCCGCCGCCCTGCCGTCCGGCGACAGGGCGACCTCGCTCGCCCGGACCACACCGGGGATGCGCCGCGCCAGAGCGACCTCCCGAGCGAGCGCGGCCTGGTCCGCCGGGCCGAGCGGGCCCCCCTGGCCCCCGACCCGGGGGATCCCGACGGCGGGGGGCCCCGGGCCCGCCTGGCCCGGGCCGGGGTGGTGCTGGTGGTGGGGCGGCCCAGCCTGGTCTTCCGGAACCGGGAGCGACTCCGGCTGTCGACCATGGGCGAGCTGGCCGACCACCGCTGGCACCACCTCGGCGCCCCGGCCGACCCCTCCGCCTGAGCGCCGGGCGGTTCAGCCGGGCGCCACCCACCCCCGCGAGCGCTCGAGGGCCAGGGCCCACACCCGGCGGGCGGCTCCGGCGGCCTCGGCGGTGGCGGTCGGGGAGAACGAGACGTCCTCGGCCCACAGGGCGGAGAGCTCGTCGAGCGAGCCCCAGACGCCCCCGGCCAGTCCGGCCAGGGTGGCGGCCCCGAACCCGGTGGTCTCGATGGACCGCGGCCGGGCCACCGGAATGCGGGTCTGGTCGGCCTGGAGCTCGAGCAGCAGGCCCATCACCGAGGCGCCCCCGTCGACCCGGAGCACCGACGGCCGGTCGACCGCCCGCCCCATGGCGTCGACGACGTCGGCGACCTGGAAGCTCATGGCCTCGACCACCGCCCGGGCCAGGTGGGCCCGGTTGGAGCCACGGCTGAGGCCGAGGATGGTCCCGCGGGCGTAGGGGTCCCAGTGGGGGCTGCCCAGCCCGGTGAAGGCCGGGACCACCGTCACCCCCTCGCTGGAGTCGACCGAACGGGCCAGCGGCTCGAGGTCCTCGGACCGCTCGATGACGCCGAGACCGTCGCGGAGCCACTGGACGGCCGCCCCGGAGACGAACACCGAGCCCTCCAGGGCGTAGGCGACGACCGGGACGCCCGAGGCCCGGGCCACGGCATCGTCGAGCTCCCAGGCCAGGGTGGTGAGCAGCCCGTCGGCGGGCGGCGGGCAGGTGGACCCGGCGTTCATGAGCACGAAGCTGCCCGTGCCGTAGGTGACCTTGGCCATGCCCCGGTCGAAGCAGGCCTGCCCGAACAGGGCGGCGTGCTGGTCCCCGGCCATCCCGCCGATGGCCAGGCCGGCCAGCGGGGAGTGGGAACCGAGGGCCGACGGGTGGACGGCGCCGAAGCGCCCGCACGAGGGCCGGACGTCGGGAAGGGCCCCGAGCGGCACGCCGAAGAGGTCGCACAGCTCCGCCGACCAGGCCCGGTCCGAGATGTCGAGCAGGGACGTGCGCGAGGCGTTGGTGACGTCGGTGGCGAAGGCCCCGCCCTCCGTGCCGCCGGTGAGGTGCCAGAGGAGCCAGGCGTCCACCGTCCCGAGGGCCAGATCGCCGCCGGCCGGCACCTGCCCCTCGGTGAGGAGCCAGTGCATCTTGGTGGCGCTGAAGTAGGGGTCGAGGACCAGGCCGGTGCGCCGGCGCACCAGGGGCAGGTGGCCGGCCGTCACCAGCTCGTCGCAGACGGTGGCGGTGCGGCGGTCCTGCCAGACGATGGCGTGGTGGTGGGGGCGGCCGGTGCGCCGGTCCCAGGCCACCACCGTCTCGCGCTGGTTGGTGATGCCCAGGGCGGCGGCCACCCGCCCGGCCCCCTCCAGCCGTCCGGCCACCTCGGCGAGGGTCTCGCGCACCAGCGACCAGATCTCGTCCGGGTCGTGCTCGACCCAACCGGGCCGGGGGAAGTGCTGGGTCAGCTCGCGGTAGGCCCGGTCGACCTCGACGCCCTTTCGGTCGAAGACCTGGGACCGGACGCCGGTGGTGCCGGCGTCGACGGCGATGACCACGGGGTCGGTGGGGGGCATGGGGGGACGATAGCCAGCGGTGCCGGCACCGACCCGTAGGATCGGGCCGGCGAGGCCGGGCCGGCGAAAATTCATCCACGAAACCGTTGACAGGGGTGTAACTACGCTGCTGTAATGAACCCACTATCTCGTACCTCGGGGGAGGGTCAACCACAATATCTTGTGGTTGGAGCAACAAACTCCAGTTGACTGGAGCGAGGCAGCAGTGGCGGCGCCGGGGATCGGGGTCGCTGACGCAGCGACAACAACGGCAGCATTCGACCCACGCACACCGGACCGGCGCACCCCAGGGGGGGGACCGGCCGCCCGACACACAGAAAGAGGCGTCCCACATGGCCATCGCTCCGCAGAGGCTCGGTATCGGCATCCGCCGTCACTTCACCACGCCCGAGGTCCATCCCTACGACGAGGTGACCTGGGAGCGACGGGACGCCCGGATCACCAACTACCGGGACGGTGCGGTCGCCTTCGAGCAGCTCGACGTCGAGGTGCCCTCCACCTGGAGCCTGAACGCCACCAACATCCTCTCCCAGAAGTACTTCCGGGGCACCCCCGGCACCGCCGAGCGCGAGACCTCGTTGAAGCAGGTGGCCGACCGGGTGGTGGACACCATCACCACCTGGGGCGTCAAGGACGGCTACTTCGTGGACGACGAGGAGGCCGAGACGTTCCGGGCCGAGCTCAAGCACCTGGTCATCCACCAGAAGGCGGCGTTCAACTCGCCGGTGTGGTTCAACATCGGGGTGGCCGGCGTGCCACAACAGGGTTCGGCCTGCTTCATCCTGTCGGTCGACGACTCGATGGACTCGATCCTCAACTGGTACACCGAGGAGGGCGTCATCTTCAAGGGCGGCTCCGGCGCCGGGGTCAACCTGTCGCGCATCCGCTCCTCCCATGAGCTCCTCAAGGGCGGCGGCACCGCGTCGGGCCCGGTCAGCTTCATGCGGGGGGCCGACTCGTCGGCCGGCACCATCAAGTCCGGCGGCAAGACCCGCCGGGCCGCCAAGATGGTCATCCTCGACGCCGACCACCCGGACATCGAGGACTTCATCTGGTGCAAGGCCATCGAGGAGCGCAAGGCGCGGGTCCTGCGCGACGCCGGGTTCGACATGGACCTCGACGGCAAGGACGCCATCAGCCTGCAGTACCAGAACGCCAACAACTCGGTCCGGGTCACCGACGAGTTCATGCAGGCGGTGGTGGACGGGAGCGACTGGGCGCTGACCTCCCGCGGCGACAGCGGGGTCGTCCGCACCGTCCCCGCCCGCGAGCTGTTCCGCCAGTTCGCCCAGGCGGCGTGGGAGTGCGCCGACCCGGGGATGCAGTTCGACACCACCATCAACCGGTGGCACACCGCCTCCAACACCGGCCGGATCAACGGCTCGAACCCGTGCTCGGAGTACATGCACCTCGACAACTCGGCCTGCAACCTGGCCAGCATGAACCTGATGAAGTTCCTCCACGACGACTCGTCGTTCGACGTGGCCGGCTACAAGGCCGCGGTGGAGGTGGTCTTCACCGCCCAGGAGATCATCGTGGGCAACGCCGACTACCCGACCGAGAAGATCACCGAGAACTCGCGCCGCTTCCGTGAGCTGGGCATCGGCTATGCCAACATCGGCGCCCTGCTGATGGCCCAGGGCCTTCCCTACGACTCGGACGAGGGCCGGGCGTGGGCGGCGGCCATCACCGCCCTGATGACCGGGCACGCCTACTCGACGTCGGCCCGGACCGCGGCCCGCATGGGCCCGTTCGCCGGCTACCACGACAACGTCGAGCCGATGCAGAACGTGCTGCGCATGCACCGCGACGCGGTGGCCGCCATCGACGAGGAGATGGTGCCGACCGAGTTGCTGTCGGCCGCCCAGGAGGCGTGGGACGCCGCCGTGGAGCTCGGCGAGCAGTACGGGGTGCGCAACTCGCAGGCCAGCGTGCTGGCCCCCACCGGGACCATCGGGCTGCTGATGGACTGCGACACCACCGGCGTCGAGCCCGACCTCGGGCTGGTGAAGACCAAGAAGCTGGTGGGCGGGGGCACCATGTCCATCGTCAACCAGACGGTGCCGCGGGCCCTGACCCGGCTGGGCTACTCGCCCGACCAGGTGGACGAGATCGTCGCCTACATCGATGAGCACAAGTCGATCATCGGCGCCCCCTACCTCCGGCCCGAGCACCTGCCGGTCTTCGCCTGCTCGATGGGCGACAACACCATCCACTACCTCGGCCACGTCCGGATGATGGGGGCGGTGCAGCCGTTCATCTCCGGTGCCATCTCCAAGACGGTCAACCTGCCCGAGGACGTCACCGTGGAGGACGTCGAGCAGCTGCACATCGACGCCTGGCGGATGGGGATCAAGGCGGTGGCCATCTACCGCGACAACTGCAAGGTGGCCCAGCCGCTCTCGACCACCAAGAAGAAGGGGGAGGAGTACGACAACGCCGCCCCCGCCGGATCCGACGCCGAGGCCCATGCCCGGGAGCTGAACGCCAAGATCGCCGGCCTCGAGGAGGCCCTGTCCCACGAGCAGGCACGGGCCAGCAACACGCTGGTGCTGCCACCGGTGCGCGAGCGCCTGCCCCGCCGCCGCAAGTCTTCCACCTTCTCCTTCCGGGTGGCCGACTGCGAGGGGTACGTCACGGTCGGGGAGTACGAGGACGGCCGGCCGGGCGAGGTGTTCATGAAGGTCTCCAAGCAGGGCTCGACCCTGGCGGGGATCATGGACGCCTTCTCCATCTCGGTGAGCCTCGGACTCCAGCACGGGGTGCCCCTCGAGACCTACGTGCGCAAGTACGGCAACATGCGGTTCGAGCCGGCCGGGATCACCGACGACCCCGACCTCCGGATCGCCACCAGCCTGGTGGACTACATCTTCCGGCGCCTGGCCGTCGACTACCTGCCACTCGACCAGCGGGCCGAGCTGGGCGTGCTGTCCACCGCGGAGCGGATGCAGCCGACCCTGCCCGGGGTGGAGGAGACCGCCACCGAGTCCAAGGGGATCAACGAGGTCGACGACATCGACCCGGTGACCGCCACGGTGGTGGAGGGCAGCGCCCCGGTGCCGGCCCCGGCTACCCCGACGGCGCCGGCCACCATCGCCCGGGCCGAGCCCAAGGACGCCCCCTACTGCTACCAGTGCGGCAACGCCATGCAGCGGGCCGGCTCGTGCTACGTCTGCAGCAGCTGCGGGGCCACCAGCGGCTGCTCGTAGCGCGAAGGCGGCCGGGAGTCGCGGGCGTCTCGAGGGGCTCCCTGTCGTCCTTTGGGACGTCTCCCCCGGTCGGCGGCCACGGCGTTCCTCTGCTGCCGCTGAACCCGGTCTCCGGACGTGTCTTCCTCGAGGTGCTCCAACCTCTGAACCCGGCGGTGCCCCACCCGAACCGAGCGGCGGTGCGACGCGATCCAAGGTCGGGTGTCACCGACCGGGTGTTCAGCGGTACCTTCCTGGGCGGTATCCCTGACGATCGAGTCGATCAACAACCGGGCGGCGTTGACATGCACGAGGGAACTAGACCATGAACATGGCCGGACGACATTCGCAAGTCATCTCGCTGTCGTTGAGCAGTCCGGAAGAGATGTTCGTTCTGGCGTCGACAGACCTGTTCTCTGAATACCGGAACTTCATGACAGGACTGGAGTACTGCATCAGCGTGCTGCGAAGCCGCCGTTCCGGCGCACCCATACGGATCGAATTGGCGCTGCCCGCTGCGAAGATCTCGGCGGGCATAGACCGAAGGATCTCCCGGACCCTCAAACGATACTGCGATCATCGGATCGCCTACAACCAACGCGAGCGGCGCGCGGTCCGGCTGGACGGCCTCTTCTCGCTAATTGTGGGGATCCCCCTTGCGCTCCTTGGCTTTGTCCTCGTGATCGTCAAGTCGAGCATCGTGGGTGCCAGTGGCAATGCCAACCTCGCCCTCGACTCCGGAGGGTGGGTGTTGGTATGGGTGGGTCTGTGGTTCCCTCTCGACACGCTGTTGTTCACGCCACTCTCGTACGGGAGGGAGAACCGGGTCCTCAAGCGGCTGCAGACTGCGGACATCGCCATCGAGCCGCACGCGGCGATGGGGCTCTGATCCGGAGGCGGATGGAACTGGCTCCGTTGGCGGGAAGGGCTGTTGGCGGGGCAGGGAGGAGATCGACCTCCGAGACGCTGCGGCACGCCGGCGGGGGAGCCTGACCGACGCGGCGGCCACCACCGGATCATCGCACGGGACCTTCGTCCCGTGCCGGTCTCCGGGGGACGCACACTGGGGATGAGGATCGGGAACGGTCCGAAAGGACCCGTCGATTCGCCAGTGCATGCCGGACATCGTCACGCGCGATCGAGCGTGAGCACGAAGGCTTCGACCGGCTCGTCGTATCGGGCCCGGATCTCCTCATCGAGTGCGTCCAGGAGCGGCACCACCGCCTGGTCGTCGAGGTCGGCCGGTCGAAGCTCCACCTGCAGGCAGCCCATTTCAGCACCCCGCCCGCACTCGACCCGTACACCGACATGACTTGCCGGTGCACCTCTGACGCACCACGGCACCCCGGGCACCTGCCCCCGCTCCTCCGGAGACCGCCGGGTCAGAGGCTCGCAGGTCCCACCAGATCCGCCGCACGCAGGGGCCACGTGAGCCGTAACGCTCCTGCCGGCGCCAGTGCCGCCCACCGATCGCCCAGGTCGCGCACCCCCTGGATGGCGAGGGCGATCGTACGGTCGTCGACGGTCTCGAGCACGGCGAGCGCCGCCGGGTCGCCGCTGGCGCGGATGCGCTGGCGTACGCCCGCCGGGGTATCGGGACCGTCGCCGAATCGGTTCGTCACGCAGTTGGTGACGGTCTTGGCGGTCCGGTGACCGGCCGACAGCCAGCTCCGGGTCCCCACGGCGGTGGCGGCACCGGAGACGATCCGCCCCTGCTTCTGACGCTTGACCTCTCGGGCCGAAGCCGCCCGACCGGCATCACCGTGTCGATCGGCGGCCAACTCTCCCCACAGGCCGTCTCCGATGCCGAACAACGACTCCACCACCAGGTGGGGAAGATCGTGCGGCACGTGCACGGCCACTCGCCGTGCCCGGGCGCCATCCCCGAGATAGGTGCGATCCCTGTCGCCGGGACCGGCGCCCTTCACCATGGTGAGCTCCATCGCCGACAGCTTCGCACGTGCGGTCTTGCACGCCCGCCCCGGGTGCCCCGTGCGACCGGGGCCCGGGGCCCGGGGCCAGCCGACGCGTCACCGGGCGCCACGGTCGGGCAGGCGGCCGCGAGCCGGGGCAGACTCTGGTCGTCCGCCCCGGAGAGAGGAACCGCATGTCCAAGCTCATCTACTCGACCATCGCCTCGGTCGACGGCTACGTGGCGGACGCCGCGGGGGAGTTCACGTGGGCGGCGCCCGACGAGGAGGTGTTCGCCTTCGTCAACGAGTGCGAGCGCCCGATCGGCACCTACCTCTTCGGCCGTCGCATGTACGAGACGATGGTCTACTGGGAATCGCCCCCCGACCCCGGAGGGTCCTCCGCCGTGAAGCGTGACTTCGCGGCGATCTGGCGCACCGCCGACAAGGTCGTCTACTCCACCACGCTGGCCTCGGCGACGAGCGCCCGCACCCGCATCGAGCGCGCCTTCGATCCCCGGACGGTCCGGTCGATGAAGGAGGCTGCCGACCGCGACCTCACCGTCGGCGGTGCCGACCTCGCCGGTCAGGCCCTGCGGGCCGGCCTGGTCGACGAGCTCCAGCTCTTCGCCGTCCCCGCCCTGGTGGGCGGGGGCACCCCGGCCCTCCCGTCCGGTGTCCGGCTGGACCTCGAACTCCGGGAGGAGCGCCGCTTCGCCGCCGGTACCGTCTTCCGGCGCTACCGGGTCCGTACCCCGTGACCGGCTGCCGGTCGTGCCCGGGGGGGCGCCGTGTCACCCGTCGGCGGTAGCGGTCCGGCCCCGCCGATCGTGGTGCCGCCACCGACCGGCGGCCACCTGCGGTCCGGTCAGCTCGGCACCCGCGACCTGACGGTCTCCACCGTCGCCAACATCGGCCCGGGGATCGACTTCTACTTCGCCTTCGGCGTCATCGCCGTCACCGCCGGCGTGGCGGCCCCCCTGACGATCGTCGTGGCCGGGGTGGCCGTCGTCTTCCTGGCCGCGGCGGTGGCCGAGTTCACCCGGGCGGAGCCCTCGGCCGGCAGCTTCATCACCTACGTCGAGACCGGCCTGGGGCCACGGGCCGGGGTGGTCACCGCCCTGTTGGTCATGGTCGGCTACACGGTGGCCATGGCCGGGGTCTTCACCATGGCCGGCGGGCTCGTGGCCATGACGTTCGCCCACTACACGTCGCTGCACCTGCCGTGGGGCCCGCTGACCGTCGTCCTGACCCTGGCCGCCATCTGGTTGACCGCCAGAGGGGTCAAGCTCTCCACCACCGCGGTGGGCATCGCCCTGGTGGCCCAGATCGGCATCATGCTCGTGGTCTGCCTCCTGACCCTGGTCGAGCACCGCGGCCACCTGTCGCCGGCGCCGTTCTCGTGGTCGCACCTGACCGGGGGCCTGGCCGGGCTCTCGGCCGGGTTCCCGCTGGCCCTCTACCTGTTCATCGGGTGGGAGAACGGTCCGGCCCTGGCCGAGGAGTGCCGGGACCCGAAGCGGACCGTTCCCCGGGCGCTGTTCCTGTCGATCGCCGTCGGCGCCGGCCTGTTCGTCCTCTTCGCCTACGCCACGGTGACCGGGTTCGGCTACGACGTCGCCTCCATCGGGCGGTCCTCGGTCCCGTTCCTGACGGTGGCCGACCACACCCTGGGCGGGGCGGCGGTGCTGGCCTGGGTGGCCGGCATCGTCTCGGTGCTCGCCGCCCTGGTGGCCGGGTCGAGCTCCCAGTCGCGGATGCTCTACGACGGGGGTCGCACCGGGCTGCTGCCCGCACCGCTGGGACGGCTCCGGGCCTCGAGCGACACACCGGTGGTCGCCCTGGTGGCCATGGCCGCCTTCGGCCTCGCCGTCATCCTGGTGTGGTGGCTCACCCACCTGGCCACCGGGACGACGGGGTCCATGGACCCGGTCGGCCTCTACGCCGAATGCTCCACCATGGGCACCATCGTGATCCTGGTGGTCTACGTCCTCACCATGGTGTCGCTGCCGGTCTTCATGTGGCGCCGGCACCGGGCGAGCTTCTCCGTGCTCCGGCACGCGGTGGTTCCGTCCCTCGGGTCGGCCGTGCTCGTCGTCCCGTTCATCGAGCTGTGCAAGCCGGGCCAGCCGGCGCCCTACAGCGCCTTCCCGTACGTGGGGCTGGCCCTGCTGGCGGTGGCCGCGGTGCTCGCCGGGGTGGTGGTGCGCCGCCATCCGAGCGCCGGCGCCGCGGAGCGCGGCACGCCGGCAGGGGAAGCCTGACCGACCCCGGTGGCCGCCTCCGGATCGTCGCACGGGACCTTCGTCCCTTGCCGGTGGCCCCGGAGAGGCGCACACTGGGGGTGAGGATCGGGAACGGTCCGGAAGGAGCCGCCAATGCGTCGAAAACACGGTGACCCATCCTGAGATGGGGCGGCACGGGATTGTACGGCGACGACGCCGGTAGGCCCGGGTGCATCGAGGCGAGCAGCCCAGGCGGGGAGCGTCGCGACGAGCACGGACGCGGAAGTCCCCCGGAGGCCATTTCCCGACGTGCGGTCCGATTCAGGAGCACAGCTGCAGTAAGGCGCCCGACCCCCGACAGCTCGTGGGGCGGGCGCTTTCGCGTCACCCGGGGTCCGGGGTTCGACGGAGCCGGTAGAGGTCCTCCCCGGCGTCGGGCACCACCAGGGTCCCCGCCCGGTCCCCCCACGCCACCGGGTCCACCGAGGTCGGGTCGAGGTAGTCGAGCCCCACCGACCGGGTGACCTCCTCAGGGATGCCGGTGGCCAAGGTCACCGTCACCCGTACCCGCTCACCGGCCACCGGGTCCCAGGTACCCGACCCCCGCAGGTGCGTGCTGTGGGCGAGGTCGCCCCATGGCACGCCGGCGAAGCGATCCCACTGCCCGAGGAAGTAGTCACGGCAGTGGTAGCCGATCTCGGCGATCCGGGGGTGGGTGAGGGAGAGCTCCCGGATGTGCGGCGCGTAGAGGACAACCTGCCCGCCGTCGGCCACCACCGGCTCCACTTTGTAGAAGCCCTTGGCCCCGGTCCAGAGGTCGTCGTAGCGCTCGGGGACCAGGGAGAGCACCTGTGCCACCGGGGCGTCGAGGTGGCGCACGTGGGCCTCCGCCGACACTTCGGCGGCCGAGGCCCAGGCGGCGACCGGGTCGCCGAAGGCCACCGAACGGACCGTCCCCGGGTCGGTGCCGGTGACGGTGCAGAACGCCAGCCGCTCGGCCGGGACCATGGCGGCGGCCTCGTCGATCAGCGCCCGGACCGGGGTGGTCCCGGTCGTGCCGATGAGGGCCGAGCTGGTCAGGAGCGCTCCCAGCCAGTGCGACACGTCGATGAGCTCGCGTCCCGACACGCCCGGGAAGAGGTACTTGTTGCCGCCGGAGAAGCCGACCACCTCGTGGGGGAACACGGGTCCGACGATCAGGACCACGTCGTGGTCGACCACCGCTCGGTTGACCCGCACCGGGATGGCGTCGGTGAGCAGGCCGCCCGACAGCTCGGCCACCCGGTCGGACCCGATGGTCCCGAGGGCGGCGAAGGCGGTCGGGTCCCACCAACGGTGCTGGGCGATCACCGTGTCCGGATAGGTCTCGTCCAGGGCCCCGGGGGGTGACCCGAGATGCGCGGCGAGGGACGGCCCGTCCATGGCCGCATGGGTCCCGAGGGCCACCAGCACGCTGAGCCGGGCCACCCGCCCGTGGAGCGCGGCATGGATGGCGCCGAGGAGGAGTGGCAGCGGCCCGCTCCGGGTGGCGTCGGGCACCAGAACGCAGACACTCCGACCGTCGACGCCGGCGCCCGCCAGCGATCGGGCCACGAAAGCCCGGATCCGGTCGCCGTCGAGGAGCTCGCGGGGGCCACCGACCGACGTCGCCGGTCCCCCCGCCACGGTCACGGTCCCGGTCGGGCGGATGACGGTCACCGTCTCGGTCATGGGGGCTCCCGTCCGGCGGCACCACGGTTGCGTGCCCGGTGCGCCACACCCATCATAGGGAGGTGCCCCCCGCAGCCTCCCCGCTCAGGCTGCACCCGGACCGGCTCCTGCCCCCCGACCCCGGGGTGCGCTCCATCGCCCGACGGATCCTGGCGGCGGTGGCGGGGCTTCCGGTCGTCTCCCCCCACGGTCACGTGGACCCGCGCCTCCTCCTCGATGACGCGCCGTTCCCCGACCCCACCTCGCTGCTGGTGACCCCCGACCACTACGTCACCCGCCTGCTCCACGCCGACGGGGTCGACCTCGAGGCGCTCGGGGTCGGTCAGGGCGAGCTCTCCGAGGCGGCCGCCCGGGCGGCCTGGCGCCTGCTGTGCGGGCGGTGGGACCGTTTCGGTGGCACGCCGGTGCGCACCTGGCTGGAGGCCGAGCTGGTGGAGCTGTTCGGCGTCGACGTCCGGCCCTCGGCGTCCACCGCCGATCACGTCTACGACCGGGTGGCGGACTGCCTCGGGCGTGACGAGTACCGGCCGAGGGCGCTCTACCGGCGGTTCGGCATCGAGGTGCTGGCCACCACCGACGACCCGGCCGACGACCTGGCGGCGCACGCCGCCCTCATGGCGGACCCGACGTGGACGGGACGGGTGGTGCCCACCTTCCGGCCCGACCGCTACCTCGAGCCGGACCGGGCGACGTGGCACCACGACGTGGCCCGGCTGGGTGACGTCGCCGACGTCGACACCGGCGACTATGCCGGCTACCTGCAGGCGCTGGAGCGGCGCCGGCGATCCTTCGTGGACCACGGCGCCACCTCGGCCGACCACGCCCACATCGACGCCGGCACCGCTCCCCTCGGGGACGGTGAGGCGGCCCGGATCTACCGGTCGGCGCTGGCCGGGGAGGCCACGCCCGCGGAAGCTACCGCCTTCCGCCGGCACATGGTGTCGGAGATGGCCCGGATGTCGTGCGACGACGGGCTGGTGATGATGCTCCACCCCGGGGTACGCCGGGGCCACCACCGTCCGACGGCCGACCGGTTCGGGTCCGACACCGGGCACGACATCCCGGTGGCGGTCGAGTTCACCGACGCCCTCCGCCCCCTGCTCGACCGGTTCGGGACCCACCCGGGATTCCACCTGGTGGTCTTCACCACCGACGAGACCAGCTGGTCGCGCGAGCTGGCCCCCATGGCCGGCTTCTACCCCTCGGTGTTCGTCGGGGTGCCCTGGTGGTTCCTGGACGCCCCGGAGTCGATCCGGCGGTTCCGCTCGGCGGTGACCCCCACCGCGGGGTTCTCGCGCACGTCGGGCTTCGTCGACGACACCCGGGCCTTCTGTTCCATCCCCGCCCGCCACGACATGGGCCGCCGGGTCGACGCCGGGGTGCTGGCCACCATGGTGGCCGAGCACCGGATGGACGAGGCCGAAGCGGTCCACACCGCCACCGACCTGGTCGGCGGGCTCCCGAGGCGCGTGTTCAAGCTGTGAGCCCCGGTGCCCTGCCCCGCATGCCGGGGCGGCGCCCGGCGCCCCCGGTGCGGATGGCCCACCTGGGCCTGGGCAGCTTCTTCCGGGCTCACCAGGCCTGGTACACCGCCCATGCCCCCGACGCCGAACGGTGGGGCATCGCCGCCTTCGCCGGCCGGGACGGGCGCCGCCTGGTCGAGGAGCTCGACGCCCAGGACGGGCGCTACACCCTGGTGAGCCGGGGGGCCGTCGCCGACCGGTTTGAGGTGGTGGGAAGCCTCGCCCGGGCCTACACCGGCACCGATCACGACGCCTGGCTGGCGGTCCTGTCCTCGCCGGCGGTCGCCGTGGTGACCATGACGGTCACCGAGGCCGGCTACCACTGCGGGGTCGACGGGAATCTGGACCTCGATGACCCCGAGGTGACCGCCGACCTCGCCGCGCTCCGCCTCGACCCCCGTGGACCGGTGCGGACCGCACCCGGACGCCTGGTGGCCGGGCTGGCGGCACGCCGCCGGGCCGACGCCGGGCCGGTGACCCTGGTCCCCTGCGACAACCTCCCGGCCAACGGGGCCACCGTGGCCCGCGTGGTGCGCCGGCTGGCCGAGCGGCTCGAACCGGCACTGGCGGCGTGGACGGAGGACACGGTGTCGGTGGTGTCGACCGTGGTCGACCGCATCACCCCCCGGCCGGCCCCGGGCGACCGGAAGGCGGTGGCCGATGCCACCGGGGTGGCCGATGCCTGCCCGGTGGTCACCGAGCCGTTCGCCCAGTGGGTCCTGGCCGGCGACTTCCCGGCCGGCCGGCCGGACTGGGAGGCGGCGGGGGCCGAGCTCACCGACGACGTGACGCCGCACCAGGCGCGCAAGCTGTGGCTCCTCAACGGTGGGCACTCCCTGCTGGCGTACGCCGGGAGCGTCCGAGGGCACGGCACCGTGGCCGAGGCGGTCACCGACGACACCTGCCGGACCTGGCTCGAGGCCTGGTGGTCCGAGGCCGCTCCCCACGTCGATCTGCCGTCCGGCAGCCTGACCGCGTACCGGGTGGCGCTGCTGGAACGGTTCGCCAACCCGAGGATCGGGCACCGCCTCGACCAGATCACCCCCGACGGATCCAAGAAGCTGCCGGCCAGGGTGGTGCCGGTCCTGGTCGCCGAGCGCCGGGCGGGCCGGTTGCCTACCGGGGCCGCCCGGGTGCTGGCCGCCTGGATCTGCCACCTCCGGGGGAGGGGCGTGCCGGTGGCGGACGTCGGGGCCGGTGTGCTGGTGCCGCTCGCCGCCGGGGCCGTCCCCGACGCGGTGCGGAGCATCCTCGGTGCCCTCCACCCACCACTGGCGGAGGACGGACCGCTCCGCGCGCTGGTGGCCGGGCAGGTCGCCGAGCTCCTCGGTTGATCGGAGACCGTTCCCGCCTCCCGGGGCCGGCAGGGCCGCCGGATGAGGCGCAGACTGCGCTCGTGACGGCAGATCATCACGGTCCGTGGTGGTGATTTCTGCACGGGCGGCGAGATCCTGCGACCGGCAGTGTCCCGTGCTTCAGCACGAAACCGGCGGTCCATCGGCCGCTCCTTGCTACACCGCAGATGCAGGCTCACGGCCGTGACCGGTCAATGACGACCGGTCACGCATCACGGTTCAGAGCGGAGGACTCACCTTGTTCCGCAAGTCGGCGGACAGAGGCTCGGCTTCTTCGGTACCGGCGGCTCGGCCGGCAGCGGTGGTGCCGGTTCGGTCGCCAAGTCGGTCGACGGCTCCGGTTCGGGGCCAAGCGGTACCGGTGGATCGGGTCCCGACCCCACCGAGCTGGCCCGGGGGCGCCGCCCCCGAGCCACCCAGCGCCACTCCCGAAGGACCGGCGCCCGGCGCCGGTCCTTCGGCGTACCGGGCCGAACGGCCCCTCTCGACACCTCCCGCTCAAGTTCCCCCGGGATGGCTCCGATGTGATCAGTGCATATCGGTGACCATCACAAGAGGGGAGGGACGTCGGCCATGGATCATGACCCCGGATTCCCGGGTCGGCTGGTTCGGCGCCCTTCGCGGCGCCGATCCGTACGGATCGGCGTGGTGGCGGTGCTCGTCTGCCTGGGATCACTGGTGTCCGCCCAGGTCACCTCGTCGGCCTCGGCCGCCCCCGGCCGGCGGGTGACCGGCCCGCACCAGCTGGCGATGACCGGGGCCGCCGCCGTGGAGCAGATCGCCCCCAGTGGCACCGGACGCGGCTACTGGATGGTGGCGGCCAGCGGTGGGGTCACCTCCTTCGGCGACGCCGTCGGGTACGGGTCGGTCTCCTCGCTCCCCCCGGGGGGGCGCATCGTCGGCATGTCCCCCACGCCCACCGACCACGGCTACTGGCTGGTCGGTGCGGACGGGGGCATCTTCTCCTTCGGCGACGCCGCCTTCCACGGCTCCACCGGGGGCATGGCGCTCAACCGGCCCATCGTGGGCATGGCCGCCACCCCGGACGGTCGCGGCTACTGGCTGGTGGCCTCCGACGGGGGCATCTTCTCCTTCGGCGACGCCGCCTTCCACGGCTCCACCGGGGGCATGGCGCTCAACCGGCCGGTGACCGGCATGGCGGTGACACCCGGCGGCCACGGCTACTGGCTGGTGGCCTCCGACGGGGGCATCTTCGCCTTCGGGGACGCCACCTTCCGTGGTTCGATGGGCGGTGCGACCCTGGATGCCCCGGTGGCGGGCATGGCACCGACCGCCACCGGTGACGGGTACTGGATGGTCGGGACGGACGGCGGCATCTTCGCCTTCGGTGACGCCCCGTTCTTCGGATCGCTGGTGGCCAGCGGCCCCGCCTCGCCGGGTCCGTCGTCACCGGGGTCGGCACCCGCCACCGCCACCGGCAATCCGGCCGTCAGCATCCCACCGACCCCGAACTTCCTCGGGGTGTGCTATCCCCACACGACCAGCTCGGTCTGCACGGGCGAGATCGTCCAGGCCACCGACGCGGCCCGGGCCCAGGAGGGCCTCGGGCCGATCCACCTCCCGGGCAACTTCGCCGTCCTCACCCCGGCGGAGCAGCTCTTCGTCCTCACCGACATCGAGCGGGTGGACCGGGGCCTGCCGCCCGTGGTGGGGCTCGACCCCATCCTCAGCGCCGACGCCATGGGCGGGGCGTTGGGGAACACCGATCCGACCCCGTCCCAGCTGCCGGCCGGCATGGGCCTGATCGCCTGGGGCTCCAACTGGTCGGAGAACGGTAATCCACTGGGGTCGAACTACTACTGGATGTACGACGACGGTGAGGGCAGCGGCAACATCGACTGCACCGCGTCGAACACCGCCGGCTGCTGGGGCCACCGCGAGAACATCCTCGGCCTCTCCTCCTACCAGGCCACCGACGGGGGGACCCTCCTCATGGGGGCGGCCGAGGATGTCTCGGCCACCCACGGCGGCTGGGCTTCCGACTCCGAGCTCATCGTCCTGGCATCGGGGCCGGTGAGCGGTCTGGCGTACACCTGGGCGGACGCGGTGGCGGCCGGGGCATCCTGAGCCGACCGGCCCGTCCCGGGCCGCCCGGTAGGGTGGCATGCGGACCGACGGAGCGAGCAGATCAGCGAGCGGATCGAGGTGCCCGATGGATGGTGCGATGACCGATGGGACCGCGGTGCTGCCGCTCTCCGACCGCGAGCTCTCGGACCTGGCCCTGGCCGCCGATCCCGACGCCCCGCTCGACGTCGACGCCGTACCCCTGCACGTCTACCTGGCCCGGGCGCCCAGCATGCTCCCGTCGTGGTACATGCCCGACACCATGGCACGGCCGGGAAGGGGTTGGCGGGTGCCGGTGGTGCTGGCCATCGTGGCGACCTTCGTGATCATCGAGGCCCTCGGACTCTGCAGCGCCTACGGCCAGCTGGTGGTGGGCTGACGGCGCCGGGGTCCGGTCGGGCCCGGTTCAGCCCCCGAGCAGCTCGGGGTGCCGCGCCTCCACCATCCGGCGCATGCCGTCGCGCCAGTCCACCGTGGTGGTGCCCACCAGCTGGTGGAGCCGGGTGAGGTCGACCTGCACGCTGTCGATGGTGTCGGCGGTCGGCGCGAAGGTGGGCTCGATGCCGGTGAGCTCACCGAGGTAGCCGCACCACTCCTCCACGCTCACCGCCTGGTGGCCGCCCCAATTGACGGTGATGGACGGCGAGGTGGCCGCGGCCAGCAAGCCCGGGACGAGGGCGAGGATGTCGTCCTCGTGGATGGGGTGGTAGACGCTCGGGGCGTCGATGTGGACGGGGATGTCGCTCCCGTTTCGCATCATCTCGAGATGGATCGCCGGCCAGCCACCCCCGTCGCCGTAGGGGACGGCCAGGCGGGCGATGGTGGTCGGCAGGGCGAATCGTTGCGACGCCCAGCGGGCGGTGGCTTCGGCGGCGATCTTGCAGATGCTGTACGTGCGGAGGAAGGGCCACACCCCGTGGTTGTCGCCCAGCTGGTCGTCCTCGGCGAACACGTGGTGGCCCATGGGCTTGTACACGCCGGTCGTCGAGCAGTGCAGGAAGGCACCGGCATCCCGATGGTGCTCCATCAGGGAGGCGAGGCCGCCGCTGTTGGCGGCGAGGTCGGTGTTCCAGTCGTTGGACTTGGAGACCGCGAAGTTGATCACCACGTCGGCGTCGGCCGGCAGCCCCGAGACGTCGCCGGCCACCAGGTCGATCGGCACGCACCGGACCCCCACCGCCTCCAGGCGGGCCCGGGCGGCCTCGTCACGGAAGCGGGCACCGCCGTAGACCTCGTTTTCGGCCGCCAGGGCCAGGGCCACCGGCCCGGCGACCTGGCCGGTGACACCGGTGATCACGATCGTCTTCCCCTGCAACGGCTGTGCCGACATCGGTCCGTCCTCCTCCGGACCCCGAGCGGGGGCCGAGCGGGGGCCGATCCTAGGTGATGCGCACACGACGCCCGTCTGACCCCGGTCGGGGTCCGGACGGCGCCTCCGGTCCGGACGGCGCCGAATTGGTGCTAAGGGTGGACATCCCCGGTCCCGGTGGGCCATACTGTCGGTTCCGCCAGCTTTCGCCGGTAGGCCGCCTTTTCCCAGGTCACCGCTGCGCTCGCGCTGACGGACGTGTCCGTACTCCCGATCATCAGCTGAAAGTGACGTTCCCATGAGTGCCACCTGGCGCAAGCACGCAGCCTGCCGGGGCATCGATCCAGATGTGTTCTACCCCGCCTCCGACGACGAGGCCGGTGAAGCCAAGTCCATCTGCGAACAGTGCGCAGTACGCGAGGCCTGCCTCGAGCACGCGCTGGCCAACCGGGAGCGCGAGGGGATCTGGGGCGGGGCCACCGAGCGCGAGCGGCGCCGGATCCACCGTCAGCGTCGCAAGTCCGCCTGAACCCGGTCACGGGGGGCGGCGCACCGATGCCGGACCGGCCGGGGGACGGCGGTTCCGGGTACGGTGCGCCATGAGCACCTCCGGGGAGCCGGCAGGCCTGGCCCTGCCCGGGGACCAGCTACGGGTGCTGGGCGTCCTGGTCGAGAAGGAGCTCACCACCCCCCAGCACTACCCGCTGACCCTCAACGCCCTGACACTCGGCTGCAACCAGAGTTCGAACCGCGACCCGGTGGTCGACTACGACGAGGCCACCGTCGAGTTGGCGGTCCGGACCCTGAAGCAGCGGGGACTGACCCGTTTCGTCCACCCCACCCACGGCCGCTCGGTGCTCCGGTACGAGCACCTGCTGCGCGACGTACTCGGCGCCGACGAACGGCAGCTGGCCATCCTGTCCGTACTGCTGCTCCGCGGTCCCCAGACGGTCGGCGAGCTCCGCGCCCGGACCGAGCGCATGGTGGTGTTCGACGACCTGGCCGAGGTCGACCACGAGCTGGAGCTCCTGGCCGGCCAGGCCGGTGGCCTGGTGGGGCCGGTCCCACGACGCCCGGGGCAGAAGGAGGGCCGCTACGCCCACCTGCTCGGAGCCGACGACCCGTCGGACGCTCCGCCGCCGGCCGGCGACGGACCGACCCCACCCGGCCCGGCCTCGGCCGCCGCTCCGGTGGCGACGGAGCTCGAGGCGCTCCGTCGCGAGGTCGCCGAGCTCCGCGACCGGATCGACGAGGTCCGCTCCGCCCTGGGGCTCGACGATCGGGACGCCTGACCCGGCGGCCCGGGCGGAGGATGGCGGTGACGGGATCCGGGGACGAGGTGGGGCGGCTGCGGGAGCTGCTGGGGCACCATCGGGCGGTCGACGACCGCGAGCGGGCCTCCCTCGCCGCCTTCCTGGACGCCCTCGACCGCCTGGCCCGCCCGCTCGACCGGTCGGCGGACCCGACCCACGTCACCGCCTCGGGCATCGTGGTGGGGAGGCGGGGGGTGGTGCTGCACAAGCACCGTCGGCTCGGGCGGTGGCTCCAACCCGGCGGTCATCTCGATCCCGGGGAGGCGCCGGCCGAGGCGGTGCTCCGGGAGTGCCGCGAGGAGACCGGCCTGGCCGTGACCCATCCGGCGGGCGGGCCCCTCCTCGTCCACGTCGATGTCCACCAGGCGGGCGGACACCTCCACCTCGACCTCCGGTACCTGGTGCTCGGCGCCGACGCCGACCCGGCCCCGCCCCCGGAGGAGAGCCAGGAGGTGGCCTGGTTCACCTGGGCGGAGGCCGGGCGTCTCGCCGACGGGGCCCTGTCGGGGGCGCTCCGCTCCGCCCGTAGAGTCGTGCCTACCCCGGTCGGCCCCGAGGAGCGAGAGGACACACCATGACCGAGCCCTTCGACACCCTGCTGCAGGTGCAGCGCCACGACACCACCCTCGACCAGCTCCGCCAGCGCAAGCGGACGCTGCCCGAGCTGGCCGAGCTCCGGACGGTGGAGGACGAGACGGCGGCGGCCGAGGTGGTCGGGGCCGAGCTCCGGCGCCGGGTCGACGATCTGGCTGCCCGGCAGCGGGCGCTCGAGGAGCAGATCGCCACGGCGGCCGCCCGGCGCCACACCATCGAGCAGCGGATGCTGTCGGGGAGCGTCACCGCCTCCCGCGACCTCCAGGCCATGGATGCCGAGGTGCATCACCTGGCCGAGCGGCAGGCCGAGTTCGAGGAGTCCGAGCTGGCACTGCTGGAGGAGGAGGACCCGCTCGACGGTGCGCTGGCCGCCAACCGCTCGCAGGTCGCCGACCTGGCCGTCGAGGCGGAGCGCCTGCGGGGTGTGGTGGCCGGGGCGGTGCGGGACCTCGACCAGGCCATCGAGGCCGAGTCGGCCCGACGTGCCGAGGTGGCCGCCGGCCTGCCGGCCGATCTGGCCGCCACCTACGAGGGCCTGCGGGCCCACCTCGGCGGGGTCGGTGCCGCCCGGCTGGTGGGGGACCAGTGCGACGGCTGCCACCTCACCCTCCCCTCCAAGGAGGTGGAGCGCATCCGCCGGCTGCCCCCCGAGGCGTTCGCCACCTGCGAGCAGTGCGGCCGGATCCTGGTCCACTGAGCCATGCTTATCCTGGTACGGCACGGTGAGTCGACGGGGAACGCCGCCGGGCTCCTGGCCGGGCGGGTGGAGGTTCCCCTCACCGAGCGGGGGCGGGGACAGGCCCGGTCGGTGGGCCGGTCCCTCCACGGCGTCACCCGGATGATCGCCAGCCCCCTGGGCCGCGCCCGGGCCACCGCCGAGGCGCTCGGCCTCGGCCTCCCCGTCGAGATCGACGACCGCTGGGTGGAGGTCGACTACGGCGAGTACGACGGCCGGCCGCTCGGCGAGGTGCCCGCCGCCACCTGGGCCGAGTGGCGGGCCGATCCGCACTTCCGGCCCCCGGGGGGTGAGACGCTTGCCGAGGTCGGTGCCCGGGTCCGGGAGGCCTGCGGGGAGCTCTTCGCCGTCGACGGGGCCGGCGCCCGGGGTGCGGGGGACGTCGTGGTGGTCAGCCACGTGTCGCCGATCAAGGCCGCCACCTGTTGGGCGCTCGGCCTCCCCGACGAGGGGGCGTGGCGCCTCTACCTGGCGACCGCCTCGGTGACCCGGATCGCCCACGGACCCGGGGGGATCGTCCTCCACGCCTTCAACGACACCCCCTGGACGGGCGGTCCGACGGTCAGGTGAGCAGCGCGGTGAGGATGTAGTGCATCACCCGCTGGGCGGCGGCGGCCGACCGGTGTCCGTTGGTCCGCTGCCCGTCCCACGCCTCCCAGCTGGCAGCCAGCTCCACGGCGTCGAGGAGCATGGGCCCGTCGGCCCCGGCCGCCGTCAGCTCCGGCTCGAACGTGGTCGCCAGCTCCTCGCGGAGTCGCCGACGGGCGACCCCCAGGATGCGCTGGATCGACTCGGACTCGGACGCCCGGGACACCACCGCCCGACGGACCGGTGAGATCGACACGTAGAGCTGTCGGCGCTGCCGGCAGACGGCGTCGATCCGCTGGGCCAGCGGCCCGGTCGGGGGGATGGTGACCACCCGTCGCCAGTAGCGCTGGGCCTGGACGATGGCACCCTCCTGAAAGACCTCCTCGACGTCGTCGAAGTGGTGGAAGACCAGTCGGAGCGAGACCCCGGCCCGCTCGGCGATCAGCCGGGCGGTGGGGCGCGGGTTCCCCTCCTCGATGAGATCGATCATGGCCAGGGCGATGTGCCGACGGGTCCGCTCGCCCCGGAGCAGCCGGCCGTCGTAGTCCGGGTCGTGCTCGTGGGCCTCCAGGGCCGATACGAGACCGGGGCCGAAGGTGGCCTCGTCGAACACCGACTTCTTCGAACCATTCGACGGCATCCCGCGATCGTACCCACCGGACCTGCCAAGTACACGGTGAACCGTGCACTGTGCCGGAGTCCGTTCCGGCGACGACCGCCGCCCGCATCCTCATCCGGGGCGGCCGGCACGGCGGAGGATGAAGGCGGCGTGGAGTACCTCGAGATCGCGCCGGCGCCCGGCGGCATTGGCGGTGGTACCGATGAGCCGCTCCGCCTCGGCCTCGGTGGCCCACGTCAGTGCGCTCGTCTCGCCGTTCGCCGCCATGGCCCCGGCGTCGACCTCGGTGCCGTCATCCTCCATCAGGTAGAAGTAGTTGGAGGTGGCGCCGTCCCCGGCGGCGAACCGGCCCGGGAGGTGACCCACCGCCACCGGCCGGTGGCCGGTCTCCTCCAGCGTCTCGCGCACGGCGGTGTCGAGGGGGCGCTCGCCGGCATCGGGCCGCCCCTTGGGGAACGTCCAGTGGTACCCGCCGTAGTGCCCGCTCGGCTCCCGGAGGAGGATGCGTCCCCCCGGGTCGAAGACGACGCCGCCGTAGCGTGGCTTGTGACCCGGTGGCCATTCGCCCTCGGCGTGGAGGTCGCGGGCCCGGTAGCCGGCCGGGTCGCGGTCCCCGGTGGTCAACGGCCCGGTTCCCCGGTGGCCGTCCCGGCCAGGACCCGGTCGCGCCCCAGCAGCACGTGCTCGGCCATCAGCCGCCCGGCCCGGGAGCCCTCACCGGCGGCTACCGCCCCGACGATGAGGTGGTGGAACAGGGCGGATCGGCGCAGCTCGTCGGCGTCGAACCGGCGGAAGGCCCGGTAGACGAGGGGGACGTCGACGGTGCGGGCCAGCAGCTGCTGGAGCCGCTCGTGACCGGCCGCCGCCACCACGGTTCCGTGGAACCGTCCGTTCGCCTCGTGCACCTCCCAGACCGCCCCGGTGCCGTCGGGGTCGGGAGCCCAGGCGCCCACCGCCCGGTCGAAGTCCGCCGCCGCGGTGGCGATCCCGTCGAGCTGCTCCGGTGACCGGCGCTGCGCCGCCAGCTCGGCGGCGTAGGCCTCGAGGCGGGCCCGGAGCTCGTAGAGGTCGCGGATGTCCTCCTCGGTGGCGGTGGCCACAACCATGCCCCGGTGGCGACGGGAGGCGACCAGCCCCTCCACCTCGAGCCGGCGCAGCGCCTCGCGGACCGGCGTGCGCGATAGGGACAGCTCCTCGCTCAGCGCCTGCTCGACCAGCCGGGCCCCGGGGGCGTACCGGCCCTCGACGATGGCCCGGCGGATCCCCCGGTAGGCGGAGTCCGAGCTGCCGAGCCCGTCCGGGGCGCCGCCGCCCTCCGTCATGCCACCGTGCCGGCGGCCAGCAGCGACGCCCACTCGGTGTCGGTCACCCCGGCGAGACGCCGCAACACGTCCTCGGTGTGCTCGCCGAGCCTCGGCCCGACGTCGGCCACCGACCCGGGCGTGCGCGAGAACTTCGGTACCACGCCCGCCATGGGGACCTCGTAGCCGGCCCGCGACATGGCCCGAACCACCATCTCCCGCGCCCGGTAGTGAGGGTCGTCCAGGGCGTCGGCGGCGGTGTAGACGCGTCCGGCGGGCACCCCGTTGGCGGACAGCGCCTCGAGCAGCGCCTCGGTGGGGAGGGTGGCGGTCCACCCGGCCACCACGGCGTCGAGCTCGGCCATGTGGCGGCCCCGTGCCGGGTGGTCCACGAACCGGGGGTCGTCGGACAGGTCCGGCCGTCCCATGGCGGCGCAGAGGCGGCGGAACACCGAGTCGGCGTTGCCGGCGATGAGCACGTCGGAGCCGTCGGCGGTGGGGTAGGCGTTGGCCGGGGCCACGCCGGGGAGCACACTGCCCGTGCGGGTCCTGGTCACCCCGGCCACGTCGAAGTCGGCCAGGGTCGACTCCATCAGCGCCGCCACCGCCTCGTAGATGGCCACGTCCACCTCCTGGCCGATGCCGCTGCGCTGCCGCTCGGTCACCGCCGCCAGGGTGCCCACCACCGCGAACAGGCCGGCCAGCGCGTCACCGAGGCTGATGCCGCAACGCGCCGGGGGTCGGTCGGGGTCGCCGGTGGTGCCCCGGATGCCCCCCATCGCCTCGCCGATGGAGCCGAAGCCGGCGTCGCCCGACCGGGGCCCGGTCTGGCCGAACCCGGACACGTGGACCATCACCAGGCCGGGATTTCCCTGGCGCAGGACACCGAAGCCGATGCCCCACTCCTCCAGGCGTCCCGGGGTGAAGTTCTCGAGGACCACGTCGACCCGACGGGCCAGCCGTCGGACGAGCGCCCGGCCGGGCTCGGCCCGGAGATCGATGGCCACCGACCGCTTGTTGCGGGCGATGGCCGGCCACCAGAGACCCTCGTCCCGGTGGGTCAGCCCCCAGGTCCGCATCGGGTCACCCTGTCCGGGGGCCTCCACCTTGAGCACCTCGGCCCCGTAGTCCCCGAGCAGCTGCCCGGCGAACGGCCCGGCGATGAAGTTGCCCAGCTCCAGCACGCGCAGTCCGGCCAGGGGGCCACCGGTCGGAGCATCCATGGCCAGATTGTATACAATCTGGCCGTCACCAGTGGACGCACGGTCAATCGGGGGCTCATCCGTCGGGTCGCTGAGGTACGGTTGCATACAACGATCCATGGACTCCCAGCCGGAGGTGCCGATCGGGCACGCTGGTGGTCGAGTGCGGAGGAGGCAGTCCACATGGTGGCACCGGAGGGCCGGTTCGAGTTCCGGGGAGTCAATCACCTGGCGCTCGTCTGCCGGGACATGGCGCGGACGGTCGACTTCTACACCAACGTCCTCGGCATGCCCCTGGTCAAGACCATCGAGCTGCCGGCGGGGATGGGTCAGCACTTCTTCTTCGACTGCGGGGGCGGCGACACCCTGGCCTTCTTCTGGTTCCCCGACGCGCCCGAACCGGCGCCGGGGGTGTCGTCCCCGGCCGGCCGGCCCGACCAGGGCTCGCTGACCAGTGCCATCGGATCGATGAACCACGTGGCCTTCTCCGTCCCCCCGGAGCGGATCGTGGAGTACCGCGATCGGCTGGCCGCCGCCGGGGTCGACTGCACCGAGGTGGCCAACCACGACGACAGCGAGTGGGGGATCGCCGACGACCTGCACCCGGGGGTGTTCGTTCGCTCGGTCTACTTTCAGGATCCCGACGGGATCCTGCTGGAGCTGGCCTGCTGGACGCGCCCGCTCTCCGCCGCCGACGTCCGCCACCAGCCGGCCCGGGCCGTCGACCCGGCCCGAGCCTGAGCCGTGGTGCCCCGGCTCCGCCAGGTGCCCAAGGCCGAGGCGGCGGCCCCCATTGTCACCATGATGTACGACTACCTGTTCGAGGGACGCGACCCGGTGGCCGAGCCGGGTACCGCCACCGGGTCGCCGGGCGACTGGTGGACGGTCTTCGCCCTGGTGCCCGACGTCCTCGAGCACGCCGTCCAGGGCTTCGGGCTCTACCAGAGCCCGAACCGGAAGCTGGCGCCGCGGCTTCGGGAGCTCGCCCAGGCCCGGGCCGGCTGGGCGGCCGGCAGCTCGTTCGTGTTCTCCCAGCACTGCAAGTCGCTGCGCGCCCTCGGCGTCCCCGAGGGGGCCATCGAGGCCGTCCCCCACTGGTCCGCCGCCGGTTGCTTCGACGAGTCCGAGCGGCTGGTCCTGGCCTACACCGACTGCCTGGTCTTCGACCGGGGGCGGGTGCCCGACGGCCTGTTCGAGGCCCTCCGGGGCCGCCTCGGCGACGAGGAGATCCTCGAGCTGACCTACATCGGCGCGCTCTACCTCCAGCACGCCGTGATGTCACGGGCCCTGCGGACCGAGTTCGACGACCGGCCCGAACCGGTGGTCGAAGTGGTCACCGGGTCCGGGGGGGACGTCGGCCTCGACATCGTCGCCCCGCCTCCCTCGTGAGGGGACGACCGTGACCGCCGTCGAGGTCGTCGAGGTGGCACCCCGGGACGGGCTCCAGGACGAGCCGGTGGTGCTCCCCACCGCCGCCAAGGTGGAGCTGGTCGAGCGGGCGCTGGGCGCCGGCATCCGGCGGGTGGAGGCGGTGAGCTTCGCCCGCCCGGACCGCGTGCCGACCATGGCCGATGCCGAGGAGGTCCTGGCCTCGGTGACGCGCCCCCCCGGGTCGCGCCTGTCCGGCCTGGTCCTCAACCGCCGAGGTCTGGAGCGGGCCCTCGCCGCCGGGGTCGACGACGTCCAGGTGGTGGTGGTGGTCACCGACACCTTCTCCCGGCGCAACCAGGGCACGGGCGTGGACGATGCCCTGGCGATGTGGGAGGGGGTGGCGGCGGAGGCCCACCGCACCGGGGTCGGAGCTTCGGTGACGCTGGCCGCCGCCTTCGGTTGCCCCTACGAGGGAACGGTCGAGGCCGCCCACGTCCGCGCCCTGGCGCGCCGGGTCGCCGAGGCCGGGCCCTTCGAGATCGTCCTGGCCGACACCATCGGCTGCGCCGTCCCCCCCGAGGTGGACGGCCTGGTCCGGGGGGTGGTGGCCGATACCGGTCTCCCGGTCCGGCTCCACCTCCACAACAGCCGGAACACCGGCTACGCCAACGCGGTGGCCGGCGTGGCCGCCGGCGCGGCCGCCCTCGACGCCAGCATCGGGGGGATCGGGGGCTGTCCCTTCGCCCCCGGAGCCGCCGGCAACATCGCCACCGAGGACCTGGTGCACCTGCTCGACCGGATGGGGGTCGCCACCGGCGCCGACCTCGGGGCCCTCCTCGGGGCCTCCGCCTGGCTGGCGTCGACCCTCGGCCATCCGCTGCCCGGCCAGGTGGCCCGGGCCGGTGCCTTCCCGGCCCCGGGGACGGCGGCCGGGTGAGCGCCGGGGGGGCGCCCGGCGGCGCGGTCCGCCGCCCCGAGGAGGTCACCCCGGCGTGGCTCACCGGGGTGCTGGCCGGCAGTGACCTGCTGGCCGACGGCGACGAGGTCACCTCGCTCACCACCGCCCCGGTGGGGACCGGGCAGATGGCGGACACCGTGCGGATCGCCTTCCGCACCGGGGCCGGGCACGCCGGCACCCGCTCGGTGGTGGCCAAGTTCGCCTCCGCCGACGAGCGGAGCCGGACCACCGGGGTGATGACCCGGGCCTACGAGGTCGAGGTCGGGTTCTACCGCCAGGTGGCCGGCCAGATCGGGACCCGCCTCCCGCGCTGCCACCACACCGCCCTGGAACCGGACACCGGGTGGTTCGTGGTGGTGCTGGAGGACATCGCCGACGGCGTCCAGGGCGAGCAGCTCGACGGTTGCACCCCCGAGGTCGCCGAGGCGGCCCTGGTGGAGCTGGCCGCCCTCCACGGGGCCACCTGGGCCGACCCGGCCGTGGCCGGGCTCCCCTGGCTCCAGCGCGGCGGACCGGCGGCCGACCGCTTCCTCACCGACCTGGTCACCCCCCTGTGGCCCGGGTTCGTCGACCGGTACGGCGACCGGCTCGCTGCCGACCACCTGGCGCTCTGCGACCGTTTCGTCGCCGGTCTGGGTCCCTGGCTCGCCGGCCGTCCGGAGGCCACCGCCGTGGTCCACGGCGACTTCCGGCTCGACAACCTGCTCTTCCGACCCGGCGATCCCCGCCCCTACGTGGTCGACTGGCAGACCGCGGCGTGGGGTGCCCCCGCCGCCGACGTCGGCTATCTCCTGGGTGGGAGCCTGCTGGCCGAGGACCGGCGCCGCCACGCTGACCGGCTGCTCGGGGTGTACCACCGGGCCCTGATCGACCACGGCGTGGCGGGCTACGGGCTCGGCCGGCTCACCGAGGACGTCCGCCGCCTCTGCTTCAGCGGCCTGCTGCTGTCCATCGGAGCCGCCATGCTGGTGAAGCGGACCGAGCGGGGCGACGAGCTGTTCGTGACCAGTGTCGAGCGGTACGCCCAGCAGGCCCTCGACCTCGGCGCCGACACCCTCCTCGAACCGGCCGGGCGGCGGGGGACGGCACTCGCGTAGCCTCGGGCGCATGTGCCGGAACATCACCACCCTCCGCGGCCTGGAGCCGGCGGCGACGCCGGAAGAGGTCGTGGCGGCCGCCCGCCAGTACGTGCGGAAGGTCGGCGGCGTACCGTCGACGTCGGCGCGGACCGAGGCCGCCGTGGAGGAGGCGGTACGGAAGGTGGCCGACGCCACCACCGAGCTGCTGGCCGGGCTCCCGCCACGGCGGCGGCCTCCGGCCACCGTGCCACCGCTGCGGCGACGGACCACGGCACCGACCGCTCCGTGAACGCGGTCCTCTTCGCCGTCGGCCTGGTGGTGGTCCTCGCCACCGCCGCCAGCGTGCTGTTCACCATCGTCCTGCCGCGCGAGCCGCGGGGGATCGAGCGCCTCTCCTCATATGCCAACCGGTTGGTCCGTCTGATTTTCCTCGGGCTGTCCCGACTGTCCAGCACCTACGAGGGCAAGGACGCCCTGCTGGCACCGACCGCCCCGGTGGCGTTGGTGGTCCAGCTGGCCTTCTGGGCCGCCTGCTTCATCGTCGGCTACGGGCTGATGATGGTTGGCACCACCCACAGCCTCGGGTCGTCCTTGGCCCAGGCGGCCGGTGCCGTGTTCACCGTCGGGACCATCGACCTGAGCGGGCGGGCCAACCTGGCCGTCGACATCGCCGCCGGTGCCACCTGGGTGGTGATCGTGGCCCTCCAGATCGCCTACCTCCCGGCGCTCTACCAGGCGTTCAACCGGCGCGAGTCCCTGGTGGCCATGCTCGACAGCCGGGCCGGGGTGCCCGCCTGGGGCCCCGAGGTGCTGGCCCGGCACCAGCTGGTGGGCATCATCGACACGCTCCCCGACTTCTACGCCTCGTGGGAGCAGTGGTCGGCGGACCTGGCCGAGAGCCACACCACCTACCCGGTGATGCTCCTCTTCCGATCGCCCGACCCGTGGTTCTCCTGGCTGGTGGGGCTGCTGGCGGTGCTGGACGGCGCCGCCATGCACCTGGCCCTCGCCCCCTCGACGGCGTCGTCGCAGTCGAGGCTCTGCCTGCGGATGGGCTTCACCGCCCTCAACCGGATCGCCAAGGTCCTCGGCTGGGAGGTGGATCCCGACCCGAACCCGGAGGGACCGATCCGGCTCACCTTCGAGGAGTTCGCCGAGGCGGTGTCCATGCTGGAGGACGTCGGGTTCCCCATGGAGCGCACCGCCGAGGAGGCGTGGCCGGACTTCCGGGGCTGGCGGGTCAACTACGAGGAGTCCGCCTACCGGCTCTGCGACCGGTTCACCGCCCCGCCGGCCCCGTGGTCGGGCAGCCGGCGCCACCTGCGGTCGGGTTCGGTGGCGCCCCGGCGGCCCCCGCAGCGCTCCCCGGGGTTCCAGCGGCCCGAGGTGGTCATCGAGCCCACCCCCCACCGCCGCGCCGTCCGGCACCGCGGCGGTGACGAGCCGGGGAGCTGACGCCGCCGGTCAGCCCCCCCGGCGCCCGGCGATCCCCCGGGGATCCCCGTCCCCGTCCTCCAGGACCTCGATGCTCCCGAATCCGGCACCCTCGAGGAGGCCGGTGACGGCCGTCACCTGGTCACCGCCGAGCTCGAGAAGCAGCCAGCCACCGGGCCGGACCCACCGGGGGCTCCTGGCCACCGCGGTCGACACCAGTGACAGGCCGTCGGGCCCACCGTCCAGGGCGCGGCGGGGCTCGAACACCTGGACGTCGCGCGGCAACAGGTGCAGGGCGTCGGCAGGCACGTAGGGGAGCACCCCCACCAGGACGTCGACCGAACGGGCGAGGTCGGGGGGCAGCGGTTCGTCGAGGCTCCCCTGGTGGACCCCGACGCCGTTGCGACGGGCACAGGTGGCGGCCACCGGGTCGAGCTCGGTCCCGACCACCCGGGCATCGGGGTGGGCGGTCTGCAGCACCAGGGCCACCGCCCCCGACCCGGTGCAGAGGTCGACCGCCGTGCCGGCGGCGGGGAGCAGGCCGGCGGCGCGTCGGGCCAGGGGCTCGGACTGCCACCGGGGTACGTAGACGCCGGGGTCCACGGCCACCTCCCGTCCGCAGAACCGGGTGGTGCCGGTGATCCAGGGGAGGGGCTCACCGGTCCGGCGCCGGGCCACCATCCGTCGGAGCTCGGCCGGATCGCGGGCGACCGCCACCAGCTCGTCGGTCTCCTCGTCGGCGGCCACGCAGCCGGCCGCCTCGAGAGCGCGGGTGACCCAGGCCATCTCGGGCGGAACATCCATCCGGTCATGATGGCCGCGCCCCGGCCGGCCCGCGCCCAGCGGTGCAGACTGGGCCCATGACCACCGAACGACTCGAGGTCCGCCGCACCATCCCGGCCGACCCGGCCACCATCTTCCGACTGCTCTGCGATCCGCAGGGCCACGTGTCCATCGACAGCTCGGGGATGCTGATGGACGCCACCGGCGATCCGGTCGGGGCCGTCGGCGACTCCTTCGTGGTGCACATGGACCGGGAGGCCCTCAACGACTACCCGATGGGGACGTACGACGTCACGGTGACCATCACCGCCTTCGAGCCGGACCGCGAGCTGGCCTGGACGATCCTCGGCCAGATCCGGCCGCAGATCGGCCACGTCTACGGCTACCGGCTCGAACCGGTGGCGGGCGGCACGCTGGTGACCTCTTTCTACGACTGGTCGGAGATCGACCCGGTCTGGAGGGAGGCGGCGATCTTCCCGATCATCTCCGAGGGGGCGCTCCGGGCCACCCTGGGTATTCTCGACCGGACGGTCACCCGGGGCGCCCGGGCCGGCTGAGGGCCACCGGCCGCCTCAGGGGACGAGGACGATCTTCCCCCGGGTGTGCCGCTCCTCGAGCCGGGCGTATGCCTCCCGCACCTGGTCGAGGGGGTAGGTGGCGGCGATGGGGACGGTGATCCGCCCCGCGGCCACCAGGCCCGCCACCTCGGCCAGGACATCGGCCGAGGCGGCGGTGGAGCTGCCCTCGGCCTTGGTGCCCAGCTCGGCGGCCGCCTCGAAGGCGATGATCGTCTCGATGCGTCCGGGCGGGACGCCGAGGTCGGCGGCCAGGCGGACGTACTCCTCACCGAAGAGGTCGATGAAGGCGTCGACCCCGTCGGGGGCGGCGGCCCGGATGCGGTCGGCCAGACCGTCGCCGTAGGCCACCGGGGTCACCCCGACCGACCGCAGCCACCCGTGGTTGGCCTCCGAGGCGATGCCGACCACCTCGGCGCCCCGCACCTTCAGGAGCTGCACCACCACGGTCCCCACCCCGCCGGCGGCTGCCGACACCACCACGGTGTCACCCGGCCCGGCGCCGACCGCCCGCACTGCGGCGTAGGCGGTGGTGGCCACCACGTAGAGCGAACCGGCCACCTCCCACGAGAGCTCGGCCGGCTTGTGGACCACGTGGTCCTCGGGGGTGGTGACGTACTCGGCGTGGCTGGCGCGGGTATCGGCCCACCCCAGCACCTCGTCGCCGACCTCGAAGCCGTTGACGCCGGCACCGACCCCGGTGATCACGCCGGCGAAGTCGCTGCCCTCGCCGGACGGGAAGGTCGCCGGGAGCCTGGCGTCGAGCAGCCCCCTGCGGATGGAGGCCTCGCCCGGATTGATGCCCGCCGCCTTCACCTGTACCGCCACGTGGCCCGGGCCGGCTTGGGGGACCTCGACGTCGGCGAGGTACAGCACGTCCCGGTCCCCGTACGAGTCGAATCGCACTGCCTTGGCCATCGTCCGGACCTCCCGGGGTCGGTCGGGGCGGTCGCCCCTCGAGCGGATCCGAGCCTAGGGAGGGGACCCCGGCGACCGTGCGGTCGCCCGGGTCATACGGACGACCGGCCCGGCCGCCACCCGAGCGCCGCCCGGCAGTCCGCCCACTCGACGCGCCGGGCGGCCACCGCCACTGTGACGCCCCAGGCGATGCCCAGCAGCAGGCCGAGGACGACGTCGCTGAACCAGTGCACCCCGAGGACCAGCCGGGTGTCGACCACGAACAGCGAGCCGACCAGCGCCACGACCCAGGGCCACCAGGTGTGGCGGGTGAGTGCCAGGCAGCCGAGCAGGCCGAAGAGGACGGCGGTCACCGCCACCGAGTGGCCCGACGGGAACGAGTAACTCGTCTCGTGCACCCCCGGGACGGCGCCGGGCGCCGGGTAATCGGCGGTGGGGGGCCGGTGCCGGAGGATGACCGCCCGGATCACGAAGACCTGGAACTCGCCACCGAAGTAGGCGACCGCGGGGATCAGCGCCCGCGGGGTGCGCCAGCGCCAACCGAGCACGATGCTGAGCACCACGCAGAGGATGCCGAGCGGGAGGGCGTCGAGCCAGGTGGCGATGAACTTCGAGATGCCGACCAGGGGCCCACGGTGGGCGACGTACCACCGGTTGACGGTGTCGTCCCACCCCTGGATCGGACCGCCGCCGTGACGGCCGACGACCACGAACCCGACGAGGATCCCCGCCGCGAAGAGGATCGCCGCCACCCCGAGGAGGAGGGCGACCGCCCCGAAGGCCCGTCCGGGGTCGCCGGTCCGACCGGTGGCGTCGGATGGCGCGGGTGCAGTGGTGGCGGTGTCTGGCATCGGGACATTCTCCCACCGGTCGCCGCGAGATCGGGGATCGGCCGGTGCCCCGGCCCCGGCGGTGGGTCACGGACCCCGGGGCCGGTGCGGCCGGTACGGTGGACCCATGGGCCGATGGCACAGGTGGCCGGCCCGCCGACGGGACCGGCACGCCGGCCAGCAGGCGCTGGCGGACCGGGTGGCCGGCGCCACCGGGGGCGTGCCCGGTGCCCGCGCCGACAGGGGCGTCCGGCGCCTCGGGCGCCTCGGGCGCTCGCTGGCTCCGGGTCTCACGGACTCGCAGCGGCACTGGTTCGACCGCCACCTCGACGGCGGGCGCTATCGGCAGGCGCTCGAGTCCCTGGCCCACTGGACGGTCGACTCGGGGCTTCCGGCCCCGCCCGGGGCGCGCGACGAGCTCCTCTCCCTCGCCGACGAGCTCGGGGTACGGGGGACGGTGCTCGGGATCCTGGACCGCCACGACCGGGAACCCCGGCGCCATCTCCATGCCGGAGAGGACGGCCGGCCGGGACTCGACGTCCCCCTCGCCGAGTTCGAGGCGCTGGTCGGCGACGCCATGGACTCGCTGCCCGACGAGTTCCTCAAGGCCATGACGAACGTGGTCGTCACCGTGGAGGAGGAGGCCGACGGTCGAAATCTCTTCGGCCTCTACCAGGGCGTGCCGCTGACCAGGCGGTACTACGGCACCTGGTACGCCAACCCCGACCGGATCTTCATCTACCGCCGGACGATCTGCGAGCACTGCCGGACCCGGGACGAGGTGCGCGACCTGGTGCACACCACCGTCATCCACGAGATCGCCCACCACTTCGGCATCAGCGACCCCCGACTGCAGGAGCTGGGCTGGGCGTAGTGGCCACGGAGGGTGACGGTGAGCCGGACCGACGGCGGCCCGGTCGTCATCCGGTGGTGCCCTGGATGCGTGTCCGCAGCGTCGGTACTCCCGGGCCGTCGAGTTCATCGACATAGGGGGCGCGGCCGGCCATGCTCATCACCAGGGCCAGTGTCGATCCGGTGACGAGCGGTCCGGTGCCCGCAGCGAACGGCCCGTCGTCGGCGCGCAGGTCCAGGCCGGCAACGGCGGTCCGGCTGGGGACCGCGAAGTCGCGGCGGGCGAGGAACGCTGCCACGGGCGTCAGCGCCTCGATGGCCGGTGTCCGGGGCAGGCCCAGCGGCCGGCGGATGTCCTGGGCATGCACGACGACCTCGCCGAGGTAGGCCGGGGTGTGCCCCGAGGGGGCGGTGGTGCTGCCGATGATGGCCCGGAACCGGTCGAGCGTCTCGGAAGGGGTGCCGCTCCGGTGTTCGGCCAGGCGGCGCTCGTTGTGCACGTCGGCGCGGAAACGCGCACCCAGCATGCTGCGCATCCACCGCCACCGGTTCAGGCTCGCGGCGGCGGTGAGGTGGGCGACCACCTCCTCGACGTCCCACTGTCGGCACAAGGTGCCGTGCCGCCACTGCCCTGCGGTGAGACCGGACAGGTCCTCCGCCAGCGCCGCCCGTTCGGCGTGCGCCAGCTTCCAGAGGTGGTCGTCCTGCGATCTCGTCATGTCGTCCGTCGCCCTTCCCGTGTGCACCTGCCAGTGTGCCTGCTGACGGCCGTCCGTCGGGGAAATCAGCCCGGGGCCCCCGGTGACCCGGGGGCGGGCCGGACCATCGCCGACGGGGTGATCGAGCTCGACACCATGCTGGGCGGCTGGGAGCACGTCACCGCCGGCTGCCTCATCGAGGGTCCCGAGCCGGTGCGGGTGGCCCTCCACGATTCCCTCAGCGGCGTGCTGTGGCCTGACCGGCGTCCCCGAGGAGCATCTCGAGAAGCTGGAGGTGATGAACGGGGTCCACTCCAACGCCGCCGGGGTCCATCGCTGGCGCTCGCCCCGGGCCTCCGGGGCCGGGGGATCCGCACCGTGACCGGCGGAGGAGGGCTCAGCCCAGCCAGACCCCGCCGGCGGTGACGCCGGGGGGGACGTCGGCCAGCACCACGGCGTTGGCGCCGATCCACGCCCCGTCGCCCACCGTCACCGGTCCGAGGACCTTGGCGCCGGCCCCGATCCGGACGTTGTCGCCCAGGATCGGCTGACCGGTTGCCCGACCGGTGTGGCCGAGGGTCACCCCGTGGTGGAGCACCAGGTCCCTCCCGGCCGTCACCTCGTGACCGATCACGATGCCCACGCTGTGGACGAGACAGAGGCCGGGTCCGATGGTGGCCGCCGGATGGATCTCAGCCCCGGCCGCCCGGATGCTGCACGCCTGCAGCCACAACGCCATGGGTCGGAGCCGGTGGGTCCAGCACCAGGCACCGATGCGGAAGTAGACGACCACGCGCATCCGGGGATAGAGCGGCAGGCGGAGCAGGGCACCGGCGAGGACCCGTGAACGGGAGGCTCCCCATGCCGCCGTCATGTGTCGAAGGTCGTCGATCAGCGCGTCCACCGCCGGAAGTGTTCCACACCCCCCGACGCCGCCACCGGGCCGGTGCGGGCGTCGGTGACGGCCGGCTCGCGGGTGGTCGGCCTGACACGGATCGTGGCACCAAATCATCGGGATTGAGCGATGTGGCAACAATCTGACCGCGCAGAGTGTTGTACCCGACGCCCAGTGACACGCCACTTGCGTTCCCATCGAAAAGAGGCCACGTTGGACGCATGGGCGACGGCAGGACGGCCACCCGATCCTGCTTGCCGTGCATCTACGGGTTGGTGTCTGTCGCGCCGACTACTGACGAAAGGGCCTGTCACCGATGAGGATGAGATCCGTGTTGATTGGGATCGCCGCACTGGCGGTGTCGCTGGTGGCCATGCCCACGGTCACTGTCGGCGCCAGCCCCGATCCGGGGTGCTACGTGGGCTGCACGCCTCCGCCGCAGCAGGCCGCGTCCGGGAAGCCGGCCGGCGGGACTGACCCGTATGCCACCGGTCCCACCGGTGGCACCGGTGGGACCACGGCCACCACCCCGACCTCCTCGTCGAGCGGGCTGACCAGCCTCCCGTTCACCGGCGCCGACGTCGAGGAGCTGGCGGTGGTCGGCGTGGGTGCCCTGGTGGTGGGCGGGCTCCTGGTCCGTCGCCGCCGCAGCAACCTGGCCGCCTGATCCTTTGCCGGGGGTGATGCCCCCGAGGTGAGTCCGGCACCGACCTCTCGACGGGAGGTCGGTGTGGCGCGCTCCCGGATCCCTTCCGTCCCCCGTTGTCCTCTTCGGGCTCGATCCGGGGCGGTTCGCGCCCAGAGTGGTGGCGTCACACAGCGCTCCGTCGGCGGGGACCCGCACCGATCCTGGTGATCCGGGGGGTTGACGACACGGCCCTCAAGGGCAAGGAGCCGGGTGCCGTTCCCATGGAGGGACGCCGACCATCGGGTCGGCGTCCGGCCACGACATGGGAACCGCCCTCACCTCCGAGCCGTTCACCGACGGGGATCGCCGGTCCGGATCTCCCCACGCGGCCCACGGCCGGTCCCACCGCCGACCCCGGCACGGTGCCCGGGGGTGGCTGGTCCGGGCGATCGCCACGGTGGCGGCGGTGTCGGTAGTCCTCCTGGCCCTGACGGTGCCGACCTCCTCCTCGTCAACCCTCCACCGCCACCATCACCCCGTCGTCCTCCCTGGCAATTCGGCGCTGGTCCGGGATGCCCTCCTGGTCCGGCCGGCCCCGACGCCGGCCACCACGTCCCCGACCACCACCACGCCCCCGACCACCACCGCGCCCCCGACCACCACCACGCCCCCGACCACCACCACGCCCCCGACCACCCCGTCGGCCCCGGTGGCGACGCCCTCCGCCTCGACCTCCGACCTCACTCCCCAGGAGCTCGGCGCCGAGGCCCTCACCCTGGTGCGGTACCCGTGGCAGCAGATCCCTGGCTACTCCATCGAGTTCCTCCCCATCGCCGATGCCCCGGTGGCCGGATTCAAGGGGAACACCACCTTCCGGTGGGGGTCGCCGGGTGGTACCTCCGTGCTCTACGTCTATCCGGGGGAGACGGTCGACGAGCTGGCCGGCATCACCGCCTTCGAGATCGGCCACGAGGTGGACGCCGCCGGCCTGGAGCCTGACGGGGGCCACCTGGCCGTCGAGAACCTGCTGGGGATCCATCCGGCCAGCTGGGTGCCCGACTGCGACTGCGCCGAGCAGGGCTACCTGTCCGGCTGGTACGCCGCCGCCTTCTCCGACCAGTGGTCCCCCGGAGTCGGCAACTGGAGCGCCCTCGCTCCCATGCCCACCGGGGCGACCCTGGCCGCCCTCCAGCCCTGGCTCGACCCGGCCATCAGCTGACCGGTCGGCGTCAGTAGCTGGCCGGCAACAGCGGGGTCACCGACTGGAAGAAGAAGAACACCACCACCAGGCAGAGCAGCCCACCGCCCACCGCCACCAGCAGGTTGCCCGGCCGACGCATCCGGTGGGTGGCAGACCACAGCCCGACAACCGCCGCCACCAACAGCACGCCCCACAGCGCGGCCGGCCACCACGCCGGGTTGGCCGGGGTCCCCACGGAGTGGGCCCCGGCATTACCCCGGACGGGGTGGGCGTGGGCGGCCGGGGTGACCGTGGGAGTGGAGGCCGACGCCAGGGAGCTGGCTGCCAGGGTGGCCTTGATCACCAGTCGCTGCGAGGCGCTGTAGCGGGGGTTGCAGGTGGTGAGGGTGAGCTGGTTGTCGGCCGTGGGGGCCACCACCGCCACGTCGCTAGGCGAGACGGCCTGGCTGCTGACCACGTCGTAGGTGAAGACCCCCTGCAGGGTGGTGATGATCACCGGGGAGCCCGCCACCAGCTCGTTGAGGTTGTAGAAGGGGTGGAGGTAGGTGGTGCGGTGGCCGGCGATGGCCACGTTGCCCGCCTCGCCGGGCAGCGGGGTGCCGACGTAGTGGCCGGGGCCCTGGGCCAGCTGGGCGGTGGCCGTCCCCTCCACGATGGCCATGGACAGGTCGATGCCGGGGATGTCGATGGTCCCCACCACCCCGCCCACCGGTGGGGGCGCCACGGCGGGTGCCACCCGGGGCGGCGTGTCGGTGGAAATGGCGGCAGCCGGGGGGGTGACCGGGTGCTCGCCGGCCCGGTGCAGCTGGGCGCGGAACTGGCTCTGCAGGGCGGCCTGGTGGCGGGCGGTGGTCAGTCCGGTTCCCCAGAGCAGGTAGGGGATGAACAGTAGGACCAGCACCCCGACGAAGACGAGCACACGGCCGATCGAAACCCGGATGGTCGTGAACGACACGGGCTGATGCTAGCGGTGGTCCCCCCGGCCCGGGGGCGCGCTGGTGGCCGCCGACCCCCAAGGCTGGCGGTCCAGACGGTACACTCGCCCGGCTCCCTCCCGTGATCGCCGGTCGGGGCACCGGGCGTCGGCCCCCACCTCGCTGGCGATCGTCAGGTGGCTCCGATGGACGACGAGGAGACGGTCGACGACAGTGTCGATGACCGTCCGCCGGGCGGCACCGCCCGGCGTCCCCGCCACCGTCTGCGGTGGGTGCTGGCCGCCGCCGCCGTGGTCCTGGTGGTGTGGGGCGGCCTCCTGGCCAGCCGGAGCTGGTCGGCCTACCAAAGCGACAAGCGGGGTCTGGCCGCCCTCGAGCAGGTGAAGGGCAACCTGGCCCCCGGCACCCTGACCTCCGCCGCCACCGTGCAGACCCTGAAGGTGGCCGAGGGCGACTTCCGGCAGGCCTCCGACGATCTGTCCTCACCGATGTTCGGTCCGGTCACCATCCTGCCGGTGGTGGGCCGACAGCTCCGGTCGGTGCGGGCCATCACCGCGGGGGCGGTGGTGGTCTCGGGGACCGGTGCCACCTTCGTCGGCCAGGTCCAGCGCGTCCTGGACGAGCCCCGGGGTGCCGGCCCCCAGCGGGTGGCGTCGCTCCGGCAACTGGGCCGACTGGCGGGCTCCGCCTCCGCCGCCCTCGACAACATCGACACCGGGCCGTCCAACGCCCTGATCGGCCCGCTGGCCACCAAGCGCGCCGAGTTCGTTGGCCAGCTCACCACTCTCCGGGACCGGCTCATCAGCGCCACCGCGGTGTCCTCGACGGTGGCCGCCATCCTTCAGGGTCCCCGGACCTACCTGGTGCTGGCGTCCAACAACGCCGAGATGCGCGCCGGCTCCGGCGCCTTCCTCGAGGTGGGGACGGCCGCCACCGCCGACGGTTCGGTGCGCCTGAGCGACCTCACCCCGTCGGGCGAACTTCTCCTGCCGGAGGGGGCGGTCCCGGTCGCCGGCGACCTCGAGCAGAACTGGGGATGGCTGAAGCCCGGCGTCGACTGGCGGAACCTGGGGGTGACCCCGGAGTTCGACGTCACCGCCCCGCTGGCCGCCCGGATGTGGCAGGCCAAGACCGGACAGGCGGTGGACGGGGTCCTCTCCCTGGACGTCGAGGGGCTGCGGCAGCTGCTGGTGGCCACCGGCCCGGTGACGGTCGGCACCACCACGGTGACCGCTGACACCATCGACCAGTACCTGCTCCATGACCAGTACGAGGGGCTGACCGACAACGCCACCGCCGACAGCGGGCGGACCGAGCAACTTGGCGCCCTGGCCTCGGCCGTCATCGACGACCTGCAGAGCCGATCGCTCGACCTTAAGGCGCTGGCCGCCTCGATGGCCACGGCCACCGCCGGGCGGCACCTGCTGGTCTGGTCGTCCGATCCCACCGCCCAGGCGGCGTGGCGGACCAGCGGGGTGGCCGGGACGCTGACCGCCGACTCCTTGGACGCCGATCTGCTCAACCGGGGGGGCAACAAGCTCGATCCCTACCTCTCGGTGGGCGTCACCGTCACCACCGCGCCGTCGGGGGCCGACACCTCGGTGACCATGGCCGTCCACCTTTCCAACCAGACTCCGTCGGGGCAGTCCCAGTTCGTCGCCGGGCCGTATCCCGGGTTGGGCACCTCCTACGGTGAGTACGTCGGCGTGCTGGCCGCGAACCTTCCGGCCGCCGCCACCCGGCGGACCACCACCGGGGGAGGGGCGGCGGTGGCGGACGGCGGGGAGGGGCCCACCTGGCTGTCGGCGGTGCCGGTGACCATCGACGCCGGAGCCTCCACGACCGTCACCTACTCCTTCGTGCTGCCCGGCCACCACGGGACCCTCTCGGTGGTGCCGTCGGCCCGGATCCCGGCCGAGCAGTGGCGCTTCGGCCGTCATCAGTTCACCGACGTCACCCCGACGGATCTGTCCTGGTGAGCGGGTTGTTGCCTCCCGTGGGCGCCTGCTGACCGCTCTGTGTGAGCGACCTTTCACTCAAGGCGACAAGAAGGCCTGTCGATGAGATGGAATGAGGCAGGGGTCCATCGCAGGGAACCACCGGTCAGCCGGAGGGGTCCGCCGATGGTCCGTGATCCTGACCGCCGCCGCCGTCCTTCTGGCCACCACCGGTGCCTCCCTGATCACCGACGTCGGTCCGGCGGCCGCCTCCACCGGGCTCTCGACCACCCCACCGACCATGGTCTGCGGCGTGGCCAACCCGGCCTCGATGGTCTACAGCGGGAGTGGACCGACCCACCCGGTGACCACCCTGGTCTCCGGCCTGTCGCCGTGGAGCTTCACCGAGGGGAACAACCAGCTCTACGAGCTCGACAACGGGACCAAGGTCAACGTCTACTCCCTCACCGGCAGCCCGGTCTCCTCCATCGCCCTGCCCTTCAACATGGGCAACTCCAACCAGGACATGGTGGTGGGACCAGACGGGAGCCTCTACCTCTACGGCGGGGCCACCCTCTACAAGCTGTCGGCCTCCGGGTCGGTCCTCTGGCAGTACCCGCTGAGCATCACCCCCAACGGCCTCTTCGCCTGGCATGACACCGGCGGGAACTTCGCTGTCGGCGTCATCCTCCGCGGCCAGGCCACCGGTCCGCTGATCAACGCCGCCGGGGCCCAGGACGGCATCGAGCCGGTGCCGGGGACCGCCAACTCCGACCTGGTGACGCCGCAGACCGGCGGGGGCTTCGACGTCACCGACGGCGACTACGTCTACGAGTACAACTCGTCAGGCGTGCGCACCTTCACGTTCGGCAACGCCACCGCCGCCGGCTCTTCGGTCACCCCCGGCGCCCCCTTCGCCTTCTATCAGGGGGGCGGAGCCGTCCAGGTCGGTTCCACCGTCTACGTGGCCGACGCCGGCGACCCCACCGAGGGCCACGGGATCGACGCCTTCTCCACCCAGGGCTACTACCGGGGCACCGCCTCCAACAGCACGGTGAACGTGGGGGGGCCCTCGCCCCTCGAGCTGGTGGGCACCACGCTGTACTACATCGACGGCAGCTCGCTGGCCTCCATCTCCGAGTCCAATCTGGCCGCGCTGGTGGCCGAGACCGCCGCCCCCGTCCAGGGCGGCTTCGGCGACACCCTGGGCATCGGGGCCGGCATCGTGACGCCGGCCACTGCCGGCTACTTCGCCCCCGGCACCACCCCGGCGGTCAGCGCCACCTTCGACCCGTGGTGGGAGACGATCTCCTCCCATCTCTCCCTGAGCTATCAGGTGATGAGCTCCACCCAGATCACCGGCAACAGCTGGCCGGCCGCCACCACCGTGGCGGTGACGGCCGGGACGACCGGCTCCTCGGGTATCACCCTGCCGATCGTCCTCCCCGCCGCCGACACCACCCCGGGCGTCTACGAGGTCAACGCCGACCTGGTGGACACGTCGACGTCGACCACCATCGGCTCCACCTGCCTGACCTACTCGGTGGGGGCGACCGGCGACACCCTCAATTTCTCGGGCCTGGCCGCCGGCGAGGACGCCGGCGGCCCGGCGCCGGTCAGGGCCGTGCAGGAGGCCGCCACCTTCGGCACCGGGCTGGCCCGGGAGGGCCTCGACTGGGGGACCCTGCTGCCCAACTGCAACTCCGGCGCCGTCACCGCCGCCGCCTGCGGGCCGGCGTCGCTCTCCTTCTCCTCCTACGACCCGGAGACCGGGCAGGCGGCCGCCGAGGCGAAGGCCCTGGGGGTGAAGTTCGAGGTGCTGGTGGCCACCGGCGGCCCGGTCGACACCGCAGTGGTCAACTTCGGCAACGGGCTCTGGCAGCAGGACGTCCAGGCCATCGCCGCCCACTTCGCGTCGTCGGCGCCCGACCTCACCTACCTCGAGGCGTGGAACGAACCCAACAACACCTGGGGGTCGGCCACCACCTACGTGACCCAGATCCTGGCGCCCTTCTATGCCGGGGTGAAGGCGGCCGACGCCGCCGACGGCCACACCGATCTGGTGATCGGCGGGACGGTCTGCGGCATGGAGATGAACTACTGGAACTCCTTCGCGGCGGCCGGCGGTTTCGCCCACCTCGACGTGGTGGGCACCCACCCCTACACTGGCTACGACGACTCCTACGAGGAGGACAACATCCCCCCGCTGCTCTCGGCGCTGGTGGGGCTGATGGCCTCCAACGGGGCGGCGGCCAAACCGCTCTGGGATACCGAGCAGGGCTGGTGGTCGAACACCCACGAGACCTACTACGACGCCGGCAACTGGGCGGCCCGGGCCTGGATGTGGAACAAGTCGGTGGGCATCACCACCTGGAACTACTTCATCACTGAGGGCGCGTTCAGCAGCTCGGACCAGTCGTACTCGCTGATCCAGGCGGGGGCGGGCATCAACTACGTCAAGCCGGACGGCATCGCCCTGATGACCGTCTCCTCCCTCCTCGGCTCCCGCCCCTACCTCGGCACGGTGGCCACCGGCATCCCCCACGCCTACGCCATGCTGTTCGGTCCCGCCCCCGGGACCACCACCGACGTGCTGGCCGCCTGGACCGACGACCTGACGATGGCAGCCGACGCCACCCTCAGCGCCGGCGTCGGCCCGGTGGCGGTGCCCACCACCGGCGTCCTCGGCCAGGCCGGCTCCCTCACCGTGGCCGCCGGGACCCAGACCCCGATCACCCTCAGCGGGGCCCCCACCTACCTGACGGTGCCCCAGGGTGACACGTTGGCGCTGGCTCCGGCCGAGAGCTTCGGCTCCGACCTGGCCCTGGGCTCCGGGGTCAGCGCCGCCGCCACCTCCTCGGTGTCGGGCAATGGGCCCTCCCTGGCCATCCGCTCGATGACCTCGAACGGGTCCATCGTCCCCGACGCCACCACCGACACCGGCGCCGACTACGGCGGGTGGCGCTCCACCCCCACCGACACCTCCCCGTCCCTGACCGTCACCTTCCCGTCGGCCAAGTCGGTCGACCGGGTGGTGGTTGCCACCGCCACCCTGGGGAGCACCATGCCCGGGCTCCGCACCTACCAGGTGCAGGCCGACGAGGGCGGCACCTGGACCACGGTGGCCACCACCATGGACGAGTTCTACCAACGGATGTCGGAGATGACCTTTCCGGCGGTGACCGCCACCGGGATCCGACTCCTCCCCCAGGCCACCGACTACAACGACTCGGCCGCCGGGCTCGAGCCGTGGTTCTGGAGCCCGTCGTGGACCAGCACCCCGGCCGTCTACGCGGTGGAGGCCTACGGTCCCGGGAGCGCGCCGACCGGCAACCTGTCCCCGGTGGTGGCAACCGTCTCGCCGGCCGCCGGACCGCAGGCCGGGGGCACCACCGTCACCGTGTCCGGCACCAACCTCACCGGCACCACCGGGGTGTCCTTCGGCGCCACCCCGGCCACCTCCTTCTCGGTCACCTCCGGTACCTCGCTGACCGCCGTGGCCCCGGCCGGCACCGGGACCGACGACATCACGGTGACCGGCGCCGGGGGCACCTCCACCACCTCGTCGTCCGACCGGTTCACCTACGTGGCCGCCCCCGCCGCCCCCGCCGTCACCTCGGTGAGCCCGGCCGCCGGACCGCAGGCCGGGGGCACCACCGTGACCGTGTCCGGCACCAACCTCACCGGCACCACCGGGGTGTCCTTCGGCGCCACCCCGGCCACCTCCTTCTCGGTCACCTCCGGTACCTCGCTGACCGCCGTGGCCCCGGCCGGCACCGGGA
>Ga0080006_1162533_pt1 | contig 43355 bp, 49 predicted proteins | sample RS3BMetagenome_FD_69209 | JGI IMG/M metagenome (GOLD analysis project Ga0080006, IMG submission 69209) | Ferric oxide microbial mat and aquatic microbial communities from Rainbow Spring, Yellowstone National Park, USA - RS3B (SPADES... ... | reverse complement strand
GGTGCTTGCTGCTTGGACGCAGGTTGCGCGTACGGTGCCGGAGCCGCGGGGTTACCGGCTGCGTACGCAGCTGCACCTGCTTCGTCGGCAGCTCTGCGATGAGCCCGTGGATGTATTTGGGAGCGGTACGGTTCCCTGATAGTTCCCAATTCTCTAGCCGAGTACTGTGAACGCCACGAAAACGAACACGGTGACGACGGCGATGACGATGAGACTCAGCGAAATTCCCAGGATAGCACTGATAAAGAGCCAAAGGACGCGCAGGACGGCGAGAGCGACGAGCACCACGCCTGCCCAGAGGATCAGTTGCTCCCAGAACGTCCGCGACGGGTCGCTTGTGTAAACGCCCTTGGCAGGCTGCGCAGGCGCGTCGCGCAGGACGCGTCGGAGTGCCGGCGATATAAAGGGCCGCTCATCTGACTCTGGGAGCAGCACACTGTCGAGGTAGTCATCGTCCAAGGGCGGTGGGTCCGCGGGGGCACCACGCGCCCGCGCGACGGCGCTCCTAAGCAGGTTGGGCACGTTGCCGGGGGAGAGACGCTCGAGGCTTCGCCTCAGTCGGCCGAGCAACCAGCGCTGTAGCGCATTCAGCCGCAGCGGCCGCTCATCAGGTCGTACACGCACTGTCTGGGTCGGCTGGTCGCCACTGGACGGTGACGCTGGTGACGGCTCTGACACAGCACAGCGTGCCGGTGTGCGGCTAGTTCTTGACGCGGAACGCTTCACCCGCCGCACCCGTAACAACGCGCTTCCAGACGCAAACTCGACGAAAGCATACCTCTGCAAACCGCGTGGCATAGGACATAGGCGTCTTGCAGGTTATTGGAGCACAGCCTCAGTACACGTTTATGCAACAGAAGCGCGTCGAGCGCAGAGCGTATCGGTGCAACCGAGGCCGCCCAGAGCTCGCTGTACCTGCCGCGCGCGAACCTGTGCTGCGTCAACTGCCCTGCTGCTGTCGTGTGTTGTAACATACGCTCTGCAACCGGCACAAGATCATGAGGTCGCAAGCCCACGACCCTCGGTCGATAGAGTATGCGCGCTTTCGTCGGTGCGCATCGCTTCAGATGCGTCCTGTGTTGCAGGCGACACGAAAGCGCCTCGTATTACAGACTTGTCGAGAAAGGCGCACCTGAGACACGCTTGGAACCGTCATACATGTACAAAAGGCACATCCGCTGGCGATCCTATGCCACGCTGCTCTGCGGATCGCCGTCTGCGATGCACAGACCAGCGGCAGTGTCGCTCGAAATCTCGCCTGCCGCATGCTCAATGCGTACGCGATGAATCCCGTCCTAGTGCTTCTCCTCGGTAAGACTCGGATGCGGTACGAGGCCACTGAGATAATTCGGCCAGCGCTTCAGGTTATTCGGATCGCAGTACCAGGTCTTGGTTCGGCGCAGGCCCTCTTCCCAGGACACCAGCGGCCTCCAGCCCAGCGCATGCAGCTTCGACGAGTCGATCCTGTAGCGCATATCGTTGAGGGTGCGATCTTTGACAAACTCGATGTGGCGGTTCGCCTCGGCAGACAGGCCGAAGAGATCGATAATGTCGTGCACAACGTCAATGTTGCGTTTCTCGATCTCAGAGCCTACATTGTAGACCTCATCGGTCTCGCCACAATGCAGGATGGTGTCAAAGGCGCTCGCAGCGTCCTCGACGTACAAAAAGTTGCGTGCATGCTCACCAGAGCCGTGTACAAAGCAGGGCCGGCGTTGCGCCAGCAGACAGATACTCTTGGGAATGAGCTTGTCGGGGAACTGGTGCGGCCCGTACACGTTGTTGCCGCGTGTGATGATCACCGGCAATCCGAACGACTTGACGTAGCCGCGGCAAATGAATTCGGCGGCGGCCTTGCTACATGCGTACGGGTTCGTGGGTGCCAGGATCGATGACTCTGTCTCCATGTTGCTCTCGCCGCCGTACACCTCATCGGTGCTGACGTGAATGAAGCGCCGCACTTTGCCGTACTGGCGTGCGCACTCCAGGAGAACGTGCGTTCCCAGCACGTTGTTCTCCGTAAACAGGATCGAGGACGTGAACGAGTTATCGACGTGCGTGCACGCCGCAAAGTGGAGCACTGTATCGATGCACTCCTCCTGGAGCACGTAGAGCACCAGGTCATGCGAGCGGATATCGCCGCGAATAAACTTGAAGTTTGGTCGGTTTGCCACCTGCGCGAGGTTGCTCAGCGACGAGCAGTAGTCGAGCTTGTCCAGTACCGTCACGCGGTAATGGGGATATCGACTCACGAGCTGTTCGACTACGTGCGAGGCAATAAAGCCGGCACCGCCAGTCACAAGGATATTCCGCGGCACGAAGCGCAGACGGTCGCCGTAGACGACCCGCGCGTCCGAGTTCCCGTCGGGCTGTCCACCGGTTACCGACTTGGCACCGTTCGAAAGCGCCGTGCTCTGCGAGGACATTTATCGCGGCAGCGTGCGCCTTTCGACTCGGACACACACAACCACACGCACCGGCTACTTCCGCGCTCTGCCTGCACGGACGGTAAACGCCACGATCGTGGCGCGCGTTTCTGTTTCAACAGGATCCATCTCTAGCGAGACACGTGTCCCAGGTATGCGACCGATGATGGCGGCTGCAGCGCCGCCACCGCGCACGCATCGCGCTGGCAAACGTCCGCAGGCTGCTGCATGGCGATCGGCGCTCCGCTCGAGGCCGCTGCCGTTGGGCATTTTTCGGGTGCAATCCCGAGCGCACCCTTACTGCGCGATTGTTCGTTGGCGACGTTCTTCCGCAACGTTTCGTTTAGCTCACGTAGCGCAAGACGCAGCGTATACGGGACTTGTACTCACTTGGACACAACGGCATCTAGTTTCTAAACGCTTATGTACGTACGCAAAGACGGACAGGTTGTGCGCGGCTGGCGCTCGTTAGTGGCGAACCCGCTGCACGCCACTGGCAAGCTCTTCCAGTGGCTGTACGGACTCCTAGTAGCGTTCTTTCTGTCGCTGGTGCAGCCGACGTGGTCCGCGCAGAAGCAGTCACGCCCAAGCGCATCATCGAGCGCGGCTACGAAAACCGGCAAGGAGAAAACGCCGTCTCCAGGGACGCGAGCGAACCCGCGGTTTCGCACGCTGAGTGACCTCAAGCGGTCGGAAGGCGCGTCAAGTTGCGCGAGTGGCCACTGCGGCTAGTGCGAGCTAGTGTGAAGAGAGCTTGGAGCTGTCGCTTTGAAGCTGAAAAGAAAACTTTCGTCAGATCTGGGTACTGTGTGATTGACTAGTACCTCAATCGAACGCATTGGAACCAGGTTTCTTTTCTCGACACGACGATACGTTTGTCAAGTAAAAAAACTGACCCAAGCTTGGCCACGTAGGCGGCACCTCCGGCTGCCGCACGACGTGCACCAGTGTTCCGCTACATTTCGATCCACAGAATTTCGTATAAACACAGTTCTTAGCAATTGTCGTCGCCCGTCAACAGAAAAGAAAATATAATTTTCATACCTGGGACACTTTTCGATCCACACACGTATCACTGGTTCCCGGACAGCACACAGGAAGTTTATCGGTACACCAGAACCGTCGTGCCGCACCAGAAGAGTCGCGACGACGGCTTCGTAGCCGGTTCCTGGCCTTAAACCGTCCACGGAGGATCACGTCAGCCAGGCGGTGCCTCACTGCGGGTACGCAGCAGCCAGCACCGATCCGACACGCATCTACGAGGCGCAGTGACACGCACTGGCGATATGCGTGCGTTGCGCGGGAACGTCGGCCCTGGGCATGGATACGCCAGGAGCGCGTTGTTTTCGAGCCTCTGCGGCCGGCGCGGGAGCGTCGAAGGTGGTGTTCTGTCAACGAAGAACCCGTCACGGTGAACTTTGGTAGGATGCAGTGCGTTGGTTGTTGCGTAGATCCGCGGCTTTCCCTTCTCACGCTGCAGTTGTTGCAGTGCTTCCCTGGATCATGCGGTACGCAACGAGTCGTGTGCATCAGCAACTGCCTCTCTCGGTGCAGCTACTGCTGCAGTGCGTTGTGCATGCCGCACAAGCACCGCAAGGCGACGCACTGCACCACTTGGCTGCGCATGGTTCCGTAACGCATGTCGAATGAGCTGCAACCTATCCTGATCGAGTGCCAGGCCGAGCGCCCGGGCCGCAACTTGCTGAGCATCCAAATTACCAACCAGCTCTGGAAGTAGTTCGCGGTTCCCTGCCCAGCGATTAGGGAGCGCAAAGTAGCCCCAGCGGCGAGTCGCATACATCCACAATATGATGCGGTTTGTCAGGATCGTAATGATCGTACCGATCAGAGGCAAACGACACAGAATACCCAAGATTCCGTCCCATGCGCGCATTACATCCAATCGATGCGTGGGAACGAGTACCAGGGCGGGCGTCCAAAGCGAGGCCAGTTCCGCCGTATTTGCACCAACGGTTGTCAGGCATATGTCTGTAGCAGCAAGCAACGCATACGCGGGGGATTCTTCGTGTAAAAAAATCGGCACTTGAACAGCGCTAGCTTCGAGACGTCCTACGCCGCTTGCACCCGCTGCTGGGGCGTGCACGCGATCAATAAGCAGGCACGGGGCCAGCGGGCCAGGGCCGGCCTCCATATTGCGCTCGTCTGGGTCCAGCGCTGAGGGCATGGCCTGTGCGACTTGCGCATGTGGAGCGGGTCGCTTACTTTGTTCCGTGGCTACGCTTGGCTCGTCTGCAGCTGTGAATTTGGTGCAGAGCGACGAATGAGCAGAGGCGCCCGGGATGAACTGAAACATTGAGTTGTGAGTGGGATCCGCAAAGCGCTGTACTGTTGCTGTATCCAAGCCCGGTGCCACTGGGAGCACGAACACCACGGGGCCAACACCCAAGCGCATTGCGCGCATGTGTATATGATACGCGCACAGCAGCAAGAATGGAACCATGATTGCCAGCTTGCTCGGTTTCGATCCCGGTAGCAGGCCAACGAGAATATGCTTTTCCCGCGAGGAGCCGGCCTGCAACACCGACGTACGAGGCACTCGATTCTGATGGGCTGCAGCTGTCGAGCGCACCTCACTGGAATGTTGGTTTTGGGGGCTACGCTTCGTCTCGTGCGCGGTCGAGTCGCCCAGATGCGTCTCCGCGTAGGCCGCAACGTACAAATCGCGTAGCGTCTTCGCTTTTTCCCGAACATTGTCGTACTGCCAAACTGCATCCGTTGTCAGGTCGCCGATCACCACGATTCTGGGAACTGCTCGCCGTCGCTGCTGGAGAGTGACCCCCCAGAGTCCGAGGATCCATGCCCAAGCCACAAAAATCCGATAAAGCAGGTGCCTGCGGGCCCGTTGGCGGATCGCTTGCCTCCGCACTGCATAACAGGAAATCCATCCGGGCCACATGGCATCCCATTCAGCATAGGCTACGCATGGGTACCCGAGCCTTCTCGCAATCAGGCCTGCAAAAAACTGGTCACCGCCAAGAAATAGAACGACCCCCTGTCGACGCCAGAACGTTTCCATGTCGGCAGACGAAGAACCTGCGTTTGAGTCGCCCGGTTCCCACAACCCATGCGACTCGATTCCGAGGAGCAGTCGCCAGAAATGGGCTGGCGGCAAAACCCGTGCCACATGTGGAAAGCGCAGCACTGCGTCCATTTCTCTACCGCTAGCGTGTGGACAAGGCGTCAACGCGATGGAAATGCGAAACTCCTCGCCGAGATGCATGAGGAGCGGTCGAACCCAAGTATAAAGCTCGCCGGGGCCGTTGCTGAGAATCAGGAGATCCGTTGAAGCAGCTGCCTGCTGCTCGCTCAGTGCGCTTCTAATGGACATCAGCACGCCAGATCGGCACGCGTGCCGACCCCAATACTGCTGCTGTCGTCGAGGCAGTGATCTCTGGTATCGCCATAGCAATGCCTGCTTCCCTGCATGGAGTCCAGGCATGCGAACATCCCCACAAGGACACCCACGATGGTAACCGCTCCGCCTTGGAGGATGCGCGGCTGCGCCTGTTAGAGCTCGGCGCCGGAGGCGCTCCGGTGCCACGGCGGCAGCAAAGCAGCAACCTGCTCGCGTTGAGCATAGCAGAGAACGCAGGTCTCGCTCGACCAGTGTTGCAGTTTGAGCCATATTGCCAGCCTAGACAACAATAACTGCCTCACCAGCACCTGCGATTGGGCGCTCAAGAGGCGTGCAACCGACGGGACGGTTCCCGGCGGGCGATGCCTCGCTGTCGAGTAACTCGTCCGCTGGCAGCGCCACTGCACGAGGTACACCCGGTCGAACGAAGGTTGGATCGGTGTGCGGCTTCAGTAACCGCCTCGAGCGTGCAGCCGATACGCAGCGTCCACAACTGCAAGCTATGCACACGAGGCATCCGTAGCCCGGGCTCCGGGTAGCGGTCTGAAGAGCTCGCACTGCGGCTCGGGTCCAGGTCGTGCGGGAACTCGGTACGGCTCCTGGGACCGCTCCTGCTCTACTAATGTTTTATGTTGCACAAACCGTTGACACGAGACAGCGTCCCCAGATACCCAGTTGCCACCAGCGACGCGCAAAACTACCACCACACCGCTCTGGATTCCTGCACCGAAACCGGCACTCGACCAGTAGGCGCATGCCGGAGCGGCTGCGACTCGCTCTGGGGGTCAGCGGGCAATGCGCAGCCCGCGCGCCCCCTGGCACGGCTAAGTACAGGCTCTGTTGCAACACGTGCACAGAAGGATCGGAGCGTTTTTGCTCGGGTACCAAAGCGGCTGCTCCCAGTTCTGATATTTATCGCAGCTAGAAAGCCACACCGAGCGCTTAGCGCTACGGGAGTGCGGGTACCTGCCCCATCAGCGCACAGCTGGCGACAGGGTAGACGCCAGCGCCGGGCGACGAAGCGAGCTCGCCCCGGGAGAGCTCCCTTCCATTGCAGGTGTTGCTCCATGAACTCTGTAGCACTCTTGTCAAATTTGTACGCTAATGCCGAGAACAGTCTCGAAGTATAACCATCAACAACAAAGAGCTTGGTCAGCGGGTACGCTGAAGCTCCTCGGCCGTAGGGCGCTCATCGTACTGCTCGCTTGGCTAGGCGGCCTCGTGCTTTGCCACTGGAGGAGCCGGGTTTCAAGTCATTGCACATACCTCCTATCCTATGATCCGTCATACGGTGCTTGGAATAACCAGCTCATGGCACTATTCGTCGGTATTCATCTAGCACAGCTGCTAGGCCGCCGTCTTGTGGTGCCCGCACTGGTAGAACGCGCCCGCCCTACCACTTCGAACACCTGGTTCGATGTTCTCGATATCGATGCCGCTCTGCTGCGTAGATGGATCCTACCAGAATCGACAGCAGCCCGATGCAGGCGCCGTGGCAGCATGTCCACAGTCTTCGACGCCCGCAACATCAGCCTACGCCTCCATCGCGACGCGGCCTGCGGCGATGCACTCGGCAGCCTGCGAGATGCCTCGGCACGCGCAGGGCCGCTCCTGCTCCAGCTCGCCCATCTATACGGCCTAATGCGATGTTTTACGCGCAGCGAAGCGTCATTCTTGCGTCTCTGGCAGCGCATTACGTTGCGCGAAACCCCTGTTGCCAAGTTGTGGATGCAGCGCTGGGGGGCCCTCGAGGGAGCGCCCGCCTCACCGCCGCTCGTCGTTGTCGTTCACCTGCGTCGCAGTGGCTTCGAGCCGCGCGCGCACGCACGACGTCCGGATGATTTCCCGGCAAACGCGCTGCACGCATGGGTCTTGGCGGGAAACGAGAGCGCCTGCGTGTCTTCGAGTGCACGCTGCGCCCTGTGCCAGTTGTGCGCGATCCAGCGGCGCGATCCGGACGCGCGTCCGCTCCATTTCTACGTCATGCACGACGGGCATGGGGCATCACTGCAGACGCTGGCGCTGTGGAAAACTTTCGTGGAGGCTCAAGGGGATTGTGGTGCTGCTCCCAGTCGAGTCTACGATCTAACCGCGCTGGTGCAAGAGAGCTGGCAGGTGCTGTCGCCGACGTTGCCGGCCCCTGGACGGAATCACATCGTTTCGGTGGTATCTGAAATGTATCTTGCTGTCTATGGGGCGCACCTGTTCGTAGGTAGCCCGCTGTCGACCTTATCTTCCAATGTGGCTCGTTGGCGCGCGCTGGGACGGTATCCATTGGCTCCGAGCCTGAGTTACACCGGCGACCGGTACCTCAGTGCGATTCCGCACATGTTCGGTTTCCACTAGGTTCGCACGCGCACCGCTCGATGTGGTACGCTGCGCAGTGCATGCTGGAATGTCTGCACCAGCACGCTGTTTTTGTATCTTGTTATCAAAATTATTCAACAAAAGGAATGTATCGTTTTATTTGGAGAATAGTCGCGGAAAGTCTGCATTCTTCGGAAGTATTCGATCCAATCTTCGTGCGACTACTGATTTTCGGAGCAGGAGATGCAGTACGGCCTGATCGTTGCATCTGCTTCTGCACACGCGTCTCCGAGCATACACGGACGCGTCGTCGCTCGGTGTCGGCAACCGGAGCATCTGCAGCGGCGGTGTCAATACGTATGCAACCAACCTCATATACTGAAACTGTGTGCAGGTCAATACTGCGTGCTTCAAGGATCGCTTCCTCCAGCGGTTTCAGCCTGACCTCACAGACCCAGAAAAATGCGGGTCTGATGGAGGGGATTCCACGTTCCACAGAGCACATGAGCGTCCAGATGGCTCGTGTAGACGACCACTGGCAGGCGTATATGAGGCAGTGCTGGGGTCGCGATCGGCTTCAGTGGAGCGGAGGCAAGATGCGTGCATTTTTCAACTGGTTCAATGAACTGGACAAGGAAACTACTTAAAGTTCGCATCTTTTGCAGGTAGGTTGTTGCACGGGACGTGCCGTAGCTCGCAAAGGTCTGCAATCTTGCGCTTCCGACAAAAGCGTACACTGCATACAGGAATCGATTCTGGGCAATTCCTATGAATGCGTTCAGGACGACATATATTCGCATCAAGAGCACAAGTGCCCATTTAAACACATCCAAAAGATGAGCATGAAATGGAGCCGAATGCACGAGATGGTAAGGCAGCTGAATTCGAGACCAATGGTTCGCGGTGACGCAACCAGCACCCATCCGCTAAAGGCTCGCGCTATATCGAAACTGGAACGTCTCGATCAACACCCGAAAACGTACTGTGCTTCCTCATCGTCAAGCGGCTCTGTGTCGAGCGCACCTTCAAACGCACCATTTTGTACTCATTGGGGCATTGTATGGGCACGCTGAACACTTGCGATGAATTGACGTCAGTGACAGGTACAGAGGGCATTGGATGGTCGCCCCGACGCAGCCGCTGACATCGTGCGGCTGAGCGTTCCAGCACGGCTCGAGCGTCGCATCCATTCATCGAGAACGATGTCCCTGGGCGAACGAGTGAACCGTCATGTGGTTCTATACTTCGATGCTACTGCATCCATGGGGGATGCGTTCATCTAATATTGGCATGTTCATCGGTGGAAATGGGCCCTTCAATCCCACTGGCTGCATCTTCGCTTGAAGCGCTCGCTGGCACGCTGCTCAGGTACCGCGTACCGCATGCCAGCTCGGGCGAAATCCAATGCCACGCTCTTTAGTTCGCAGTGGCGATCCTGAAGATCCTCGGTATCATGAACGCCTTCATGACCGAATCGTAAACGAAGTACGTCGCTTTTCCTCAATCCAACAAAGGGATATCGGCGCGCGTGAACACTTCACCGGTTTCGATCGTACCAGCGGGCACTTCCGTGTCGGGTCCAACGAGACAGTCGCGTAGCTGGCAACGGTCGTGGATCTGCGCGTTACTCCCGACGACGCAGTTCTGGAGCAGGCATTCATTTCCGATCCTCACATGATCCATAATAATGCAGGCACTCAGCTTGCACCGCCTACCGACGATCGTGTGTACATGCACCACGGTTTGGTTTTTGATCGTAGATCCTGGAGATATTTCGACACCCTCCGCCGCTATCAAGCAATCCTTTGCGATATGAACGCGCGCCGAAGCTTGTTCCCCGCGCGTGGCCTCTGTCTCTTCGTTCTTTCCAGTGATCTGCACTGTACCTCCTTGCGTTGCCGCCTCGCTGCACCCTCGTTTTGGCGTGACGGCGCTGGCGCCTCTAAGGTCGCCGTATACCACGCCCGCAGCTACGAGGCGATTAGCCTCTATGTAGGCGCTGATTGTATTAACTCGAATAATTCGACCTGCCTCGGGAGCGCTGAAACACCCCTGGCATCGAATACTTACGGGTCCGTGGCGCACTGAGTCAGTTTGGCTCTGACCAATCATGATACTGTGCAGAGGCAGAGGCTCCAGGCTCGGCAGCCAGCAATTGTCTTTCTCACCACTTTTTCGATGTGGTGATACCGATCGGACTCGAGAAGCGCTGCCAGCGGGCGCATTCCGGTATCGCTGCCACGCCGTTCGCAGCGGCGACTCCCTTCCACCCGTCATCTCGGATCCTAGGGCACGCGCAAGCCTCCTCTCAAGTACAAACTGGTTGCGGGCCAGATATGGTAACAGGTCTGCGCGCAAACTTGTCAATTGCGGTCGCACGCTAAGCAGCTCTAGTGCCGTTTTTCGAAACAAGTAGATGTGCAGGTCCAGCAGATCGCGGTGGATCATCATCGGGCCGACCGCTTGCAGCGCATCCCGCGGTAGGCGAATGTTATCCGCGCTCCCGAAAGCGCCTACATCCGGTTTCAAGTACAGAATTCGCTGCGTAACTTCGTCGACGACGATACAGTCTCGACTAGGCGTGCCGATGGCCATCTGATCGGCAGCCGTGCTTGAGCCGTGGGCAGGCCCCAGCGACTTGGCAGAACGCTTGTTGTGGTCGCTCTTGGCTCCGAACTTTGCGTTGGCTAGCATCATTGTCCAGGTAGCCCCAGTAACCCGATGCGTTGTTGCCAGCGATGCTAAATCCCAGAGTCCGAACGTGTCGGCACTGACAACGAGCACGTCCTCAGCGTCAAGGTATTTCGTGACCTTTAGAAGCGCTTCACCGCTGCCCAGTTCAGCCGGCACCACCTCAATGCAAACGTGCAGATCCGGCTGCGATGACCTTGAGCTCCGAAGCGCCATAACCGCTGGATCGTTCCCGTAGAGTTCCTCCACGTAGGACGTGACGCGTTCGAGTGCGCGCTCCGTGGTGACTAGCGTAACCTCCGGAATGCTGTTGCGTTCGATCGTGTACAGCGCGTAGAAGAGCATCGGCCGATTGCCTATGGGTAGCAAACACTTTGGGACAGCGTCCGTGAAGAGACGCATGCGCGACCCAACATCCCCGGCGAGAAGCACAACGCGAAACTCAGCAAACGAGCCTCGACGGGTTCTGTCTCTTGCATCTGTTTCCGCTGCGTTTGGCATGCTTCAGCCCAAGACCACGTGATCGGGCAGCAGCTTTGCAGTCTAAGCAGTAGTTAAGGGTAGAATCTTGCAACCAAAGCGTTTCTTTCGTTGCACGAGGTCGTGCACACAGGGTGTACCTGGCGCGACGTGTCGTTCTGAAAAAGCGTTCGCTGGCGGGAGCGACGGCCCGTTCGCACGCTGGGACCTGCCCTGAGTGGAAAGTTAGATTCACAGCACCCGTCCGAGCTGGAATCAGTGCGATCTGAGTCCAGCAGATACCCAGTAATAGTATTCGCGAAAACAGTGAGCACGTCGACCTGGCACCAAGTCTACTGCTGGCTAGCTTCCGTGGATGCGCGGTGCCCAGCGACACCGCACCGGTGGATTGTCCAATACTGGCGATGACTGTTTGAGTTGGCAGCTTTGTCGCGGTCAACGCTTCCAATACCTCACGCACGGCGTTGCCAGCGGAACACAGAACCAGTGTCAGTGTCTTGCGAAATTTTGTAGGCATGAAGCAATCGTGAGCCGCATTGTAGACGGGCGCGAACGCGTAGTCAAAACGAAAGCTCCTTGAGGCGCTCGCTAGCATCCAAGCGACATTTTCTCTATTACTTGTCGTGCAAGTCTTGCGGAAGCACAAGTGCTTGGCGCTTTAACGAACGTAGAAGCACGCGGTCATGCACAAGAGCCCGCACTGGATACCGTGCTGCGGGCAAGCGCCTTTGGAAGCGTGCCGACAAAAATGCCGCATATCGCTGCACAACGACTGAGCGCTCGCATTACGGTTACTGCGCTTCCATTAGCAGTCGATTACAGAGAAGCGGCGCTGAGGATGCGTTTCGATGCATGGTGCACCAAACGCTATTTCCTTGACTGGCGGCGCGTTTCCGCGTCCTGAGCACCGCCTTGTGTGCGCTTGTTGTGGCCAACGTTCTGTTGAACGAAACCTAGAGTCAACTACATAATCGGAGATCATCGTGCTCAAAATGCTTGCTGGCGGGAGCCGATTGGCTGACACCATTTGGTACAGCGTTCGACGCACCCCAGCCCAGCCCAGCCCAGCCCAGGATATGTCTCAGGGCGGCACTGATGCCTTAACGCTAGCGTCGCATTTCGGCACTTGGGATTCGCTTCGAATTGCCTTTGAAATCGTGCACGTCGCTTTGGGGACAATGGGACGGACTTGGCATAAAATCACGTTGCCTGTATTCGCGTGTTCGAGTATGCGAATGTATCTAGTAGATCTGGATGGGTATACCACGCGCTCCCTGTACGTACACGTTGTAAAGCTATCGAGGCCTGCTGTCGGATGCTCGTTTTCACCAGGCGCGCGTCGGTGCCTGAATCGAATATTTGGACACGCTGCTTTCCCGTTTCGCTTTCGAAGTTGTTTTCGGAGAAGTCTCATGAACAACGGTGTCAAGAATTTGCCTGTGCTCGGTGACCAGGGGGGATCATGCATACCCCGCAGTGATGCCGAGTTCCGGAATAGGATTCGAACACGATCCTACACGGAAATCGATGACTGTCTGGAATCGGAGTGCATGGTAGGCCTCGCTATGTAGCGCTGGTCAGCATGGTAACCAGAAGTCTGTCCGTCTGTCCGTCTGTCTATCTGTGTGTGTGCGTGAGGCCTCTTCTGGTGGCGTCCTCCAATCAGGCGCTGTTATATCTGCTGCGTCGCCGGGCGACAAGTTGCCGGCTCCTGTCCGACGCTGGGCAGCCAATGCGTGCACCAACCGAACTGCCGCCGCGTTCCTTCGTCGCCTGTGCGAGCAGTTTGCTGAGACTCAGCCGTTTCCGTCGACAACTAGGCGACGTTCAACAAGTTCACTGGAGATTATTTGAGGATCGTCTTTGCGTTCGAGTCGAGTTGGCGCTCAAGCTACGGAATCAGACGACATTTTGATTGCTTTTGGACGCATCCAAGCTGCAGCAGCCTAGAGCGCTCAACACTGCGCTTCAGCAAGTGAAGTGTTGCTTTCGACTCGGATAATACAAAGTGCAGTCGCGAGTTTTCCTGCTTTCCAAATTCCATTCGTGCTTTTGATTTCCGTACGTGCGTGGTGGACCGAGTTGCAAAAAAGGCACGGATTTTGAAGCTGCCGGACTTTTGGACGCTCGCTTGTCGGCCTGTGTGCTGGGTCTGCGCGCCAATGAAACCACCTCATGAGAGCGATCTTTGCGGCGCGTTGGAGTTTTCAACGCACCCTAGTAACTAGAATCATTCCGGATCCGTGGGCGCTCCCGCCTTGCCCGAGCACGTTCCCAGCGTACGAGCCCAAGCCGTTCTTTCGCTTCGAGATCATCCACCGCTCGCGACGGTCCAGCGCTCGCATAGGTCGCCTCCATACGCCACATGGAACCGTGGAGACGCCAGCTTTTGTAGCGGTCGGTACCAATGCCGCTTTGAAGATGGTCGACCAGCGCAGAGCAGACGAGGCTGGGCTGGAGCTACTCTTCTGCAACACCTATCATCTGCTGCTGCAACCCGGACCTGAAATCGTCACACAGGCTGGAGGTTTGCATCGCTTCATGCAGCGCTCACGTCCTATAATGACTGACTCTGGCGGCTTCCAGGTTTTTTCTTTGGCACACGGATCTGTCTTCGATGAGTTGAACATGAAAACGAGAAAGCGCGGGTCACCGAACCTCCTGCTCGCGGTATCCGAGAATGGCCCGGTGTTCCGATCATACCGCGATGGGCGGAAGATTGAGCTCACTCCAGAGAAATCCGTCCAAGCTCAGAAAATGTTGGGCGCCGACATTATCATTCCTCTGGACGAGCTCCCTCCATATCACATCGATCGAGACGCCTTGTACCAATCCGTCTTGCTCTCCCATCGCTGGGAAGCGCGTTCCTTGCGGGAGCACCTGCATGACATGCGCCAACAAGCGATGTATGCCGTCATCCACGGTGGGATCGATCTGGAGCTGCGGCGAAAATCTGTCGAGTATCTGACGGCTCTACCTTTTGACGGCATTGCCATAGGCGGCAGCCTGGGCAAAGATCGCGAGGAGCTCCTGGCCCTGCTCGCATTCCTGGACACCCTGCTGCCGAAGGATCGTCCGGTCCACTTGCTAGGCATCGCGGATGAGGAGAGTATCCGACGTGCGGTTCCGTACGGCATCGATACCTTTGATTCTTGTTACCCTACACGAGCGGGTCGGCATGGAACGTTGCTCACTCGACAACACGGCCGCATCCAGATCAAAAGCCGCAAATGGGAGCGCGTCTTTGAGCCGGTCGACACCACTTGTGAAGGTTTCGTGAGTCAAAACCATACCTTAGCTTACTTGCATCATCTTTGGCGCGCTCATGAGCCGCTAGCAGCAGCCCTGTTGACTTTACACAACATCAAGTACATGTGTGACGTCATGCGCGAAATCCGGACGCGGATTCTCGCCGACGAGCTCTAAGCTTTAGACATCATCAGGGGAGAACATTCAAAGCCCGCCAGAGAGTAGCCGTTGCGCGGTCGTACTCTTGCGTTTACGAGCGATGGCGGCTGCACACGACGCTGGGAAGACGGCTCTCAGCAGGAAACGCTCCCATGCGTAAGATTTTACTCGGAACAGCGCGGTCGCAAGCGTTGTCAGTACACTCATGGCCTACATGAAAGACGCGCTTATGGTATCCGAAACGCTCACACCCTAATCGATGGTATGAATGTTGCATCGGTCAGCAGACTGGGCTAGACCTGCACGAACGTTCTCCGCTTACAGCGATCTGCATAGCACATGGACGCAGAAGCTGGGTGACTCTATGTTCATTCGCCTGGACGTGTCAGCTGGACGGCTAGGAACGCAGCAAATGCTGCGTCTCTTTGGATACGATCATGTCGCTGGACAGCTCGTATTCCTCGACCAAAGCTCCGAACAATGCCGTTCGCGCGCTGCGGACGTCGTTGCGGCTCCAATTGAGGATGCCGATCAAGGTACCTTCCGGTATGCACCGAGGCACAGGGCAACAGTGGGCGCAATGTGGCAGCCGATCGAAGATCCAGCTCTGGGATAGCTCGGTATGCTCTCATCCAGTCTAGAGCATTGCACTAGACAAACAAGTCTTACCGACAGACATGTGGGCACGCGGTGGAAGCATCTGTGCTGGTGCTTTACTATGCCCTTGGCACAGCATGCGATGCACCATTGGCCCCAGGGGGTTTTGCTTCAAAGCAATGCTGCGGCGCTGTGTGGCGATCAACTTGATACCAGGCTCACGGTACGCCGACGCCAAGGCAGGCTGCGTGCGTCGCAAGTTTGACGTTCTCAGCGCCAAGAACATCTTGGCAGCCGGTGCAAGTGCGTCTATTCCGTAAACTGGCTTGAAAATCGTATACATGAACTGATGACCCGATCTCGACCCATGCCCAGGCATTTGCAAAGAGCATGCACCGAAAACGGACTGGAGTGCACGACGCTCAAACGTATTCCTCTTCGGAGGACGACGCGGGATTGATTCGCTCCGGATGATTTCCCTGCCAATGACGGGTCGTCTGCGAAGCGTCTACATCGCTCCGACACTGTGGGCAACTTTTGTCAAAAAAGAGAAGCCACTGATCGACGCATGCGCGATGAAAATGGTGACCGCACGGTAGCTTGCGAATCTCCTCCGCTGGTTCGTACTGAGAGAGACAAATCGTGCATATAGGCGCACCGTCTTCCTCGAATCCAAAGTCCTCGCACTGACTCGCATCGAACTGCACAACTGGTAGTTGCTCGACAATCTCCGGTGCGGCAGCGCGCTCCTGACGACGAAGACGCTCCGCATAGTTCACCAGGAAGCGAATAAACAGCGGCAGACAGCAAATGATGAGGGTAATCAGCACCAGCGGCAGCATCAGAAAAGCAAAGTACACGAGAACGAGAATGACGCAGATGCGGAAAAGGAGCGGTGCAGTACCCGGACAAGTTCGCGACTCAGAGAGCCAGATGCTGCCGAGTATAATCCAACCGAGGTACAGGGCATGTAAAATGCGCGTTGGCTGCTGCACAGCAAAGGCCGGTACCTCCACATCTGCCGCAAACGTGGCGCCGGGGGCGTCAAAGTCAGAGCTTGCGGCCAGTGCGGTCAAGTCGCCGCGCTGCCCGGACCGGAAAACCTCCTGCGTGATGAGGCCCGAGCCATCCGAACCGGCGGGCTGGAGCTCTAACAGCGCCACTCGACTGTACACGGAACCGAGCAGCCGCAGAACGATCGAAGCCGTCTGAAGCGCAATGAGCACACCAATCCAGAGCTTAAGCGGCGCATCACAGGGCTGATTCCGAGTCAACAGCAGCACAGCTGCTTCTACCAGCACTTCGAGGAAAGAGGCCGCGAAGCTGAGCTTGCGTGTCCACGGCATCAGGTCCGTCCGCACACGCTCGTGAACATGCGTTCGAACCTGCCGCGAGTCTGATCGAAGAAGGCGTGCACCAATGCCCCCATTCTGGGATCCTGCAGCGATCGAGGAACTCATAACGAGCGGCGTTGCTTCACCGTACTGAAGCTGCTGCCTAATCGTTTCCCTAAACTCCATGCAGTGAAGCGCCGACAGCACTGACAATGCCGCGGAAGCTGCTACGCTCCCAGTGCTCGTCTTTTCCAAACTCAGGCAAATGTGGGCAGGTTCCAAGCACTGAAACCCAAGCTTTGCCTTTCGCTCGAAGACCCGCTCCAGAAAACTGTTCCAAGACGTGAACCAGTCGGACGCTGTACGGTCGATGGGTGTTTCCGCCGCTGCTGCTGCTGCTGCTGCTGCTAGGCAGCGCTGACACAGGGGGAGCAGACGGTTTTAGGGCGCGTTCAACATGTCGGCGAAATCGCCCGCTCGAAACGGATGTCCATAGAAGTACATAAAAGTAGATGATTGGGATGAAGCTTTGCACGAGACTGGCGCCTGGAGCCGCTGCTACCTCTACCCGTTCCGCGCTGTGCTGCTGCGGAGGCTCGCAGGGTGCAGCATTCCTGCCACACGCGGCTCCGAAGCTCGTTCAGTGGTGCAAGGCATCCACGCTGATGCGTGGCATCGCAGTGTGGTCGAGCGGTAGCGCGGCATCCGATCCGACACAATCGTGCAGTGCACGACGCGTGCTTATCAATCCTGTACATCGTACTCCGTGTTGCCGCAAGCCGCGCGTTTTGTGTCCAGTGCCTGCCTCGTGCGCACGCATACATGTGGGCGTACGCTGTGGAGGCTGCCTCTCCGCCCCTGTTACTTCTCGAGAGCGCCGCACCTGCGACCCGTATTCGCGTTTTCCCGTGCGTAGATGCGATGACTTTGACGGTTCTCCTTCACGTTCGGGCACATAGGACGCCACGCAGGCACATGCTGCTTCTCTGTCGAGCCGATGTTCGCCACGGCGATACAAAACCCGTCCCGCCGTCGCACATTTCCTACAGTAACAGCAGTGTGTCCAGCGTTGCAGAAGCCGAACACGATGGGCACAGCGCCCACCTGCTCATTAGATCTGGATTCTATTGCATATGGACGTATGTCTCTGGGATTTCCGGTATACATGATCGTATCTAGAGGCGCTCAGATCTCTATTGCGTTCCCCTGCATCATTTTTGCTGCCGCGAGAATCCTGCTGCAATGCATCGATCGAGCGATCGATCGATCGATCGGACGCGCGCGGCAGTCCTCGACGGGGCGCGTGCCCGCGACGGTGCCGCCACCTGCCAAAGCTTCGCTGAGCGCACTGCAATCTGCCTGTGTAAAGCCTCAAGTCGTAGACGTTCGGCGGCGTTCCTTCGAACAAGATGCTCGGTTTCTGCTCACTTCTGGGAGCGTCGGTCTACCGTCATCGATCGAATGTTGGTGGTGTGACCAGGATAGCGTACGGCAGGCGAGACGAAGCTGCTCGACTGGGGGCGCTCGCCTGGTACAGGAGTCACGGAGGCCAGCGAGCCGCTGCGCGCGACGTAATCGCTGGCGTGGCTCGTTTGACGTGCAGTGACTCAAGAAAATCAAAACAAAGCAGATCTAGCGATAAGAAGAGACCCGAAGTGCAGTCCTTGCCTGATGAGGACAGAGTCGAAATCGTACAGGTTGTTGATCCAAGGGAGCCGAAGCTTGAGGCGCTTCCATGTTTCGTCGAAGACGCCATCACCATTGAAGGCGTCGAGTACCTCGTCTTGTCGCCGTGTCTGCAGCCGGTTGTATTCGCTCGTTTTGAAGACGGTGAGGATGAATCTGCCTTAATACCAATCGAAGACCCGGTTGAAGTTGAGTCCTTGTTCAAGGAAGCGTTCCTTGCTCTTGCGGAGGAAGACCTGTGCCTCGTGCGGACGGCGGTAGTTTTTACCGTGGACGGAGACTTGAGCCAATTTTTTGACGACGATGACGACGACGATGAGGAAGAAGAAGACGATGAGAACGACCTCAAGGATCACGAAACAGCGACAGCGGCCAGTGCCGTCAATGGCGTCGACGATACGTTGCTAAGGGAGGCGCTCGACGACCTCGGTTCCGCCGGCGCTGGTGTCAACCACTACGAATTAGCCGCTGATGATGACGCCGAGTCGGTCAGCGACATCGACGATGAGTTGGAGCTCGTCACTGCGGAGGAAGAAGAAGTCGAAGTACTGGTGACATTCCAGAACACGGACGGGCGGGTTTACTACGTATGCGCTCCAACCGAACCACTCTTCCTCATTGGTCGACGCTCAGAGCCAGAGTCCTCTCTTGTGGCGGTTGTTGATCGTGAGGAACAGGACCGCGTTGGACCTCTCATCGAGCTCAAGGTTCAGGAGCGACTCGATCGTGCCTCCAAGACATCCGGCAGAGTCTCCAGCTAACAGCGCGCTGAGTGCTCGTGGTCCGTGAACCTCCCTTTCTGCGCATGTGGCTGCGAAGCATGCCACATAGCTCTCGGTCCCAACGTCGTACAGGGTATCGAGCCCCGCTGCAGCGCAGCCCCAGATGAGCTCTGCTTCCCGTGTGTGTGTGTTTGTCTGTATGTGTGTGCAATAACCTCAACAGAGTCCCGTTGCCGATACATGATCATGTAAGCGAAGCATCGAACGTCCCCAGACTGCACTCGCTGCTATTGTCGCGATATGGAAGAGTTGATGGGAGGAGAACCACAGGTCGAACTTTCCCACCCAGACTTTTTCGGGAAAACGGGTGACGTAGAGTACAAATCCAATTCCATAAATTGACCACATGACGAAAGCGTGACGCAATAACCATGCTGCGTGTTCCAGCTGCAGTGTGAGACCAACTGCGAGCGGCAGTAGACCCCAGCTCGTATAGCCAAGGAATGTAATATTCCGGAATACAACGTAACCGTGCCGGTGTGCGTACCAGAGCCCGACGACTGCCATCATGTAGAAAGCGGCGTTGACCCATAGAAACTGAATAGCTATGCGCCAGTGGCATCGATAACCAATACCGATAGCAGGAATATAGCTCGCGCAGATCAAAAGCAGGATTCCCTGGTGATCCGCCATTCGTAGCACCCGATACGCCTTCACTGAATGCGTGAGGAACAGGTGGTACACTGCACTCAAGAGAAAGCACGTTGCAGCGGCAACATAGTACAGCGATATCGTATATCTATCGAGGAGTGGAGCGTCTCTGAGACGCATCCAGAACATGTACGGCGCGATGCCCGTCAGGTACACCAGCGCAGCCACAAAGTGAGTCCACACGTTCATACTCTCGTTATGCAACTCAAAAAACGATAACAAAATCCGTTTTACAGACCGCGCGTACTCGTCATAACTTCGATAGTGACCGACAATACCCGGACAGTGCAGAAACTCCGGTGTCTCCGCAAGCGTCGTCACGACTGCGCCCTTCGCCTTTACGCGCCGACGAGGCGTACCTGCATCACCCAGCGGGCTCCGTTGTCGAGGCGCCCGTTCGTCGGCGTCGGTTGGCATCCCACCATTCCGCGGCATATTGAGCTAGAACGTTCAAAGGAGAATGTTGGATAATGGCGAACGCACAGCGAAACCAGGGCACGGGTCAATAGGTGACGTTCCAAAATCCAGCGCGCGTGAATAGCTGCTTCTTCTTCGTGTGCTGCTGCTGTGGCTGTTGCGGCACCAGCGCAGATTCGCGGGTTGCGTGCGCGTGCGCGCTGCGCCCCCCAAATGCGCCCCGATGAGATCCAGACGCGCATGCAGGGGCGGCGACAGAGGCGAGGCAGCATCGCGTATGCTGGTGCGTTCGATCGACGCCTCTGGCGAGGTGCGTTCAAGTGCACAGTACCAGCGGTAGCGATCATCTTGTCCATGAAGAGGCGTCAGTGCCTTACTGATCCCTAATCAGTGTGTTTCGGTGGCGAATAGAGGCTGGACCGATCCGATCCAGCAGCACGCGGGATGCCGGGTGCTTCGGAGGCTCTTGCGGTGGCGCATTCTTCAGAAGAGGGCTTGAATCCTGAATATAACCTGCTTCGCTCGATCATCGCATCATCGATTCGAGTGGCACTGCGGATCGATTGTCAGCTGCCTGCGCTCGGGTCGATCTGCTGGGGACTGTAGCGTGGAGCCGGCTCGTGCGCTGGGATGTGCTGAGTCTCATTGGGAATGCTGATCACAGCCTCATTCGTCAGCGCGCAAGAGATGTGTACGCGGAGCGCAGAATGCAGGACGCAGCACATCGAGAGGATATGTGGAACGCGCGAGCCCTGTACTGGCAGATCGCGCCCTGCTCGGACGCTTTCGCGCCCGCGTTGTGCAAGCGCGCGTTGCGCATGCCGAATGCTTCAGTTGCAATCGAGTCAGGGTGCCATGCTCTGCCTACATCTTACAAGACCCTGGATATCTCTCGGGTCGCAGAAATCAAGACGGGTACAACACGTGCTTGTCATCGTTCTGTTTGACATGCTCGTCCTACTCTATCAATGGGGCCGGCAACACTCTGGAGGTAGCTTCTGGGGCAGGCAAGACAGGCGCCGAGCCAGCACGCATTCTTCGCTCAAGATTGTGCTCGAGCAGGATGCCTCTTGCTCTCCTCTGGAGCATGTTCTGTGAGCGACACCCCAACGGCCTCGTTGACGCATGCCACGATTCATGTTGTACGTATCTTACAAGCAGAACAGCTTTAAGCGGTCGTAAATGATTCATCCATGGAGGAAGCTCAGCGGGTCCTTCTCGCGAGCTGCAGAAACCATGGTAGCGGTTTCGAGTGCAGACCGTATCCGCTCGCCTGGTCCAGCGTCCATAGTGTGCCTTCCACAAGCGATCACCGGCTGCGACGACTTTCCATCACAGCTGCATCGACGCGAAAGCATCCTCGGCAGCCGCAGGGTCGCCGCATCCGTCGATGCCCCATGCACGACGAGAAAACAAAACTGGAGCTCACAGAGCCTGGTACGGTTCGAACAGAAGCGGCAGTGTCTTCACCTGCTACCGATAGCGACCATGCATCCGGAATGAGTCTGTCATATAAAGCGTTTTTACACCTTTCAAAATGGCAACAGCGTTCAAAATCGCCTGTTTATCTGTTCTCCGTGAAAACCTTTTACCAGCGCGTTGTGCATCGAGAGCGCTGGGCAACCTGAGAAGCACGCTCTCTGCAAGACTGTTCGCCGAGCGAACGTCGAGTAACGCATCGTGTACATATTCAACCATACCAGCGCCTAGACGAGGCTTGGGCTTTGTTCTCATACAACTCCATGCCGTGCGCGCACCCTGCGATGCATGGACCTTCACAGAGGTCGCTTTGGCTCCCGCTCCGGGGCACGGCGCTTCGCGTCCGAGGTCACCGACCGCAGCGCGCACCTGTACAACGAACGATACGACCACACACCGAAAGTCTGCGAGCGTCTTCGAGCACAACGTCCGCAAGCGCACGTTCCGTTTTCCAATTGCATCTTCTGTTTGAAAGCAGTGTTTCCTAGACTCTACCACGTCACTGTTTGGCGTGAAACGCGTAGGTACCGGCACTCGAGACCGCTGCCCAGCCAGCACCGTTATGTACGAAAGGTCGTCGCGGAGCTTCTCGACCAGTGGTCTAACTGCTCGCGAAACCCGTTGATATTGGTCTTACGTCGTGATAGTCTTGGCGCTTGTGGGCGTCAGAGCTGCGGTTGGTGGACGGGAGGTCTCTGTTAGCTTCTGAACGTGAAAGCCGAGAAAGAAACGACTCCGTTGCACGCCTCAACGCTTCAGGCGGCAGCGTCTTCATGTTCATTTTGCACTGGCGTCCTCCGCTGACGACTTGTCTGACCTTTCGACAACTGGCAATCTCTCGTTTCAATCTGGGTCGTAGGATTACAAGGTCTAATACAGGGCGCTGGCTTTGTATGTCGAGTATCGCCAATCAAAGCACGCTTCGCTTGCTATCGCAGGCCGAGGCGCAACGCGTCGATGAAGCGCTCATGTCAGAAACTATCGGCTACAGCCTAGAGCAGCTCATGGAACTTGCCGGGCTTGCGGTGGCCTTGGCAGCAGCTCGCGAGAATCCTAAACGCAGTCAGCGAATTGTCGCAGTCTGCGGTCCCGGGAACAATGGCGGTGACGGTCTCGTTGCCGCTCGCCACATACGCATTCTGGGGTACGAACATGTCTTCGCCATTTATCCGAAACCGGGATCGCATCCCCATTTCCAACGCCTCGTGAAACAGGCAATGAGCCACGGTGTGCGCTTCGTAGACGCTGCAGCCTATGAGCAGACGATCTGCGAGGCAGACGTCCTGATCGATGCCCTTTTCGGTTTCTCGTTTCGAGCGGATCGACCGATGCGCGATCCATTCGCCACGCTGATCCGTCTTATGAACGCATCGCCCCGGGCGACAACGGTGCTTGCGGTGGACATCCCCTCTGGCTGGGATGTGGAGCGGGGTCCGCCAGAGGCCATGCGTCCCGCAGAGCGCACCGCATCCGACCCGCGCTCTTCGACAAGCGGCGATCAGCGTGCACCAGCCTCGAGCCTGGCGGTAATGGCGAACGTTTGGGTTTCACTGACAGCCCCGAAACGCTGCGCTGCTTTCTGGCAAGGGCGCGCCCATTACCTTGGCGGGCGTTTTGTTCCACCAGCGCTCGCAAAATCCATGCAACTTGAGCCGCTTCCATACACAGACTCGGAACTTATTGTGCGCATTGATCATCTGTTGCCGACATCGATACCCAGCCACCAGCAGGAAGCCTCAGAGTCGCGATAAAAGAGCACGCGCAGCAACAGCTGCTGGCGAGCACGTCGCCAGCCGTATCCAGTGAGTTGTTTTCAAGGGCATGTAGGTTCATTCAGTATAACGAGGTATCCCGGCGAGCGCGCCGTGCTGACCGGCTTCATGAGGAGATTGTCGATGTGGTTCACGGCGCACGCTCGCGGACTGGCGTGATAGCGTCGATCGACGTTGCACGATGCGCCTGCTGCGGGCGCTGTGCGCTTACAAGAGGGGATTTTTTCTTCTGATGAAAAAACGTTTCCATGGACCATGGATCCCAGATAGCAGGATGAATAATGGTAATCTAAAAAGCGTCCATCATGAAGCACCTACCTTCAAGTTCCATTTCTTAGAATTCCTCTCGGATATCCTGGTCGTTTCGTACATGCTATCGTACGCCGAGTGTCAGCCGTGAAAACCCCTTTTAGCGCTGATACCTCTGGAGCGGATGCATCACAGAGACAGATCGGCTTTGGCATACCACTGCGGGCGTCGTCTCGAGTCGTCGTTCATCCGACATAGGTTCGGGATTCGTAATCATTTTGTGAGCCTGCAAGCTGTACAGACAGACCTACTGCCCGCGGCACCGCGAAGCGATATGCTAGGAGACCATTGGGACCAGGGCGACGCCTAGATGCAGCCTTACCGTCCTTATTCCTAGAATGAAGTGCGTTTTACGGACGAGTTGCGCAGGTCTCGCCACACCACACGCCGCCGGGGGAGCACGGAGCGCTCGCCCGGCTGACTCGTCCAGCTCGCTGGCCTTTCGTCTAGAGGGTAAACGCTCGACAATACGGAAAAATTTTCCCTCTTTCAACGCTTAACAAGCAGGTCGAAAGAAATTATTATCGAATTGCAGCTTGCGCATCGTTTTCTACTCCTGAGCTGCGCTCACGTAAACCCGGTATCGGTGCGACCACGGCGTGCATGGAGGCCGGCGCGCGCTGCATGGCGCTGACAGCGTGGCTGCGCACTGCGGCCGGTATACGCCTCGTGCTTGCTTTCTGAGCGACTGCAGGTGTGAAGCGCAACCGCTGGGTACTTGGTGTGGCCCAGCGTTTCAATTGCGACGTTAACTTGTTCATCATAAGGGTGGAGGCCTTGCAGATGGCTTTATGTTTCTTCCACGAACTTTACTGAGCCGAGCGTTGCCCAGGAGCGAGCGTGTCTACTTCAGGCAACGTGCCGACGCCACGCGTAAACCGCTGAATGGTCACTACCAAGCCGACTTGGAACTAGACTGGCCGAAAAAGACCAAGAAGTGCTCGTTTCTTGGATTCCGGTACTGGATGGTTCTTGCTTTTTTGAGTTTTTTATTAGGTCTGCAGGGAACCGTTCGTTTTTATCGCAGCCGAGCTCATCTCAGTGAGGGCGCAACATTTGCACCGGAGGCGGCCCTCGTGCGTCTGCACAGCGCCTACTGGAATTTTTTGGAGCACCTCAGCACGCACTGTAAGTCAGCGGCTCCTCGGCGGCTCAGAGTTCAGGGAAGTCAAGTGCATCTGGCTATCGTCCGACCGTTCTCCACGAAGCATGTTGACTTGCTTGAACGTCGCACGCAGGACTGGATCCAGATGCCGCACGCTATTCCTTGTCTTCGCAGCAGGGATGACGAGGAAAACCTGATGACCGCTGATGTGGACCTTATATTCGTGTACAGCGCGTCGGAGTCGGAGCATCGTGCGCACGATGAGGGGTTTCGGGCGCGTTTGCTCGGTGCCGCCCAACCGCTTCTACAGAACGCATCTCAATTGTCCTGCTTTCGACAGATTCATTTCTGGGGGCACGTCATCGATATGCGCGAAAGCGACGTGCATCCCGATGTCACTTGTGATATGTTTTATTCGATAATGGAACGCCTCGCGGAAATCAATGACACCAAATATGGCCCCTATACACACTTCATGCTCATGGAACCGGACGTACAGCCGGTCCAAGCAGGCTGGTTGTCTGAAGGCATCCAAGATCTTGCTCATATAGCAGCCGTAGATGGCACGTGGGTGATTGGAAGCATCTCGCATAACCCCATGGATTATCGCGATTACCATATGAACGGGAACGCTTTGTACGCGTTAAAAGACAAGGCGTTTCGCGTCGAGTATCTGCGCAATCGAGTGCAGCGCCGTTATCGACGCAATGCACGTGTACCCTTTGCAGATGGATGCAGTGGTACTGCATATGGCGGCTATGATGTATCCCTTACAGGATACCTGTATGACCTGCCGATGAATCGAGACGAGTGGCGCTACGTCACCCAGGTATTTCATCGGTTTCGAGCAACAGATCGAATTCTGAATATGGGGAACGCGCCGGACTGGCGACCGTGGCGCACTGATTACGGTATCGGTTGTAGAAGTATGCTGGTACACGGAAAGAGTGCAAACAATGTGCGGAACATTTGGGATCCCGCTGAGCAAGGCTGGACGGTCGAGAAAGGTACCAGCTCCGGACGACCTACCAAAACCCAGATTTACTGTGAGATCAGCCGCTTTCTGGAGCAGTTGACAGAGTCGGCGGATCCCGAGTGTACATACCGTTTCTGCCATTCAGAGACACCCTATCCGCCGCGTATTTTTATGGATTGGGTCCGCGCACAACTGGACTCCGCTTGAGAATGACCTCGGCGCGGGATTCAGCATCCCGCGCCTGGCTGATCGCCTTATGAAAACATGATGGGCCAAGGCACACTGACGACCACTACATATGCAAGCTTTTCAATCGAAAAATGCTGCATGTTACTCGGCGATTGGGTCCTGCGCTCAACAGACTAGGAACGCTAGAGCGTCCGCACTTCCAGCGCGCCCTAAACAAACCTGCTCCGTCCCGCTCCATAGACTCCACGAGTTACATGCCGTCTCCGGGCCGCCGTACCGCGTCTGCGAAGCTACAATCATGTACGTCTGCAGTGAAGGGATCCTGTATCCATTAGGTACCGGACACTTCCTCCATAGACGCTGAAACGCTGCTTCAGCGTTGTAGGGGTCCTGTATCCATTAGGTACCGGACACCTCCTCCACAGACGCTGAAACGCTGCTTCAGCGTTGTAGCGGTCCCGTATCCATTAGGTACCGGACACTTCCTCCATAGACGCTGAAACGCTGCTTCAGCGTTGTAGCGGTCCCGTATCCATTAGGTACCGGACACCTCCTCCATAGACGCTGAAAAAGTGCTGAAATGTCGGCGATTTCTAGCACGCAGCACGTATCCGGCACAGCGGCGCATTTTGCCGTCAAGAGGCCGCTAAAGGCGAAGCATGCTCGCCGGCTCCTTGATGACATCCAGCAGATGATGTCATAGCTTTGAAAAATGATGAGGCAAACCATTTGGCTCGGCATATGGATGGCTGTACTAGATCGATCTAGGCCCTAAATCCCACCGGTAGACAGGCCTGGAGCATGTGGAAGGAACGGGGGCAACAGAGAGTATCGTGAGCGCTTCACTGTTTCTCCACGGCAATTGCGTATGCGATTGCATCTGGCTTGATGCATCCATCTGACTCGGGAAAAGAATTCCATGGTCAATTGGTTAAATGAGATGCACGAGGCTGTTGGCCGCAGCTCGTGCGCCTGAATGTGCGGTGTATGGTGTTGTTGGAACTGAAGGAAGCTGGATCTTCAAATGTAGGTGCTTTTTAGATAAAGCAAATCAGATCATCAGCTGGGTCACTGGAGCGCGCCCTCCTAGAAGAGGGTAGACGCGCTCCAGTGAGCGATGGCGGCTTCACGGTAGCAGAGCTCTGCCGATACCTCACGAGCGTTCCGCTTTCTGCCCCAGGGGGCGACATAGTCTGCCGAATATCGGGCGCATGCTTGGAAAAAACGTATACCGAATGCGAAAAAAAACGAATCATCCCGTATCGGGTTGCAACGAGCAGCAGATTTTCGGACACAAGCTCAAAAGAAGCTTGTATCGAATGCACAAACGTACGCTTGTACACGGCGTTACAGACCGCGTTCACGCTCAAGAACATGCTCTTGCAAATGTGACTGCTGCGAGTATGCTGCCACACGGGCGGCATCATGTGCCTCCTAGCGCCCTTATAGGTGCACACATCACACTCGGCATCCGGAGGATCGCTTGAAAAAACCATGATATCCAACGAAACGTACGGTGCATGCGATCCGTGCAGCGCCCACGGTCTGGAGCGGACTCGTAACCTAGTGCTTGGATGCCGATATCTATCGCGCATTCATGGATGGATCGCCAGACTTATGGATCTACCAGTCTCGTCAAAGAAAATCAAATTTCCTTCGGGGTCCGATCGACGCTTTCTAATCGCTCCTGATGCGCGCCGCTCTCGAGGCTCTGCAGCCAGTCGACAATGAGTCGGTGAGCGATTGCTTCGCGGGGCGGTAGGTGCGGCGCCGGCGGCCTGGCCTCGGGCGCAAGCATCGCGCGCACTTGACCTGCAGAGAACCACGCCACCGACTCTAGTTCTCCATCAGATGGCCGCGGTTGAGGCAGCACCTCATCACGCGGCACCGAAGCATAGAAACCAAGCATCAGTTGTGATGGGAACGGCCACGTCTGTGAGCTTGCATAGCGCACTGCCTCTGGCCGGAGCAGGATGCCCGTCTCCTCGGCCACCTCGCGAACAACCGCCTCCTCAAGCGTTTCACCGGCTTCGACGAATCCGGCAATACAAGAGTAGCGTCCCGGTTGCCACTGGTGCTTGCGACCGAGCAAGCACATTGCATGTTCTGGTTTCGAATGGTCTACGCTCTGCGAGGCCACAACGAGCACAATCACCACAGGATCGATGCGCGGGTAGACGGAATGCTCGCAGGCGCTGCATTGAAGCAGACGGCCGATGCGGGTGCTCGATGTGATCGCTGGCGCACAAAGACGGTTTCCGCAAGAGGTACAAAAGCGATTACGATGATACCAGTCGGTAAGGATTCTTGCTTGCGCCAGCAGGGCAGCCTGCGCATCTGTAACGGTTACGGTGCGATCCCGGAGAGCAATCATGGCGAGATCCTCTGTGTCTATACCCAGTTTTTCCAATTGATCCGCGGCCAATCGGTTCTCAGAGTCGGCAGCTACCTCGAGCAGCGCGCGCAGGGTCCTCACTGCCACACCGTGGGCACCCAAGGCGCCGGCGCCCCGCTCTCCTGAACGCTGGGCCGCAGTCGGTGCACGCTCAGCAGCGAGGTGATCGTGCACATCTGCTACGAACAGTTCATGGAACGTGGTTTCCCCCGTCGATAAACAGTGCTGAGCGCTGGACCCTCGCTTCACCAGGCAAGGAAAGAGCTTTCTCAACATTTCGTCGTCCATTGTTCCTAAGAACCCGACGTAGACGCCGCGACGCACAAGGCGCTCAAGCTGTTCCTCATCTGAGAACACATCCAGTGCTACGAGCTCTGTCCCGTTCAGAGGATCAGGGCGTATTCGTACGAGGTGTCCGAGGCGCCAATCGCACGGCAGTACCCAGATTTTTCGAGAAAACGGTGTCGACGTCGGCGTCTGCAAAGCGTGCGTACCGCTCTTCGAAAGCGCCCGCTCCCGATGAAAACTCAAAGGCGGGAACGATAAATAGTTCGGATGATACCCGTCTCTAGAAGCATTTTTTAAGGAAGCGTTTTCCGACAACATGACCAGGTGGTTTTGGCCAAGTACGCGGCTCTGTGCGAGAGAGACTCGGCCGCTTTTCCAGCGCAGCACCGTGCGCAGTACCGCTTTTCCGACCACACGTCCGGGCTGAAACGACTGTAGGCGTTGCGTCCAATCTCTCTTACCTACAGATTGCCCCGAACTTCTCCAGTTAAAGCTCCAGAGTCGCGGGAAACGTGGCAGAGCAGAGCCCCCCTGCCACATAGACACCGGCGTAGCTGCACAAGCGTTCCGCCGCGGCCAGTGCCTTGGTGTTCCCGTCGGATGCGCGATTCGGAGCCTAGCCGCTCCTCTCTATGCCGGGGGGCCGTTGCCTCCGCTCTGCGACAACGTCCCGCTTTTGGTTCACCACTTGGAAGCGCTTTCACGTGCGCACTGGAGCTGGATCAAGGACCTCTCAGTTCTAATGAAGCTTCTTTGCCGAACCGATTGACGCCAAGATCCAGAAGAGGCACCAGCGCCGGCACATACGTCCACTACACCTACGGCACTGTTGTCAGGCGGCCGGCTCCACTGCGTCGCCTTCTTTCTGGACGTTTTTACTCTGTTTGTGTTCATCAGCTTCTTCTATGAGCTCTTTGTGGAAGCCAAGCAAATGCGGCAACTCAGCCCGTGCTCGGAAAAATACGTAGAGCCACATGCCGGTGCCGAAGGCCCAGACGAGGCGTCGTTGCCGCAAACTCGGCTGCGGTGGAAAGCTCCAGTGTTCGCCGTTGTGCACCCCACCCATAGTTACCTCCAGTTACAGAAGCTCAGTGGAACTTTCAGAGCGGTGCAATGCAAACCCTTCGTCGGCGTTCCAAAGCGAAGCTGTTGACGCGGTGCAGCGCCTGCGCAGCACCGATGTCGCTTAACCGGAGACGCACTGCGTCGTTCCATGGAGGGCGCGTACGTATGTGCGCCGCTGCGCGCGGTCGACGGGCGACGAAAAATCGTTCGACCTCGTCACTTGACGGCTGGCTCATATGCCCATATCTAAAGTTCCTTGAACTCGTTACGTCAAAAATACTCGATTCCTTTTGAAACATAAATTTTTCTCTTTTGTAGACGTCCAAGAAATATGGTTCGAAATCGGCAAGTTGCTGCTCACGGACTTGCTCCCAGAGGCTCCTGATTCTAGTGTCTCCATGCAACAGGGTATCGGATTCGGAGAGTAATCATCGCTGTGACCGCTCCCAGAGGGGAATCCGTCGCTGCTACGCTCGAAGAGAACTTAGATATATCGAAGTCTCTTGAAGTCGTCTTCAACCCGAATTTCCCTTTCGGCGTTTTTTGAATACGGACAACATCGCGCACCTCAAATTATCTTGTGTGCGGAGTCCACTGTGCGATAGAAATTGAGTCATCTTATAAACTCCAGGCTTTCTCCTTCATGTCTTTGGCATCCTGGGAACGTCATTTGGGCCGTGGAGGGAAGCAGCGGGTGAGTTACAGAACGGAACCGCGTGCGCTTGCGCGCATGCATCAGACGTAGTACCCGCCGAGGCGACCGTTTAGAGGAAGCCCGTAATCGTAGGCTAAAGCAACGCGCGCGGAACGGAAGGAGGGCACCAACTTGAGCCTCCTGTATCCGTCACGAGCACGTGCGAAGCAATGAGGCCAGCTTTTGAGCAGCAAAGGATAGCCCTCGGAAAGGAAAGAGGTTTGGTGGATGCATGGAAACACTGGATCAAAGCAAAGTGTTCCCGCTGCGAAGGGAGCGCAGACACTGGATACAAAGAAGCCTCGTGTATCGCATCCTCCACCCGTGCATGGAATCCGACATCAACAGCAGGATGCAGCTTTATTGCGACTTGGTCACGTCATTAATATCCTTCCAATGCTGGCAGCGTAACTGGAAGAGAGCCATCAGCGTATATCATGTTGGATATGAGAGCGAGGAAAAGAAAGCACCTACATCAAAACACTGCAACTCGGGAGTTGATGGCATTTTGAAGTGAAACAATCTCTATTGCATACTACCGTGTTCGCATACTGTCCCGTCCGAGTTTATCTGGATCTTTGTGACGAGCCTTTCGTTCGCAGCCCAGCCAGCGGGGATGCCTCCGCCACCCAGACACACGCACGCACACAATACATTTCATCAAGGCCGCGGCCGCATTTAATGGAATTCCCTGGAAGCCTTTAGGGAATCTTCCGTGCCCAGCAGCGGCATCCACGCAGCATAGGGCTTGGGTACTGTCAACGAAGAGCAGAGAAAGTACGTCCCCCGCCTTTTGCCTTTTCACGCGAGCGGTGCACGCTTGGGTTCAGCCCTTCTTCAGGTGTTTTGCTGACTACGAATAAAACCTCCCCCGCGTGGCGTTCAACAACCAAAAGCGCGGGACTTGTTGGAGTAACCGTTGATCGCTTGTGACGGTTACGCCTGCACGCCTACAGCCCGCGGTCGCTGTTGGGAAGCGATCTACGCCCGCGACTCGACTTCTCACGCCGGACCTGCAGGAAGCGTTCCTTAGAGTTCAACGCTTTGTAAGGAAGCAAAAGGGCTTGAGTAGTTTTGCTGTGCAAGGGTAGTTCCCGGAACGGGCTTGAAGCAGAGTTTTCGTGAGCAGCGAACGGCCTGCCCCAACGTCAAGTTCTGGGCACGAGCGTCGCTGGCACTGTGGACGACCTACTACAGCAAGCGCCGTTGACGAATACGCATCAGACTATGCCCCGCACTCCTAGACAACAGTGGGGCACGTCCAGCTGGATGAACGACTGCGTTCCAGATTTGGGAACAAGAGCACCATCAGGAGACAGTGGAGGCGAGCAGAGCTTTACTGTCCCTGACGAGCCGCTCTCAATGTCGTGGCATAGCAGGAACGGCGAGGTTGCAATGGGGTTGGATGCTACCTCGCCTGAAGCCGCTATGGCACGTCAGCCAGAGCAGAGGGTCTCTAGAGGGCCAGAGCCGGGGAACTCTGAAAGGGCAGATGGGCGCTCTGCGACACAACGAGGGGACTCGATTTACTCCTCCGGAATAGATTCTGAAGCCGAGGGAGATGACACAGAGGAAGATCTCTCGTGGATCTCATGGTTTTGCTCACTGAGCGGAAACGAGTTTTTCTGCGAAGTCGATGAAGAGTTCATCCAGGACGACTTTAACCTCACGGGTTTGTCTTCCTTGGTATCATACTATGAATACGCGCTTGACACAATCCTTGACATAGAATTGCCAGATCCCGGTATCGATGAGCGACAACGAGAGATCATCGAGATGAACGCAGAATTTCTATACGGCCTCATTCATGCAAGGTATATTCTGACGAACCGAGGGCTGCACGATATGCTGGAGAAGTACAACAATGTCGATTTCGGTCGATGTCCGCGTGTATTCTGCAACGGCCAACCGGTGCTACCCGTGGGACAAAGCGATCTTCCGCGCACTGCAGTTGTGAAACTTTTCTGCCCCAAGTGCTGGGATATCTATGTCCCAAGAAGCGCTGCGCATAGTCACCTTGACGGGGCTTTCTGGGGAACAACATTCCCGCACCTGTTCCTGCAGACCTATCCAGAGCTTGTCCCGGAAAGGAACCCCTGTCGGTACGTTCCGCGCATCTTCGGCTTCCGCGTCAGCGAAAAGAGCAAGCAAGTTCAGCGAAACTTGGGCCTCATCCATCAAAACCCTGACCAAGATAATCGCTCACCGGCGATTTGATATAAGCGCGATCGGCACATGACCTGGGCGTGCAACGAAAGCGACACACAGCGGCCGTTCGGGGAGAGCGAGAACCTGCAAAGCACCCTGCGGCTCGCTTCGCAGTATCTCGAACTCCAGACTTACTACAGCTGTGCTGCTGAGTGCCCATGGTATTATTTTTTGCGACGTATCCAATGTCTTGTAAAGTTTACCTCTTTGGTTTATCGTGCACTAGCGTTTGGAGTAGGGCAAGCACAGCAGGCTCAACGCTAGAGCCAGCACGTGAAGCGAGTCGGCCGTTTGAATGCGCCACGTCGCCTACCGGTACCACTTGCCCAGACTCATGTGAGATTGATGTGGGACGGGTGCAAAACACAATCTCGCGCGTTCATACGAAAATTTGGGTCTCTTTCCAATATCGTGAACATCAGTTATTATAGGTTTTTTTCAACGACTCCTCGGTCTTCTACGCTCCGATCTCCGACTTTAGAAACGCTGGTCTCTCGTTTCACTTCGGCTTTGCAGCCACTAGTCGAAGGAGGTTTTTGGCGGCGTTCAAGTGTCGATTACGCTGCTCACTGCTATTAACGTCGCATTTCATGTGAAGGCGGAAGATGCGATCTAAGAAGATTCTTCGTATACGGCTTCTGTGCATCCATCGCAGCTGTGACAATTGACTGGGGTCAGCTGCTCTCAAAGCCCAAGAAACCTCCTCCTTCGGGAGCTGCACTGTGGCGTCTGGATACATAGTTTCTTGCACGGTGCACGTCATTGTCGTTCATAGCTGGTTCACTTCGAGGCGCTCTTCCGTTTCCGTGCGGATGGCTTACTCTGTGATCTTGAGATTCTCCTTGGCAATTTAGTTGGTGAGTACTTTGTTCACTGTAAGCTCAAGAGCACGCAATTAAATTCGATAGAGGATTTGTGGAACGCGATACTGTTCATGATGAAAATAATTCCGGAAGGAAAATCCAGCATGAAGAAGGAATCCAGAAATAACGATTCTTCTCCGCTCCGCTCGTGCAGAGCGGCGACAACTAGTCGCCGCTAACCGTTCGCTACAATGGTAGGATTCGAAGCCAAACACACACGTCGCGGAAAATGAAGATCCGGGAGCAACTGGGATCGTATACCCTGAAGGGTACGGTGCGAGTCTAGAACGCTGTTTCACTGATACCCACGAAGAGCAATTGGCTTAGCATTCGCGCGGTCCAAATATCCGACGTGCGGCGATCAGCGAATTCTAGAGATAGGCGTGTGAACAAGTCGCCGAGCAGCGGCCTCGAATTTTTGCTTTCTCATCAACCAAGCAAAGCGCATCGATCCGACAACGAGCCGCCTTGGAACAGAAAGACTGAAATCTTGCAAATTGCATAATTTTGGCATGCTAGATTTCAGGAAAGAGGTGGAAATGAGGCTTGAAGGTATGCAGTGGATGATGATGTCGATTATATTTCGAACCGCTTTTTGAGCGCGCAGCGAGTAATCTTGATTCCCGTGGTAGGGCGAATTCCAGTGGCAATATCTTCAGCGCCGTTCCGGAAAGTTAGCTGAGAGCACGAAACCAACGTAAAAATCATTGAATCTTTACTGCGGCTGTTCGAATGCCAAGGATGTGCATCAGAAAAAAGGCCTGTAAGAAATCGAAACGGTGCAACAGAGTGTGCCGTTCTGTGTCGCATTCTAATTTGCAAAGCATGTAGCGCCTCAGTGTTGCAGTACTTGAAATTCTAAGGCAGCTTGGAGCAACGTGGTGACCGCTGTCCTACAATTAAAACCTCGTTCCAACATGAGCAAATTAACCATCGAGCGTTTCGACATTTGAGGCGAACGCGCTCACCTCGCATGGCAATACCCTCGGACAAACGGTTGCCGCGGCAGATATCGTCGGCAAAGATACTGAAGAAACGACGATGCCTGCATTGTCTGAGGTACCTGCCCCAGATACAATGCGAGTTCATAGCGCCCATTTTCATCTGCTCGTGACGCGCATACTCTGGAGAATCGCTGCTGTGTCGCTCTCAGGGAGTCGTTCACGACCGCACAATATGCGTTCGTTTCCAGGATCCTCTGGAATCATCAAGCAGCGATCAGTCGCCAGCGGCTAGTTCCAAGGCAGTCTCGCTGGCCAGCAGCCAGGCAGTGGCAAGTGCTGCTCGAGCCCATCATTTGCACCTGCATACCCAGATAGACGCCGATGAACAAAGATCCTCTCCTGGAATCTCAGAAAAGGGTAGAACCTGGTTAGACCAGCAAAGGTACGGGAGGCATAAACGCGTTCGAAACCAGCGACAATCACTTGCTCCGTGACTAGATGTGTCAACGCCAGACTCTTAGAGGCGCCCTCACGCGGTTCGGATTCCCAGGCGTACTTCCAGGCGGGTACTTCAAGGAACGTAGAGGCGCCTGTTTGGATCGAGGCCGCATCAATGTGAACGTATGGATCCGGACAAGCGGCGCCCCGCAGCGGGTCGCCGGGCAAGAGATACGCACGGTGAAGAGCTCGCATCGCCTCTGCGCCCGGCGAATTCCAAACGGAAACGGTCAAAAATAAGGCCTGAAGGATGATAGCCCCGCCAACGAGTAGCAGACGACAAAACCGCAGCAGGCGGCGAACGCGCCGTTTGCGCTCTGCTTCTTTCATCACCCGCCTGTATGGTCGCAAGTCTAGCTCATTGAGTGCTGTAGCTGCCTCCTGGAGTTTCTGTGACTCAATGGCGGTTAAGCCAAAGTCATGTAAACGACCTAGAATAGTAGCAGCTGCAGCGCAAATGAGAGGAGTCACCGGAACTGCCGAGTGGAATACCGTCGACGGCGACGCAGTGCATGCAATGTACGCGAGCGCGGGAAATGCCATTCTCCCGGCGGTGCCCGCCTTGACTGGAGCGCGCTTGACTAGTAGCACGTAAGCTATGATTACCAAAGCGAGTCGAGAGATGAACGCTTTGCTGTGTGCAGTAAGGTGCTGGAGCATCACACGGGTCGGAGCATGCGTCAGAATTCTTTGCAGGGTACCTGGTTCATATTGAAGCAGGAATCCGCCGCGCATTGCAGGAATCATTGTCGTACCCAACATGCCAAATGCCAGGAGACTTCCAATCAGCAGTGCAGAACATCGAGAAAGCAAGCCCAGGAGAAAAGTTTTTCCACCAGCAGAGCCGGTTAGGTCTGCTAGTATGAACCAAACCTGCAGAAAGCCCGTCTGTATCAGCGAGGCTGTGCCTACAAAGCTCAACACCGCTAAACCTGCCTTCGCATATCCCTTTAGGATCAGAGCTTGAACGGAGCTGAACACGGCGATGCTGAGGCTCACAGGCGAAATTCGACTGGCACCCAGGATTACCGAGAACTGAACACAGAGCAGTTCCATACTGTACGTGCGAGCCTCGTCGTTGGAGAGGGCGCGCTGGCCAAGTACCAGCGACATCCATGATATGCTGCCGATGATGCAGCGTACGAGGATGAGGCAGGGTAACTTTGGTTCGATCCATGAACCCAGCAAACGAAAGAAAAACGAAGGTATTGGACGCTGCAGCGCCCAGTTCCGTGCACGCCACAGGCTGCCCACAACTCTGGCAGGCACGCAGCCCAGTGTCTCCATAAACACAGTGCACCAGTCTCTGAGGCTTTCGCGGCCGGTCAACCAGGTTCTCCAGTGCACGCAGCTGGTGCTGAAACGATCGCCTTCATAAATGCTGTCGTGTAGGATCTGGACATATGGCGCCTCTTCCGCAGAGTTGTACGGCACCAGTATAGCGTTCAGCACGATAAACACCCAGAGCATTGCTTCATATCTGCTAACGAGTCTTTGACGCGGTGCCATGGGGAGCCGACTCACTGCACGCTGCTGTAGCACTGTTGCTTCGCAGGCGCAGTACTCTACGCAAACAGAACGCGGAACGCTCCAGACCCGTTTCGAGCCCTCGAACAGCACCACCAGCCGTGTCAGTCAGGGCCAACAGCTCTAGGCTTCCCACGAGCCCCAACACCCAGGTTTCTGGGATCCAACACGACGCAGCAGCTTCCTCCGTTTCTACCGGCACCCAGGGGTTGCAAACGCCGAGGTCACAACCGCGCTGCGTGTATCCGCCGTCGACTGCTGCCTGTACATCTGCGCCGCTGCGTTCGATACAGAACGGCAACTCGTTACGTTAGCCGGTGTTGCCGTTCGTACAGCGCTATTGGACTCGCGTGATTCGTTCCATGCATCGATATGCTATGATAGAGCGCATGGCGCGGCAGTGCTGAGCACTTCGAGCATATAGTCTGTAAGTCGATGCTTTGTGTGGGGCGCATGGTGCTGTGCGGCTTTTGCTTCACGGGTAGCGCTTTCCCGACATACTGATGACCAAGGATATCCGTCAGAGGCGCATCCATGGCGAAAGCCCTCTGCATCTATGAGCAGCGAACGCGAAGCATGTGCACGCGTGGACATCAGGCAAGAAGCTTTTGCGGACATTGCACAACCAAATATGCACATTTACTTGAAGTTCTTTCCAGTTGCAACAGGCTTGCCATCGTAATCAGGTCCCATGCCCTCGAACTTGCCCTCCCAGGCAAACAAATCATTAACAAGATCGCGATCCTTGCCGAAGACATCCGCTTTCGTCCATGTGTACAGGTCCGTGTCCTCGACTTCGGTTAGAGGTTCTGGTAACGAATCTCCGGTGCCCCGTACAATGAATGCCCCTCCAATTGCACAAGATCCGGGTTCCCCACTCGTACCGAATACAATCATTGAGCCAAACAGGTACTTGCGAAGGTGATCCATTCGCTGGAACCAGCCGTTCAGCAGATTCGCAGACATGAAGGTCTTGCTGAGCTCATGGTTGTAGCGGTATCGCACAACCCAGACCGAGTAGCCACTCGGGTCAAACATCGTATCCCAGATCTGGTTCATTACTTCCCGAGTGTTGTCTGCGTTGGAGTAAAGCCGCTTCGCTGCTTCAAGATTGAAGGAGGATTTGGGTAGAAGGTCGAATGCATTCTTAGGCTTTCGAGCCGTTTGGTCATCCTCAGTGACCTCAGCAGCATGATCGCTGGAATCATGCCCTTGGTTTCCCGCATGGCCTCCAAGGTCTGCATTCGTGCTGGTCGCCATTTTCAGATGGTCCGGGCGCTTCAGGCAGGGCTTGAAATCTGAGCCGATCACTTTGACAAACTCTGGTTGGCCGATGCACGTGTAGAACCAGCGCTTGAGTGCTCGGTATTCCATGAGAAGTTCGGGATCCAAAAGGTATTCGAAAAACCAGAAGAGGGACATGCTGACGGTGATATCCGCGAGTGTGATACGCTCCCCTACGAGAAACGTGTGGTCTGTGAGGTGGCGCTCAAACCCGCCGATAACGGCACGGAATTGCTCCAGCGCTTCTTCAAATCGTGTCTTGTCCGGCTTGAAGAATGCAGGGAAGATTGTCGGGTACACCAGTGGCCGACCCAGCGGGTCGATCCGCCCAAGCGCGACGTCACCAAAGGCAGCCACCTGCGCCCGCTGAACTGCGTCGTCACCTCCCAGCATATCCTGGCGATTACTAGACTCAAGAATATAGCGCGCTATCGCATTTGACTCGAACACTGCTTTGCCGTCGCCCAGATCTAGAAGCGGGACTTGGCCGAAAGGGGTAAGGCGCAGGAACTCTGGCTTTCGGTTATCTTCCAGAAACTTGAAGTCTGGAGGTACTTGGACCTCAGCACCGCAGTACTGCGCAGCGATCAACGCTTTGTATGCCCGTGGATTGTTCGGATATGTATAAAGTTTCATTTCGAAGGTGATGTTACTTCAAGTCGCGCACCGGGCCCTAGTGTGCAAAAGCAAGCGCGGTAGTATAGACGGGGCATGGCGCAGGTGCGGGGCGTGCGCGACGTGTGGCTGACGTCCTTTTTGGTAATGAATTACCCTAATGCACTGTAGCACAGGCGTAGCGCGAGCGCGTGGTGTGCCCTGCGTCCGCTTTATACAAGAATCACCCTACTCGTATGCAGCGCAGACGTTGTTCTGTTTTCAACGCGTTGTTAGCGCTATACAGTCTGTCCCGACGAAACCAACTATCGAGACCAACGGGATTAACGTCTCCGCCGGGGTAGTGGCGCGCAGTGCCTAGACTGCCATACGAGGCATGGTGCTGCCAACTCGCTTTCTGGGTGCGGTAGACATGGGTCTGGGCCTGCGCGGTGCCCTCGCGAAGACTCAACGTGTCGCGCTATGGGTGCGTCTGCGGAGTCGCGGTTTCGCAGATGATGCAAGTGTAGGCTCTACGGGTACCGGCCAGGGGAGTCAGTCTGAAGAACGAGAGCCGCGTCGAAGAGCTGGACGCAGCACCCTGCTTGCGGGTCTTGAACAGCAGCAGCGTGAACGCGCACAACCGACTGCGAAAGAAACTGGGTTACCTCTGAATGGTACGGGGCGCGACACGACACGGACGGAACCCTCCCATGCTGCGTTGTACACGGCCAAAGGGGCTGGCGCACTCCAGAGGAGAGTATCCCGATCGCTGCTCGGTCTCGCTGAAGTTGCTGAGAAAGTGCGCTCGACCGCACGAAGTGCTACTGACACCAGTGCAGTGTCCGTGGATCTGGACGAGTCGTCCACACAAGTGCGGCGTCCATGGCGGCAGCGAAAGAGCCGTCTGTTAGAGGCCGTTTCAGATGCTAGGGAGTCTGCAAGGCGCGCGCCGCGGACCAAAAGGCAGGTTGCAGACTCAGAGTCTGAAGCAATGGATATGTCGCCACGTCGGATGGCGCGAGCGTCGCGTCTGCTGGAGATTCGACCGCCGCAGTTGAGTGTTTCGCTGTTGCCACCCTCTGTTCGAGAGGAGCAAGCACGCGTCGCTTCGAGTTTGCTGGAGCGTGAGGGTCCGGCCGCAGTCGAGAAAGTTCGGATGTATGAGGAAGGACTTCACTCTAGACTGGAGGCTGATGTGCGGCGGCAAAGGCGGCGGCAGCTCGGCAAGTTCCTCGTGTTTAAGAATCGATATCTACCCGAATCTGTTTTCAAGATGGATCGCTACAAGACCGAGGATCTATGGGTGAACCATGCCGTCCGCATTGCGGAAAACATCGTCTCGGAGGCGAAAAACCGACAATCACCACAAACTGATGCAGCGGCGAAAACTTCACTGTGGCTGGAGTCTGTTGTAGCGGACTTGTTTCCAAAGGCCCGCAGAGCTCAAGAAATCATGCTCATGATACGGCTCTTACGGAAATCAATGGAAGATGTGCAACGATTGCCGCCTGAAACACGACAGGCGATATTGAATGGGAAACAGCGCCTCACACAGGATGCCCTAAAGCAACTGGGGGCGAAGTAAAACTGGTCGGCCGCACAGCGCCAAGAACAAACGCCTTTCAAAAGAAAAACGTTGCTGCCGGCAGCAGTGTACAGTAGTGGCGAGTGACCTGCCCTAGACAAAACGTCTCCAACTGATGAGAAGACGCGTCCCCGTCTTTTTGGACCGGCCATCTACTACTGCTTCAATTTTTTTCTCATATAGTTCCTTTTTGGGAGGTTGTCCAATAAAGTTGTCTCTTGTCAGCTCTGGAGGTCTTTTCTCCAGCACCGCACATTACGTTATATTGACAGCGGCGTTAGAGTCTCGGTCCACGAACTCCATACGTTTCTTGCCATCACAGGCTGTGCTTACTAATGCGAGTAGCCCTCGCACTTTCGCTCTCCATTCCATTTGCTCTTCCGTGAGCGGTCCGTACTTTGCTATTTCCTTACGGCTCCGCTGGCACTCTTCATTTGGACCCTCTGAAGTGCACAACCCAGATTATGTTGTGTATAGGACTTTCGGAACACATCTACAGGTATCGTAGCGAAAAGCCGTGCGCGCTCCTTGTACGTTCTCGTCGTTGGCGCTGACGTAGTCCGTTTTTGGGTCTTCCATCGCCCTGCCCCATACGCTACTACGAGCATCTGACTTTCATCCTATTTGAGGGCGCTCAACTGATTGAAAAAATTCGCGACCGCCCGCTGCTTACTAATATACAGATTCATACGCAGACGAGCCCACCAGGGCTTGGTATACTCCCCCCGCAGTGCATCCCAATGACGAGCACGAACTTCCATAAACTCCCGAAAAGCTTCAAAGTCCGCTCTGCGGCTCGTCACTTCGCTCAAGGCTTCAAGGTCCTCTTAATTACTTCGTTCCTTTTCTAAATTTTTTTCGCAACCTTGGTTACCGTTTCTCGGTAGTATCTCGCTCTTGAGGGCTATAACAGACGCGTGTCTTTTTCGCGTAAGTTGCCATCAATGCCATCTTCCGCACGCTTGGGTACAGCGAAGGTTATGATATTCGTGTTCGAGAGTTTCAGGCCGACACGAAACTGGTTTCCGAGGGGATTATACGTTCCATCGCCTGTCTTCTTGTGTTCGTGCTTCGGAAAGCGCATTACCGAAGACGGGATAGGACGAAGAACCCGCAATCGCTGATAATGTACACATAAGTATACCCCATCGTAACCGAATGTCCCCGTGAAAACATTTTTTTGCCCCGTTTGGGACGATTAAAATCGAAATTATTCTTCCAGTAGGTATCCCGGATTTCGCCGGTGACCTCTTTGTTGCTTACATCGAGCTCTGGACTGATCTCATTCATGAATACGTAAAGGACTCTAGGGTCGATATTCACAAAATGTGAAATGAACTTGCATAACCAAACGACAGTGAAGCGCATATGGTGGAGGGATTGAATGTCATTTCTCCAACTCTTCATTTTATCCACTCTCAGCTCCATTTCGCCCTTCCCTTCGAGTTCTCGGTCCAAAAATATGAACGAGGGTAGGATAAAAAGGTATCATATCTCTTAGTCTGTTCTAATATCTGAGTTTTTTTCTCTTGGGTTGACATGCTCCAAGACCGAACGATGTTTTGGAATACTTGCGCGCGTAATAGAAGCCCATTTTTTTTTCCTGCGTGATGTCCTGTTGTCGACGAATCTGATCTCTTGTTCATACTGGGGATTATTCTTGATACAATGGATGATTGCCGAAACCCTTTCGCGAAGCAGGCCGGGGTACAGCGCAAAGACGGCGCGTATTACGCAACAATCGGGGTTAACGATATTATGGTTCCTCACATTCGTGAGGTACCTCACTGCCCTGTATTCGTAACTATCTGCGTCACCCCTGTGTCCAGTACCGTTGACGGGGTATTTGGCGTACATTTTTGAGAAAGACATGCACATGTGCATTTCTCATCGATGGTTCCGCATAGCAAAGAATCAGGTGGTTGATGAAAATACTTTTAAAAATTTTCCAGAAACAAAACTTTTGCGATGTGCGATACGTCGCGATGCAGCTCACACTCCAAGTGCTTCAGTCCCCAAGAAAGGTTCCAAACATACCTGGTGTACGAATCGACAATGTTTCTGATAGCGTCTGGCCACATTCAGTCGTACAAACCACCGATATGTTGGAGAAGAGAGTACGCTACCACAATCTTGTCGTACAGATATCAATATGGCAGCCTTCGACAAGGCTTCCATGTATTGCATCTTCCTCTTTTCCTTTTACCCATTACAAGGCATTCTTTCTCGTTTGCTTCAAACACCCGGCAACATCGGCAATCTAAAACTCTCCACTTCCAATTACAATAATCTAGTTTTTTTGGGCGATAACACTTTCGACGCTTCTACTTTCAGAGGCGAAAGTAACATAAATAATCCTACATGAGGACTGAGACTCGATTGAAGCCAAAAATTTATTATTCCCCGATTTGATCGGAAGTACAACTTGCCCCAATAGAGCAGTAGCTCCAGAAGACGTCATTATCGCGGTTCTTTCCTTCGACGAAACACACGTCGTTTGAAGGGACGGCCAGATTTCGTGGTGCGTAACCGCGACGAACGATATCGAAAAAAGAACAATCTCTAACAACGTGATAAAAAATACTATCCCCAACTACGGTAGACAATAAGAGCAGGAAGATTTTGCGTATTGTCAAACAGATACCGCTTAGGCGGAAGGTCCGCGGGCCGCGAAAAACCACCGGCGTGTCTTACGTGTGACATTCCAGTGGCGAGTGATGGGTCGAACCTCAGCATATCGTCGCAACGCATTTGATTTTAGGACTAGGACCCAGCCTGCTGCGTCTGGGCGTCAACTAGGTCGCGGGGGACACCCATTATACAGCTCCGCACTATTGCGAGCTAAAGGCGTGCATGCACAGCTTGGCGGCTCCCAAAATATAAAGAGCACAGATTGGGTGTCAAACAAACCAAGCCTGTCCCAAAGAGCTCAGTGGTAAGCAAAAGCTGTTCTCTTCTCCAACAGCACCCACACCAGGTAAAGTGGCGCAACAGAGACGACTCACGGCAGGCACCCCCGGAAAACAGAAATTATGAACCAACCAGCACAGCCGAGGGAAAGTATTGGCGATAGAAACTACAAAAAAAGGATAATCATGACGGACACATTCCCAAAAAGCGAATATCATTCCGAAAACATGGAAAATATGGAGAGTGGAAACGTCCTGTCAAACAAAATAAGCATAACATCGGAGAGAATACCATAAAGCGCATGCTGCTCTAGGCGTCACAAAATGGAGATTCGTATGCGCAGCGAACGTGGGACTGAATGGAATACACTAAAGGCTCCGAAATAAAAAAAATCGAAATAATACATGCTTTGCGCAGAGATCATACCACCGGAGAGAAAAAATGGAGGGAAATGGAGGGAAATGGGGGGAATGGGGGGAATGGGGGGAAAGGGGGGGAAGGGGGGGTGGGGA
>Ga0080006_1145708_pt1 | contig 43631 bp, 42 predicted proteins | sample RS3BMetagenome_FD_69209 | JGI IMG/M metagenome (GOLD analysis project Ga0080006, IMG submission 69209) | Ferric oxide microbial mat and aquatic microbial communities from Rainbow Spring, Yellowstone National Park, USA - RS3B (SPADES... ... | reverse complement strand
TGCACAGATCAAGGGGCGACGAGGGCGTCATGAAAGAAGCTCGTGCACAGATCAAGGGGCGACGAGGGGGTCATGAAAGAGGCTCGTGCACAGATCAAGGGGCGACGAGGGCGTCATGAAAGAGGCTCGTGCACAGATCAAGGGGCGACGAGGGCGTCATGAATGACGCCCCTACTCATCTCTGGTACAATGTAGAGAGAAGATATGTTTCTCAACATTGTAGCGAAGAAAGGCTCACGAGCAATGCAGAGGCGAAAGACGTTCAGTACAATGGAGATAGTCCTGATCTGTGTGCTGCTAGGTTCCTTGCTCCTCTCCTTCATTCAGGCGCGCCAGCAAGAGTTGCGCGAGGCATCGCAGTAAAATGAGGCCTGGGGTAGGCATTAAAGAACAGGATGGACAAAACATATATAGCATTTCATGTTTTGTCCATCCTGTTCTTTATGCCTGTCATGCGGCAACGAGCTTGCTCGTCGCCGTTATCACCTGGCGATAGCCTGTCATTGCGCATTCCATCGCATCGTACCAGGAGCGCGTACTTGCTTCCTGTCGGGCTGTCTTTGCGAGCTGTTGTCTCAGGGCGGAATCCTCTACCAGCCGCGTCAGGCAGGCTCGATAATGTATGACCTGTTCTTTCTCATTCAGCGCGTTGCTATCGAGCAACAGACCGCTGCGTTCATGCGTAACCAGGTCGCAGACGCCCTCGGCCTGTAAACCTACTACTGGCAGGCACGAGGCCATTGCTTCCAGTACGACCTGTCCAAAGGTTTCCGTGGCCGAGGGGAAGGCGAAAATGTCGGCTGAGGCATAGGCCTGGGCCAGTTCTTCCCCGCGCAGGTAGCCGGTAAAGGTGACGGGGTAGCCGCTTAGCTCGTGTTGCATGTCGGCATGCGCCGGGCCGTCCCCCACAATTACCAGATGACAGCGTTCATGATCCATGCCTCGATAGGCTTTGAGCAACAGGCGCAGATTCTTCTCCCACGAGACACGCCCGACGTAGAGCAGGATGACCTTGCCCTCTGGTGGCCCATATATGCTGAGCCAGCGCGCCCGCAGTTCTTCACTACGCCGCGCTGGCGTGAACAGGTGCGTATCGACGCCGCGTGGCCAGATATGGAGATGCTCAAAACCCTGGGCCGTCAACATTGAGGCAGTGGAGGGCGAAGGACAGAAGGTGAGAGCGCACTGGCTGTGAATGAAGCGATTATAGAGCCACATTGGCCGGGTCATAAAGGGGAAACCAAAGTGTGCGCAATAGGTCGCCAGATTGGTGTGATAGGATGAAACCACCGGAATATCCAGCAACCGTGCTGCGCCCAGACCGGCGGCTCCCAGAATTACCGGGTCAACCAGATGGATGATGTCGGGCTGAAACTCGCTCAGGCGACGCATAAAGAGGGGACGGAAGAAGTTAAACTTCAATTCGGGATAGAAGGGCAAAGGCAGTCCTGCCGTTCCGACCACCTGCGCACCTGCGTATTCTTCCATCCCGCTCTCAGGCCCAAGTAGTAGTGCCTGATGACCGGTAGTCTGTAGGTGCTCTAGTAAACGAGCCAACGTTCGCGTCACGCCATCAAGTTTGGGTAGAAAGTTCTCGGTAATAATCGCCACGCGCATAGGCCATCACCTGATCTTCTGAATAAGACGAAAGTCACGCACAGGTCTTATACATGCATGCCATGTATCCCACCAGTACAGTACCACGTTACAGTTAGTAGTCAGTTAAGCCCGCTTTAGCACACTGTAAAATGGTGGCTAAAGCAAGGTTAAATTCCGAGGGAAGCCGTCCAAAAGTCCTAAGCGAAAGGCAAAGCGGGCCATCAGGTGAAGGTTTTGCGAACAATCCGTTAATATATTAAAGAGCAAGCGTAGAGTATCTTGTTTCTTTTTGCAGAATGCACAAATGGGGATAAGGGGCCATTCTTGAGAGGTGGAGAAGAGGGATAGGATCGAAAATTGGCAGAGGTTCTCCATAGAAAACATATCAGGAAGTAGGTACGAGAACGGTGAAGCGTCAATTTGTGATTCCATCACTGGTCGATAGCCAGCAGAGCGATCAGCATACACAGGAGCCAACATCAGGAGCATGGCTGCCTGAGCAGCAACAAGGAGAGCTTGCACCCCCCCCCACCAATCGAGCAGCAACACTTGTCGCACAGTCTAAAAAAGGCGGCCTGTTATCCAGTGGCAAATATACCCATCATGGCGAGACGGAGTTGCAGACTCCACCAAATCTGCGAACCCCGCACAGGGGGCTAAACATGCTGGATGGGCCAATTGCAGCATTGCAGCAACCGGCAGGTAAAGCTAATGCAGTTCCCATGACAGGGCCATTACTTCCACACATGCAGGGACAGCCGCTGAATAACTCTGCGGCTGTCCAACCTGAACTCTTAATGAATGGCCCGGTTTCGCCACACCAGTCCGGTATCAGTCCCCTCGCCTCGCTCTACGCGGAATTGCCAACCCAGCAAGCTCCGGTCATGCCCCCTTACGTCGGTGTTGCCCAGCCAGTCGGCACACCTTTGGGAACGCCCTGGCAGGCGATGTCGCCTGCCGCCACGCGGTCGGTGCCGCCCATGATGGCCCAGCCGATGGGGTTTGCGGCTGCGCCGCCGTTACCGCCTGTGCGAACCACGCGCAAAAAGAAGAAATTCCCCGTCTGGGCGCGCGTGGCGCTGGCTCTTTTCATCGTCATGTTGGTCATTACTGGTAGCGGCGTCGCCTATTACGAGATCAATTTCGCCAGCCATATCAATAATATTGTTGGGCAGCGTGATGCCACGCTCAAGATCGTCGGAAAAGACGGCTCGGTTCAGAGTAGCGGCACTACCGCCAATATTGGCACCAATCGCATTAACATCCTGTTGCTTGGCAGTGACACCGATGGCAAAAACTCCGCCCCGTTGGCCCAGACCGATATCGTAGTGACTATCGATCCGATGACAAAATATGTCGGGATGCTCTCTATTCCACGCGACCTGTGGATTAACGTTCCCGGTTTCGGCATGCATAAGCTGGATGAAGCCTTCGGCTTAGGCTGGCAATATCAAAATCCGGCAGATCCGAACGCGACGCCCTTTGAAAATGCAGCGGCAGTCAGCAAGCTTACTATCGAACAGGACTTCGGTATTCCTATAAATTATTATGCATGGGTAGGTCTCAATGGCTTTATCAAAGTCATTGATACTGCCGGCGGCATCGATATTAATGCATTACACCCTATGCTCGATGATGTTTATCCTAACGACATCAATAGTCCCGATGCTTATGCCTATAAACGATTGTATATTGTGCCCGGCCCGCAGCATATGGATGGCATTCAGGCACTGGAATATGTGCGCACGCGCCACTCCGATCTCGTCGGTGACTTTGGCCGCTCAGAGCGCCAGCAGCAGGTGCTGAGCCAGCTCAAGACAAAGCTGGATACGCCTGGCATCGTCAACGAATTGCCCGCACTGGCACAGGATATGGATGGTTATGTTAAGACCGATATGACTCTCTCTGATCTGGTCAATCTGGTGACATATGCGCGCGGACTTGACCCGAACAAGGTCGATCATCTCGTACTCAGCCCACCGTACTCAACCTCATTTACTGCCCCTAACGGTGAGGCCGCCTTTCAACCCGTCTGCTCTCAGATTCAACCGGCCATTGCGAAAATGTTCGGGCTGGGCAGCAATGCCCTTTGCAATGTCACCGCCACCAGCGGCAACGGCGCAACGCTCGCTCGTGCAGGCACAGGTACGCAAATTGCCGCGACGACACAGACTGCTGCGCTCACCAATGGTATCAACGACAATAGTGATCCACTGGCAAGCCTGGAACCTGGCCAGTCGATCAATGCGCTGAGTCTGGCTAATGGTAGTAGTGAGGAGACCAGTATTCATAGCATCTTAGATCTGATGTTCATGGTCACTTTCGAGTCCCTGGACGCCTCACAGGCATGAGTAACAATGGAATAAACCCATGAGACATCCTAAAACATGGAAAACGCTACTGCTGCTTCCTCTGCTGGCCCTGCTTCTGCAAAGCTGTCTGGGCATGGGGAGCAGCAGTAGCAGTAAAACTACCAATAGTAGCAATTTTAGTCGCACCAAGACGAGCAACGGCACTTCTATCGGCATTAACAATACCAGTCAGGCCATCTTTAAGGGTAAAATCTACTTTACGATTGATCGCAATCTGTACTACCTGGATGGTTCACGCCAGTTGCACCAGCTAACGCATGGTATGGATGTGCGCGACCCCGCCGTCTCGCCGAATGGCCAGTGGATTGCCTTCATTATTCGCCATACCTCGGCCAATGAAGGTGATTACTCCGATCTGGCTCTGATGCCTGCAAACGGTGGCCCGATCAAGATACTACTATCGGGTAAAGGCCAATATATTCCTAACCCACCCTACCCGGCCCCCTTAAGTACGGCCCATTGGTTCGCCGAGCCATCCTGGGCCGCGGATAGTACTCATCTGCTCTTCCTGAGTGATTTGCAAAAGGCCGATTGGTCGGCACAACAACTGGGTGTCAATTCCTTCCTGCTTGACTTGCAGGTTTTCTCAATCTCGATTAATGATCCGACCAATCCGCAGATCGTGGCCTATGCCGCCTATGGAGCAGGCGGCGACCAGGAACCGAGCTATCGTCCTGACCACCCCGATCAGATTGTCTATACTCACTATCAGTATGCTCCCAATCAGACCGACCTCTATACGCAGATTTACATGGAAGACCCTAACGCTATTGTCAATAATCCCGGCGCGGGCTATCATCCCGGCGTCTTTCCTTACGATCCGGCGGTTGCCATCACGCCCGCCACCACCCAGGTCGCCAACTTTGACCCGGCTTTCTCGCCTGACGGCAACTATCTGGCCTATGTGCAGACGGTCAGCAACACGCAGATGACGCTCAATATCATGCCGGTGCCCAATAACGTGACACAGAATCCTAACAACCCGACGGTGCAGCAGCAGGCCCTGCTGGCGTATCAGCAGTCCGTGACGATCTTTTCGGGTCAGTTTGTCAGCCAGCCGGTCTGGTCGCCCGATGGCAAGCAGATCGCCTTCATTAACTATAGCAACGGTACCCTGGACCTGTGGCTTGCCAATGTCGCACTAAACGCCAAGACCGGTAAATATCAATTGCAGGGGAGTCCAGTGCAGCTAACCGATACCAATGACCATCTTAATGCTGACTCACGGGCGTTCTGGACGAATTAACTGAGTGATGGTATACTACGCTTTGATGTTATCTTTCATTGTTCTCTAGTCGCCCTGGCTGCTTGAGGTGGAACTTGAATCAGTTAGAAGGGATGCTGATCGCGGGTCGATACGAAATTCGTGAGCATATCGCCACGGGGGGCATGGCAAGCGTCTTCAAAACCTGGGATCACCGTGTCGAGCGTATCGTTGCCATCAAGGTGCTACGCTCGCTTGATAAAAACGACCTGCGGGCCGTAGAACGTTTCCGGCGCGAAGCGCGCGCGGCTGCCGCTCTGGCTCATCCTAATGCCGTCACCATCTACGATTTCGTAGAAGAGATGGGGCAATATTTCCTGGTCATGGAATATATTCATGGCCCAACGCTCAAGCAGTTGATCGGGCAACGCCGTCAACTGCAACCGCGCGAGGCCATCGAGATCGCGGCCCAGGTCTGCTCCGTTCTCCAGGTCGCGCACCTGCGCGGCTTTATTCACCGCGACATTAAGCCACAGAACATCATGCTGGCCTGGGGTGGCATGATCTCGAACGTGACCGGCGAGATCATTCCCCTGGTCAAATTGACCGACTTCGGCATCGTGCGCGTGGTAGAGGACGCGGGCCTGACCAATAGCGGCATCGTGCTGGGTACCGCCGACTACCTGTCGCCCGAACAGGCGCGTGGAGAGACGCTGACGGCTTCTTCCGATCTCTACTCGCTCGGTGTGGTGATGTTTGAAATGCTGACCGGGCGTCCCCCCTTTCTAGGGCCGACGGCGGTTTCCATCGCCATGCAACACGCCTCGACACCACCACCCTCGCTGCGCCACTTCAATCCGACCGTGCCACCCGCAGTGGAGCAACTGGTGCTGCGAGCGCTTGAGAAGGAGCCATCCGAGCGCTTTAGCTCGGCGGCGGAGATGCAGCAGGCGCTGCGCCAGTGCATGCGCGAGATCGCGGCGAACCACGTCAATTCTACCTATAACCGGGCCAGCGCACCCACCGTGCAGTATCCGCCGCATTACCCATTAGAGAACGAGCGACCGGGCAATGCATTAGGCTCTATGCCTCCCGTGCCTCCGTCGCCGCATCATCCCTATTCATCATAATAAATGTTGCTTTGATTGGACTTTTTTAGTTTTTTGTTGCGCTAGTTTGTGGGCCATGTCCCACATGATTGTTTGGAAGTTTCGTATGGAACGCATACAGATACAGACAACCCAGGCTCCGGCGGCCATTGGCCCCTATAGTCAGGCCATTCGCGTCGGCCAGTTCATCTACACCTCCGGCCAGATTCCGCTCGATCCGGTCAGCGGCGAAATGGTCGGTAGCGATGTGCAGACACAGACGCATCGCGTGCTGCAAAATCTCAGCGCTGTGTTGCAAAGCGCGGGTTCCTCGCTGAAAAGTGTGGTGAAAACAACCGTCTTTCTTTCGACAATGAGTGATTTTCAAGCCATGAACGCGGTCTACGCTACCTACTTTGAGGGGGTGCCCCCCGCGCGTTCAACGGTCGCGGTGGCGGAACTGCCGCGTAAGGCCCTGGTTGAGATCGAATGTGTCGCGCTCGTCGAGGCATAGTTAGGCAGAGGATGAATAAAGCCGTAGCCTCATCTATACAATGGCAGAGTGACGGAGAAAATTGCAGCATGCCATCATCATCTTATGGACAAGAAATACACGGCGATGACTCTGCGTCTAACAGAGCAAGACATGCAGGCCATCTTGAAAATGAGGCAGACGTAGTAGCGGAAACGGAACCAGACTGGTCATATCAGCAAGATTCACCTCTCCAGGAGCGCTCCGGCAGCATCGGGGTGTTGCCTCCCATGCCGACAGCACCTGCCTCATCCGCTCCGCCACTGCAACCCACCCTGGGCTATCTGGGCGACTCACTGGAAGAGTGGGACAACGAGCAACGCGCCAATATTCTGGCCCATAACCGGCTCAACCCACGCTACACCTTTGATGCTTTTATCGTGGGCAACAGCAACCGTCTGGCACACGCCGCCTCGTTGGCCGTCGCCGAAGCTCCCGGTGAGTCCTACAATCCGCTCTTTCTATACGGGGGTGTCGGCCTGGGCAAGACGCACCTGCTGCACGCCATCGGGCATCAGGGCGTCCACACCGGGCTGGCGGTTCTCTATGTCTCCTCAGAACAATTCACCAACGAGATCGTCAACGCGATCCGCTATCGCACGACAGAGGAGTTTCGCGCCAAGTACCGCTCGGTCGATATTTTGCTGGTCGATGACATCCAGTTTATCGCCGGTAAAGAATCGACGGAAGAGGAGTTTTTTCATACCTTCAACAGCCTGTACGAGATGAGCAAGCAGATCGTGATTTGTAGCGACCGCCCGCCCAAAGCCATCGTTAGCCTGGAAGAACGGCTGCGTTCGCGCTTTGAATGGGGTTTGATTGCCGATATTCAGCCGCCGGATTTGGAGACGCGCATGGCGATATTGCGTGTCAAGGCCGACCTGCTGCATTATCCTATCCCCGACGAGATCATCGCCTATATCGCTAGCCGGGTGCAGACCAACATCCGTGAGCTTGAGGGCTGCCTCAATCGCCTGATGGCCTACCAGCAGTTGCATCGCACCGAACTGACGCTGGATGTCGCGCGTGCCGCCATGTCCTCGCTGGGCAACGACACTCGCGAAACGCGCCTGACCAGTCGTCAGATCGCCCAGACCGTCGCCGATTATTATCGTATTTCACTGGATGCGATGTGCGGCAAGCAACGCGACAAGCATATCGTTATGCCACGTCAGATCGCCATGTACCTGATTCGCCAGGAGACACAGATCTCTCTGATCGAGATCGGCCAGCTTTTCGGCGGACGCGACCACAGCACGGTTCTCCATGCCTGCGAGAAGATCGACCGTGCCATTAATCTCGACCCCTCGCTACGACGCGAGATTATTGCTATTCGTGAACAACTCGCCCACCAGTGAAACGGAGAACCATGCTACCAGCATTTACTACCTATCTCATCGATCTGGACGGCGTTATCTATCGGGGCGAGGAATTGCTGCCGGGAGCCGACCGCTTTGTGCAGTGGCTCGATGCCACCCACAAAAAATACCTTTTTCTCACCAACAACTCGTTCGCCAGCGACACGCAAGTAATCGCCAAACTGGCGCGACTGGGCATCCAGACCGATAGCTCGCACGTCCTCGGCGCGGGTCAGGCCGCCGTGCAATATATCGCGCGCCGCTTTCCCGGCGGTATGATCTACGTGGTTGGAGAACAGCCACTCAAAGAGATGGCGCTGGCCCGGCAGTTGCAATTGGCCGATAGTTCCACACCTCCCACCGCCATTAACGCGGTGCTGGTCGGCCTGGATCGCAACTTCAATTTTCAGACTCTCACAGAGGCCGTGCGTGCCGTGCGTGCCGGAGCGGCCTTTATCGCTATCAACCGCGACCCGTTGCTGCCCCTGGAAGGCCATTTTATCCCCGGCTGCGGCGCAATGGTCGCTGCTATCGAGGCTAGCAGTGGTGTCACGCCGCTCGTCATCGGCAAGCCGCAACCAACGCTGTTGCAAGAGGCCATGAACCTGCTTGGCAGCACACCGGATGAGACGGTGATGATCGGCGATGGACTGGATAGCGACATCGCCGGGGGCGTGGCTGCCGACACCCACACCATTTTTGTCCTCTCTGGCAGAGATACGCGCTCCGATCTGGCAAAAGCCCGCGCCCAACCCGACTACATCTACGACGATATCGCCGCCGTCCTGGCCGATCTGCAAACAAGCGAGAAGACCATCAAACGTCAGGTGAACGATTAACAACCGCGACCGTGCAGCGCGAGATGCAGATCAATCTATCGTCCTCGTCGGTAATTCTGATCTCCCAGACCTGCGTGGTGCGCCCTTTGAACAGTGGCACCGCTGTTCCCGTGACCATGCCCTCGCGCTTGGGTCGCAGATGATTGGCATTAATCTCCAGCCCGAAGGCCATCTGACGCTTCTGATCGATGCCCAGCACCGTCCCCAGCGAAGCCAGCGACTCAGCTAATACTACCGAAACGCCGCCATGCAGATAACCCACTTGCTGGCGCTGATTCGGTCCCACCGGCATCGTCGCCACCACCTTATTCTCATCTGCCGAAACCAGCTTGATGTCCAGCACATCCCATACCGTGCCTGCGCGATTGTTATTTAACCGCTCTACAACATTTTCTGAAGTATACTCCACGCTCTTTGCTCCCTCTTGAAAACAGAATGTTATTCTCATCCTAGTCTACCAAACAACCCCCACCTGTAACAAGAATGGTAACAAGCGAGCAGGGAAAGCGCAAGACAGCGTCCCTACCCTATACGACAGGTGGATGTGCATCGTCACAGGGTAGATACGCTGTCTTGTACTCTTCCTGCTCCTGGGCTATATCTTTTCCAATTTGGCGAAATCCAGACTCAGACGCTTTTTGCCATGTTTGCCTTGAAATTGCACATCGACAAATTCGGTGCCGGACTCCATTTCGCTTTTGAGTACGATGCCCTCGCCGAAGATGGCATGACGCACTCTATCGCCGGGGTGGAAACGCTGCTCCTTCGGTTGCACAGGTTGCACCGAGTCGGCGGCTCTGGAAGTGGGCTTGTTGCCACTGGTGCGCGAGGTGGGCGGCGGTGGCGACCAGCGTGGCGGATTGTAGGGGGTGCCACGACCGAAGACCCTGCCGGTATCGCGCCCGCTATAGTAGTCCTGGTTGAAGTCGTTCTCCCAGTCATTGCTGCGGCGTGTAGCGGTTGCTGCGCGACTCTGGCTGCTAGCGCGCCCACTATAGCTCACCAGTTCGGCGGGCAGGTCGTCCAGGAAGCGCGAGGGCTGTGTAGTCTGTGTCTCACCGAAGATGGAACGGCGGGTGGCGCGTACCAGGTAGAGGCGGCGCATGGCGCGCGTAAAGCCAACATAGGCCAGGCGGCGCTCCTCCTCGATATCCTCCGGCTTGCTGGTTGAGCGCGCGTGGGGCAACGATCCCTCGTCCATGCCCACGATGAAGACGACGGGATATTCCAGCCCCTTTGCAGCGTGTAGCGTAATCAGCGTCACGGCGTCGCCGTTCTCCTCATGCGCCAGTGTACCATCTTCGCTGGTCTGCACGGTGTCGGCCCCGCCGACGAGGGCGACATTTTCCAGGAACAATTCCAGCGCGGCGCGCGTGTCGATTTCGGAGTAGTCGTCGGCGACACGCCGCAATTCCAGCACGTTGGCCCAGCGATCCAACTCGTTCTCCGGCGCGGCCCGCAGTTCGGGGCCATAGCCGCTGCGTTCGGCCACACGGTCGAGCAGTTCGGGCAACTGAAGTTCGTCGATGGAATGTTGCAGGTCGTTGAGCAGCAGGCTGAAGTTTTCCAGGGCACTTCTGGCGGCCTTGCCCAGCGTGGGATGCTCACGGATGCGCTGGATGGCGTTATAGAGCGAGAGATGCTGTTCTGTGGCCCACTGCTGGAGTTCGCTCAGCGTCTTCGGTCCGATTTTGCGATTCGGCACGTTGATAATGCGTTGCAGGCTCAGATCATCATGCGGATTGGCCAGCACGCGCAGATAGGCCACCATGTCTTTGATTTCTTTACGTTCGTAGAACTTGCGACTGCCGATGATCTTGTACGGAATATTCAGGCGCAGAAACTGCTCTTCCAGCGCGCGCGACTGGGCGTTGGTACGATACATTACCGCGACGTCGCCGAGGCGCTGAATGTCGCCGCGCGCCAGCAGGCGTGAAACCTCGCGCGCGGTATACAGGCCCTCTTCCTCTTCGTTATACGCCTCGTGCAGAATGACCTTCTCACCCTTGCCCTGGGCCGTCCACAGGTTCTTCTCCTTGCGGAAACGATTACGACTCACCACGCTCTGCGCGGCATCCAGAATGGTCTGAGTTGAGCGGTAATTCTGTTCCAGCAGGATAATTTGCGCGTGCGGGAAGTCGCGTTCGAAACGCAGCACATTTTCGGCGCTGGCCCCGCGCCACGTATAGATCATCTGGTCATCGTCGCCGACCACGCACACGTTGCCACTGGCCTCTGACTGCTCCTGGCTCGAACTGCCGTAGCCGAGCAGGCGGATGAGCTTGTACTGGGGCAGATTGCAGTCCTGAAATTCGTCAACGTGCAGGTAGCGCCAGCGCCGTTGATAGCGGGCTAACACGGCGGGTTCGCGCCGCCAGAGTTGTTCGGTCAGCATCAAGAGATCATCGAAATCGACACCGTTATTGGAGCGCAGCAACTTCTGATAGACCTTGTAGACGCGCGCGGCCACCTCCTCGCTGGGACGCCGCGCCTGCTCGGCCATTTGCAGGGGCTGCAACAGTTCGTTTTTGGCGCGCGAAATCTGCGCCTGAAGGCTGGTGGGTCGATGCAGCTTTTCATCCAGGTCGAGTGACTTGATGGCCTGTTTGACCAGCGTCAGTTGATCGTCGGTATCGAAAATGACGAACGAGCGGTTGAGTCCCTCGTGTTGCAAGTAGTCGGCCTCGCTGCGCAAGACGCGGGCGCAGATGGCGTGAAAGGTGCCGATAGTCATTGCATTAGCCTCATCGGCTCCTATCAGACGTTCGAGGCGCTCGCGCATCTCCTTCGCGGCCTTGTTGGTAAAGGTGACAGCCAGGATTTGCCAGGGCGACACCTGTTCATGCTGCACCAGGTAGGCGATGCGGTGCGTGATGACGCGCGTTTTGCCGCTGCCTGGCCCGGCCAGAATCAATACCGCTCCCTGCGTCGTCGTGACGGCCTTGTGTTGCGGCTCATTGAGTCCGGCGAGAATATCTTTTTGTTCCAACATCATCACGCTCCCTCCAAAAAATATGATAGTGGTTATGTCATCCGGGGTAATATGCAAAGTTTGTGATTATCAAAATGCAACCGTTGCTATTGTATCACAGGGAGCGTAAACGGGCAGTGAAAATAGCCCTTTCGAGGCACAATCTGGCGACAACTACAGGTGTGAGACAAGGCGAGTGCCAGCAGGATACCCCGCAAGGAAATATGCCTATGATGATAATGGTTATAAGATGTATTATATCGTTGTAGAGGCAAAGCCTTGCGCTCGCACAGGGTTTGTGCTATACTTAGCTGTGCCAACTGACACGGCTCAGAGAAAGGAGCAGTGCAGAATGGACATTCACAATTCGGTTATGTTATGCCAGTATCACGCCGACGTAGCTCAATGGATAGAGCAAGCGCGTCCTAAGCGTTAGGCTGGGGGTTCGAGTCCCTTCGTCGGCGCTAAATCTCAAAATCCTTTGCCCAACGAATACCTTTCTCCTGGTTGTTACGGGATTTCGTTAGGCGCAGTTTTACATTTGTTATTGGAACATCATCAACAGGGATGAGATAGCACTTCCCGGTATCGGGGCTGTACACCCCGAAGTATTCTGCTTCTCCTCTATATCCTTTCCTCTTTGCTCTTCTCCCATTTTCTCCTGGCACGATGTTATACCCATTGAATGCAATACATGAGCCATTGTCTGTGAGCCGTGCTGCTTTACATTGCACACGATAGAGATGAGGTTCCTTTGTGCTGAGTAGCTCTCCCTCATAGCGCACAAAAGCCAGATCATAGCGCAAGTGATCAGCCCAGGGAATCAACACTTCTTCGCCTCTGGCAACCAGCGCATGTAAAATAGCGGTATGAGCTTCTAATCCTCGCTTCGATGTCTCACCCATGAAAGTTTTTCCCCTTTACCCATTGAGTAGTTGCCGAATTATTAGTTAGCGTTGTTTTTGTAGAAATCTCCTCGTTATGCCTCTTATATCAAAGAGGATTAACGATATATTCTGCTTTATATGATCTTGTGTAATGAAGACAACTCTGATTAGATTATAATATATATTAATAAAATATACAACTCTCTGGTATCAAATATACTATAGAAGATAAAAGGAGTAGGATATAGCAATCACAGGGCTAATGGGGATGTATGTTATGCCTGAAGATGAAGAATTGCTAACGGTTGAAGAGATGTGGCGCTATCCCGATACACTACGCCACAAGGAAGCGGGCATGAAATCCACACTGACCCTTTAGATGGTCGCTTTCCCGGTCGATAGAGATTCGTAAAGGGTTGTGGGGATTGCGTGTGGCGCTTATACTCCAGTCGCGTGAGGTGACAAGATGACTTTTACCGAACAACTGCTTCTGTTGCTTATCCCCGTACTCCTGCCGCCGATCATCTCGCTGTCGGTGGTGCTGTATCAACATCTCATCCAGAGCTTGCCGCAGCGCAAACAGGCGCTGGTGCAGCAGGTCGTCAATGCGGTAGTGCCTGCGGTAGAACAGGGAGCGACTGCTACGCTCAATAGTGCGGACAAAAAGCAGGCGGCGATGCAGATGGCGACAAATATGCTGAAATCGCTGCATGTCAACGTCTCGCCAGAGGTGGTGTCGTGTATGATCGAGGCCGCCGTCTACGCACTCAACCAGAGCAAGCCTGCGGTTTCCACGGCGGTCTGAAAAGGGTACATGAGAAGAGGGTCAGACAACGACATACGTATATGCGTGTCTGACCCTCTCATAAGGGGCGTCTGACCGTGAATAACTTGCGGATTATTGATGGATAAATGTGACGCCGGGGCCGGGCGTAAACTCGACAGCTGTCACCTGTTGCGGGTTTATACCCCAGTTCATGTTACTGGCGATCACATCTCCATTGCCGAGTATTTTCTCGACGATAGCGACGTGGCCGAGCGCGGACGCCCCTTCCACGTTGGGTTGCAGGTCGATGATGTCACCGACGTGCGGTGTACTGGATACCTGCCAGCCAAAGTCCAGCGCACGCGCCGTCCACTGCCAGGCGTCAGAATTCGTCGTCCAGGGGACGTAGACGCCATGAAGTTGATAGTAGCGCTGGTTTGCCCACCAGGTACATTGCCCGTATGGGAAATAATTTCCTGTTCCGGTCGGGGCTGACGGATTGGTTGCGGGTAGGAGAGCGTTTGAATTGGCGGCGCTACCGGCATTCTGTGTGGCGGCGGTATCACTTGCCCTGCCAATAATACATAATGTATTGCCCGCGTAGATCAGGTTGGGATCGGGAATGTGGTTCGCTTTCGCAAGCGCCTCCCAGGTTGTATCATTCCAGCTAGCGATTTTGCTTAACGTATCACCTTTCTGAATAAGGTATGTATCCTCCTTGCTTGCACAAGCATGAAGAGATTGCGCGTGTGCCGATGGTACCTGAAAGCCTGCTAGCGTCAGGACGCAGATCAGGCCAAGCAACAGACCTCTACCAGATTTCACTACAATGCTTGCTACGTTGTACGCACGAAGAAAACTTCTGACGAACAAGAATGTTTGCATCTATCTTCTTTCTAGCAACGTACAGACCCCCCGCAAACAGATGTTCCTTTGTTTGCACAGGCACACCAGGCCGCGCTCTCGCACACTGTTATAGCGTGAATTAGGAACAGTTTTATCATACCACATCTAAAAATGGAACGTATTGAGGTATACTGGTATATAGCTATATATGGCTATTCAGCAGTCTGTTTAGGGATGATTAGCGAGATAATGAAGAAGATATGAATGATAGGTCGCTTGATTCAGATCGTTTGCTAAAAGAATACGCATCGGCTGTGCCATAAATAGTGTTAGAGGATGGCAGTCGAGCCGATGCGTGTAGCAGGCTACAGGCTAGAGACGCTGTTTCGGTTTCTTACGGGGTTCCGGCGCTGGTTCCGTCGTTTCGAGATTGACGCGCTGCTCCAGATAGGGATCGGGAAGCGTGTGTAGTGGCAATTCTTCGCCGAATGCTGTGGGGACGCTGCTGGTAAGAGCCGTTACCTGTTCCGGGCGCAGTGGATTAATGGAGCGCATTCCGGCAGGGGGCGGCGTGGTGAGTGGCCCTGGCCGCGAGGTAGGCCATGCTGGCCAGCGCGGCGTGATACGCTGCATGGTACCAGCACCAACAGTGCCCTCTTGCAGCGCTCGCAACTGATCCTGAATGATGCTCTGCTTGAGCAACTGCTGAATGTCAGCAGGTAGGTTCTGTGGCAAGGCAAGACTGGTATCAGACATACGATAATCTCCTTCTAAAAAGTCCATTATGTGATGTTCAAAGCCCGTTATGCAATATTGCCAGGGTGGCTGCGCATGTATGGTTAATGGGTTAGTACTTCCGGGCCTTTTGACTCTAGGAAATAAGCTCTACTCGTTGCATATTGTGATGAGTACATCTTATTCTATATTGTACATCGGTTATGCCATAAACAAAACTGCCTAAAAAATTTGGAGGATATGATGAAAGTATTGATAACGGGTGCCACGGGTTTGTTGGGTGGGCATCTTATAAATGAGTTGCAGGCGCGTGGTGAGCAAATTCGCGCGCTGGTGTTGCCTGCTGAAAATGCTGATAAATTGATCGCGCGCGGCGTAGAGGTCGTGCGTGGTGATATTACTGAGGCACGCACGCTGCCGCCTGCTGTTGAGGGTGTTGAGTTAGTCTTCCACCTGGCGGCGATGATGGGTGTCTCGCGTCCCATCAGTGACTATCGCCGTGTGAATGTCACCGGAACGGAAAATCTCTATAAGGCCGCGCAGGCGGCGGGTGTGCGCCGTTTTGTGCATACCAGTTCGCACACGGTTTATGGCCTGGGTCATGGCCGCTATATGACCGAGAATGACCGTTTCAATCCCGATCCCCATCCCTACAGCCAGACGAAGGCCGAGGGTGATCGCCTGGTGCGCCGTCTGATGTTGACGAGCAAGATGGAGACCGTTATTTTGCGTCCCGGCAGTTTCTTTGGTCCCGGCGACAAACTGAATTTTGGTCGCATGGCACAACGCATGAAAGAAGGCAAAGGCGTCATCATCGGGCGCGGCGACAATGCGCTGCCTTTCTGCTATGTCACCGACGTTGTGCAGGGTTTCCTGCTGGCAGCCTATCATGAGAAGGCGGCGGGCAACGTCTACAACATTACGAATGACCGCCCGTTGACGCAGTTGGAGATGTTCAACGAGGTCGCCGATGCCGTCGGGGGCATTCGCCCGACGCGCCATGTGCCCTTCTTGCCGATCCTCTATGGCAGCATGGTGGCGGAGCGTTTAGCCAGCCTCACGCATACCGAGCCTCTTGCCACGCAACATGGTGCGCTGATGTTCGGCACCGATAACCGCCACAGCATCGAGAAGGCGCGGCGCGAACTAGGCTTCGAGCCAAAAGTAGACCTGCGCGAAGGGATTCGCCTTGCTGCCGCCTGGTTCAATGCGGGTGGCATGAATCAGCCGCTACCAACCGAGGTCAATCACAAGGTTTCACTGGCTGGTTCCACAAAATAGCTTACAACGGAGTTGGTAAAACAGCGAGATAGATCAGGCAGGTCAGCGTTTGTGAGTACTGACCTGCCTGATCTATCTCGCTGTTTTACCAACTCTGCCTGTTATTCCGAGATGGTGCTGACCTTTTTGCCGGCCTCTTTAAAACCGAATTTGCGGATGGTATTGCGCAGCCAGCCGGCATGAGGGCCATTATCGATGCGCTTGCTGGTATCAACGAGGAATGAGGCGGTTTGTGGACGAGGAGTGAGCTTGTTGGCTTCGCGCAGGCGGGCCAACTCCTCGTAGTGCTGGAATGCCCAGTACAGGTTTACGCGGCATCCCTGACAATTCTTAGCATCATCCTCATTCATCGTTCCACACTGCGGACACTCCGTCATAGCGTTACCTCCTTAATGAAGTAGTTAAATCAAACCCATGCGCATGGCTTCGGCTACAGCCTGCGCGCGGTCGGTCACGTGTAGCTTGCGATAGATATCTTGCATTTTCCGTTTGACCGTCACCTCGCTCCAGAACTGGTGCGCAGCGATCTCTTTATTGCTATGCCCTTCAGCGACCAGGCGGAGCAGCTCGATCTCCAGGTCACTAAGCCCGGCGCGTAACCGCTCCTGTTCTTTGGAGATACGGTTGTACTCGTTTAAGACCTGTGTAATGGCGTGCGGGTCGCTAATGACGCGCTCCCCACGATAAACCGCTCGCAATGCGGTAATGAGTTCGCTGAGCGGTAGTGATTTTTGCAGGTAGCCGTGTACGCCGAGCCGGATGGCGCGAAAAAGATGAACGTCGTCCAGCAAGCCGGTAAAGATGACAATGCGCGTTTCTGCGCTGGCACGCTGCAATTGCTGTACCAGGTCGAGCGCGTTGAGCGGGCCGAGCCAGATATCCAGCAGAACAATATCAGGCTGATGCTGTATCGTGAGCCTCAGCGCGTGATCGCCGGTGGCAGCCTGCCCAACGACCTCGAAATCCCTTTCCTCAGCGAGACTGGTGCAGATGCCTCTGCGTACTACCTCGTGGTCATCGACCACGAGAACCCGAATGGAGGATACGGATGCCTGTGCTGGCTCTTGTGTTTCTGCCACTATTGGCAATGCCATCGCTTCCGTATCCTCTCCCATCTCTTGAGTGGAGTCCGGTATCGGTTGCCCGTGCCATAGCATGGTCGCCGGTTCCTCATCAAGAGAGAGTAAACACGAGGATATCATATTTACCGCTACGCTTTTACTTCCACGCGCTGTGCATTTTCCTGGGCGGCATTGATGACCGGCAGGTTGCGCAATTTGGACGACTTGCCCTGCTTGCCCAGCACTACCTTTGAGGCCATCTTGAGCGCGACCTCACTACCCACGCTGCTCAACGTTGGGACGTGGCAGAGCATATTGGTGTAGGAAGCATTAGCCAGTGGGCAATAGCACTCGCCCGCTTTGATACTGCGGCGCAGTTCGTCGGCCCTCGCAGTACGCCATACTGCCTTGAAGTCGTAGTTATAGTCGCGCAGGTTGCCTACCGACTCGGCGCGGATGCAGCACGTCCAGACATCGCCGTTGGGCGCGATCTGAGCCGAGGCGATACCGGCCAGGCAAGGGATGATCTGGCGCTTTTCGACCAGCGTGCGTTTCACGATATCGTAGTAGCGGTCACGGAAGGACTGCGTGATGCGTGAGACGCCGGTAAATTCGGCGCGGCGATTGTCTTCTTGCAGTCGATTGATGACCGGCTCATACTTCTCAATAGGCGGCGTGATGCCCATGCCGACCGTGTCCAGCTCGACGCGCTCCTCCGCGATCTCGCTGATGAAGGAGTCAGGTTTGAGTTCGTTGTGAACAAAGTTGTAGATATTCTCGAACTCATCAATATTGAAGTTCGAAATAACAGTATGCACGCCCAGCGTGAAATTCTTGTAGCGGCCCTTGAGCGCTTTGAGGCCGGCGTAGGTACGCATGGCGCGCTCGAAATTGCCCTTGACGCCACGCACGATATCGTGTTTTTCACCAACACCATCCAGTGACAGGTTGATGATGACCTCTGAAGTTGGCGCGGCCTGCAAAACGCGCTCAATACGTGCAGGAATAATCTTGTCCTGAATGCCGTTGGTTGGAATGTTAATGATGCCCGGACGGCAATGATTATACGCAGCGGCGACCATTTCGGGCAGGTCTTTGCGCAAGGTTGGCTCGCCACCGCTGAAAGTGAACCAGTAAGCATCGCGGCCAATCGATTCAAAGGTCTTTTCGTATTCTTCTATAGTAAAGTCATCATTGGGGCGCTGCCAGACGTTGCAGGTTTTACAACGGGAGTTGCAGCGATAGCTTACGCTGATAGTAAAATTCAAGGGATTGGCGAGCGGCTTCCCTAGAAGGTAAGACGCCTGCATTTTTGGAATTTGTGGTAGAACTTCAAGCACGTCTGTTTTTCCTCCCCTACAACCAGACAGTGATAGGATGATAATGATAGAGTCTCTAATAGTTTTCGGCAAGAATTGAGAAAAACTGAGAACCAGGGAAGGTTGCCGCGTCTACCTGCCTGGAGATCAGTGTTTCCATCAAAGTCATTACGAAAATAAGGGTTAAACCACTTCCGTATTGACGATCTTCAAGAAGAATATACTATGTAGAAACCAGAAAAGCGATAACCTGAGAGGTAAGTACTACTTTTGGGGGGTATATGCTTGATTTAAATGACCCCACGTTGGATGAACGGTTGCGCCGTCGCACTGCTGAAGGACGGTTTGAGATTAGCGAGAGCCAGTTAGTGAGCGAGATTCGCTTGCTCCAGGCTCAAGGTAATCATAATGGCGTGCAACGGCTCTCGGAAGTGCTGCTTGAACGCTGCAAACCGATGTTTCTGCGTCATTCGCAAGGGTTGCGCCATCGTCCAGAACTGCGTGAGGATGCCATTGCCAATATGGCGGCACAGTTGCTCAACGAGGTTCTCAATCCTCAAGAGGTATTTTTGCTCCAGAATTTTGTGCATTATTTGCGTTGTCTCTGTGTCGATGAGTTCAAACGCATCCTGCGTCAAGAGGGGCTACTGTACCGGCATGACGATGATGGCAACCCCTCCGGTAAGCCACAGCACGTGCCGCGTTACTTAATCGATGCGTTGCACCCTGCCCCTGCTGATGATGAGGGCGGCCTGACAGCGGATGTCGCCAATCCTGGCGATCAGTACGAGGAATTGCACGCGCAAGAAGAAAGTATGCGCATTTTGATGTACCTCCAGGATGGGATAGATCGCAAGATTGTCGTGCTACGCGCGATTGAAAAGATGAAGTGGGATGACATCGCGCGGCTCTGCGGCTACACCGAGCGCACCGTCCGCTTGCGTTACGAGCGTGCGCGCTCCTACCTGCGTACTTGTCTTCAGAAAGAAAGTGAGCAGGGGGATGTTCGGCCACAGCGCCATGTCGGCGTCCAGGCAGAAGGCGCGGGACAAGGGGAGCAGAAAGTGCGGGGAAAATCCAGGCAACAGAAAGGGAGCAAGCGATGACAAAAGAGGAATTACAGCGATTGAAAATAGCGTGGTTGGCAGCCAGAGATGCCGGTGATACCCAGCAACAATTACATATTCTACAAGACCATCCTGATTATCAGAACGATCTCATTGACTTTATCGCCGCGTATCATGCCTCCGGTGGAGCGCAGGCCGATGTGGCCGAGATGGCGGAAGAGCAGAGTCCCGCGCTGGAATTGCTGGCGCAACGAGCCTTGCGGCGCGCGATGCAGCAGGTTTTCCCACCATCGCTGACTGTCAAAACGCTTGCCGAATTGCGCAAGGCGGCTAATCTGCGTAAAACGGCGGTAGCGAGCGGTTTGCGGCTCTCGATGAGCGTCTGGGATAAGCTTGAGCGCGGTGCCATTGCCGCCAGCAGCCTGAGCCAGCGTCAGTTAGAGCGTCTGGCCACCTTTTTCCAGATCAGCGCCGAGCAGTTCGCAACGCTGCTGGATAATAGTCGGCCACTCGATCCGGTCTATCGGCGTCAGACGCGCACGGCGGCGCGCAACATGCAGCACAAAAGCGCCCAGGCCGGGGGCGAGAACTTTGCCGATGCCATCAACAAGAGCGATATGACAGAAGAAGATAAGCGGTTCTGGCAGGAAGAATAATGGCGGGGATATTTTCCCCGCCGCTTTATTTAAGAGCCTCTTTGCCGCGTACCAGCGAGGTAAAGACACCGATAAAGGCGATGGCGGCACAAACCAGGAAAGTGATCTGGAAGGCGTGCGCGAACGTGTTTTGCAGCGCCTGCACTGTGGTCGTGTACTGGTGTGTGACGAGCGCATTGCCTGCAAATGCACCACGCAGGGCGGCAAAGATGGTACCGGCTAAAGCCACGCTGAGGCTCTGTCCGATCACGCGCCCGGTCGCCAGAAAGCCAGAGGCACTGCCTTGCCGGTTGCGTGGAGCCGATCCCATGAGCGCGCTGTTGTTCGGTGATTGGAAGATGGCTTGCCCAACGCCCGTGAAGACCAGCCGCCAGATGATGTCGAAGAGACTGGAGTTTGCATTCAACTGGCTCAGCAGGGCGAGGCCGATGCAGGCGATAGCCAGTCCACCGGCGGCAAGCCAGCGTGTGCCGATGCGGTCGGCCAGCGCACCGCTAAAGGGTGCGATGAAAGCGATGGTCACCGGCAATGGTGTCAGCAGAAGACCAACCTCTGCCGTTGGGTACTGCTTCAGTTGTTCCAGGTAAAACGGCATCATGAAGCTGACGGCGAAGAGCGCCAGGAAGCTCAGCACCAGGCTCAGGTTGGCCGAGACAAAGACCCGGTTGTTGAACAGGCTCAGATCCAGCACCGGATTGGCGGCCCGCTTCTCCACAAAGGGTAGAATGCACAGCGCGATCAGGCCCACAATGATTGCGCCGACAATGGGGAGCGATGTCCAGCCCAGTTCCTCTCCGAATGAGATGGCAGCGGTGATCGTAATTAACCCGATAGCGAGGAGAATGGCCCCCCAGGGGTCAAATTTTCCCGCGTTGCGCTGCAAACGCTCTTTGAGCAGGAGCCATGTTGCTATGATGCCCACAACGCCGATGGGCACGTTGACGTAGAAGATCAAGCGCCACGAGATGGTGGTCAGGAAGCCGCCCAGCGTTGGCCCAACGCTCACGCCCAGCGAAACAATGACGGCGTTGAGGCCGAGCGCACGCCCGCGCTCTTCCGGCGGAAACGCTCTGGTTAGCATAGCCGGGCTAGATGCAAAGAGTAGCGAGCCACCAATGCCCTGGAAGGCACGGAAAGCGATCAAGAGAGCGAGCGATGGGGCAGCGCCACAAAGGGCCGAGCCACTGGTGAAGATGATCAGCCCCATAATCCAGACCGCTTTGCGCCCAATCATGTCGGCGAGCCGCCCGGCGCTCAAAAGAATACCCGCCGTCATGACCAGGTAGGCGATGATAACCCACTCCACCGCACCGTTCAAACCCACGTGAAATTCATGGGCAATGACCGGTAAACTGATGTTGACGATAGAGGAGTCCAGGGTCGCCATAAAGACGCCAACACCCACAATAGCCAGCACCGTCCATTTACTGACCTGTTTTTCATCATCCAGTTGCTGTTGAACGGCACCAGCAGAAGCAGAGGATGTGACCTCTGTTAGATTTGTTTTTTGTTGTGCCATGACATGGTCCGTGTTCTTTTCGCTACGCGGTAAAAAATAGTGCTGTTTATAAAAGCACTGCTTTTGTCAGTAAACTTCCCGCCTGATGCCATTCCGGTAGGGGCGGGATCACTCACGCCCCTACGGGATGGTACCCTTGCCGACTTTGGGTGAGAAGTTCATTATCATGCTCCTATGGGATCGAAATGGTCAACATACAGGAGAGTGATCAGGCACCGTGGATGAAGAAGTACAGGGTGAGCGCAAAACCGACAATGATGACGAACAGACGAATCCACTTCTGCTCGATTTTTCGGGCCAGCGCTGCTCCGCCGTAGCCGCCGATAGTTGCGCCAATAATCATCACGATGGCCTGGGGCCATGTCACGGCCCTGTCAACAATAAAGATGACGACGGCTACACCATTGATGCAGCTTGCCAGTACGGTCTTAACGGCGTTCATCTCGTGGATGTTCTCCATACCCATCATTGCCAGTGTGCCCAGCATCAAGATACCAATGCCGCCGCCGAAGTAGCCGCCGTAGGTGGCAATAATGAGTTGCGCAATTGAAACTCCTATGATGTTGCCTACTGAACGCCTGATGCTACCACTACTATGCTTGCGCAAACGAGCCGTGATGGTAGGGCTGAACGTGAAGAGCAAGGTAGCAAGCAGTAGCAAATAAGGTACCAGAGCGACGAAGAATGCTTGCGGCGTGTGTAGCAGTAGTACCGCGCCCAGCGCGCCTCCAATGAGACTGATACTTATGAGGATGAGAAAGATAGCACGTGGCTGTTTCATCACCTCGCGCCGATAGGCTCCGGCACTGGCAACCGAGCCGGGCCAGATGGCCACCGTGCTAGTCGCGTTGGCTATGATGGCGGGCACACCTGTGAAGATCAACGCCGGAAACGTAAAGAAACTGCCGCCACCCGCGACAGAGTTTATCGTGCCACCGATAATGGCGGCCACGAAGAGGAGTAGATACGATAAAACCATGCCTCGGAAAACCTCAATTAAGCTGGTCGAACGGTTATACGTTGAGTATACCACAGCTTAAAACCGGCGACGACCGCACTGCTTTGACGGCTTCTCCTGGCACATTCGCTCATTTTTACGTTCATCCCTGACCACTGCCGTTCAGACGTGTTCGCCAAGATTGCTGTCAGATTGGCTGTCACGTGTTGGGGTTTCAATCTCCACCGAATGCCGCCTCTGCTTCAGCCCCCCTCAACATTTGTAGCCTTGTAGACAAGATAGATAAGCATTCGATCCAGCAATGCTTGTCTCTGAACACTCACAAACAGCAGGTTTCAGGTGAGCTATAGCGAACAAGGCACAACACACGCAAGGAGTGGGAGCGATGACACAAGAGCTGACAATTATCCAGGTTAAGGGTGAACATCGCATTGATAGCCGCCTTCTAGCACGAGAACTTGGTTACGATCACAAAGTTGTTCTCCAATCCATACGCCGCCACAGGGCACGTCTTGAGGCAAAATCAGTTTTGCTTCAAAATGAAGCTAAACCCCTTAAAGGGTCTTCAGGTGGACGTCCAGAAACCTACTACCTGCTTGATGAGCGTCAATGTCTCATTCTGGCGGGGAGCCTGAAGAAAGGTGAAGAGGCCGACGAGTGGCACGATAGACTCGTTGACGCTTTTCTTCAAGCACGGGAACGTGTGCGCTTGTTAGAAGCAGAACGACAACAGCCATCACCCCCTCTTCATACCCTCACTGACGCGCTGCGTCCTCGTGCGTTAGAGAACCTGGGCAATGTTCCAGAGGGCTATTTCTCAGTCATGGGAGAACTCTTTAAACATCTTTACAACCTGGAAGCGGTCGTCGATCACGCGCTTGATGAGCAAGCTCTCATCGAAATTTCAGTCGGACAATTGTGGTCTACCTATGCCCGCGATACGTTAGGCATTCCCGATCAAGCCCGACGGGCGTACCCACATCGAACGCCGCAAGGACACATTGTACAAGCGTGGGCTTATCCTATCCAATATGTGAACATCTTTGCTAACTGGCTGTGGAATGACTATTTTCCGAACCATTTCCCAGCTTATCAACGATACCGTCAACGACGTGTGGCCTGCTCCCTTCTTGTCCCATCAAGAAGGCAAGCACCACGCCCACCCTCAAAATTTACAGCCTGGTAGACAAGATATATGAACATTCGATTCAGCAATGCTTGTCTCTGAACACGCACAAATAGTCGGTCTCAGGCACACTAGAGCGCGCGGGGCAATGCGCTCAAGGAGTATGGGTTATGACGCATGGGTTGACGATTATCCTGGAAGACTCTATCCCTTTAGCTGACAGCCGGGAAATTGCCAAACAGTTAGGTATTGAGCATCGTAGCTTTTTTAGAATGATCTTGGAATACCAACAAGAGGTTGAAGAAGACTTTGGAATACTGCGATTTAAAATCGCAGAAATCAAACGTCGTGGGCAACCACAAAAGTATGTTTTGCTTACAGAAAACCAAACCTACGCTTACATGTCCTACAGTCAGAATACTCCCCAAGCGAGAGCTTGTAAGCGTTTGTTAGTAAAAGCTTTTGCCGAAGCACGAGAGCAGTTACATCAGTTGGAGAGACAGCAACAAACCTCTCTTCCCCCGATCAACCATCTCTGGCAGAAGCGCCTGGCGCTCTTCAACGAACGCACACGCATTCCTGATGGGTACTGGTGTGTCTTTAACGAGATCGCCGCAGTGTGTTGGAGTCTGGAATTTCAGGGGGCACATCTCAGGGAGGATGCGGTACCGGACATTAGTGTGGGCCAGATGTGGTGTAAGCACGCCCGTCACCTCGGACTCGACCTGTCCCTGGTCAGGCAATACCCTCATCACTATCCAGATAGGCGCGGGGTGCAAGCTGCCAACATCTACCCAAACGCCTGGTTAGGTGCGTTTCGAGACTGGTTCCAGACCCATTATCTCAAACACCACTTTCCTGCGTACCTCAAGGCTCATGCCCTGGCTTTGCCTTCGCCTGAGCCTCAGCCGCTACCTCGGCTCACTTCATGAGTGCCTTGAACTGATTGTACTGCTTTTCGCACAGACGACGAGTAAGTGAGGAATACAATGGCAAAAGAAATACAACCTTCACAAGGCCAATCCCCTTTCGACGCGATCAGACGGATAGAGAACGGATATGAGTATTGGAGTGCAAGAGAGTTACAAGAACTCATGGGGTATAATAATTGGCGTGAATTTGATACTGTAGTTGGAAAGGCAATAGCGGCTTGCAAGAATGTTGGGCAAGAACCATCAAACCATTTTGGGGAGTCTCCCAAAATGGTAACAATTGGCTCTGGAAGCCAAAGGAAGATCAAAGACTATCGACTCACTCGCTATGGATGTTATCTGGTTGCGATGAATGGTGACCCTCATAAAGCTGCTGTTGCCGCTGCACAAGCCTACTTTGCGATCAAAACTCATGAAGCGGAGCTAGCGCAACAGCGCACTCAACAACCTTCCGTCCCTCCGATCAACCATCTCTGGCAGAAGCGCCTGGCGCTCTTCAACGAACGCACACGCATTCCTGATGGGTACTGGTGTGTCTTTAACGAGATCGCCGCAGTGTGCTGGAGTCTGGAATTTCAGGGGGCACATCTCAGAGCGGATGCGGTACCGGACATGAGTGTGGGCCAGATGTGGTGTAAGCACGCCCGTCACCTCGGACTCGACCTGTCCCTGGTCAGGCAATATCCTCATCACTATCCAGATAGGCGCGGGGTGCAAGCTGCCAACATCTACCCAAACGCCTGGTTAGGTGCGTTTCGGGACTGGTTCCAGACCCATTATCTCAGACACCACTTTCCTGCGTACCTCAAGGCTCATGCCCTGGCTTTGCCTCAGCCTCAACCGAGAGAATGAATCTCTTGAGGTTTTTCACTCGCTTGCGGGTTCGCTACCTGCAATGAGTGAGTTCACAAGTCTGCGTTTTGTATGTTATGATGGTATTGGTTCATTGATGAAAAGAGAGGATTCTCTGCCCATGCAAGAAGATCGCTTGACGGCCCTGGAACAAAAAGTCGCTGCGTTAGAGCGTCAAGTCTTTGCTCGACACGCTGAGCAAGGACGCGCTCTGAGCGATGTGCAGCACGAACTGACGATCCTACTTGGTCTGGCAACGAAGGAAGTGGAACTCACCAACGGGTTGCGCACCGAGGTAAGTAACCTCAGAGATGATATGAATCAACGGTTTGACCAGCATGATCGGCGCTTCGACCAGCATGATCGGCGCTTCGACCAGCATGATCAACGGTTTGACCAGCATGATCGGCGCTTCGACCACCATGACCAGCAATTCAGTGGCATCAATCAGCAACTGGGGCGTATGGAAAGGCTGCTGACCGAGATTCTCGCGCGGCTCCCAGAAAAACCACAACATCCCTAGCGCAAATGTATCTGCTATCCTGCCAAGAAAACCGTGGTCACTTCACGAAACTGACCACGGTTTTCTTTTGACTATAGTTTAATCTCCAGCGAGATGCCTGCTCTGCCCCAACGCGAGATGCATTTCTTAATGTAGACTGGCACGGTACCAGTTTCAATCTCCACCGAGATGCCTGCTCTGCCCCAACGCCGCGTGCTAGGCGCGTGCGCCCTATGGTGGGGGAGTTTCAATCTCAACCGAGATGCCTGCTCTGCCCTAACAGGGCGGCCTAAAAAGAAAGGAAACACCGCATGGAAGTTTCAATCTCCAGCGAGATGCCTGCTCTGCCCCAACATCAAGTACCTACGCGTGGCACAGGATGAACTCTCGTTTCAATCTCCACCGAGATGCCTGCTCTGCCCCAACAATCCACGACGAGATTGTTCTTGAGGCACCAGAGGGTTTCAATCTCCACCGAGATGCCTGCTCTGCCCCAAAACAAAAGGTTTTAGTGGTAGGTATGGGCAACCAAGGCCGTTTCAATCTCCACCGAGATGCCTGCTCTGCCCCAACCGCTGCGGCCTTGACGACATCACTGGTGAGCAGCGAGTTTCAATCTCCACCGAGATGCCTGCTCTGCCCCAACTGTATGCAAGTATCTCTATCTCTATTAATTATTAGAAGGGTTTCAATCTCCACCGAGATGCCTGCTCTGCCCCAACGGTAGCAGGTTCACCATCCCGATTTTCAACAGGAGAGTTTCAATCTCCACCGAGATGCCTGCTCTGCCCCAACACGAAAACACGAAGCGAGAAAGGTAATTTTTGTGAAGGTTTCAATCTCCACCGAGATGCCTGCTCTGCCCCAACCACTCCTTTATGACGGTCGAGCGAGCGATGAAGAGGCGTTTCAATCTCCACCGAGATGCCTGCTCTGCCCCAACGCACACTCAGAGTCAAGGTCCATCGCAAGGTTGAGAGGTTTCAATCTCCACCGAGATGCCTGCTCTGCCCCAACGCTCAAGGCGCAGGGAATTCATAACATGGAGGCTTCGTTTCAATCTCCACCGAGATGCCTGCTCTGCCCCAACTCCGCCTTCAGGCCGCGCAGGTCCTGAGATTGGCCTCGTTTCAATCTCCACCGAGATGCCTGCTCTGCCCCAACTATGTTCCTCCACCTCTTGAGGGCGGGCGTGGCTACGTTTCAATCTCCACCGAGATGCCTGCTCTGCCCCAACGAGGTACAATGTATCACAGCATTCGGCCTTCAATATGTTTCAATCTCCACCGAGATGCCTGCTCTGCCCCAACGGTACCGCGTCCACTATGGCCGCAGCCTGCGCCCCGTTTCAATCTCCACCGAGATGCCTGCTCTGCCCCAACCAGATGAAGTCTTCTCTGAGGCGGAAACCGTTTCGTTGTTTCAATCTCCACCGAGATGCCTGCTCTGCCCCAACGCATTAGCCAGCTTTGCCGTCGGACCAGGCGGTGGCAAGCGTGTTTCAATCTCCACCGAGATGCCTGCTCTGCCCCAACATGAATATGGAAAGGATGTCCCAACTCGAACAAGCCGTTTCAATCTCCACCGAGATGCCTGCTCTGCCCCAACTGCCGCGCCACCAGCAATGCCTCCAGCCAGATTATTGTTTCAATCTCCACCGAGATGCCTGCTCTGCCCCAACGATGGATGTGCGCAGAGGAAGTGGTGTGGTGCCAGAGTTTCAATCTCCACCGAGATGCCTGCTCTGCCCCAACACCGAAAAGACGAACCGGAAGCGGCCTTCTATCGGTTTCAATCTCCACCGAGATGCCTGCTCTGCCCCAACATCATATGACGCTCCAAAACACACATGTATAGCTTGTTTCAATCTCCACCGAGATGCCTGCTCTGCCCCAACCTGGCAACAAATACCGAGCAGAGGTGATGGGAAAAGTTTCAATCTCCACCGAGATGCCTGCTCTGCCCCAACGATGAGTTCACCGGACTCATCGAACACCGGAATGACAGTTTCAATCTCCACCGAGATGCCTGCTCTGCCCCAACACCAGATTGTACCGGTAGATGGCAAGGGAAGCGTTGTTTCAATCTCCACCGAGATGCCTGCTCTGCCCCAACGGCTTTCGGATAGGACAGGTGCAACCGGACACGTCGTTTCAATCTCCACCGAGATGCCTGCTCTGCCCCAACATCAGGACGGCGACGAGGTACACGTCAAGGTTGTGGACGTTTCAATCTCCACCGAGATGCCTGCTCTGCCCCAACATTGATCAGTCAACAGTCATGCACCCGACAGTCAGCGTTTCAATCTCCACCGAGATGCCTGCTCTGCCCCAACGTCCTGATCTCCTGCAATATAGAGTGTGGAGTATCCAGTTTCAATCTCCACCGAGATGCCTGCTCTGCCCCAACACAGAATCAGGACGCCGGTATTCTGGCCCGCCTCATCTTCGTTTCAATCTCCACCGAGATGCCTGCTCTGCCCCAACCTGCTTGTGGTGATTCTTATAGCGGGGGTATTGCTTGTTTCAATCTCCACCGAGATGCCTGCTCTGCCCCAACCCCTAGCATCTTGGATAATGCCGTTATGCCTGATTGGTTTCAATCTCCACCGAGATGCCTGCTCTGCCCCAACAGGCGGTGCCTCGCGCCGCTTCTCAGGCGGGTTGAGTACGCTGTTTGCGAGGCAGAGGTGTTAAGGGGCCAATTTTAGGCCGATCTTTAGCCTCTATAGAGAGTATACACGAGATTGCTAGTTTGTGCAAGAGCCTGAGAGGCCAATTTATGCTATGGGCGATTTTTGCGAGGCAGCGAGCGTAGCAACATGTTCGCTTCGTGCCTCGCAAAAAGCGACTCTTTCGTAAATTGGCTTCTCAGGCTAGCTCGTATGAGCGCTCAGGGTAGGTAGCACTTCGTTCACCAATAGCTCTAGCGTTGTCAGATGAGGAAAGTCCAGACAGTTCAGCATAAAGTAATCGACACCTGACTCAATAAATGCCTGCATTTGCTCTCTGATCTGCTCAGGTGTGCCAACAAATCCGTGATCGGTACGGAGTCCTCTTGCCGCCAGTTGTTGTACATCTGTTTCCGTTGCGGCGCAGAGACAAGGGCCAAACCAGGTGCGGCGCAGTGTCGTCGGGTCTCGCCCAATCTCCGAGCAGGCTCGCTCACTCTCCTGCACTTGCTCTCGATATTCGCCGATGCCTGTCCACGAACCATGTGAGAAGTTATCTGGACGTGTCATATCGAGACTGAACCATGAAACATTCCACCAGTCGGCATGACGTGCGATGAGTCGTAGCATGCGTGGCTTAGAGCCGCCGATCATCGTGATCGGTTGTGGATGGGGTTTTGGCTCACAATAGGCATTAGTGATGTGGTAATGCTTCCCTTGAAAGGTGGCTTGTTTCTGTTGCCAGAGTGCTTTAACAATCTGGAGCGTCTCTTCTAGCTGCTCGATGCGTGTTCTGGCGGAGGGAAAGTCATAGCCATAGGCGTGATACTCGTCTTCCTTCCAGCCTGTTCCAATTCCGAAGATAAAGCGTCCCTGGCTGAGATAGTGCAGTGTCGCTCCCATCTTGGCTAACAATGCCGGATTGCGGAAAGATTGGCTGAGGACGGCATGCCCAAATTTGAGACGGGGATAGGAGCTTATGAAGTAAGTGAGCGTTGTCCACCCCTCCAAGATCGGCCTTGCTTCATATTGCAAATGGTCAGTAGACCATACTGAGTCGAAGTGTCCGTCGATGATCTTAAAACCTTCGCTTATCTTATCCAGGAAAACATCGCGTGTGATGTTTCCTCGCGGCCCGCCTGGAAGTGTCCAACCGAATTGAATAGGTGCCATTATTCTTCTGCTCCTTTCACGTGGCGGGGAGATGGTTCTGTGAGTGACTTGCTGTAGAGATGGTTACAATGTGCTGTTTGAGAATATCACGATACTCTTTACCAGCAAGAAAAAAGCAGGCAGCTAAAGCAAGTCCGCTAGTTCCTTGACCCGTCGCTCATGAGGCCACTTAGCAAGCATATTCTGGTATATTTCACTTGCACCGCTAAGGTACAAATCAGAACCAAGCTTCTTGCCAGACGTGGTAGCACTTTCAAAGTACATGCAACTCTGCTCTAAATCCCCCAAAGCTACCGAAGCAAGGGTTTGGTGATTGAGCAACTCGATACGCCGAGGGCTTAGCGTGTCTGGCACGTATTCAGCAGCTTTTGTGATAGCATCCCAGGCATGTTGTGCCTGCTGAAAGTTCAGATGAGTCAATGTGTCATTCAGATACAGGATGTAATGAGTCGTATGCGTGAAAAGGAACCCTGGGTCATCTTCTGGATGGTCGGGAAAGGTATCATGTGCCAATCCCATGTAGCGCAGTGCTTCCTGCTTTAACCCAATAGACGACAAAGCCGCCGATAAACCCGAATAGGCGCGACCACGCATGAGGGGAGATGACTTTTCTATAAAAGGTAACACTTCCTGATACGTTTGTACTATCTGAGCGTCTCGCTTGCGATAATACAACATATTAGCCTGACGCACAGCCGCCCCAACACGCACATTAGCATCTTCTGCTAACTCTGCATACAATGCAGCTTGTTTACAATGGAAGAGCGATGTTCCGAAGTCCTCACGCTCCAGCACAAGAAGAGACGCAAGCTGATGAGTTTGTGAGAGCAGGCTTGCAGCACATTTCTGGTAGCTTGATGACTGCTGTGCTAAGGGAGTCAGATGAGAAAGATACGTCGGAAGCAGCTCTTCTATCCTGGTCAACTCGCCTTCAAAAAAGAGCCTCCAACATGCAGGAACACTACTAACATAAAGCGAAAGTGCTTCTTCAGCAGGAAGGGTTGTTTGACTGCTCATTTGTGAAAAACCGAGGTAAGCTACTGGTAAACTTGCCAGAAAGCTTAATGCTTGCCTGCGTGTAATGGCTCCATTTTGCTGCTTACGCTGCATCATTTCTAATCTCCTCATCTCCTGTTCTGTCCTTGCCTGCAACTCTTCAGAAGTCCAATGGTGTTGCTGTTGTGCTAGCGACAAAGCTAGAATACCAATACTAAACATATCAGTAGCTGAACTTACTGCAACTACCGTTGGCTCTTGAGTTAGCTCCATTCTTGATGAACTAATACGAACAGGTGCGTTAGTAGCTTTCCTAAACCCTAATTGTTCAGGTGTCATCTTGAATGCTTCACATACCATAGAAATTGTCGAGAGGTGTGGAATAACGCCTTTTTCTTCCCATCGAGCGTAAGCCACTCTGCTTACGCCTATTTTCTCAGCCGCCTTCTCCTGTGTCCATCCTCTTTCTATCCTGGCAGTGATTAGCTTTTCATTTCTCATCTCGACACCCTCTAAGCAAATTGTACGAACCCTCTTGCTCACGGGTCAAGCAAGAACGAGGTTTGAGGAGACCCTTACAACAGAAACGATACAAAAGCTACACAACTATGTCGTTGTAGAGATAGTATCCGGCTGCTTGCTGATTATACGGTGCAGATATATAGTCTGTCCTATCAATTAGACCAACCTTATCATTAGAACAACAATAACATACATCAAATGGAAGGAAATTTCAACGCTGAACGGCCTTGTACGCCATCGATACTAAAAGAGGCATTTGCAGCGGCACAGCAAACTTGTTGCATCAGGGCGAGTCCAAAAACTTGGCAAGCTCTATTCTCAGACCCCATCATCCGCTATGGATGAGGATGACGACCCTTTCTCTGATGAATAATTTACCCTCATACCCCCAAGTTGCCCTCATTAAGGGTTGTGAGGGTACGGAATAAATTTACCCTCATACCCTCAGTGTGTCTATAGACACTGAGGGTATGAGGGTAAATTCTTGCCACCGAATTTGAGGATTTTATATCTCCTTTGCAAAGAAAAGGAGTTTTTTGCTTATAGATATAGACTTACTTGCTCTAGTTGAAAAAGATGGCTTTCAGTTAGTACACTATTCTAACAGTCGAGGTCGGCAATATAATGGTTCTTGTCCATTTTGTAGCGGCCATGACCGCTTTCGTGTGCAACCGCATTATGGCTCTTATGGCTGGTTCGCCTGTAGTCAATGCAACCGTAAGGGAAGCGCGGTTGATTACCTGATGCTCAAGTACGGAAAGAGATTTCAACTTTGGATAGCTCTGACATCGTTGATACTAAAAGAGATACTTACGGCGGTGGCGACATTCTCTAAACTATTGACAACTTAGAAATATCATGGTAAACTCTGATTAAACTAGTTAAGGAGGATTTGCCAGGGGCATACATGAGCAAAGAAAAGTTAAGCCGTGTTAGGGCAAGTCTAGGTTTAACTCAACAAGCTCTAGCTGATCTTTCTGGGATTTCCAAACCAACCATTGTAGATGCGGAGAAGCAAAGACCCATACAACTGCTAACCGCCTTCGCAATCCTAAATGCATTGAACAGATTGAGGAAAGAAAGAGGCCAGCCTGAGTTGACAATAGACTCTCTAGATTGGAATGTCAGAGAACCCTAGAAACAGCCCTAAAAGCGAAGATAGGCCGCCCCCGTCCGGTAAACGTTAGCGACCTACCTCGTGTCCGGTTAGCTCTGGTAAGTCAATACACTTAACGAGAGTCATCCCGTAGGTGGCAGGCAGATTTTGCCTTTCACCCTTTCCAGTGTAGCACAAATAGCCGGTTCATACAAGAGAGAGAGGCTCATGATGGCAACCTATCACATGTTTCCACAAGCTATCAGTTCCTAAAAAAACTATACAAATGTATCTTGTTTATGTCGTTGCAAGCAGATAATCTAACTGCTCGCAGACTATATAGAACAGATATTCAAACTTTTCTTTCGCTGGGTTATCCTTATCATCAAGAACTACGGATTGTATTCTTGAAATCCTGACAGCAGGCAAAGAAAATAGCCCACGTGAGTCAGACGCAGGCTGTTGGTAGTACCCAAATGCAAGCATTCCTGGCGCTGCCAGGAACAGTGGTTTCAGGTCAGGGTACGCTTCATCGTATGACTATGAAGCCCCTGGCGTCAAGTCAAGAACGAGGAGGCTTGTGATGGCAACTTATCAAACCTTTCCGCAGCGTATCGGCTATTATTGGACGTGTGTCATGCTGGCTGAAGCACTCTCCGATGATCTGCTCGCGCCGGAGCCGGAGATGCACAGTGAAGAAGAGCGGGCCAGCTTGCGCACCCTGGCAAGTGCGAACGGCCTGAGCTTTTGCAAGGTACTGCGCATGATTGCCCCTGGCCTCTACTGGGCCGATGTGGCGGCAACCCCTGATCTGTGCCATACGTACCGCGTGGTGCTGACCGAGGAACATCTGATGTATGCCCTGCCCTGGGATTGCCGGATGGATGGGACACCGCCAGGGCGGATACGAGCCATCCTCAAGGAGCGAGGGGATGCGTTGCAACCGGCCCGTCAGCGAGAGCCACAAGAGGTAGTAGCGATGCCGAAGTCGTCTTCGGAAGAAGTCATGCTGCGCGTGGTCGGCTGGCAAACGATCTCGATGGATGAGCTGCAAGCGGCCATTGAAGCGAACGGGCTGGGCAGCACGCACCTCAACACCGTTGCGGTTCAGCAAACGCTGCTGAGCGCGGTCATCGATGCCCTGATGGGCCAACTCTATGCTGGTTGCAGCTATGCTCGCGCCCTTGTTCTCAAAGCTCGGATCACGCTGATCGCGGCGCTGCAACGCTGGCAACGTCAGAGCCGTCAGATGGTGGCGAAGGCCAATCCGGTGTGGAGTGAGCAACGCCAACAAACGGTTTGTCGTATCCTCGTTGGTCTTCCTGAACTGGCTCCCCTGGCGGCGTAGTAGGACAGAGCAATGGAAGAAAGGGGAAAGCATGCGCCAGACCACAACGATGCTGATCGAACGATTGCAGGAACTGAACAAGAAGTTGCTTGCCCGAACGATGACGAAGCAAGAACAAGAAGAGGCGAAAGACCTGACCGCTATTTTAGAAGTGCGAGGCTATCGTATCCAACGTGGGAAGCGCGGGGGATTGCGCATTCATAAGTAAGGCGACACGTCCTGCCACTCTTCAGTCGATAGTTATCGGTCTCCTGATCGCACAGCAGGCTACCGACCACGAGCCGTGCAGGTTATAGCTCATCAATGCAGTGCTTTGTAGCATGTTTCTTTGTAGTGCGTCCCCTTTGCACGTGACCCACACTCAGCATCACTACATGGAAGGCAGTCTCTCACATGGGATGGTTTGATTTGTTTGATTTTATAAAGCCGCTCAAGGCTGGCGATCAGGTGACTTTCAAGCAGTCTGGTGAAACAGCGCTTGTACTCGAAGTTGAGCAACCAGATTTCTTGCTGGTCGAACAGATCGACAAGACCACCGGCTTTGTCTTTCACCGGCGCGTCCCTCGATCAAAGGTACGCAAGTTCAGGCGGCGCACCCGTCGGTGAAACAGGCTCCGCTCTCTTTAAGAGAACGCCCGTTCTCATCCTCATCTGACGATGAGCAGGCAGACCCATTACCCTACATTCTCTCAAAAGGCCCGTAGGATGACCAGGAAAGGCTCTTTCATCGGTGGGATATGTTGCTCTACCTCTCAGCCGAATCAGGGCCTTTCTCGTTGATCGTAGCGCGTTCCAGGGCATAATGCCGTGCCATCAGACAGTGGCATACGTTCATCTTCCTCTGACCGCCCGTTGGAAGCACAGACAATTCCTCACATGCCTCGTAAGAGGAGTTCGGGACACTTATTGGACGGTCAACGATCACGCTGCAACGATGGGACAGAGAAGAGCGGTTACAAGCTCATCGATCCCCGGTCAGCAATCGGCGGTTTTACACGCATGACCAGTACCTAGAGTACATGGGACTGAAACCGGAGTCTGTACAACTGAATATCGCCTATACCAGAGTTTCGGGTGCGGCTCAAAAGCCTGACCTGGTGAACCAGGTGAAGGCGTTAGAGCAATTCTGTACCGAGCAGGCTCTTGTGGTTGATGAGTGGATGCAGGATATTGGCAGTGGCCTCAACTACAAGCGCAAACAGTTTATCCGCCTGTTTGAACTAATTGAACAGGGCCGAGTCAAAACCCTCATCCTTGCTCATCGTGATCGATTAGTGCGTTTCGGATATGAATGGTTTGAAGCCTTTTGTGAGCGACATGGAACGAAAATCATTGTGATGAACAATGAGAAGCTGTCACCGGAAAAAGAGATGGTTGAAGACCTCATCGCCATCTGCACCGTTTTCAGCGCCCGCTTCCACGGCCTACGCTCATACAAAAGGACATTAGTAAAGGCAGTAGTAGGAAATGCTGATCAGCAAGAAAATCCGGCTTGAAGTCAGCGAACAAGACGCTGCAACCCTGGAATTTATGCAGGGAAAATGCAGGGGCTTGTACAACTGGTGGGTCATGCGCCTACGGGATGGTGAAAGGTGGCCTGGATGGGAAAAGGCGAAGAAGACGCTGCAAGCCAGTAAGGACCATGATCCTGAACTGAAATGGGTCTATGGCAAGCTCTTGCAAGAGGTGTATTTCCGCCTGGATGGGTCAATGAAAGCCTTCTTTCGCCGGGTCAAGAATGGCGAAAAGCCGGGATTTCCAAGAGTGCGACCACGACATTGCTTTTTCACACTGATTTACCCGGCAATGTACATTGAGGTAGAAGGCTTGCATATCACACTTCCAACCGGGGGACAAGGCAAGAACAAGCGCTATCCTAACGTGATTGCCAAGCTTACCGAAGAAGCACCAACGGGCTACAAAGATGTGGCGATATCCAGGGACGGACAGGGACACTACTATGCTTCATTTGTCCATGATGAGGAAGAAGAAACGCATGAGCACGACGGGGTGCTTGCCATTGATTTAGGTGTGAAGATGCTGGCAACGGGCGTCAATGAGCAAGGCCGTTTCTATCACATTAATGGGTTCAAGGGTTCACGTTGGTACTGTCGTCAACTGGACAAAATCCGGTCAAAGCGTGATCGCTGTAAGAAGGGGTCACGTCGGTACAAGCACTTGAGCCAAGTCTACAAGCGCGTTTCACAGCAGAAGCGCAACAAGCAGAACGACTCTCTGCACAAGGCTAGTCATCTGATAGCCCACAAACTGGTTGAAAGAACCGTTGTGGTTGGAGATTTGAGTCAACGGCAAATGGTCATGAAAGAGCATCGAGAGAGGAACAAGCACCTTAATCGAGCAGTGTTTAATGAGTGGGGCTTGTACACCTTCATTCAGATGTTGCTCTACAAATGCCAGTTGTACGGAAAAGACTTAGTGATCTTAGATGAAAGAGATACTTCGAAAACCTGTAGTAGATGTGGATACAAACAACCCATGCCACTCTGGAAACGAACGTATCGCTGTCCAAATACTGAATGTCGCTTAGTGATAGACCGTGATGAGAATAGCGCGGTGAATATCCTCAAGCGGTATCTTGCTCGGCTTGGGCCACACACGGGCGATCCCGTGCGGTGTGCGGACGTTTTCACCGCAATCGAAGATGTGTTGAATACATTTGAACACATTTAGAAAGGCAGAAAGGCAGACGCAACATGCTTGACTACCCAGACCCCGAACAGCACCTTGTCGATTACGTCACCCGCTCGATGCAGCGCTATGTCGATGGGCTGCAACAAGCTGGCCTTCAACCCACTGAGACTCTTTTGCAGGCGCTCTTGCAACGCACGTTAGAAGAGGCTCAGGCCGACTATCTTCGCAAAGCGAGCCAGGTTCATACCCACAATATCCAGGTGATTCTCAGTGACCACACACGCCGGATGAATGACCTGAAACGCTCCGGCGCACGCCTGCGCTTGCAAACCTGTCCCCTGCTCGCCCTGGGATTTGGTCTTCTTGCCTGGTACAGCCTGAGTCAACCAGGCTCCGCAAACCTTGTCATGGGCCTGTGTTATGCAGCTACCGCCCTCGCCTTGCTCGTCATCCTCATCCTGGGGGCTATCTTTGACCGTCCCCAAAGCTAAGCTTCTGGAGAGCTTTCCACCATAGCACCAACGAAAGGGGGTGTATGCTGATGGAGTTGTTTTTTCTCAAGCGCTTGCCTCGCCAACGCCGCAAGCGTCAGGACGATGAGAGACTACCGCAACCAAAAAACGGACCGCTCGTAACTCACCCCGTTGATACCTCATATTGCCAGTGTGGTTGTGCCACGCTGCTCTGCATCCACTGTGGGTGTATCTACTGCCCTTGTTGCCATACGCTCATCGCCAAAGTATAGCGCGTAGTGAACAGCAAGAAGGCCCCTGAAACATGTCATCCCTTATGAAGTCCCTGGTGGGGCCGCCGCATCCCCCTATTTTTCAAGTAGGGGTAAGGCGGCCCTCTCCTCAAAGAATCTCTTGCTCCTGGTACAGCAGAAGAAAGGAGACCATGATGCTCGTTGAAAAAGAATTCCCACGCAAACGCTACCGCAAGATCACGCCAACGGTCGCGCGTGTTCTCACCGAGCAGGATTACCAGACCTACCAGGGTGTCATCCAGACCCATGAAGGCCCAAAAGCCTTTCTGCCTGGCGACTATCTGGCAACGGATGGGTTAGGTTCCTGGCCGATTCCTGTCGAGACGATGCGCGCTCACTATGAGCGTGTGGGCGCTGTCGATGAAGAGGGATATGTGACCTTCCTCTCACGCGAGGTACGTGAGGCGATTCAGATGCCTGGCTCATTTACCATTAACGGACTGTCAGGCCAGCCTGGCGACTACCTGGTGTTTGGTCATGGGAGCGCCTGGCCGGTGGAACGTTCGCAATTTGAGCGCAGCTATGCCCCGATTGAAGAACAAGCGTAAGGACAGCAAGAAAGGATTCAACTGTATGCAGTGGATGATACTCATTATTCCTATGCCAACACTCTTCCTGATCTTCACTCTCGTATCAGTAGCCCTGATACTGTGCGTCATATGGTATCTCTGGCTACACGTCCATCACACACGCAATCGACATCCTTCTCCCGTCTCTGCTTGTTGCGTGTGTGGGGCTGTCCCTGGATACGAAGTTCGCTATCAGGACGAGACCGGCAACCTTATCGAAGAACACTTCTGTAGCGAGTGCCTGGGCAAGCTCTTAAGCCCTGCCGAAGAGGGGTGAACAGGTCTCCCTTCCCAGGCATTCCGACGGCATGACTGCCCCCCTTGTAAAGAACCTTCCGTTGCAAGGGTCACGCACGCACAAAACGTGACCCTTGTTTTCTTGTCCTTTGTTCCTCATCGCAAAGACAAAATAGAAGAAAGGAGCTACTCATGGCAACGCTGTTATTGTGGTTTGGTGTCGTTTGTTCGCTCATCCTCGCTCTCTGTTTCGTTTTCTTTGCCTTACAGGGGCATGGAGACCGGGTAAATCTCCGTTTGACTCTGATCGGCATTGTTACCATTATGGCAATTGCTGTGTTCTGGTACCACAGTCCATCCCTCTCGGTTCACTTCCCCGTGCCTGCCCTGATTGTACGAATGCTTCATATGCTGCAACAACTGGCTGAGGCGATAGGAACGATAGTCCTCGTCGGGCTACTCTGCCTCGTTATCCTGCTTATCCGTATTCAATCCGCGAGGGTCAGAGCCTTCAGAGAAGGTGGATTCCCCTCCTCACGCGCTTACCACCCGACCCGGCAAGGTACCTGCGCTGAATGCGGTCAGCAAGGAAAGCACCTGGCATTCTATGAGTACCAGTATGCGCATGGTGAGCGCATCATTGACAAACTTTGCCGCGATTGTGCTGTCAGATTTGGTGCGCGGCGCGCCCATGCTCCTCTGTCTTACAGGTCACGGCTCGAAAAGCCCCGCTCTTTCAAGGCGGGGATGAATGAGCGTTCCTTCATGGGGTATATTGAGAGGCAGAGCAAAAGTTAATGTTGATCTACGAGTACAAACTAGCAGGTAGCAAGGCACAATACGCAGCCATTGAGGACGCCATACGGATAACGCAATTTATCCGTAACAAAGCTCTGCGCTTGTGGGTTGACTCGCGTGGCATCAACCGAAATGATTTGCAAGTCTATTGCTCAACGCTTGCCAAAGACTACGCCTTTGCCTCATGCCTCAACTCCCAGGCAAGGCAGGCGGCGGCTGATCGTGCGTGGTCTGCTATCGCTCGCTTCTACGACAATTGCAAGCAGCACAAGTCAGGCAAGAAAGGTTATCCCCGCTTTCAGCATGACAATAGGTCAGTCGAGTACAAAACGACGGGCTGGAGGCTCGAACCAGATGGTAAACATATCACCTTCACGGACAAATGTGGGATAGGCACACTCCGTCTTGTTGGCAACAAAGGGCAACAGATAGAAGCGTACCCCATCAAACTCATCAAGCGGGTGCGGATTGTGCGACGTGCCGATGGCTACTATGTGCAGTTTGCCGTACAGGCAGAACGTCATATTGAGCATGTCAGCACCGGCAAACAGGTGGGAATTGATCTTGGTCTCAAGGCTTTTCTCACCACGTCGGACGGTGACAGCATTGAGAACCCTCGTCATTTCAGGAAAGCAGAGAAGCGATTGAAGCGGTTGCATCGTCGCCTCTCTCGCACACAGAAGAAAAGTAAAAACCGCACAAAGGCACGTAAACGCTTAGCAAAAGGCTATCTCAAGGTACAGAGGCAGCGTGAAGATTTTGCCAGGAAAACGGCAAACGCGCTTGTCACGTCTCACGACTTGATTGCCTACGAAGACTTGAAGATAGCCAACATGGTACGAAACCATAGTCTTGCTAAGAGTATCAGTGATGCCGCATGGGGCCGGTTTCGCCTGTGGTTGATCTATTATGGACGTATCCATGCCATCCCTGTGATTGCCGTAGAACCAGCATTCACGACTCAGGATTGTAGTGCCTGTGGGCATCGAGTGAAAAAGTCGCTGTCTGTGAGAACGCACCTCTGCATACACTGTGGGCTGGTCATGGATAGAGACCACAATGCGGCGGTCAACATTTTAGCCAAAGCGGTAAGCAGTACCGGCGGGCAGTCGGGAACTGGCACCCTTGCGGTGTAAAACGCTTCTGGACAGCCTACCGCTACTCTTGAAGTTGCAAGGCTTCTTGAGCAAGTACGCTGGTGGAAAGAAGAACCCCCGTCCTTTTAAGGCGGGGAGTGTCAGGCAGACGCTGATGACTGAGTACCGCGAACTCGCCTGGTACATCTGCTGACTCTTGTAAGTTCGTGATGACGGAAGGGCAAGCCCTGTTGTGCTATACAGCAGGGCTTGTTCATCCTCGCTACCAGCCAGAGGAGACCCTTATGCAAGCACCACCATTGCCATCTTCGGCCTCGATTCCCTCCACTCAGGAACGCCGATGGCGCAGAAAGACCACATCGCCTTCTCTCTACCTCGTTGTGCAAGAACGGGTAGAGCAACTCATACCGCGTGCGCGAGCCGGAGAGCATGTTCGTGAGGAGATACTCCTCGCGTTTCAGCCACTTCTTGTTGCCCTGGCGAAGCGCTTCCTGATCTCCTTACAGCAGCGTGGTCAGGTGACGGTAGAGGTTGATGATCTTCTCCAATCAGCCAATATGGCTCTTCTTCTCGCCTTTGACACTGCATTGAAGAGGGATGACCCCTATCTCTACCTGCTCCAGGCCGTTCGCTATACGCTCAATGACTACACACGGGGCCATGCCAGCACCTACAGCCAGTGCGAGACTCTCCCCACCATCAGCCTGGACAAGCCACTGACTGAGGACGGAATAACGCTTGCTGATCTGCTCGCTGCGCCGGAAGAACGAGCAAAGGATACTGAGAACGCCCATCAAGCACGGCGCGAACACCAATATAGCCTGCTGCATCAGGCTATCGCATCACTTCCTGAGAAACAGCGCCTGGTCATTGAACGCCACTATGGATTCAGCGGGCAGGCGGAGCCTCTCAACATGCTCAACGAGGCGCTCTCAAGAAAGAGCCATGTCGCTTATTATCACCATCAAAAAGCCCTGGCACAGCTTCGTCGCCTGCTTACATCGGTGTTTCCTGAATTTGTTGACGATACCGTCCCTGTTGACCAGAGACAGAAAGAAGGTTCATTCCGTCATGTCTAGCTCTGATACCTCGATTGCTGTCCCAGCGTCTCTTCCACCGCCCTTCACCTTGCGTCCTTATCAGGAGACCTGTGTCAATCGAGTCCTGACAAGGTTCTATGAACAGCCACAAGGCGGAAGGGCGCTCATCGTTCTTCCCACCGGTGGAGGCAAAACCATTGTGTTCACCGAGATTGCCCGTCGCCTGATGATGAATACGCTGGTCATCGCTCACCGTCAGGAATTGCTTCAACAGGCGGCGGACAAATTTTTGCTGGCAGACCCGCTGGCCGTCATCGGCCAGGTGGGGGCGGGAAGACATGAGTATGGCGCTCCGATTACGGTAGCGAGTATCCAGACAATCAGCCGCCCGGAACATCTCAAAGCGCTTCAGCGCTTCGGCTATGGACTGGTTATCATTGATGAATGCCACCACAGTACCGCAGCGGGGTATCAGGCGGTGCTGCATGCCCTTCCTGACGCCTTTGTCCTGGGAGTCACGGCGACACCTGATCGATTAGATCATCAAAGTATCGAACGCATTTTCGGCGCGCCGGTCTTCTCGGTGACGATTCTCGACCTGGTAGAGCAGGGCTACCTGTGCGACCTGAAAGCGATTGCCGTTCATACCACCACCTCCCTCGATCACCTGCATACCCAGGCCGGAGACTTCAAACAGGACGAACTGGAAGAAGCGGTAGATACACAAGAGCGTAACGAGCGGGCCGTTCATGCCTATCTCACCCATTGTCAGGGTCGCCAGGCCCTCTGTTTTGCGGTTTCCGTGAAACATGCCTGGCACCTGGCTGCTGCCTTCAATCAAGCCGGTGTCAGCGCATCCGTTGTGAGCGGTGACACTGCCCCAGAGGAGCGTAAACATATTCTGCATGCTTATGAACGGGGCGAAATCGAAGTGGTGTGCAACTGTGGGGTATTGACGGAAGGCTATGATGCCCCTCAAACCTCATGTATTGTCATGGCTCGCCCGACACAATCACGCGCACTTTATACGCAATGCATTGGACGCGGCACTCGCTTAGCCCCTGGAAAAACCGACTGTATTGTTCTCGATATCACCGATAATTGTCTTAAACATCGCCTGGAACCGCTCTCGCTCAAACAAGTCCTTGACCTTGAGGATATGAGGGACGGCGAGAGCATTCTTGAGGCAAAAAAACGTCAGGCTCGTGAGCAGGAAGCAGCAGAACAAGAACGCACAACCAGGGTGATGCAACGCGCTTGCGACCTGACGGTCAATATCCTGGCGCGGTTCGATTGGAAACGTCGTCCAAGCGGTGCCTACGTGCTAGAGATCGGTGAGCAGAAGCATAAAATCATTCTCCTGCCCTCAGAAGATGCCAACAAAGACGGCTACTACTCGGTGTGGGCAAGGCTCGCACCCGATTACAGAATGCAGCAGTGGCTCAAGGATTCGCCATTACAGTGGGCGCAACAACACGCTGAAATGAAGGCGCGTGTCTTGCAAGCAGATGAGAAAAACCGGGTACTGGTCGATGGTCATGCGGCCTGGCGCTCCTGGCCTGCCTCTCCGAAGCAATTCTATATGCTGCGTCTTTATGGCATTCCGTTTTCGCCAACCATTACCAGAGGGGAAGCCTCCGACCTGATTGCAATGGCGAAAGAGCAAGAGGAACGGCGCAAGGCTGAACAGAAGATACAAGAGGCTCGCAAGGACACTCGCAAGGGCAAGCGTCCCCGCAAGACTCAGGCCAGTGCCTGAGCAAGAATACATGCAATGAAGTTCTCTTTTAATAGAAAGAGCAATAGCAGTGTATCGTCTCCCTGAGTGTAAACAGCAGCAGGGAGACCAAATTTTTAGTAAGTGAAGAGGAGTTACGCATGATGAAGCCTACGTTTGACCTGACGCTCCTGGAAGCGCTCCTGGGGCAGCAAGAACAACAGAAGATCATCCAGGGCCTGGATGCAGTGCAGCACAGTTTCCAACAACGCAAGGAGATCGAAGCGCAGCTCAGCACTCTGGCGAGCTATCTGCATGCCTGTCAGCAGCGTCTGCAACGGTTGCCGCGCCTGCCACAGTGGCAGGAAGTGCAATGGGCACAGGCCGTGCTGGCCCTGCCCAATCTGGCCTTCCTGGAAGTGGATACCGATGGCCTGGACGAACATGCACACGTGTTGCGCGTCTTGCTGCTCGCCAAA
>Ga0080006_1120899_pt1 | contig 43692 bp, 38 predicted proteins | sample RS3BMetagenome_FD_69209 | JGI IMG/M metagenome (GOLD analysis project Ga0080006, IMG submission 69209) | Ferric oxide microbial mat and aquatic microbial communities from Rainbow Spring, Yellowstone National Park, USA - RS3B (SPADES... ... | reverse complement strand
GGCTGCATGAATGGATGTGGATAACACCCGACGACCCTCATACCGAGGGCCTCGCCGACCATCGAAACGATGGTAGAACGAAGAACAGATCCAGCTCAGTAGCGGTGGCATAGAAGAGATACGGGCGCGAAGACTGGTGAACCGATACCCACTTCGCACTCTCTTGACGAGGTTGTCCATCTCCTCGGCAAGGCCATTTGAGATTCGCGCCTGCTGTCAGGCGACGATTGCGTCGAACCAGCGCTCGATGGTGCACCCGAACTGCTTTAGTGCGGCGGGTGCCTCACTGGCCTCCAGTCGGTCCACGATCTTCGGCAATCGGGCGCGTGCCTCATTAACAGATTTTTCATCTCGGGGAACTCTGTAAGGGGTTCCCTACAACCGGGAGACCAGCGCCACCTGAGCGACTAAGTTGCCTTGATTGAGCATCCGCTCTCCTTACAATTTTGGCGAGCACCTGTTCCGCGGTGTGCCTCTGGCGCTTCATGTGATTCACCGAATCAATTCCGGTCGGTCTTCTCACATTTCGGGTGGATCACATAGGGTACACCGGCTCAGTCAAGGCGGTTGGGATCGAGCTCCTGGAGCGACGACTCGTTCACAGATCGTCCCTAGGCGTACGCCAGGCGACGCTTAGCAGTTTGGTCATACGTGGTCCGAGTCATTTGGTACGGCCATCTTGGCGCATGTCCAAGCTACCAGGTGTTCGAAGTCCCTCGTGAAGCGAGACTCCCCAACTTGTTGGGCAAAGGGTACCGACTTGCGTGATTACACCATGGGTTGGACACCAAAGGCGCCTCAGCTGACACGAGAGCCACGTCTGGTGAGGTCGCGATGTCGAGGTGTCTTGAAGCGGGAGTCGAGCGTTCTCGTGTCATAACAGGACCGGGTCACATACGAGCACTTCGGGCATTCCAACCGCGATCGGGTAAGCCTGATCTTCACCAGCAGTTCATATGGACGAACCACAACCTCGACGACTCCTGGCGTTGCGAAGGCCCAACATCTGCTTAACGAGAAAGGTTGCGGGACTCCTTTTTGATGCGTTGTTGACACCAAATTGAGAGCCCAGAAACCGTGCGCGTTCCTTATGTGTGTATTCTCGCCAACTTTGCCACCCATTCTCGCTGAAACTTGCCACCTGTTATCGCTGAAATCTGCCACCCCCTAGGAGGGTGCGAGAGGGACTGGTTGTAGTGTATCGCTAATCGGTCAAGTGTCGCCTCCTTCTCGGTTGTTTTGATGATGTCATGGAGCCTCGTCCGCGGACTCAGCCACCTTGGACTTCTTCGTTCTCATGGATGCTCCGGTCATCGAGAGGATGTGTGCGTTGCACAAGAGACGATCGAGTACCGCATCAGAGATTGTTGGGTCTCCGAGTGCCTCGTGCCACGAATCGACCGGCAGCTGCGAGGTGACGATGGTTGACTTGCGCTCCGATCGATCCTCTAACACCTCGAGGAGATCCGAGGCTTCGTTCCCCTTGAGTACCGAGAGACCGAAGTCGTCGATGATGAGTATCTCAGCGCGTGAAAGAGTTCCGAGCACCCTGAGGTATCTCCCATCACCTCTCGCAAGAGCGAGATCACTAAGGAGCGCCGGTGCCCTCCGGTACGCTGCGCTATGACCTGATCGAATCCCAGCAAAGGCCAGTGCGCACGCAAGGTAACTCTTACCTACTCCGGTTGGACCGGTGATGAGAATGTTCTGGTGTGCATCGACCCAGTGTGATGAGCTAAAGCCCATGATGGTAGCACGGTCAAGCCCTCTTGGGGTGTGAAAGTCAAGGTCCTCAATGCTGGCTGAGTGTCTGAGCTTGGCAGCTCTTAGGCGGGTGGCGAGCCTCTTAGCCTCGCGGTCCATCGCCTCTCGGTCTACTAACATCCCAAAGCGCTCTTCAAAGCTGAGCTCGAGGTATTGGACGCTCTCTAGCTGTTCACCAAATGCGTCTGCCATCCCCCGTAACCCAAGGTCTGTCAGGGTTGTCATGGTCTGGTTGTTTAACATGTTTGGCTCTCCTGGTCTCTAGTAAGCAGTTCCTGGTAGTACTCGGGCCCTCTAATGTTGGCATGCTCAATCGGTGGTGGAGAGGCTGGCGGGGTGAGTTCGTGGGTATCGAGTCCGTTCTTGAGGATCGAGACCACGCTCTTGTACAGGGGGCTATGGATCGCGATTGCTCTTGCACACGCCGCCTCGACCCTGTCTTTGTCATAGATCTTTGATGCCAGGTTGAAGATGGCTCTACACTGGTTAAAGCCCTGTTCAAGGTAGTGACGCCCGGACATGATCGTCTCACAGACCACCTGGGTGTTTGGCCCGATCGTCTCGGCCCAGGCAAGGATCCTTGCCGGGGTCCATGACGCCTGGGCTTGATGACTCGATGGCATGTGTTCGAAGACCGTTTGGTACTGGCCCCTCCTCTCGCACCGCCGGTGACTCACTATGCGCACCCCAGCTGCGAAGATCTCCACGGTGGTTCTGGTAACCCGTACGTCAAGGGTTTGGCCAACGAGATCGTAGGGAACGCAAGTAATAAGCGTCCTCAACACGCACGTGGTAGTTCATCTCCGACTTTGAGCCGTTTGGCACTCCCCGTACTCATAGCTAGTTGTAGGTAGAGGACGCATCGCTGGCTTGTCGAGTGTTTCAAACACGCTGCTCCTCGTCCCCTCCCTTGCCTGGAACGGCTTCGCATTCAGCTCCTCCAAGAGATCGTAGATTGCCCCGTTGAGCTCGTAGAGGGAGAAGAACTTGACGTGACGCAGCCTGGCGAGGATCTGGCGTTCGACGATCAGGACTCCTCCTTCAACGGCGGCCTTATCCCTAGGTTTTCGGGGCCGAGCTGGGAGGATGGTCACACCCATAATGCCTGGCCCACTCCAGGTAACTCTCGTTGAACACCGGGTCGTACTCTAAGGGCTTGATGACCACCGCTTTGGGGTTGTCTGGCACGACACACATGGGTACTGCTCCCATGTACTTAAAGGCTGCGGTTCCCCCTGCGATCCATGACTCAGCCTTCTGGTTGGCAAAGGCCTTGGCAAAGATATAGGAGCTCGCCCCCATCACCGCGACAAAGAGCTGAGCTTGAAAGTCGACCTCACCGGTCTTTTGGTCCCAGATCGGAACCGTATCACCGGCGAAGTCGAGAAAGAGCTTCTCGCCCGCTCGGTGCTCAAAGTGCATGACCACCTGATTGATCTTCTTCCATTCTCGGTAGCGAGCGCAGAACCGTGGATAGCTGAGCCCCTCTGGATTGCGCTCCTTGTACTTAGAGCCAGAGCAGCTGAAGCGTCAGGTGCTGATGCGTTGCGAGCTCGGTGGCCACCTTCTCCCAGTCTGGTAGCCCGGGCGTTGGCTTTGGTGTATCACCCGCTCCGAAGAACAACTGTTCCAGCGCTTTTGCGTCCATGCCCTCTGGCAGCGGCCATGCTATCTGGTGCTCTGTGGCCTTCTCGAGATACGTCGCCACGCTTGGCCGAGAGACTCCTGTCGCCCGGCTGATCTCTCTGACACTCTTGCCCTGCGCACTGAGGCGCAGTACCTCTTCGATCTTTCTCATTGGTATCCTCCTATTGGGCATGTGGCATCCTTTCTGTGGTTAGATTTCAGTCACCACATAAGGATGCCACAGCCTGTTTGCATCCACTGTTTCTGAGTCCCTCTCGCACCCTCCTAGGGGGTGGCAAGTTTCAGCGAGAATGGGTGGCAGATTTCAGCGAGAATGGGTGGCAGATTTCAGCGATAACAGGTGGCAAGTTTCAGCGAGAATACACACCCTGCCTGGCACATCACCGGGATGGGGCTTATTCAGCACGCTCCTAGAGCGGGTGTCGAAGAACCCTCTCGGAAGTCGCGGGAAGTGGGATGGCTAGATGCGTTATCGTGGGAATTGGAGAGGCTCTCCTTGTTATCCTGCCAACCATCATGGCTGATGGCTAGGGCAACCCGCCGAAGAGTCCGACCTGGGGTTGGTCAACGAATTTACGTTAAGGCATGATAGTCGTCATCACGAATTCATGCTAGCACGCACCGAAAGCAGCGATCAGGGCTTGTGAGCGCTGTAGTCATGAAAACCATTCAAGAGTCGCCTGCAATTGCGCTGCGTCAGATAACCAAGGCTTTTGGTGCAGTAGCGGCGGTCAAAGGTGTCGACCTGTCGATCCAACCCGGTGAGACCGTCGCACTGCTCGGTCCCAATGGAGCGGGAAAAACCACAACACTTGACATAGCGCTTGGGCTCATCTATCCTGATCAAGGAGAGGTCAAACTCTTTCGTGTGGCTCCTGCGAGGGCAATTGACGCTGGCTTTGTAGGTGGCATGTTGCAGACGGGCACGCCCCTCAACTACCTGCGAGTACGCGAACTCATCGAGTTGATGGCGTCGTTCTATCCCAATCCAGCCTCAGTGGACGAGGTGTTAAAGAGAACCGGCTGTGATCAGTTTCAACGGCAGCTCACCACCGGACTCTCAGGTGGACAGGCACAGAGAGTTCGCTTTGCGGCCGCCCTCGTCGGAGATCCAGAGCTTCTTGTCCTTGACGAGCCGACGGCGGCGATAGATGTCGAGGGAAGAAGAGAGTTTGGCGAGCCATGCGTGAACTGGTCGAAGATCGAAAGACGGTAGTGTTTGCAACCCGTTATCTCGAGGAGGCTGACGCTTACGCGGATCGAGTGGTGCTCATGGCCAACGGTCGGATTGTTGCCGACGGAACACCCGGTCAGATCAAGGCCAGGGTAGGATCTAGAACCATTCGGGCGACGCTTCCAGACGTTGAGCTGTCAGATCTCCTTGGGTTTGATGGTGTCGTCCAAATGCCGAACGTCATGGTCCCAGTGTGATTTTGACCTGCTCTAACTCGGATCAGGTGTTGTATGAACTCCTAGCTAGCTATCGGACGCTTACCGATATCGAGGTAACGGGTGGCAGCCTTGAGGAGGCGTTTGTGGAGCTGACACGGGAGGAGGGCAGCTGATGGGTTTGATTTACGTCCGCTATGAGCTACTCCGCACACTGCGCAATCGTAGGTTTGTCATCTTCTCGTTCGTGTTTCCGCTTGTCCTCTATCTCGCCTTCATCTCGGCCGATCGTCATGTGAAACTCGCCGGAGTGCCGTTCCCGCTCTACTACATGATCGCGATGGCGGGCTTTGGCGCATTGATCGCCGCGATCTCTATCGGGCCAAGGATCTCTGTCGAACGCCAGATGGGTTGGACTCGCCGGATGCGGCTCACCCCGTTGCCGATGTGGTATTACTTTGCGGCGAAGATCGTGGCTGGCTATATGGTGGCCTGTCTGACACTGATCATCCTGTACATTGCTGGGTTGACATTTGGCGTCCACCTCTCATGAGAGAGGTCCAACCATGATGAACACGGAAGGCGTGTTTGGAAATGGAAACCGATCCGACTTCAGAAGCGGCCAGTTATGGCGGACGCTAGACATATGCCGGGCCATCTTGCTGCTGGGGACCAACAGGTGTTCTCCAGTCCGGATGTAGTTGAGAGATTTTCTGCGATCTACTTGGCTGTCAATTTGTGTCACATAAAATGTCACGGAATTCTGAACAACCAGCAGTGTTCCCGACAACTGCTGAACACAATACCTGCTCTTACCTGCGCTGATGCAAACTCATGACCTTTATTTAAGAGCCCAAGAGCCAACTCCGGATCAGGCGGTGGGAGTTCGAATGTCTCCGAGCGCGCTCATTATCCCTGCTCAGAGGCCATATTACTCTAATGACTCTGCGAGTTGATTTATCAGAATGTCAAAGATTGAAGCGTGACACTCCCCTAGAAGATTCATTCCAACCTCAAACTGAAGATCAGAAAACTAGGAACGAGAAGACTCATCGACACTCGAGCATCGAGTACCTCTCGCAGATTCAGTTCGAACACGGGGCTGTGATTCAAGCCGCACAGCTAAGCAACGTGATGTGTCCTATTTGGTGAGCAAGTCCATCCGACGCCGACACGTGCCCGCATCGTCTCAACAAACCAACTCGGAAGCAAGCCTCTGACTTCCACCCAGCCAGGGACTCCCGGTAGAACTCAAACCCTCACGACGCATCCACGCTCGATTACGTACCTGGTTGGTAGAATCGTTGACTCATCGACCAGCATCTCCTTCAGGTCCGCACCCCTGAGAGCCTCGCTCCATGATCGTACCTGTTCATCCAGAACTCCGTCTTGCTAGCGCGTTGGAAGTAAGGCGCTACTGTTGACCGGTCGACACCGGCTTGACGTGGAGTCGAGTCGGTACAATAGTTAAGTGCATGACCATGCGAACACAGGCCCGATAGAGGAGTAGCAGTGATGACTACTACCGACGCCCAACGCCGTCTGCTGGCTCTGTGTGCAATTCGGATTGACCACGAGAGCGTTGACTGGAGCCTGATCGCCCGCGAGGCACAGTTCCCAGGTGGGCTCGATGCGCTCTGGGAAGGCAAGGTCCAGGAGGTCGGCACCACCGCCGACGTATCCCAAAGGGTTCTCCGTAGAGGTCTACGTCGCGTCGACGAGCTGTACGAGCGGGTGGATGCCGAGTTGGCGGCGGCCGAGATGGTCGGAGCAAGGCTCATCACTGTGCTCGACGACGACTATCCAACCAACCTCCGGCTTATTCCTAATCTTCCGCCGTTCTTGTTCATTCGAGGTGAGGTCCGAGATAAGGACACTCGCTCTGTGGCGGTCGTGGGGACGCGCGAGGCTTCTGACGCTGGTATTCGTCGCGCTCAGCGGATGTCGAAGGTCCTGGTTGAATGCGATGTCACGGTCATCTCCGGGCTCGCACGTGGGATTGATACCGCTGCTCATCGCGCTGCTATCGACTCCGGTGGGCGGACCATCGCTGTCCTTGGAACAGGTATCACGAGGTGCTATCCAGCCGAGAACCGAGAACTCGCCGAGGAGATCGCCATCCATGGTGCGCTTGTCTCACAGTTCTGGCCGACCCGCTCGCCGGCACGAGACACCTTTCCTCGCCGCAATGTTGTCACGTCCGGACTCAGTCAGGGTACCGTCGTCATCGAGGCGTCCAGCACGTCTGGAGCCAAGATGCAGGCACGCCTAGCCCTGGAGCACGGCAAGAAGGTCTTTCTCATCCAGTCGCTTGTTACGGACCAGAAGTGGGCACAAACGTACGTGCAAAAGCGTGGAGCGATCGAGGTCAGCGATGTCGAGGAAGTTACCCGGCATCTGGCGTCGCCCGACAGGATCCGACGGGTGCAAGAGCAGCGCCAGCAGCTCACTCTCTCGCTCTTGTGAGGCAGAATGGCGAATTCGATCGAGTCGCCTGTCGGCCCACCGCTGGGCTTTCCGAAGTGTCCAGAGTGCACATATCTGCGCGGTGGGCCTCCACGAGTATGTCTCGCATGTTCGAGCAAGTCGTTCGAGAACGTTACTGCGACAGCGTGCTCGGTGTGTAGCCAGATCATGACGAATGGTTCATGTCCAAACTGGCTCTGTAAGGATCCGGCACGCCGCATCAGGAGGATTCAGGCAATTGCCTATAGCTCTGGCGAGCTTCGGGAGACGATCCTCCGGTATAAGTACAAGAACAAGACCGGTTGGTCCCTCATTTTTGGTCGTCTACTCGTTGCCTAGTTAGATCAAAACAGCCGGGGCTGTCCACCCGACCTGATCATTGCGAACCCGACGTATGTTGGTAGCGACGGTGCATCATTCGGTCATACTGAGCGCGTCATCGAGGCAGCGGCGACCGAGGACGTACTCGGCGAGTGGCCATTTGACGTCGAACCACAGCGAGCGCTCATGAAGACACGTGCGACGACCAAGTCGGCAAGCGGGTCTGCCGCAGCGAAGCGGAAAGCAGCGGAGGAACTGTATACCGCACTGGGTATCCCCGACACTACGCGAACGCGAGGCTGCCGCATCCTAGTGTACGACGATGTGTGCACGACGGGAAGCCAACTTGATACCATCGCCGGATACCTCATGGATGAAGGTGGTGCGACTGAGGTCGAGGGCATCGTCATGGCGCGGGCCCTTTGGAGAACTACCACGTAGCGTTGCTCCGCGCCGTCAGTTGGTAGACAGCGCGTTGAAATCCATGATGGCTGTCTCCTGCCGAACCGCAGAGATCAGCTACCGAGACGAGCGTCGGATGGAACGACTCCTGCGCGCAGCCAAGTTACGTTCCGGGGCAAGCATAGAGTCTCTTGACTTTCGAGCCGCTCGCGGTCTTGACCGTTCCCAGGTGCTGTCCTTGGCAAGCGCGAACTGGGTACGCAACCACGACCAAGTAGCCGTTCTTGGACCCACGGGAGTGAGTAAGACCTATGTGGCGTGCGCCCTTGGGCATGCGGCCATCCGTCAGGGGCACTCGGCTCTTTATCTGCGCTATCCACGCATGCTCGAAGAGCTCACCATCGCCCGCGGTGACTCTGAGACTGGCACGTCTCATGAATGCCTGGTCCAAGGTGGAGGTGTTGATACTCGATGACTTTCTCATTCGACCCATCAACCCAGATGCTGCCAGTGACACCTTAGAGGTGATCGAGGATCGTCATGGACTTCGCTCAACGATCCTTACCTCACAACTCCTGAGTTGCCAACTGGTACGCAAGCATTGGTGACCCGACGATCGCTGACGCTCTTCTTGACCGCCTTACAACGAATCTTCACCGCATCGAACTCAACGGAGAATCGATGCGTAAGGTAGTCCACTCACCCGAAGCAAACGGATGACGAGAGGCCTCACACCTAGGATGAGAACGATGGGTCACCGACCAAGAACCATCACCAGAAAGGAGGTGAGGTAGGGGTTAGGCGTGGCACCCGATGGCTACCCGAATGCTCCCCGTCCGAGACTGTCCGAAAACTCCGGATCAGGAGGTTGGGAGTTCGAATCTCTCCGAGCGCGCTTATTATCCCAGTGCAGAGGCCATATTGTTCAATGACTATCAGAGCTCATTTATAAGAATGTCACAGGTTAGAGTGTGACGCTCTCGAAGAAACCACAAGGGAATTCATGCCCAACTCATACTAAGTATCAGAAAACTAGGAACGAGAAAGCCCGTCGACACTCGAATATCGAGCATCTGTCCGAAATTCAGTTCGAACAAACCGATACGCTACAAGCGGCATAGCCAAGCAGATTCGTGTGTCCCATTTGGTGAGCAAGTCCACCTAGAAACCCTCGGACAGGGGACCTTGCGTGGGGGGAATACCCACTCTTGACGGGATCGTTGTCGGGTGAAAGGAATCTCATAAGCGGCATCACGTCATGATCGCCGAGCGTGCAGATTGAGGAGTAACCACCGTCGATGGAGCCTGCTGGTTAGGCCAACGTTGTCATACGGTAGGCCTCAAACGAGCGATCGAAAGCTCAGGTCAATAGGTTGTGGCTTGCACCCGTTTCCAGCTGGAGTGGCGGTCACAACCATTGTGTGTATCACTTGTGATGCACCACAGACACGACAAAGTCTGCGGTGCCTTGGACGGGCCGACGGACCTGGCCTTGCAGGCAAGGACGATCGACCTCGACGCTGAGTCGAGGCACCAATGGAAGGATAGAACTCAAGTGATGAAGGAGATTCCGGTGAGAAACTGGGTCACGCGCGACTGAGCACTGATTACGGACTGACGACTGCTGTCGCATAGACGCAACGTGAGGTTCGAGGATAACACATGCATTCTCAAATAGGCGATACCCACCGGAAGTTGGACGGTTCAATGACGATAGCACCGAGGCATTCGTCCTCTACCAGAAGCGATGCTTGCGGTCAGACAATGAGTCAATTCCCACTCTTGATGTAGTGGTGGTCTTCCTCGTAGTCACGCCAGCTATAAATCACACACTCATCCACTGGAATGAGTGCGATCTTCATCCACGATTTGTCGCCTCCTGGCTTGATCTTGACACAAACTTGAACCGACTTGATTGCGTGCGTAACGTTGAGGTGACCCTGCAGCTCTGCGCCGTAGGTGCCGACCACGACCCATGCTGGCTCACCATTCCGCGGTCAGCCACGCAAGGCGGTGGCACTCCACAGACCACTTGGTTTCGGTCACTGTAGGAGAGTCGAACCCAAGTGTCCGTGTGAACGTAGCCGGCGTCTGCATTTTTGTTTTGCGCACCCCGAATTGTTTCGTAGCCAGGGATGTCCACAATGCATGAACGTAGCCGCAAAGGTGACTCGATTCCGAGCCCGACACATGGGGCCCAACTGAGACCCGACACAGCTCAACCGATCTCGGTTTGGACCTCAAGGCAGACGACACCGTCGCCTTCCATCCGAAGGGTAACTTCAAACTTCACGGATCGACTCACGCCACGGATCGACCAGCGCCTAGCTAAGGAGGTCATCAAGTGCTGCATCGTGGCGATGGAGAGCATGCCACGTGTGCAGAGATCCGCCCGGTCGCCTGCTAAGCTCTCCGCAACGCTGTCATGGGAGGAATGATGCAAGCAGAGGTAAAGGGCACCACTATGCCGGTGCTCGAAGTTAGTCTTAATCCAGGCGACTCGATCATTTCGAATCGCGGTGAGTTTTCGTGGATGACGAGCAACGTTAACATGTCTCAGACCGGCGGCGGTAGTGCTCATGGTGGCCTACTTGGTGGCGTCAAGCGAGCTCTCGGTGGTGGAAGCATACTCATCACCCGGTTTACGGCTGCACAAGGCCAGGGCGTCGTCGCCTTCGCCGCAAAGCTCCCAGGCCACATCGCTCCTGTGGAGGTTAGCCCAGGTCATGAGTGGCTTGTGCATCATGATGGCTGGGTGTGTGGCACTGAAGGCGTGATCCCGGCCGCCGCGCTGACTACTTCTTTCAAGGGTACCCTCTTTGGTAGCGAGGGCTACACGCTGCAAAAACTCGAAGGCCAAGGGACCGCATGGATTGAGCTCGGTGGAGAACTCATAAGCTACGACCTCAACGATGGACAAGAACTGCTGGTTCACCCAGGCCATGTAGCGGCGTTCGAAAGCACCGTTACGTACACCGCACATCGTCTACCTGGCATCGTGAATCGTTGGGCCGGTGGGGACGGCCACTGGGTCGCGTCGGTCACAGGACCGGGCAAACTCTGGCTCCAGACAATGCCTGTTTCCATCCTCGCATCCGACGTGCAACCGTACTTGACCATTCAGCACACTGGCAAATGAAAATCATCGGCCAATAAGCCTCCAACTTCAGTCGCGGTACATGGCACCATGCGTAAGCATCTAACTTTGAACACCTAGCGTCTGGGGCTAGCCTCACGCAACGAGGCGTCGCCGTGCATCTGAACGAGTTGTGGGCCTGCGCCGATAGCACTCGATGCCAGTCTCGATGTTCTTGGGTCGGCAGGGTGTTTCGGTCAACCTCGCGCAACCGCCAAGCGAGCATCGTTAACGATGTCCGCCCACTTCCCGAAAAGGGAGGTTGGTGGTTACCATGAGCGACAAGGACGCCTCTCGATTGGTGATGAGCAGCTTAGCCACGCGACGATCAAGATGGGCGCAACCAAGTTCAGCGACGGCCAGGGCGTCCATAGTGGGCGTTCATGCAGGTCGACGATCGATGCTTGAACAAATTTAGCGGTTCTAAAATACATCGACTGGCATACAGGTCAATTCATGATTGGAGCCAAGGCCGCAATCATGGGCGTCGCCGGTGAAAGCAGTCGAGTAAAGTGGCCCCACCCTCAGTGACACTGGGGCCAGATTAGTCAAGCGTTTCCATAGGTGGACGGCTCGGAGGGCCACAAGGTCGCACAAACCTCATTTCTCAGTGTCGGTCCGAGACGCGATGGTTATGGTCGCGGTGATCCGTCCTTGGATCCTCCTACCGTCGCTGCGGCAATGGACTCAAGAGCGATGCGATATCCTCCTCACCGAACTTCACCGAACCCGACTGTGCCTCATCGAGCACCCCTGCCGCCAACTGTGCCTTGCGTTCTTGGAGCGCCACAATCTTCTCCTCAATGGTACCGGCGACAATGAGTTTGTACACGAACACCGGCTTGGTCTGTCCAATTCGGTGAGCACGATCGGTTGCCTGGTCCTCGGCGGCCGGATTCCACCAGGGATCGTAATGGATCACCGTATCAGCTGCAGTGAGATTGAGTCCAACGCCCCCAGCCTTCAAGCTGATGAGAAACAGTGGCACCTCACCCTTCTGGAACCGATCAACTGGGGTCCTACGATCCCTTGTGTCTCCGCGCAGCGTGACAAAGTCGATCTTGGACTTCTTCAGTTCGGCCCCGATAAGGTCGAGCATCTCGGTGAATTGAGAGAATAGCAAGATCCTGCGACCCTCTTGGAGTAGCTCGGGAATCATCTCCAGAAGCGCCGCTAGCTTGGCCGAACTGGTCACTCGCTTGGCGGTGTTACTTTTGAGAAGCCGAGGGTCACAGCACACCTGTCGCAGCTTTAACAGCGCATCCAAGATCACGATATGGCTACGTTCTATGCCTCGGCTAACGATCTCGTCACGAATGCGCTTGTCCATGGTTGCTCGAACGGACTCGTACAGGTCGTGCTGCGCACGCTCCATCTCAACGGCTTGAACGACGATCGTTTTCTCCGGGAGTTCGGCCGCCACCTCAGACTTGGTCCTTCGAAGAATGAAGGGGCGAACTCGCTTGGCGAGCACCTCCAGCCGGGTGAGATCGTGGTGAACCTCGATCGGGGTACTCCAGATCTCTCGGAAGGCATTGCGATCACCAAGAAATCCGGGCAAGATGATGTCGAACTGTGCCCATAACTCCAACAGATGATTCTCGATCGGAGTACCGCTAAGACATAACCGATGCGTCGCCTTGAGCTGGCGAATCGCCTGCGAAGCCTTCGCGGTTGCGTTCTTCACATTTTGGGCTTCGTCGAGCACCAGGAGATGAAAGACCTCGTTCTGGAGGACACTGATATCCCTCCACACGAGCGCATAGGTCGTCAAGATGAGATCGTGATCGGGGATTTCGCCAAAGCGCGCCTTACGCTCGGGTCCGTGAAGGGTGAGAACTTTGAGATTGGGAGCAAAGCGGGCTGCCTCGTCCTGCCATGTGTTGATAAGGCTGGTCGGAACCACCACGAGAGCCGGAGCCACCAGGCGTTTGGCTCGCTTTTCGGTAAGGATATGCGCTAGCGTCTGCAGGGTCTTGCCGAGTCCCATGTCGTCAGCCAAAATCCCGCCGAGATCATGTTCGCGAAGGAACTGCAGCCATGACAGGCCTTCGAGCTGGTATTGACGTAACGTGGCCTTGAGCCCCAATGGGGCCTTGACTAATCGAGGGCCATCGTGGGCTAGTCGGGCACCAGCCAGTCCAAGTACCTTGTCAAGCCCCGTGGTGTCCCAGGAACCGTCATCGATCAACGTCTCCACGCGGGCCGCATCAACGGGAGATAGCCGCAAACGATCCGAGGGGCGCGAGAAGAGATCGATCAATGTCCCTACAATGTGTTTCAGCCTTCGCGCCTCGACTCCAACACGACCAATCTCAGGCTCTTGCAAAAAGATCACGTCATCGTCGGCGATCATGGACAGACCACCGGGGATAAGCCACCGGGGATCTTTGGCGAACAGCCCGACTAAAAGCTTGCCGAGATCGACTCGTCGATCATCCACCGTGATGCCAAGGTCGAGATCGAGCCAGCCATCGGGACTCGGCTGGATCTCGACGTGCCAGCTTGAGACCGTTTGGTGATAGTGCCTGAACTGGGGATCGATGTCGAGTTGCCAGCCATTGCTGACAAGTTGTGGAGCCGCCTCACTCATGAACTTTTCCCATCGCTTCGGGTTTGCATACCCAAAGGCGACCCGAACAGCTCGGTTGCCCAACAACTTCATGACCTCAGGACTCAATTGCTCAAGATCAAGTTGTGCGATCTCTCGCAACGCCTTCTTCTCAGCCCTCTTGTTGCGGATGAGGCGCACCGTCTCTCGATCGCTATTCTCGACGATCTCAGCCGCATCATCGGGTTGGACGACGACGTCTCCATACCGGAACTCGACGCGGGCAAGGTCGACCACACCGTCACCAGATCCGAAACCCCAGCTGCCTCCGTACGACGCCACCGCGACGCTCGTGACGATGAGTGCCGGAACTAGTGGTACCTTCACCGTTGGTAGCGTCTTGGTCGGAGCCTCACTGGGGAGAGCGATCGGCTCACGGTAGGAAGACAGCACTTCCTTGGCGTTCTTGGCTTCCATCGGATTCAGTGCCGGCGCCTTTAAGATAGCGGCAATCAGTGGCGTTGGCTGCTCGGTATGTACATGGCCGACCTCATTCGCCTCGACGTCGACATAGAGAATTTCGTCCTTTGTCGACAGACACCACGCGTTCCGAGAGCCAACATCGAGGTACGGTACCTGTTCACCACTGCGCACGACGCGCCACCGTAGCACCCCTTCGCGTGTATCGCCACTGCGCAACGGCTCGATATCGTTGCCTGGACCAACGAGACGACCCGTACCGGCCAACAACTCAAGAACCTTCGACGCAAAAGCGCCCTCCAGGCTGAAATGGTCGAGTTGATAGTCTCCAACTCGCGATGAGTCCAGCATCAACATTTTGATGGCTTCGAAATCGATCGCCGAGACGAAGCTCGGACGTACTGTCAAGACGTTTCGGAACGTCTTCCAAGGATCGAGCTTAGGAGCGAACCCACCATCCGCTTGTTGTCTAGCCTTAAAGCAAACGAGACGCGCCGGCAGCCACCCTTCGGGAGGCATGAGTTTCCATATTACGACGACGTTTGTCGTACTCTTCGTGTCGTTGGGCTTTGGCGCGATTACGCTTTGCAGAACCTCGAGCCACTCCTTGGCCTGGACACGGACTTCCGTGCCTACCTCTGCATGGGGGGCCTTCATGGCGACGAGCATGGTTGCAGCACCATGTTTACACCGAGTCGAAACAGGACAGCTGCAGATCGAAAGGATACGATTGCTGGCGAAATGAATTACCGTTCGATACGGGGTGGGGATCGTGCCTTGGACTCGGGCCACAATGGCATCTTCAGTGACAGACTCCAGCGTCACCCTGGCAAGATAACCGCTACCCTTCGCCATCTCTCTTTCCCCGAAGTAGCTGACAGCATCCTCGAGGGTAAAGTTCAATCCATTCATTTCATCTAGCCAACCAACCGTCTGGCGCCGGCGCGCACCTCAAGACATAGACCTGTCAACGTTCATCGCAACTCGTACCCGTTCCCAATCTATCGGTATCCCAAGGCATGCTCTTTCGATCAACACAAATTACAGCCTCCAGGTGGAGATGGCGGAGCCGAACAACAACCTCGCACCCCAAGTTGCCAACCTCCTCGGACACGACCACCAAGCCATTAACGGCGCGATGATCACAACGCGCTCTCGCGGCGAATGCTACAAGCGGAGGAGGCCCCGCCCAAATGTTTCCAGTTAGCCCAAATGTTTCCAGTCGAAGGGAGGCGCGCCGCGTCTGAGCTATGGTCATGCCAATGAGCACCTCTCGAACCACTGTTGTCTTCACTGTCATTCTGATAGTGGTGGTGATTGTCGGACTCGATATCCTATTGTTGCGGCACCACTTTTGGTTGCGACTGTTGGCCAATGTCGGTGTCGTCGGACTCGTCGGCGTGTCGTATGTGACGATGGTACGGCACGGGTCCCACTGATCGGCAGCGCAACGCTACCGATCATCTATGCACAGAATGCTCCAGTGGCGGCCAGATCAACAGACACGCACTCCAGCGAGGTAAACCCTACAACCACTATGCATCGAATGACCAGCCCCGGCGTTGCATCCAGCGTCAAATGCTCGACCGCCGTGAACCGACCGCCGTGAACACTGTGCGCACTCCAGTGCGGTGACGACCTCCGCTGGTCGCAGTCTCACCTCCTTGGCAGCCAGTCGAACGCGTTGGCTGTGACCGCTATCAAACGAGCACTTCTTCCAGGAAGTTTCGCATCACCTCTTGGAACGCATCGAACTCTTCGATTTGCGGTGAGTGGCCTGATTTCTCGAAGATTTTAAGGCGTGAATCCGGGATCAACGAGGCGATTGTCTCTGCATACGAGACTGGGGTCACCCAATCAGCTCGGCCAACCGTGACCAGCGTCGGACACGACACACTGGCCAGCTTCGGCTTCAAGTCATAGACAGGCATATTGTGTTGGAAACACCAGTTGTGTGCCTCGTGACGATAGATACCGGCGTCGACTCGCTTTTGTGCCTCGATAGGATCGTACTCGAAGTCATAGAGCGGAATGATCTCTGCCCACCGCGCCTTCAAATCATCATCGTCGTAGATCTCGCCACGCCAGTAGCGGTTGAAGTTGTCCCAGTTAATCGGTATTCGTGTCTGGCTACGTGCGTTCTCATAGGCCCGGTCGAGATTCGTCCGATCAGGCGAGGTATCCCTGAGTATCATGGCGCGCACCCTGGTTGGATAGGCGATGGCGTACTCCATCGCAATGAACCCGCCGTATGACCCTCCTGCCACGATCACCTGCTCGACACCGAGCCATTCACGCAGGCCATCGACGTCCGCCGCCCATTGCTCGTGCGAGAATGGTTCCTTACCCTCACTCAAGCCACAGCCACGTGCATCGAAGACAACGACACGGACAACATCAGCCAGCGGACCAAAGGTTGCCTTGGGTTCAGCCAACGATCCGATACCGCCGCCACCATGATGTGCGATCAACACCGGTAGATGGTCATCCCCTAGTATTTCGACATTTAACTCATTATCATTGATTCTTATTCGCATTATGCATCCTCTCCGTCATCTGCCCAGTCCCACTATCGAGTCTCCCGGTATCATGGCCCCTAACTCGGCCATACCGATCCCAGCGCCCGATAGATATTGCCGCCGAGTATTGCTCGGATGTCCTCATCGTCGAATCCATGTTTGACGAGCCAATTTGTGATGTTGGCAAAGTTCTCTGTCGGATTTTCCAGCCCGTCAACATAGGGAACCGCTTCGTAAGGAGGAGCCGATCGTCGGCCACCGTTCCCTAGCAGGGAGCCGAAGACCTTGTGCATCTGCACGTGATCGCCATAGAGCGTGTCCGGCCCAAACGCGACATGCTCGATGCCAACAAGGTCAATACAGTAAAGCAGGTGATCCATGACGGAATCGATCGAATGCCGTGGATGTCGCACCGAGATCGTGGTGTGCGGAGCTGCCGACATCCCGACCACTCCGCCGGTCTCTGCCACCGCACGCAATACGCTGTCTGGCTTCATCCTTGGAGTGTCCCAGACCGCCCGCGCTCCGGCATGCGTGATAAAAACGGGTGCCTCGCTGTGAAGGCAGGCATCGAGCGCCGTTCGATCGGAGGAGTGTGAAACATCGATGGCCATGCCTACCTGGTTCATGCGATGGACCGCACGGCGACCAAACGCCGTCAGGCCACCGTCGGTGACCTCGTTCAGCCCACTGCCAAGCGCGTTTGAGTCTGAGTACGCGATACCAAGCTGTCGAATACCCAAGCCAAACAGGATATCGATGCGATCGATCTCGTTTTCGATCGGCATCGCACCTTCGAGGCCGAAGACGATCCCGACCTGTCCGGACTCATAGACCCGATCAATATCTGCCAAGCTCCGGATCGGCACAACCTCGTGCTGATGGGCGATATCGGCAAGTCGATGACCCAGATCTGCGATGACGTCATTCCATCGCCACGGTGCCCCCCCCGTTACACAGGCCGTACCGTCCATCATGTTGTCAAAGACGACGTTCATGCTCGACGCCGCCAGACCCGCATATGCCGTGTATTGACGCCCCCCGCGATAGTGGTCGGGCGTCTCCTCCATGTGCAATGGAAAGCGAACCGGATGATCATGGAAACTAATCACCAAGCTCTCACTCAATAACTGCTGAGCGCGTACACGCTCTTGGGCTGTGAGATCATCCACATACGGAGGGACACGACCGAATTCCGGTGCCAACACAATCGACGACAGACCTGGATCCGCCCCCAAATACGCATAGGCTTCATAGGGTTGTGCGTCCATCTCTGTCCGCCCACCCAACCCGGTTGGACGATCTTGTTGTGCCATGGCCCTCACCCACCTCTCGTTGCTTGGCGCTCTCCTGGATCTCCAAGATACTCCCCTCGGGCCAGCAGCCGCCAGAGCTGCTCCCAGGCCCTCATACCCTCCCGCAAGCGCCGGATCCTCAGGTACTCGTTCGGTGCATGTAGTTTTTCGTCGGCGGTTGAGAAGGAAAAGAACAGCGTCTTGGCGCCCAGATACTCCTCGAATAGCGTCACCGGCGGGAGCGTCCCGGCGATCTTGGCGAGCAAAACCTGCTGACCGGGGTAGACCATTTCGAGCGCGGCCCTCGCCGCCACGATCGAAGGGTGATCGGCGGCAATCGTATATGCCGGGATCCGTGCCCCATCGACCTTGAGGCGAACCGTGACCCCAGGGGGTACCAGGCGATTGCAGTGGGTCTGGATCGCCGCAACGACCGCATTCGGATCCTGTCCAGGCACCAGACGGCAGGAGATGTTGGCGACGGCGACATGAGGGATGACGGTATATTTTCCTCCAGCCCTGACACCGTTGACTTCGAGTGTTGGGCGTTCCCACAATCGCTCCAGCAGCGAATAGCCCGCCTCTCCAAACCCACTAGCTAGTCCTAAACTGTCGAGAAAACGCGCTTCATCAAAGGCGACCGCGGCGATCTGACGACGGCGATCAGCGTCAAGTTCACCGACGCCGTCATAGAACCCCGCGACCGCAACACTACCATCACCATGGTGAAGCCCCGCAATGATCTCGCCGAGGGCATGGATAGGGTTTGGGACGACGCCACCAAATCGCCCAGAGTGCAGATCGTCGCTCGCCCCCTCCACCTCGATATCCATCGATACGAGACCCTTTGACCCAACAGATAAGGATGGTTCATCCGGCCGCCACATAGCCCCATCAGCTGAAATGACAAGGTCTGTGGCCAATGCATCAGCGTGTTCAACAACAAACGAAGGAAGGTGAGGACTGCCAATCTCCTCCTCTCCCTCGAACAGAAATTTGACGTTAATCGGCAGACAACCTTCTTGGGCCAGAAACGCTTGTGCCACTTTGAGCACGAGATAGACAGGACCCTTGTCATCAGTGACGCCGCGTCCCCGCACGATTTCACCCTCACGAGTCAGGGTAAAGGGGTCGCTAAGCCACTCGTCGAGGTCGCCAGGTGGCTGGACGTCATAATGGCCGTAGATCAAAACCGTGGGTGCTCCTTTGGCACCCATCCACTCACCGACCACGACAGGGTATCCATCGGTCTCAACGAGATGCGCCCCAGCGAACGAGAGCTGGTTGACGAGCCACCGGGCAGCTCGACGCATCGTATCGTCGGTCGCATTCCGACTCACGCTCGGTATCGCCACATACTCTGCAAGTTCCTCCAGGTATCGGGTATCATCTGACGCAAACTCAAGCATGACGACCCACCGACGGGCTGGCCGTCATGTAACTCGCCCTTCGAAGCCGGACCAGCTCATGAACCTGTGCTCGATTGAACCTACTCACCACGGTCTTTGACCCCCTTGCCCCGTCGATGCCCTGCGATATGGATCTGTTGCACTTGTGGAGACAACTGCGCGCTGGAGACAACTGCGCGCTGGAGACAACATCGTCTTGTCTCGAGGCAAGCAACCCGTGTCCCGTATCATCCGGATCTGTACTATTTCATACACCCAAAGCATATCATGTAATTTATTGACCATCAATCTGTCCGGGCACAAAGCCTTCGCGCCTTCGTGGTCCACACCGCAGCTCACAAACCCACGGCGGAACCACCTCGTGCTCAGCCCGCACCACCTGACACCGGTGATCGATCGCGGAATCCGATTTTTAACTCCGGTCTACGCTCACCAGCGTCCAACCGCTTAACGTCCGAGTAAGTGCAGAACGGAACCATCGCGGCGACGGCCATCACGTCTATCGTCGCAGGTCGCTGTTGGACACAATCCATGACCGATGACACCATTTGGCATGGGTGTTAACGGGCTTGTTGGGTTCGGACCTCGTCGGCTTGCCCAAAGAATGCCAGTGAGTATGATAGTCAGTATGTTAACGGGTATACCGAGTCCGCAGCCGCACACCTCTCGCAGTGACGCTGCCTATCGACACCTCAAGCGTATGATCCTCTGTGGCGCCCTGTCGCCGGGGACGGAGTTTACCGAATTGCAGGCCGCCGAGTTAGTCGGGTCGAGCCGAACCCCAGTGCGTGAGGCGCTCGCCCGGCTGCGTCACGGTCGACTGATCGTCTTACTCGCCGCCCGAAGATACGCCGTCGCGCCGATCGCAATTGGGGACGTACACAACCTGTTCGACGTTCGTCGACTCATCGAATCTGAAACCGTCCGTCTAGCTGCTGGGCACGTCGATGGCGAACAGTTGCGCGAGCTCGATACGGTCGGTGGCACCACCAGTTACGACCCGTCTGATCCGAAGAGCATCCAAACCTTTCTTCGTGCCAACCAGCAATTCCATCTAGCAGTAGCAAATGCGTCTCGCAACCGTCGGCTTGTCGATATTTTGTTACCCCTGCTTGATGAGATGGAACGACTGCTGTTTCTCGGACTCCAGCACAGTGACCGTGGAGCCGCCATCATTCACGAGCATCAAGCCTTGATCGCAGCCCTTGAGGCGGGAGACACGACCGCGGCGGTTCTGGAGGTGCAATCCCAGCTCGATGATGCACAAACGATGGTCGACCAAGCTTTTTTGGCTGGCGCCTTTGATAACAAGCCAACGATCCTTGATAACCACGCCTAAGAGCCATGCCCGAGCCATGCCCAAGAATAAAAGAGGAGCACACCGATGACCAAGTCATTCGTCACAACGAAAGCAACACCACTCGACACGTCCTCTCTCGAACTGATCGGAACCTCGATCGAGGTTCCCCTCGTGTCGGGAACATGGCGACGCTATGTGAACTTGGACTATGCAGCGAGCACGCCAGCGCTCGTTGCGGTCAAGGAGCGGCTAGATGCATTCGGTCCGTACTACAGCAGCGTCCATCGGGGAGCTGGCCTCAAATCACAGATCTCGACGGCAGCCTACGAGGGAGCCAGGGAGACGTTGCGTCGGTTCTTTCATGGCCGCCCATCCGATAGCGTCATCGTCACTCGCAACACGACCGACTCGATGAATCTTCTTGCCAGCTGCCTGCCATCATCCGCACACGTGGTCGCCTTCACCTCTGAGCATCACGCAACGCTCTTGCCCTGGCAACACACCTCCGGTGATGTCGAGTATCTTGAGATGCCAACGAGCGCATCCCAAGCCATCGAACGACTCACCAGTTATCTAGAGGCCCATCCTTTGACAACGCTCGTCGCGGTGACTGGCGCCTCCAACGTCACCGGCGAAGTCTGGCCTATCGCCGAACTCACCTCGGTGGCTCACGCCAACGGTGCACGTATCGTCATCGATGCAGCGCAGATGGCCCCTCATTTGCCCATCGACATGGCCGCACTTGACATCGACTACCTCGCCGCCTCTGGACACAAGCTGTACGCCCCCTACGGCGCTGGCGTGCTCATTGGGAGAGCGGACTGGTTGGACCGTGCCGATGCCTACCTACGTGGCGGAGGGGCGGTTGACTTCGTCACACCAACCGAAGTCCTTTGGTCGAAAGGTCCCACCCGACACGAGGCCGGATCACCAAACGTCATCGGGGCGGTGGCCATGGCGATCGCCTGCGAAACGTTGGAAAACTACGGCATGGACCGGCTGGCGGAGGAGGAGATCGACCTCGCCAGCTATGCCAGAACCGAGCTTGGAACCATTCCCGGAATCGAACTCTACCGGCTATGGGAGCCTGAGGCGCCCAGAATCGGAGTGGTGACCTTCAACCTGAACGGCTACGACCACAGCCACCTCGCCGCCATCCTCAGTGCAGAATACGGAATCGGCGTGCGACATGGCTGCTTCTGTGCTCATCCGCTGATTCTTGAATTGCTCAACGTAAGCGATGAACAAGCAGTCTCGTTGCGTGCCGAGCTCAAAGCGGGGCGCCGACCCCGACTGCCGGGCGCGGTGCGCATGAGCGTGGGTGTGGGTACGACTCGCGCGGACGTCGACTATCTCGTGGCATCGTTGCGACACATCGCCGCAGAGGGACCAGACTGGACCTATGGTATCGATCAAGCGACTGGCGAGTTCAAGCCAGACCCAGACCCTCGGCCCTGGCCGGATCTCCCAGTACCCCTTGAGCGCTCCGAGTAAGCCCGAAGAGAACTGGCATCGGCCTGATCAAGCCTTTCATCAAGAGCGTGTAGTGGGTGCCGCTACACGTAACTGACTCAAGACCCCAAAGCCGAGCATCGCGTGCCTTCTGACCAACGACTTCGCCATCTAGCTGCCAGTTCAGTTCTGGCGAGTCTGGCACGGATTGGGGAGCTGGCTCCCTCATCACGCGGTCGGCGCGTAGCCATCGAGGCTCAACTGGCGCTCGCAGAGAACGGCTCGCTCATAGGTGCCAAAAGGCCGACTTCAAACACGAAGGTCGGCCTTGGCACGGGAGGACTATCCTTGCAGAGCATCCCTCGTGGCTCAGCCGGCCACGAGGGGCGTCGCAAACTTGATCGGCTAGCCCTGTTGATCGTTGTAGTACACATTGAATCCATCCTTCGAGGTGTGGAACCTACCTGGATAGCTCGCCACCGCTCCTGACTGGACCATCGCCGTTGGGATCATCGTCTGGCCAGCGCTTGGGTTCGTACTCGACACCTGCACATCAAAGAACTTGATGGGGCTTGCAAAGGGAGTGGGTACCGTTTGTCCTGCGTTCGTGGTCGGTGCTTCGACGATGAAGTCCGCGCTGTCGCCCGATCCGTAGTAGTTGCCGACACCACTCACCGACTGCCCGGTGGTGAGGTCATTAACCGTCACCTTCCACTCGGTGCCGGCCACCTGTTCGACGGTCACCTGCATGTCGTTGCCGGGGGCGACGTTCATGTTTGGCACCGTCTGGGAAGGACTCGGCAGGTTCTCCACCCACGGAACGATCTTGACCGAACCATTGGCCAGGTCTGGTATCTCATAGACACCAGCTTGGATTAGCGTCTGATTGCCAGAGGTGCCACCGATGCCAACCCACTGCGCGAGCGAGCACGAAAGGCTCATGCCACCAGAGACATCGTTCGCACACGCCGCGGGCAACGACGAGGAGATCTTTGGCACGATGAACTGTGCGCTTGCCTTGGTAAAGGGCACACCGTTCGGGGAGTAGTCAACATAGCCTGACCAGTTGCTCGACGGCACGTCAACCACGATCGGCAGCGTCACCTGAGCCGAGGTACCCGCGGCATCCGTCACGGTGATCGTCGCCTGCCCGCTGCCTGGAGCGTCAGGTACTCCAAACAGAGTTCCATTCGGTGTGATCTGTAGCCAACCAAGATTCGAGTTAAGTGACCATTGCAACGAACCATCGCCGCCGCTTGCTTGGAGTTGTTGTTGTAGCTCGGTTCCCTCGATTGCACCGATGCCCTGTGGCGCCTGAATCTTCAAGGTTCCAGCACTGCCGGCCGTTGATGCAACCGGTGTGGCCTGATGTGATTGATCATAGCGTTGCACAAGATTCGCCAACGAGTCTGGGGAACTCATCGACTGCGCACTCTTACGCGAGGCCGCAAAGGTCTGCGGTTCGCTGAGTTTTGCATGGGTTGGTTCTCCAGCAGCCGTGCCCCAATAGGCAACCGCCAGCGCTGCTGCGGCCCCAACCAGGAAAAGTCTTCTCGCTGAGGATTTCCGTGTCTTCATGGTCCTACCTCCATCGATTCGCAAAATCTGTCATCGCAGCTATCGCAAGCTCTTGGCTAGGTTCTACGCCAGCTCGACCACCCAAAGACGAACCAGCTGAGTCGAAACCGAGGTTCTCTCGCCTAGCGGGAACCACTCGGTGTTCATCATTGACGTTGTCGCTGCGAATATCAGTCATCATCTCTTCATTACCTTCAACCGTCAAGGTAGGGCACCACTCTTAGGGGAGCGCTAGTCAAAGCGTAAAAAAACCTGGACGCGTTGACCTCGTAGTGTCTGGGACCACCGCCGCGCCAAGCACGTGAACCAAATCAAGAACGGCTCCAAACACCTCTGATAGCGTCCCAAGTCGCCCATCCCCTTCGGGCGCGAGCAACTGATCTACTCAGTCGACCATGGCACCTCTTCTATCTGGCCGGCAACGAGAAGTCGCGACGACGCTAATGAGCGACCGCACACGCCTGACCCGGGCCCCCAAGCGATCGACGAGGCGGGCGTGAAGGTAGGCCAGCAAAATATCTCGTGAATGGTTGAACCATTTTCACTGACGTTCCAGCGACCACGGTGGCGGGTGCGATATGATCGTGCCATGGAAAATCGTTGATACTGAGAAGGAGTCAGGTCAAACGCACGAGGCATAGTCGGTTGGACAAGACGGAACTCACCAAGACACTGCAGGGTTTGGCGATCCTTGTGTCATGGTTAGGGGCTCAGTCCGGTGTCGGGATCTCACTCGCACGGAGTCACAACGAGCCGTGGTCGGGCGCGCGTGTGCGCCATGGCAGGCGGTTCAATGACGGTTGATGAAACACAGTGAAGGCAGGTCGGATGGCCGTAAGTAAACGAAGACTGATCTTCATCTTCATCGCGTTGATGCTCGGGATGTTGATTGGTGCCCTCGATCAGACGATCGTGGCGACCGCGTTGCCTACCATTGCCGGCGATCTGCATGGGCTCTCACATCTCTCGTGGATCGTCACCGCCTACCTCCTTGCCGAAACAGCATCAACTCCGCTCTGGGGTAAACTTGGCGACCTGTATGGTCGTAAGGTCTTCTTCGAAGTCGCGATCATCATCTTTCTGATTGGCTCTGCCCTCTCCGGACTCTCAGCCTCGATGCTCGAGCTCATTGTCTTCCGTGGGCTTCAGGGCATCGGGGCCGGTGGTCTGGTGGTCGGCGCGCAGGCCATCATCGGCGACGTCGTCTCCCCTCGAGAACGCGGTCGTTACGAGGGTGTCTTTGGTGCCGTCTTTGGAGTCGCCAGCGTCCTTGGGCCATTGATCGGGGGGTTTCTCGTTGACGACGTTGGCTGGCGATGGGTCTTCTACGTCAACCTGCCATTCGGAGTGCTCGCGCTCATCGTCGCTGCGCTGGCGCTACCAGGCGCAACCGAGCGAGTGAGCCATGTCATCGACTACCTGGGCACCATCCTCATTGCAGGTGTCGCCGTTAGCTTGGTGCTCCTCACCACGCTGGGTGGGAGCACCTTTGCATGGCTCTCGCTTCAGACCGCAGCGCTGGCGGTGATCGCCATCGCCTGCCTGCTTGGGTTTATCGCTGTGGAGCGACGAGCCCCAGAGCCAGTCATCCCCCTCAGGCTCTTTGGCAATCGTATCTTTTCTGCCACCAGCGCCATCGGATTCGTGGTTGGCTTCGCGATGTTTGGGTCGATCACCTATCTGCCTCAATACCTTCAGGTGGTGCAAGGTGTCAGCGCCACCTCCTCTGGCCTTCGACTCCTTCCGCTCATGGCCGGCCTCCTTTTGACCACCATCCTCTCTGGAGCACTCATAACTCGCTGGGGCAAGTATCGGATCTTCCCGATTATCGGCAGCGCCATCATGGCTCTGGGGCTGTATCTCCTCTCGACCATGACTGCAACGACTAGCACCTTCACCTCCTCTGCGTGGATGTTCGTGTTGGGCGTCGGCATCGGTGGCGTCATGGAGGTGCTCGTCATCGCGGTGCAAAATGCCGTCGATTATCAAGACCTCGGCGTTGCCACCTCTGGTGCCACCTTTTTCCGCTCGATCGGCGGTTCATTTGGAACCGCGATCTTTGGCGCCATCTTTGCAGACGAACTCGTTGGGCACCTGACCCACGACCTGCGTGGACTACGTTTACCTGCCGGCTTTCACCCCACGGCTGGCGCCAGCCCAGCGAGTTTGGCAAGGCTCCCAGCACCGATTCATGCTGGCTTTGTTCACGCCTATGCAAGCACGTTGAGCACAGTCTTCCTCGTAGCGGTTCCGATCGCCTTGATCGCTTTCGTCCTGGCATTCACGCTCAAGGAGGTGCCGATGCGAGAGCTGGTTGGTGCGCCAGATCCTGCACAACGCCTAGCTCCAACCGCACAGCCCTCGGTCCGCAGCTCCGAGGCAGAGGTCCTTCGCGCCTTATCTGTGATTGCATCCCGTGAGGATCGGCCGGCGATCTATCGGTCGCTGGCAACATCAGCAGGGCTCGACCTCGATCCCCGCTCGACCTTCGTACTCTTTCGGCTCGACGGTCAGCCAACGGTCAATCTCTCGGCCCTCGCCGATCGCGTCGGGGTGGCCACAGAGGCCTTCCGTGGGCTCCTGACACCGCTCGTTGCGGCTGGGCTCATCAACATCACCGAGGACCCAACCACGATGTCGACCATCGTCAGTGTCACCGCACGAGGAACCGATGCCATCGAACGACTCGTCCAAGCTCGCCGTGACGGTCTTCGTCGCCTCCTTGGCAGCTGGTCTGACGAGGTTGATGCTCGTCTCTCAGAGAGGATCGGGGCCCTTGCACGCAACCTCTTTGACGATCCGCAACGTCGTCGGGAATTCCTTGCCTCGGCGCCGTAGGGTCATCGCATCGACGTGGCCGAGCAACTGCTCGAGTCTGTAGATCGCTCGCACGCTTCAACAGCGATGTTGGCACCTCCTGGTCAGAAGCTCGATCTCACCCCTTGATCATCACGACAGGCAACCGATAACCATCGGCGACAACGCGGGTAACGGTCTCAGCCAAGTTCTGGGCGATCTGGCAGCGACATGATAAGTGACGCGGGTGACAGGATAGAGCCTGGACGCTACATCCTTCGGCGGCGCAGGAATGGGTTGGTGAGCGCCTCGGTGACATAGGCGTTGCCATCGTCTCCGATCGTCTGGCCGGGGGCCACAATCGCATCGATTCGGTCCATTACCTCATCGCTCAAGCGAACGTCAACGGCACCCAACTGCCCCTCTAGCTGTTCCATTGTTCTTGGGCCAACGATGGGAGTCGTGACACCAGGATGGGTAAGCACGAAGGCGAGCGCAAGGTGCACCAAGGAGATACCCAACTCATCGGCGAGCAGCGCAAAACGCTCAACCGCCTCGAGCTTGGCCTGATTCGCTGGGAGTGAGAGATCGAACCGTGCCGGCATCCTTTGGGCCCGTCGGGTCGCCGGAGCACTGGCTCCCTTACGAATCGCACCTGAAAGCCAACCACCTGCAAGCGGACTCCAGGCAAGAACACCGAGGTGATAACGTTGGGCGACAGGGAGTACCTCACGTTCGACACCACGATCAAGCAGCGAATACGGAGGTTGTTCGCTCACAAAGCGGCCGAGTCCACGCCGCTGCGAGATCCATTGATCTTCAACCATCCGCGACGCTGGAAATGTCGAGGATCCAAAAGCACGAATCTTCCCCTCACGCTGCAGATCGGTCAGTGCACCGATCGTTTCATCATCGTCGGTATCAGCATCTGGACGGTGGACCTGGTAGAGATCGATCCAATCGGTCTGCAATCGCCGCAGGCTGTTCTCGACCTCCCGAACGATCCAACGGCGCGAATTGCCGCGTCGGTTCGGATCTCCTCCAGCGGCACCCATGGCTACGTCCATCGGGCCATGAAACTTCGTTGCAAGAATCACATCATCACGGCGTGTGCGCAACGCCTCGCCGACGATCACCTCGGACTCACCTTGTGAGTAGACATCAGCCGTATCGATGAAGTTGATGCCAGCATCCAAGGCACGATGAATGATTTGCACCGCCTTCTCGTGATCGGGCTCCCCCCAAGCACCAAACATCATGGCACCGAGGCAAAGCTCACTGACGTACATACCGGTATGTCCAAGATTGCGATACTCCATAGGCGCATGCTAACCGAGGATCATGAACGGCGACCATCCGAGGGGTTTCGCGGCACCGTTCTTCAATCGGACAGCCAGCGTCCGATAGCCCAGGTGGCAGCGTCGCGGTAGCAGAGTCGTGGCCTGTTTACGTCTTGATTCGGTGCGCCTCGCAGTCAAACGATTGCTGGTCGGCATGGGCCATGGACGGCCCCTCGCCGATACCAGATCGTCACCTCGATCGGACCACCTCTAGAATGACCCTGACATGCCCGATCCCGCAAAACTCCTGCATCGAGTCGACGATTTCCAGCAACGCCACTGGCCTTTAGCCTTTATCTACGCCGTCATCCGAAAGTACGGGCAAGACTCGGCGTCCACGTGGGCATTACTGATCGCCTATTATGGGTTCGCCTCACTCTTTCCCCTCCTGCTCGTCGCGGTCACGCTGACGGGGATCATCTTCGCCCACAACCCCTCATTGTCGCATCGGATCTCGACCACCGTCTTCTCACAAATTCCAGTTATTGGTCCTCAGCTGCGCTCCAAGTCGGGGGTGCATGTGCTGGATTCCCACAGCGCACTCGGGCTGATCATCGGTATCCTTGGACTCCTTTGGGGTGCTCAAGGTGTCGCCTCAGCCGCACAGGAGGCGATGGCTACGGTCTGGAACGTTCCGATGACCGATCGACCGGGCTTTATCCCACGCACACTACGAAACTTTGGAATCCTCGCGGTACTTGGAATCAACGTCCTGGTCACCTCCTCCATCGCGACCTTCACCGCGACCCTCGGTGGACACGAACTAGGCAAGGTCGCACTCATCCTCGCCACCGTGGTTATCAACCTCGGGTTATATGTGATCGGGTTTCGGTTCTTGGCGCCACGATCGATCCCAACCAAGGATCTCCTCCCCGGTGCCCTGGTGGCTGGTATCGCTTGGAGTGCCCTTCAGCAACTAGGCGGCTACCTTGTAGGACACGAGCTCGCGCATGCGTCAGCTACCTACGGAGTATTTGGACTCGTGCTTGGCCTGATCACCTGGCTCGGACTCACCGCCACCACCACCCTGTACGCCGCCGAGATCAACGTCGTCCATGTACGAAAGCTTTGGCCTCGTAGTCTGACACAACCACCGCTGACCTCGGCTGACGAAATTGCCTTACGGGCCCTAGCACAACAGCAACGGTATCGACCCGAGCAAGAGATTACCGTTACCTTTACCAAGGCTCAGCCAAAGGATGCAAATGCTTCCTCTGACGAGAGTACCCCAGTTCAATCAAACTCGGCGGGATCAACCTCAGCTGAGTCAAAGGCCTGATGGCTCAACCAAGGATCCGACAAAGCCCTAACTCATCAAAGAGCGCTAGCACATCCCCGCACAAGCCCGGATCGAGCCGGCGCCGTACGTGGTTCAGGGGCGTTCGCGCACCGACTCAACGGTCAAGGTCTGCACCGCTCCAGGAAGAATCCGAACCAGGCCGAGTTGCTCGACGCCCTCGATATCGACCCGATAGGTACCAGGATCGAGACTCGCAAAGACGGCGGCGACACGGTGGTCGTGGGCCATGACCCGGTCGAGAAACCAGACGTGCTTATGAAACCCCTCAGGACCCCGTACAAAACACTCCTGGCCCACATGCTCCTCAGCACCGAAGACGATGAGGGCTCCCGTCGTCTCATCGATATCGATCGCGACCGCGCCGGTGGTCACAGCGACGTGCTCCTTGGGCATCATACGATGCCCAAGGAGTGTCAGGGAGGAGACGGACGTAGACTCCTCGGTCACGGGTTCACCAGACTCGGCTTTGGCGTGGTCGAAGGATTCGAGAACCCATCCCATGGGATACCCAAGTATGGGAAGCTGCTGAGATACGTCTCCCCAATGGGACCGAGCTGATTTGCCGAGGTGGTATTGGGGTTGATGACGTCATAGATCGCACCGGCTGCCGCGTCAGGCTTGTAGCTCTTGTCGACCAGCGGGATGGTTGCGCCAGCGATCGCACGCAGCTCGATGGAGACGACGTCGTCGTAGACACGTCGACCGTTTGGATAGCCAGCCAAGTCACCCCCGAGGACACCAAGAATCGAAGGTGAGCTCGACGGTGGAATCGCCACATTCAACCGCAACATGTCGGCATACCAAGGCCCGGTATAGGTCATCAGGCCATCGACCACACCGGTTGGAATACCGGTTAACAAGATGGCCGTAAGGTCGGCGCGTGCTGACGTGTACTTGGCCAAGTTGGGGAACACACCCGGATAGAGCACCGGCAAAAGCGATCCCAACTCCGGATGCTGGACATAAGAGAGGAACTCCCGATCAGCAAACGGCGGAAGGGTGTTCCACAGATCCTTCTTGCCGATTGGAACGATCACCTCGTTGAACAGTGGATTACCGAGCCTTGAGATCTGCACAAAAGGACCAACGTCGGAGTCTGTGCCCTGGAATTGCGGGTTGTAAACACGGACCTTCTGACGATTGGCCGACGTCCAGATACCAAGGACGGCAGAGGGGTCGGTCACCGACGTGGGCATCGAGCCATTGTTGGTGAGCATCGAGATGGGAACCTGAATCGCGATCGATGCGACGTTAAGACCCGCGGTAGCGTTCACCCCAGCCGATGCCGGACCAGGAATGAGCTGATCAGGGGAGAACGGTCGGAGATCACCAAGATCGAAGATCGAACCCAGATCGACATAGAAGCCCTCGGCTCGCTGACCGGCGAAGATCTTCTCTCCATCACTGGTGGTCACGACGGCGGCATCTGCGAGCGGTGTGTAGTGAGGGATCGAGCGTGGACCAACGTTTGAGGGAGGACATGGGGCATGATCTGCAAGTTGGTGATAGCCATTCTGGTCAATTCGCACCGCCGAGTAGAACTGGCGACGATTCCAGTTGGGGGAATCCAGCGACGTGATCTGCCCGGTGTTGTATAAGAACGTGTTCGGATCGGTCAGCTCCGTCTGGAACTGGAACTGGTAGGTAATATTGGACAACGGCTCTTGGTTGTTGGCGATGTGAATCTCATAAAGCACATCGTCACCAAACTCGTAGAAGTTTGGTCCACCAGCTGGAAGTTGCAGCGGTAGGTAGTTGGCGATAATCGTGACGGTATCAGGATTATCTGGTGAACGAAATGCGTACAGATCGGTAGAGTCGGCTACCGGATCCTTCGATATGGCGGGTGCTTCCCGGTGTGATGACATAACAATATTCCTTTCCTAGGGCACAGCAAGGCTGCACGCTGATCACAGTTGGCGTACGAGTGTTGACGAATAAATGGGTGTTAGGACTTAGCGAGTGGCGCGAACCATGGACGCGAGACGTGCGACGAGTCGGTGATCGGTGATATGGACCTCTTCGGTTCCCACCATGACCGACAACTCACCGGTGGCGGGATTTGCGACGTGCACTACCAGCGAGGAGAGGGCACTTGCCTCTTCAGGGGTGAGTGCTTCATTGGTCTTTTCTCTCGAATCGGCGAGCCTCACCGCACCAGCGGGGATGGCAGCAACCGCGCCAGCCGCCGCCAGCGTGGCTGACGATCGGATCAGAAAGGAACGACGACTTACTTCGGTCATGTGGCCTCCATTCTTCGAACAGCAAGCGCTGTTGATAAAGAACCTTCGGATCTCAACGGGGGCCTGGATGTGCCCGTGGCTAGTTTTTATTCTCGCTCCATCAGATCCCATTCGATTAGGTCAGTCAGCTCTATCAAGAACCAGCGCGCGACCTCGTTGTTGGATTTTCGACGTGGTGAGGTGCATCGCAGAGGATCAAGTGCAACGCGCTTGTGGTCAACGATCGAAACGGATATCGGCCCAACCGACCAACATCAACCCGCGCGCTCGTCTGCCCCATGTACCAGCCGGGGTGCGCTACGCTCATCTCTGGGTGCCCGTTGATCAGCGAAGTCAAGGATTTGATCGGAGCGGAATGTCTCCATGAAGGCCTCTGAGTGCGTGATGGCGACGATCGTCGCTCCCGCAAACTGTTCATTGAGAATCTCAACGACTATCTGCTCATTCTCGCCATCAAGTCCCGCCGTGGGTTCGTCTAACACCACGTTCCGGGGGTTAAGCACCAGAAGCCGAGCCAGCGCCAGGCGTTGTGCCTCCCCTTGAGAAACTCTCCGGTTGGCAGAGCCCAACAGTGTCGCCAGACCCTCGGGGAGTCCCCGAAACCAAGGACCAAGACCGACGCGCTCAAGCGCATCAATGAGCGCTGTGTCACTGGCGCTGGAGCGAGCCAACCTGAGATTGGCCGCCAATGGAGCAGCAAAGACATACGGCTCTGATGATAGGTAGGCGACTGCTTGCGCAATGGCCTCCTCGCTCAGCTCGGTGGTGGGTACATCGCCGAGGCGTAGCACACCAACCGATGGTATCCAAGCACCCAAGATCAGTGCTGCCAATGTCGACTTGCCCGATCCTGTCGGCCCTACAACCAACAGCCGTTCGCCAGCGTCGACATGCAGATTAAGGACGTCGAGGACCGGACGTGCCGCATCCGGATAGGTGAACGACACCCGATCGAAGTCGATGGGAAGTGGGGTTGCCTCGGGCAACGAGCCATCGAGGGCTCCGCTATCGCGTCCCTCAAGAGTAAGGGTACCTTCGAGGCGCTCGATCGCCGGTGTCCCAGATCCAGCCTTTGCCGCCTCGAGTCCAATGGAAGTCAGGCCCTCGAGAATCGCGAGCAGCAAAAATGGGATCACCGCGAGTTCCACGTTGCCAAGCTGGTGTGCGCGAATGAGATCCGCACCGATGAGCAGTGTCGCGGTCAATGCTGCGGCCTCAACCCCAGCATTGATCAGACCGAGCCAGGCCCCGATGCCGGCTTGGCGCCGAGCTGGACGGATTAGGCGTTGTGCCTCAGTCATCACACGTTGGCCCAAGGAGTCTTCGCCGCCAAGGAAATAGCGCGACTCGAACGTTGCGGCTGCGGCTACCGCATCGTCGTAGGTCGCGGCACGCAGTTGACTGCTTTCACGCGCTCCACCGCGAGCCCAACGATAGGCCCACAAGGGGACGATTACCCCGATCACAACGAGGGTCGGTAGCAGCGCCGCCAGAAAGTCAATCGATACCAGACCGACGATCACGACCGCGGTTAACGAGGCCAGCCCAACGCCAAGGATTGGGCCGACGAGACGGGCGGCCAACTCCTCAAGCTGATTCATATCTCCGTTCAGCGACGCGAGGACTTCACCAAAGACTCCGGGTCTCACCCGATACGGGACCACCAGTGCCAAGCGTTCGAAGAGTAACGTCCGCACCTTGGCAGCCACATCCAACGTCAACGAATGACCAAGCATCCGCTCGCCGTACTGACTGGCTCCCCGTGCGAGCGCAAAGAATCGGACCGATCCGATCGCCACGCCGAGGGTCAAGATGCCTGGCTTCAGGGAAGCCTGGGATATCAGATAGGCCGAGAGCGCAAAGAGCAGTGCTGGCGAAAGGTAGGCCATAAATCCAACGCCGAGATACCCCCACACCTGCGCGCGCCGCGCGCGGTAACGTTCCCATGCGATGGCTGATAACTTCATCTCGTCTCCCCGAGGCTGAGCAGCCAGGTGGCTCGTGACTGGATGCGATCCGAGTGCGACGCGATCACCAGCACACTGGATGCGCTCACGGCCAACAGCGAATCGAGAAGCTTGCGCTCCATGGCTGCGTTCAAATGGGCCGTTGGCTCATCGAGTAGCAGAATCGGCCGACGCATCAGGAGCACCCTTGCGACGCCAAGACGTTGACGCTCGCCAGCGCTCAAGTTAACACCGTTCGCCAGTACCCGCTCATCGAGACGATCATCAAATCCGTCAGCACCCACCGTCGCAAGGATTTCGCGCACCTCAGTCCGGGTAGCCGTCGGATTCAACAGGATGAGATTGTCATAGACGCTCCCGTCGACGAAGCCAGGGTTCGCTGGGAGAAAGGCAACCTGCTCACGGGGCAACGCCGAACGCCACTGGCCAGCCTGGGTGCTCGAATCCCCAAACCCCAGTCTGCTCGCATCGCTACGTCGAGACTCGAGTCTGAGCCTTCCAGCCGTTGGCAACAGGCCTCCAAGGCCGAGCAGCCACGAGGTTTTGCCAATCCCACTCGCACCACGAACGACGATAAGATCTCCCCAGCCCACAGCAAGGTTCACTTCCCCGCTGCGTTGGCCGTTGGGCATCAGCACGGCAAAGTCCTCGAGCTCAAGCGCGAGTTTACGGTCATCATGATACGATGCTCCGACCATCTGGGGTACCTGGGGAGTCAGCGTGGCAGAGACAATCGAGGGAGTCGTGAGCGCTCCGGTGCGTGCTGGTTGGTCATCGCCATCCACGAGATGGGCGATCCTTCGATGCACCGCAGCCGCGTCTTGGGTGGCGTGAAACTGCAGTGCTGCAGCCCGAACAGGTCGAAAGATCTCGGGAATCACAAACAGGACGGCCGCCCCGGTCGCCAACGTCATCGAGGCATCGTTGAGGCGAATGCCGATCGAAACCGCCACCAAGGCGACGATGATCGCGACCAGTGTGTCAAGACTGACTCCGGAGATGAAGGCGATGCTCAGCACGCCCATCGTTCGCTTACGCAGCTCCTGGGCAGCGTTGGCAATAGCGTGCTCCTGCAGGTGAGCCTTATTGAACGCCTTGAGGGTCACCATGCCACTCAAGATATCGAGGTACAGGGCGTTCAGCCTCACCGTCGCACCGAGCTGGAGGTCTGCCCGGTCCTTCGTACTCTTGCCGACGACGATCATGATCACCGGCAAGATCATCAGCCCAACAACTACCTCGATGAAGGCCATTGGTGATTCAAGCAAGGTGAAGAGGATGAGCACCGGGGTGGCGATGACAGCACCAATGACCTCGGGCAGAAAGCGTGAGGCATAGGGGATCAACGTTGCAACCCCATCGGTCACGAGATAACCTAACTCGGTGCCACCAACCGGAACCTGTGTCGCCTGTTCGGTTACCTGGCGAATCGTTCGCTCGGCATAGTCAACCCCAAGACGTACTGCGACGTAGTCGATCACCCGTAGCATCGCCAAGCGTGAACCGAAGGCGACGCCAAAGATCAACGCGAGTCTCCAGATATCCCCATAGCGGTGTTCGATCACCACGTCCTGGAGCATTCGACCGATCATCAACGCCGCGACGATCAGTCCAGCGAGCGCGATCAATTGGGCGATCACAATCAGCGCCACAAGGAACCGCCCCCGTCGTCCGTCAACCACGCCAGCCAAGAGCGATCGTGGCGAGCCAGGATCAGCTATCTTCGATTTCGCCAACTTGAGGACCAAGGCCGACACCCACTCTCTGCGATCGCTCAGCGCTCTCGTTCGCCCTGGCAAACGCCGCGGACGTTCACGCCTCGACCTTGGCGCCGGTTGGTGGAAGCGTGATCCGCTTGCGGAAGATCCAATAGGTCCAGCCCTGATAGAGCAGCACAAACGGGGTAAAGACCGCCGCAATGATGGTCATGATGTTGAGAGTGTAACGCTGAGAGGCCGCCGTCGCAATGCTCAACGAATCCGAGAACGCCGTTGACGAGGTGATCATATTCGGGTAAAGAGTCATGAAGATGGTGATGGTGAGCGCCAAAATGGCGACACCGGTGAAGACAAAAGCCCAGCCGTTGAGGTGCTCACGCACCAGCCATGACACCGCCGCAATCAGGAGGAATGCGGTAACCGGGATGAAGCCCGGAACCGCACCACTGTTACCGTGCGAACGAGCAACAAAATAGGTCCAGGTCAAGAAGGCGAACAACACCAGCGTGGCTATCGGCGCCACACGGCGGGCGGCTGCGACCGCCTTCTCGTGGAGCTCACCTGTGGTCTTCAGGCTGAGAAAGGTCGACCCGTGGAGCACAAAAAGTGCCACCATCGTGAGGCCACCCAGCAGCGCATACGGTTGCAAGAGGCTGAAGAAGTTGCCGGTGAACGCATGTTGGGCATTGAGCGGAATACCCTTGAGGAGGTCGGCGAAGGCGACCCCCCAAATCAGCGAAGCGAGCAACGATCCACTGAAGTTGATCCGATCCCAGTTGCGTCGCCATCGGGTACTGGTGCGTAGTCCACGAAACTCAAACGACATACCACGTACGATCAGCGCAACGAGTACGACAAAGAGCGCGAGGTAGAACGCTGAGAACATCGTCGAATACCAAAGTGGAAAGGCAGCGAACGTCGCCCCGCCAGCGACGATAAGCCACACCTCGTTGCCATCCCAGATGGGTCCGATGGCGTTGATGAGACCACGGCGCTCAAGATCGCCCTTGGCGATCACCGGCAAAAGCATCCCGACGCCAAAGTCAAACCCCTCAAGAAAGAAGTACCCAGACCAGAGCACCCCGATCAAGACGAACCAAAACAGCTGTAAACCAGTGACATGCATCGTTGATATCCTCTCCTAATACACCAATGAATCGATCTCTTGATCCGCGGAACTATCCGGTGGGGGAAGCTCGCCATTGATGGTGGCAAGCTCCTTTCTGGAGTAGTGCAACATCATGGCGAGATCGACGGCGCCGAGGACGACATAGAGCGCGATGAATCCTACAAAGGTGAAGCCAACATCCCAGGGCGAGAGGTTACGGGTGACCCCCTGGGAGGTACGAAGCACGCCGTAGACGATCCACGGCTGGCGCCCTGTCTCGGTGAAGATCCAACCGGTGGTGTTCGCGATGAACGGCAACGGGATCGCATAGATCGCCACACGCCGAAACCACTTCGAGGAGTCGAGTCGTTTGCGCCACAGTAGCCACATGCCCCAGACAGCGATCGCGATGATCACCGCGCCAAGGCCGGCCATGATACGGAAGTTCCAATACTCGAGCCAAACGGTGGGCACATAGTTGCCAGGCCCGTACTTCTTGACATCGGCTTTCTGGAGCTGATTGATACCCTGCACCTTGCCATTCCAGGAGTTGGTGGCGAGCAACGAAAGCACGTGAGGGAGCGTGATCTGGAAGAGAACCTGATCCTTGAGGTTCCCGATGGTGAGCAAGGACTCCGGCGCACCACTCTTGGTGTTGTACAGTGCCTCTGCCGCAGCCATCTTCATCGGCTGATCCTTCACAGTTACGACACCTTGTGCTGACCCGTCGAGGGCCATTGCGATCGAGGCTACGAAAAATACAACGAGCGCGACCCGTGCGCCCAGGGCAAATACCCTCTTAGACCCCTCACGCTTCATCTGATAGAACGCAATTCCGAGGGCAAGCGCTGAGCCGGTGATGAGCGAGGCCAAGAGCACGTGCATCAGCGTGGTCAAGAAGAGTTCATTGGTAACGATGGCCGCGAAGTTGGTCATCACCGCCTGGTGCGTCACCTGATCGATCTTGTAGCCAACCGGATTCTGCATCCAGGTGTTAGCGACCAGAATGAAGGCTGCCGAAAGCGTACTTCCGAGCACCACCATCCAGATCGACAGCAGGTGGATCCTGTTGGACACTTTCCCCTTACCAAAGATCCAGATCCCGAGGAACGTCGATTCCATGAAGAACGCGAGCAAGCCCTCGATCGCAAGCGGAGGACCAAAGATGTTGCCGACGAAGGCCGAGTACTGTGCCCAGTTCATGCCGAACTGGAACTCCTGCACGATACCGGTGACGACGCCGATCGCAAAGTTGATCAAAAAGAGCTTGCCAAAGAAGCGAAGAAGGTGTTCGTATCGATCGTCATGTGTCTTATAGACGGCGGTTTGGAGAACCGCAACGATGAAACCAAGACCGATGGTGACCGGCACGAAGAAAAAGTGAAAGATAATAGTTGTCGCAAATTGCCATCGCGACAACGTCAGGGTAACTGACCCAAGAATAAGTTCCAGCTGCTCGCTCCATTCACTCTATGCTCTAGAGCCTAAGGGAGCTGAGGCATACCTAACATAGGGTCAAAAGTCCCAAATCTTTCTCAGGAATCTCCGCGAACACCGTAGAATCTCGTCATTCAATCGGCTCGCCAAACGTAGCTGACCACGCCACCTTCGAAGTAGACCTTGCCCAGCGGATAGATCCAGACGACTTCGGGCTGGCCGAAGTACGTGGCACTCGACACCCCGGTCGGCGGACCCCAACGCTTCGCAACCTGGGCTTCGGTAAGGCCATCAACAAGATAAGGATAACTAGTTGCAGCTGACGGACTGGGTTGGGCGACAGTTGCTTGACCTCCGGTACTTGGAGTCGATGGCGTTGGTGCCGAAGTTGGTGCCAGCGTCGATGAACTGTGAAGCGATGTTTGGGTCGTCGAGACATGCCAAGGTAGTGCCTGAGTCCAGAGCGCGTTGAACCAGGCCAATGCCTGATTGTGGAGGGAAACACTGGCCGTAATCAGACCAACCTCTCGGTTGTCATTCAAGGAGACCTCTGAGAGGTTTTGTGATCCGACAAAAACCGCCGCTGCGCTAACGATGAGTTTGGCGTGTACATACGGGTGGGTGAGCATGCGTACCTGAACGCCGGCTCGAACGAGCTCGCTCGCATACCTTCGAGCCTCGCTCGATGGATCGCCCGGAACGAGGAGACGCGCGTTCGAACCATGGGCCTCGAGTGCGCGATAACACGAAGGAGCATCACCAAGCTCCTCGGCCATCACCGCAACGGGGCCTTGTTGGTCCAGCAGTGATACGATCGTCGGCCCCGAACCTGGCGAGAGCACCAGTTGCGCTCGTGGACCAGCGCCAACTTGCCGACTCGTCCAATCAGCGTCAAAGACCTCCGTGAGCGCGCGAACGGTTCTTGGTGCGGTGGTTTCAATGGCGTCCTCAAGATTGCTGCCATCAAATGCACTGGCCGTGCCGTTCGCAGAACCAAGAATGGCCACTTGATCTAGAAGACCACCATCGACGATGAGATACTTGGCATGGTCGAAGCTGTAATCGTGCTCAAAGCGAGAAGGGGCGAGGCGCAACCGCACACCACTGCCGGCGAACGCTTGCATCGTAGCACGGGGGGCCGATTGGTCGTGGTAAGGATTCCCGGCGAGAATAACGTCAACGCGGACGCCTCGAGCTGCGGCGGCACGCAATCCGTTAATGATCTGCGCGCTGGTGAGTAGGTAGACATTGAGGTCGATGGTCGCCCGGGCATCTGCAATGGCCTCGGACCATGGGGCGATACCCGCTTGGGGCTCGGTCAACAGTTGCGTAGCCCCAGCGCTGGACGAGTTCGCGGGGACCCCGGTGCGTCGATGCGCACTGCTCTGCCCCGCCGGCACGCCAGCATGTCCTCGCGCACCCGAAGCGCCTACGCCGGCGGGGCGTGACGCCTGTGCTGGTCGAGCAGCGGCGCTCTGCTTCGTGATCGAAGCCGAAGCTGAGCCCATCGAGGTCCCTGGGCCAACATGACAGCCCGCCAGCACCAGGGCGCAAGCGATCACCACAAGACGACTCCACAGACCGGTGCTCCCCGTACGCCTGACCGGCCCCCTCCTGACTTGGCTCCATGGCACCATCGATCCTCCCTGGCCGGCTGGCATCTACTGACGTGCCTAACGTTAGCCATTGGCTCAGACAACAAAGGCAAAGGGCACACTTCGAGGACTCGAACGCGATAACCCATGGTCTTGTCCCGACGGACGGCCCCATTGTGGCGATGACAACCCTGGTTCGTAGGCCTGAAAGCCAGTTTGGTCTGGCACAAAGGTCACAGCAAAAGAAAACATTTCTATTAGCCCCGGAATGCACGCAGCAACATCGGTGCTACAATCGTTAGTAGAAAAAACTTCTAGGTAGATGAGACGAGCCAACAAGGAAAGGGGCAGCGATGGCCGAGTCAGACAACTCGTCCTCTTCAGGCTCAACTCCAGATGCCCTCAACCCGCCGTCACCACCGAGTGGACTCCAGCCCGGCATCGTCTCCGTTTGGGGTCTGGTGAGCCAGAGCATCGCGGGCATGGCCCCTACCTGTGATGTCGTCGCCTTCATGACCGCCGGCGCGGCCTTCGCACTGGTGGCGCTGCCCCTCTCGTACCTCTTCGCCTTCATCTTGATGTTCATCGAAGTGAATACCCTCTACCATCTATCAAAGCACCGCGGATCTGCTGGCGGCTACTACAGCTATGTGTCGGCTGGCCTTGGGGCTAAACCGGCCCTCGTCACCGCCATCATGGTGGTGTTTTACCAACTCATCAGTGTTGCCGGGGTACCGGTCTACGTTGCAGGTGTCTTTCTGCCGGGACTCGCACGATCGTATCTCGGCATCAATCTCCCTAGCTGGTTCTGGATACCGATGATGCTCGTCTTCATCGGCGTCCCCTGGCTCCTCTCGGTTCTTGGCATTCGCCCAACCGTCAAAGCCATGCTGTTGACGAGTTCGCTGGAGATCGTCTTTCTTATCGTCTCCTCGATCATCATCATCTCCAAGGCCCACCCGGTGGCGCCGCTGCACCCGTTCACCTTCGCCACCGTAGGCATCAAGGGCGTCTCCCTCGGCATGATCTTTGCCATTACAAGCTTCATCGGCGTTGGCAGCCATGCTCCGCTTGGCGAGGAGACAAAGGGGATCCGGACCCAGCAGGGTCGCCTCATCGGGAAGGCGGCGATCCTCTCGCTCACCCTCGTGGGCGTGGCCCTCACGATCTCCGCCTATGCGCTCACCGTGGGCTGGGGACAGACTCGAATGGCACTCTTCTCTAAGGCAGCCGCACCAGGGGTACAGGTATTCCTCCACTACCTTGGGCCCATTGGAGCCGTCGCACTCGTCGTGCTCGCCGTCAACAGCGCGCTGATGGATGACCTCGCCCTCATGACCAGCACCGCCCGAGTGCTGTACGCCGTCAGTCGCGACAAGCTATTACAGACGAGTTTTGCCACCGTCAACGGCAGGCGAGCACCGGCCGCCAGTGTCACCTTCGTCGGCGTCACTGCGATCATCGTTGGCCTGATTTTCGGTCTATGGCTCGGGCCGGCGCAGGCATTTGACGTGCTCACCACGGCGGTACTCTTTGGCCTCGTCACTGCGCACACGCTCATGAACCTGTCATTGATGAGGATTTCGTATCGCGAACACCGCCTCACCCAGCTGGCCTTTCACCTGGTGCTCCCCATCATCGCCGTCGGACTGTTCTGGATTGTCCTCTACGAGACCGTTGTACCGCTCGTCTTCCCGCTGGCATGGGCAGCCATCTTTTGGCTCGTCATCCTCATTGGGGCAATCACCTGGACCTATATCAAGCTGGGAGGCGATCGTGGACCATCCAACAAGGCTGGCCATCAACTTGGCACCGCGATCGACGCCGGCACCGTCGACACGATCGACAAACTCGGTATGTGGCGAGAGACCTGATGGCGACCACCACAACGCATCTCAACCAGCTCGCACAGGGCCTGCCGATCACAATCAAGGGATGCCAACTGCGGGCCACAAGCATCGTCGACACCATTGCGGTCATCATCGAGTGCGAACGTCACACGCAAGGTATGGGCAGTTGCGTCCTCTATCGTCGATCTCGCCTGCGCCGAGCCTTCGATCACGCGCTCGAATCGCTACTCACGGCGCCTGCTGTTGAGGTAGCCGTCATCAACCTCGCGCTCGAACAGCTTGCGAACTCCCCCGATCCCAACAGCCGATTGCTCGCCGTTAACGATCCGCGATCCTCAATGAACCTGTTGAACCATCTCAAGGATGATTGGTGGTGGGAAGTTCGTGCCGGGTTGGCGGCACGTCCGACCTGTCCGCTACCCCTACAGCGATCGCTAGTCCAAGATGAGAACCCATGGGTTCGTCGCGCACTCGCCGAGAACCCAAACGCAACAGCAGAGTGTATCGACATCTTGGCCCATGACACTGACTTCGGCGTACGTGACGCCGCGGCTGAGCACCCAGAGTGCAGTGCCGCAACCCAGCTATTGCTCACCAGCGACGAACGATGGGAGATTCGCCGATCGATCGCCAAGCGACCAGATGCGCCGATCGAAGCCCTGACAAAGCTGAGCGACGATCCTGAACCATGGGTGCGTCTCTTCGTCGCCGCCAATCCAGCTACACCACGTTGGCTGCGCACCAGGCTTGAACACGACACCGTTACCAAGGTTCGATCAATGGCCCGACATGCCGACACCCAGGTGGCCAAAATCACCAACGCACTGGCGTTTGGATTGAACCAGAACCCAGAGGCAGACAACAGCTAACGCTCGTTGCGTTATCCGTAGCAACGGATCAACTCGTACCTATTGGGTAGCGACACCGCTGGTACAAAAACTAGCGTCCGGTGAACGAGACTCATATCTGCGCAACTCCACCCAATCTGGACCTGAAGTTCATGGCAGCTGTCCGTTGCTCTATGGCGTTGGGCAAAGGTGGGTCGCGCACTGGCGTAGCTCCTCAAGGAGGCAATGGCGCCATCGTTGATAGAGCCATTTTCCTTCAATGGGGCGCACACAACGTCCGACAGAGCCGCCGAGGGCCTCGCGACGCCCGCGGTACCGGCAGTGACACAAAAGACCTCAGCTCAGAGAGCACCCGGCAACCTTGCGATCTCAGCCTGACGTCACTGGCACCACACGGTGACATGGCCCAAGCCACCAGCCACCGCTGAGCCCAAACTCAAGTCCTTGAGCCTCTCAATGACCAACGATGCGCTCGCGCTCGCTGGGCTTAACAAAGAGATGGTCGTCACGAAGCGGTACCAATTAAGGATCATCGCTTTGAGGCAGACCCATGGTTAGGCATCAACCTTCCAAGCGAAAACACCTGCAGGCCCTGTCACAGGTGTCCAGTCCCAGATAACGGTACGTCAGGATCATCGCGCAGGTTGACAGCAACGCCAAGTGGAGTCGGGGCCAAGGTTGGCTCGTCATCGAGGGCGATCGACCCCAACGCCTCAGAGCCAGACTGATCGATCCCGAAGGCCATTGGCTGGGTGTCAACGAGTCCTCGTACCCTAGCGAACGCTTGTTCCTCAGGATTGGCTCGGCGCTGGTGCTCGTGAAGCCTATAAGGTGCTCTCTCACCCCGAAGGCCAATTGCGTTCGTGCGCAATAAGAACAACTCGCGAAAACCTTCCGAGCGCACTATGAACACACTGTTGGCTCGTCATCGGCGAGAAGGCGCGCCTTGACATGGCAGGTTAGGTACACCCATTAGCGTGAGATCTATGGATTTACACGACAACGTGGAGGCGAACCAGCGTTGGTGGGATGAGCGCGCACCGTTGCACGCCAGGGCCCCGTTCTACCAGATTGACGAACTCAAGAACGGTATCTCCTTGCTTGACGATTTTGAGGTCACTGAGTTCGAGATCGGTCAGGCCCACTCCCTCGTCCATCTCCAGTGCCAGATTGGAACGGATACGATTTCTTGGGCCCGTCGCGGTCTTCACGTTACCGGCCTGGACTTCTCACAGTCCGCGATCGATGAGGCCACCCAGATTGCCAACGCCTGTGCAATAGCGTCGAGGTGGGTCAGTGCCGATGTCTACGATGCCGTCTCGGCACTCGGCGAGCAAACAACAGATGATGTTTTTCTACTCAATATGTACTATACCTAGTGGTAATGGCTAACACCTATAGCATTGGGGAGTTCGCAAAACGGATTGGGCGCAGTCCCAATACGGTACGACGCTGGGAGCGAGAAGGCAAGATCACGCCTAAAAGACTTCCCAGCGGGCATCGTTACTTCGATGAGTCGGACGTGCGAGCAATGCTTGGAGGCCCTCCTGTTAGCCGAGTAACTGTCGTGTATTGTAGAGTAAGTGGTTCAGGACAAAAAGACGATTTGGTATCACAAGTTAAGGCGATGGAGACCTACTGCCTTAACGCAGGTGTAGCTGTAGATGAGTGGATCGAGGAAATCGGTCAAGGCATGAACTTCAAACGTAAGAAGTTCCTGGCGCTTATGGATCGTATACAGCACGGAGAGGTTGAACGACTAATAGTCGCTCATAAAGACA
>Ga0080006_1129755_pt1 | contig 43714 bp, 24 predicted proteins | sample RS3BMetagenome_FD_69209 | JGI IMG/M metagenome (GOLD analysis project Ga0080006, IMG submission 69209) | Ferric oxide microbial mat and aquatic microbial communities from Rainbow Spring, Yellowstone National Park, USA - RS3B (SPADES... ... | reverse complement strand
GCTCACCCAGCATCGGCATGATAGTTTTCAATCTCGACCGAGCATGTGCAATTGAATCGGGAACTGAGCCTCGCCTGGAATGGATTTGCGGCTATACAGGATCTCGAATGCGGGAAAGGGCTTCGAAGCTCACCCAGCATCGGCATGATAGTTTTCAATCTCGACCGAGCATGTGCAATTGAATCGGGAACTGAGCCTCGCCTGGAATGGATTTGCGGCTATACAGGATCTTGAATGCGGGAATAGAGATACTGATCTAAAGCGCTGTGCAACAGAGTGTGCGCAGTCGCAAGGGGCTCCCCGCTTTCGTATCATATAATCGGGGCTGCAGCGCGGCGCACAAAGAACGCTGTTTCGATCGTGGCTAGTGCGGGTGTTTCGCGCCCGCCGGTTACAGGTGTAGGGACAAGTACAAGGTCAGTCGACAGCTCGATACTAGCTCGCGAGCACGTATTTGAGCTACTGCTCTTTGCGGCCGAAACGAGAAAACTTGCATGCGCAGCGATCCCTCGTCCTACAACCTAGCTGGCTCGGAGCGCCACACTCGATCTCTGCAAATGAATACGGTGTCGCTGCTCAGAGAGTTCCACAAAAGTAATGCTCCACGTGCAGCGATAGGCGCGCATGGCGTTGCGCGAACATAACCAAGATGCTTCGCGAGACGGGATACGCAGGCACCTACTTGCACACTCTGGCATCGTTCCGACACGTATCCCCGCTCGGAAAAGACCCCGTCGCGCCGCATCATCCCGAGTACGCGTCTGCGTGGAGAGAAGCCTATCTCTGCCCGCAGCCGATACCGCGATATCGAGAGAGCTGAGTCCTGAGCATGCAGCGTTCGAGTCCAAGCTACACAGCATCACGCCCATAGGAAACGCGATAAGCATTGTTGTGACGAAACGTTGGCCATGCGAATTGTCTTGATTCGGCATGCACACAATCCATGCAGCCGGACCTTGACCTATCGAGTGCAATCGATGCGCGTACCGAGCGTTCGCTACTGCACAATCGTCATCAGCGTCTTGAGATGCAGCCTCTGGGCTACGAAAATCCCAAGATGTTTTCGCATCGCCTACCAGCGATGCATCTGCAGAGCCCCGACTATGCACACGCACACACCGGATCGAGTGCGTGCGTGCGCGCGTAAAATTCTCCCGCGATCACCGCAGTACACGCATCGCTGGCGGGGCGCCACTTTTTCCCTCCGATGCGTTTCCCGCGGAGACGGATAGCATCGCCCCACCGCTCCATTCATATCTAATTAACTCATGTATTCTTTCTGCTTTAGCCTATGGCCTGTAGAATAAACGCGGAGAAGGACTTCGAGGCAGAGCCCGAGTCTTCCACGAGCGGTACAGGTAGCCGGGCGGAGCGCAGCCGCGTTTTGCCTGAAAGAGCAGGCAGAGCAGCAGAGTCCATCGTATCCTGGGGTCCTGAAGTGTACGACGCTGCCGCTGCTTTGTCGCAGTTGCGCGAGAACACGCACTGCGGGCCGCCAACACAAACGAAGCGTCGTGGACGGCCAAAGAGAACTTTCCGTTCTCCGACACCTTTCGGGCCTACCGGACCGAACCGCCGCTGGAAGCGATTCGAGGCAGGTCCAGGGCTGCGTTTAGAACTGACGCGGACGGAACTCGAAAATAACGCGTCCACGCAAGTGGAGTGCCCTCAGCCGAGCTGTGGTCGTGTCTTTGGATCGCGGCAGGCGTTGGCCGCACACTTGCGGCATTTTCCATCTCATCGTTCTTTCTATAACGAAAACGTAGGTCATCGGTATGGTAACTCTCGCGTACGTATTCGCTACATCGCAGCAGAGGAGTCGCACCAGGCTGCTTGCGGATCGGAGATGGCGCCTTCTTCGGCGCCCTTGGCAACTGCCCGAATGGAGGTCCAAGTGGATCACGCATCCAGGGATCAGGCTGAGTCGAGGGAGCGTTTCGCCAAACGAAACCTTGTTGGCGGTCGTGTGCTGGGCAATCTCACCAATATCGCTGCCCAGATCAATGAACAAGGCGTTTCTGTGTGTGACGATGTGGCACGAACTCCGGGCGCCTTGGAATCGAAGCGCGTGTCGTAAGCCAGCTGGCACCGAAGACTCCGCAAGCCTACTTTCGCCTTCCAGGTGCGCGACTGGTACGGTTACCAGAGGCGCACAGAAAGCGCCATCGAGTCGCACCAGCGTCACGGATCGTATACGTTTGCTGCTGCAACCGCCCTGCTGTTGTTTCCTCCTGTTCATGATTGGTGCAAACGCTCCGATTCTTTCTGCGAAATGGTGACGGCAACGTAGCAATCACGCAGACAGCGCAACCAGAACATGCGAATCACTGGATATCGTTTGGTTTGCCACACATCGCGAACCCATCTCTCAAATATGGTACCTGCACATGCTTCGGGTTCGAGTGCAGGCCACAGCGGTGCGCGTCTCTCAGAGATGGCATCGGCAGGCGCTTCCACTTCGAATGTAAGGCGCACCTCCTTGAACGCCGTGCAACGCGATGGTGCGATTCCTGATTGCCGGCGAGCTCGCAGGCTGCGCGACCGGGACATCGAGTAGATCATCCGAATAGAGGGAGCGCGTTGACGACCTCAGCGCCGAATGCATCCGCAAGAGATACGACTTTCGCATCCTTTACGCAGATCGTCTAAAGCAAGATTGATGATGGACACAAGCTCGACGAAGCGCCTTTGCTAGTGCGTGTGCATGATCGCGAGGCATTCTGATACCCCAGTTTTCGAGGCCAGCCACGCCGCCCTTTTGCTGCGAAATACCCGCTCCATACGAGCGTCACTCGCTGTATCTCAATCGACGACGTTGAAGCGATTGTGCAGACAGGAAAACATGAGGCTCCTAGGCAGGGTCAAAGCGGTTCTGGGCTCCAAGCTATGCGCAAACGCTGCCTTTGCCAAAAGGCCAAGCAGCTTGCATTCAGAATTCGAGGTGAGGCTCCGACGGAGGCTCAGCACGTCGGCAGTCTGTAACCCTAACGATTCATTTCGCTGGCGGGAGCGTCGTCCGAGACGGCCTGCAAACGGTAAATTAATTGAGCATGCGCAGCGATCAGGGATTCCCCTCTGGAGCCGAACACACAGCTCCCCATCTGATGACGTAAGCGAGGAACCACAACAGATGCCACCCTAAGAGCGTCTTCCAGACGGTACACGTGGATTACACCGGCATCCGTTGCAACGCATACCAGGCCGGGATCAACGGCAGTCCCGATGTGGTCCTCATCGAGCGCGACATCGATAGCGCCGCATCCTCCTCCGCTGCCGCGCAGTCCAATGACCCTCTCGCCCCGCCCGGACTGATTCCAGATATCTGTACCCTTCTCATAATCAAGGTAGCGTAACGAATCAGATGTTTTCACGACGAGACCGCGCGGGCCACAGCGCACGACTTCGACAGTACTCGCAACTGCTGCAAGGAGGCGACCACCGTCGAGTTCAGCCAGTCGACCCTGCAACACTTTGCTTTCCGCACCGGGTGCCTCGGCCGGCCCCGTCCAAGTGCTCTCCTCAAATCTGAGTTGCCACACTCGGATTTCGGACGGCTTCGTACGCGCTACGAAAAGCGCATCCTCCGGAGAGAGCGCGAGCGCTGTCGGCCGTTCCAGATGGACTCGCCCGATGAGCTGCACATGACGATGACCGCCCAGAAGCTGCCATACACAAACCCCATTCCCTGAGGCAGATGCGAAGACACCCTCGCGGCTGGGGTGGGCGCCCACCGCGCGAATGCCGAGTGCATCAGCAACCGCATGCCGATCGACTGCGGTACAGGCCTCTGCTGCGGAGAGCGGTTTTCCAGCTTCATGCGATATGATGAGGATTTCCGAGGCTTCCGCGATGCTGAGAACCCGCAGCCGACCAGAACGGCAGCCGATGACGACCAGCGTCTCCAGGGTTGCTTTGCCTCGTTCACTTGCTGGCACCCATCGCTCTAGCCAGGAGCGCTGCTCCCTCGTCGTGACCGGCAGTACGAAACAGCAACAGGTGAACTCGTCTCCATCCGAAGACCGAAAGGCAACACACAAGTCCAAGTTCGGACCCAGGTGCTCGTTATCATAAACAAAGCAATACTCGGAAGAAAGAGAGGCGATTAAGTTGTGTGCAGCTGCTTGCACTGTGTTGCGCTCGAGTGCGCGAATATCTTCGTTGTGCGGTTCACGAATGATTCGCTTAAGCTCCAGTTTCTTCAAGTTCGTTTCCCATACTGACATGAAGCGGAAAGTCCAAACGTCCTTAACTGACTTGTGCGCTACCCAGGTGAGTACGCACCAAAAGCGGTAGAAAAAAGATACGGAGAGAGAGCGCGGGCACGGGAGACGCGCGCCTTCCCGCGCCCTGGCCAGCACGACAGCTGCGCCATCGAATGTGCCGCAGCTGCGGATACGGGCTGGTGTGCGCTCGCAACCACTCGACGCAGTATCGACCATAGTGGATTCTCGGGGAAAAGCCTGATTTTCGATTAGACGTATGGGCGATGGTTGGTTGAAGCTCCATTCCATGTTTGGAATGATGCATGCTTGCCTAGAAGACGATATTCGGTGCGCATTGGGGATATCTGGTTTGTCCCGACGATCCAATACGAAATATATCCATCGTTAGGCAGTGGCGGCGTCGTGCACCTGGACCTCCACGGTGCACGCCGCTCGTATCATGACAGTAAGGCAACGATACCTGTATGTGGATGTATTCTGGATACGGAACGTCAGGAACGTGGGCCTGCTCGAGAACGTGGCAAGGCCATCCAGAGGGCACAGACAGCGTCGAACGGGCCCGTGAATCGGAATCGTGGGGTATCGGAGAGCGCCGCACTGGGGCAGCGGATAACCGTCGTATTCGTAAGGCGGATGGGGTCAGGGGCATTCCCCAGTTACCATGCGCTAAGTATTCGATGGTCCAGGTGAGGCCTTCGAACGATCTCGCTATTGATTGGGCTGTCTGTGGGCGGCCTATACAGAAGGTTTGTCGAATCAGGAAATCGTGTACGTGTGACCGTTGACACATCGGGAGTGAACCAGATTTCTCCGTAAAACCCAGAGACGGACGCACGACATGGTGCCTCGCGTACGGACGGCATATTAGGTAGCGAGGCAATCGAAGGGAAACGACTTGCGGGGGTGTGATTCCACCAGCAAGCGTTCGCGCAAGCACTCGCTGCACCGTCACTTGAGCGTCTCGGTGAGCACTGGGAAATCTGTAAGAGTTCAGGAGTGTCCAGCGGCTTGGAGTTGTGCGAGCGTTAACGGAATCAATTTGTACACAGTGCATGGGTATTGTAGTGAATCGCAGGGGGCCTCGCGATGAAAACGATCATTAGTCACGAACGTGCGCATTGGACTCTCGCATGGTGCAACGCAAGGAAATGGTGCGGTTCAGCGATCCACTGAGACTGGAACGCCCTGCATACACACCAGAAATGGTTTACATTGCCATGCGGTAAACGACAATGGTGTTCCGTTGATTGCTATTTTTCTGAGTACAAGTTTACCAACCCCAGTACGATGGAGCGCGTGACACAGCTTTCCGGTACGCATACCTGGTATTCCAACAACCCAGTGGACGTGCAAACACGAGCACAACCCCTTTGAACTGAAGTTGAAGGAAAGGTACATCGTGCAACGCTTTCCCAGTCCGGGATCATCGCGTTCATGTGCGCGACGCGGTGCTCTGGGATCGATTCGCATTCCGCGTGGAGCTTTGGTGCGTGGAAGCCGAATGTTTGTTGGAACGGGTACCGCAAGGTTTTTCGCCACAAAAGCCCAAAAGGCAGCAAATGCAGGACGGCAGCACGGCCGTTTTACTGGCTATGACCACGTCGTGCTCGTGAACCGAGTGAATGCGCCGCGACGACCTCGCGGTAACACGCGAAACGCTTCCAGTGCCTTGCGCATTCAGCAGCCTCTATCACTTTCAGCGAACTTGTTCCGGAACGAAAAGAAAAATGATTGGCCACGCTGTTTCCCGCAGGTGCTCTGTGGGCTTCTAGTGGCGTTGCAGCTCCAGTCGAGCGATTGCACGGTGTTCGCGAGCGCGAACCCCACCGAGAACGCTGGTACGGCACCGCTCGAAGCAGAGCCATACCTGAAACAAGGGCGACCCGTCCCAGCGACGACTGAGCCACTGACTCTGGGTCATGCCGCGGATGTTGAGCACCGCGTCACGCACGACGCTACAGGCACCCTGATTCCCCTCGACATTGTGCAGCTGCGGGCACCGCGCGACGTTCGCTCGCCGCCAGTTCGGTCACGAGATGCCGTGCTTGTCCGGTACGTCGCGTTCCTTGAAGATGGAACTGTGATCGAAGACAAGAGAAACGGCAAAACTCCGGTTTTCTTCCGGGCGGGCACTGCAACCCTGCCGGCGGCTGTCGACTTGGGGGTGGAGGGTATGCGGGTCGGCGAGCAGCGACGTGTTCGCGTCCGAGCGGTGGACAACTTTCACGGAGTGAATCTGCGGCTAGGCGCTGCTGCTGTGGTACCACGTGAGAGTACCCTTTATTATGACATAGAGCTGGTCGGGATCAATCCGTATTCGTAAGCGGTAGATCCGGATCACGCGGGGCATCACATGGACGATTTCAGTTCGCGCTTCATGGGTATGATCAAAAAAACTGGTGTGTGCACCTCTGCCCTGAATGATCGTAGTGCTTGCTGACGACCCAGGACGTGTCATTTGCACAAGCAATCGAGAATAGCTGCCAATGACGCGTAACAAAACTGACCGAGCTGAAACCGTGACGAAATGTCGACGACTAGGTACCCGCGAGATGGAGTTCGGCCACGAGTCGTTGGCGCTCGTGCTTATCACCGTGTACGCAACGACGACGCCAAAGTCAGCGTGAAATGGAACGGGTGTACACGCTCACGTTTGAGTCTCTTCCCATCGTTATCAATGCCAGCGTTTGCGCGCTTTTTCTGTGACTGTTTCCTTTTCATCTGTGCGAATACGGGTATTCTATAGGCCGGCTTCTGTTCTCGCTCCAGCGCCATTTTCAACGGTTGAGGGATGTTGATGGCAGCGTTAAAGTCGCGATTCCGTAGCTTACTCCTGTTATCGAAGCGATTCATGCGTAAGCAAAAGTCACGAACAAAGCTTCACTTGTCGTTCTCATCTCCGTTGCGTACAGCCTCGATACGCTTTTCGTGGCGCTGACACATGCTTGTTGCGGGGGTGCTCCTGGGCGTCCGCCGCACTTGATCCTCCGAGAATCGCCCTGGGGCGCGTTCAGGTGTGCGTCATCGCGCTTTACATACCCTGGACGGATACAGAGGTGTCTCCCCGGTTCCATCATCCGTTTCCGCGTCCAGTTTATTACCCTACGATCACGACTTTCGTACGAGCGATCCGCTCGTCGAGTATCCTGCTCGCTGCGCGCGTACACTGTTCTTTTCGATAGAGAATTTGTGAAACACGGTGTTGCCCGTAATGGCACGAGAATTGGAAGGGACATAACGGCTGGAGAACGAGTCGTAGCATGTTCTTACGTCAACGCTGGCTTTGCCAAAACCGGTGATCGATGTTCCGCTGGAACCAATCGCTGCGAAGTCGCAAGTCCGAGTCCAAGACTCTATTCCATAATATAGAAGAGACGGCAGTCTCTATGAACATGTCCCGTGGGCGGTAAAATGAGGATCTAGTGTTCGGTTCCGTCGATCTCCATGCGAAAATTTTTCTTTCCGATGGAGACGATTATCTAACATGGCAAGTTCAAGGAGCGCTTCGCTTGCGCCTATGAAGCGTTACTCAACGAACCATGCCGACGCTTTTTAGGCGGCGATCTAGCGACGCGAACTTTCTGCGCCCACGCGTTACTCTGAAACAGGAAGATCGAAAGCTTCAAAAAGACTAGAGTAGAGAAGCAGGATACATGTCAGCAAATTCGAAAAGCGGAGACGTGTGCATACGAATTGGATGGCGATCTCGGTTGCTTTTGCGAACCCAAGTGCGAGGGCTTCGTGAATCATCTTGACTTCTGCTACGAAATGCATCCCAGCGACAGAGAGTTGATGAACCCATTCTGAAAAGAGGGCCGAGAACCCCAAATCTACATATGAATCTTTCGGCCCCGATCTCTACCCGAGAAATGTTGATGCTGTACATGTACAAAAAAAAAGAATCGAAAGACCGAACATGCAGGATAGGAACGACTCGTCCAGGGTTCCATTTTTAAGCGAAACGGACCTCGGCGCACAAGCAAAAGCTTCCAACCAGTACAGATTTGAAACTTATCGACCAGCTCTCCGCTCTGGCCGACCGCCTCCCTCTCTCTCACCAGAACAGCATCACGCGGTAAATGCTTGTACCCATAATGCGTTCCACTGAGCGAGTGCGGACAGCCAGTCGTGACGGATGCTCGGCTGGTCGACCTCATGATCATTCGCTGCGGCGCCGTGCCTGCTGGCATCATCCATGCGAGACTCTGGTGCGACACATGCGGAGGCCTCGCTCGAGGACTCGGTCACTGAAGCGCTTGTATGAACATCAGTCGACATCCATAAGCAGGTATCGAACAACGCGTACGTGATCTCATGTCCAGGGGATACGTTTCGAGCCGCACATTGCGGCAAGATGTGTTGAATGACGATTTCGAGCAGCTGGCGACATAAGCACGCTGGCAAGTCCGTCGAGGAAAACATGCGGCTTGCTCGCTGCAGCATCTCCAAAATTTGTTCATCAGAGAGGAATATTCCGCGAAGTTTGCATAGGATAAGCTCGTAAAACTGAGCATAGTCCGGCAAAAACGCAAGCGCTGCTAAAATTTGCCGCCGCTGTTGACCCACGGAAGCAGGAGCCGGGCGATCCTGCAGCGCAGCCTCAAACGCGTCCAATAAACTCTGTTTCTGTGCAAGAAACCACATCATGTCCGGCAACCGCACGGAATCACCGATTTCCAGGCGGCGCATCTGTGCAGTGCAACATCGCAAAGCCTTTTCTTTTTGCCCCAGAAGGACCCATTCGTAGAAGGCAGCAGGCCATATTGCGTTTGCTTCCAGCAGGCGCGCACGAGCAGCGTGCAGCGCATCGCCCAAGGCCTCGCGCTCTAAAGTGGCGACTCCCGCACGGTGCATCATGCGTATTGCTTCGGCCTCGAACAGCCGTTGCTCCCGAAGAGAATGCAGACTGGATGGGATCAAGGCCAAAAGCATTCCTGACACGGCATTGGCCGCGGCAAACGACGTCCGGTAACGTAGAGTCATGCGCCAATAGTCGGTAAATTCAGTGCGCTCCATGAGTGTGTCAGCGTATCGCTGCATAAGCGGGCCTGCGATGGACGTCATACCGCTCGGAGGAGAACATGTGTCCGCCATGTGAACGGCGTGCCAGATCCCAAAGGGAAAAAGTGTCAGTGCCAATATGGCTTCTTCAAAGTGGCCCATAGCTATCGCGTTGGATATCCAGTACAGCACTGCAGCGGGTTCCAGGCTGCCTTCTCGTATCGTATCGAGGTACTCGGCAGGGGACGCGAGCGGAAACCTCAGACAAGCGCTTTTCGCTGCTTTCGAGGAGAGCGCTGCGAATGAGCGCTCGTCCTCATAGCTTCCGCGTCCGTACAACACATGGGCTATGAAATCATCCGCCCAGTTCCTTACAACGTCTAGGGAAAATTCCTCCTCACCACTGAGGCATTTTAGGAGTTGATTCGCCTCACGGAGCCCGTCTACGTTGCGTCCATCAGCTCCTAGCTGTGAAAGCGTCTCTGCGGCAACAGCGCACGCTTCCTGCCATTGTCTCCAGTTCGGGGCAGTGAGTGTTTCGGGAGCCTCGTGCAGCGCTGCCGCCACCAGCTCAAGAACCGATGTCGCGTCTAGCAGTTGTGTGTCGCCACCCGCTCGATCGTTCCTGCTTTTGGACAGCGCAGCGCCCAGCAGCTCCAGCGCAGCAGAAGGTCGACCCTGGGCGCAGGCGCGATGAACGGCCCGCCAGTCCAGGGTGCCGGAGCGTTCAGAAGGTGCGCTTTCCGGGTGCTCGGGTTCTGCGGTACTCACGCCAGCATACCACTGGTGCAGACACTCGTCGATGGACAAAACATTTTCAAGCGGCTCGTCGCAAAAAAGCAGCGCCTGGGCAAGCCGCCGAATGCCCCCGAGCGCGGGTAAACTCGCCAGCACCCGCGCCTCTTCTGAACTGCCACAGTCGCTCGCTTCAAGACCGTGTGCCGAAGTTGACTGCGCGCTCACCTGCTCTACCAGGTCTACATAGGATTTCCAGGCAACATGGCGCTCACGCGAGCTTCGCACACCAGGCTGATCGCGAAAGCAGCGCCATATTGCATAACCACCACAAACGAGCTGTGCTGTGGGCGTTAAAGAGCCGTTCTGGAACACTTGCATGACCCGATCGGGACGCCTCGTCTACCAGTCGAGTGCAGGGACGCTGCCTGCCACTTCCAGTGCGATCAAGTTCCGAACCCAGAGATAGACTCTGGGTACACGTGGAGAACGGAGCTGGTGCAGGCCCTGAAGGATGCATTCTTCTCTAGTTGCAGTGCGCCGGTGCGCGAGCGCAAGGCCGAACATTCCACTGGGGGCTCGCTTTCACAGCCCGACGCTCACGACTGTTGGCTTGCACTGCGTCTAACCGACACGAGCAGCAGCAAGCCTGCCTTTTATTTCTCAGTGTGACACTTTAACATACGATAAAAGGGTGCTCGCTTCAAATCAATTGAAGCTATCACGGGCCGGTTGCGCAGAGGAAGCACAGGCTACTGGTGAGAAAGAGGCCTCCGGTTTCCAGCGAAGCTACCCATGCGACCGAGACTGCTCTTCTTGTCGTCGCTACCCCAGCGCTACTGGGGCAGGTTCACCAACCCAAGTTTCTGTCTGCACGAAGCGAGCGTTCGATCGTTGCGCAGACACGGCGGTAAGCACAGTCACTCGCCGAGCTTGGAGCTGCTTGCCTCGGACGCGGCCCCTGAGCACTCGGCGAAGGTTCAGGCCGCAACGGCGTCCTCGGCGGCTGCGTCGCCAGCACCGAAGAATGTTCGGGGCCGCCAAAACCCCAATATCGCTAGCCCCGAGTCGGGTGCAACTGCAAACAACCTTCGCGTACTGCGGAGCGCCCGCCTCGAGAAAGTTCACGCCATGCGTCAGGCTGGAGTCGAGCCCTACGCGTACCGTTTCGAGGTGAGCCACTCGACACAGGATCTTCACCAGCTGTTTGGGGACGTCGAACCAGGCACGATCCGGGATGATGTTCATGTTTCGATCGCAGGCCGCATCATGAATCGTCGCATCTTTGGGAAACTGGCATTTTTCACACTCCAGGACTCGAGCGGTACGATCCAGCTTTATTTGGACAAACAACGCATCACCGAGCACATGCGAAATCGAATACCTGAATCTTTTTCGCGGTTGAAACAGTGGATCGACGCAGGTGATATCATTGGGGTCACTGGCTCGATCCGAAGAACTGAAAAAGGCGAACTTTCTGTCTACGTTAAGGAATGGACGATGCTTACCAAGTCCCTGCGTCCTTTACCGGACAAGTGGCACGGCCTCACGGACATTGAGAAGCGCTATCGCCAACGCCACATGGATCTCATCGTGAACCCCGCTGTACGTGATGTGTTCCGCAAGCGGGCTCAGATCACTGCCGCGATTCGACGCTTTCTCGATACGCACGGCTTTTTGGAAATCGAGACACCTGCGCTGCACCAACAGGCTGGTGGAGCCGAGGCACGTCCCTTCGTGACGCATCACAATGCCCTGGACATGGATTTGTATCTGCGAATCGCCACGGAACTGCATCTAAAGCGACTGGTGGTGGGCGGCTTCGATCGCGTCTACGAAATGGGCCGCATCTTTCGAAACGAGGGCATTAGTACGCGCCATAATCCCGAGTTTACCAGTATTGAGATTTATCAGGCGTATGCGGACTATGGGGATATGATGCGTCTCATGGAGGATCTGGTGGTGCAGGTCCTGCGGGATGTGCATCAGGGTGTGTTGCAGGTTCGCTATCAAGATACAGAGTTGGACTTTAGTCCACCGTGGCGGCGCGTTTCCCTCTTTCAGATGCTTCAGGAGCGCACCGGAATGGACTGGCGCTCCACTGCTTTGAGTCTGGAGGAGGCGCGAGCGCTCGCTCACAAGCACGGCTGCCCGGCTGGCGATGCACGTAGTATAGCCGAAGTCGCGGTAGCGGTGTTTGAATCGCTTTGCGAGTCGGATCTCGTGCAACCGACGTTTGTTGTCGACCATCCGAGGGAGACGAGTCCGCTTGCGAAGCCGCACCGCTCCGAATCGGGCCTTGTGGAGCGTTTTGAAGTTTATTGCGCGGGTCGAGAGCTCGCGAACGCGTTCTCGGAACTGACGGATCCTGTGGATCAACGGGAGCGTTTCGTAGAGCAGTCTGCCCGTAAAGCGGCCGGGGACCTTGAAGCGTGCGACGTTGACGAGTCGTTTCTGGCGGCCCTGGAGACTGGTATGCCGCCAACAGGAGGTCTCGGAATCGGAATCGACCGTCTCGTGATGCTGTTGACGAATGCGCCCAGTATTCGGGATGTGATCGCTTTTCCGCTGCTGCGGCCGACGTTGGAGTACCCGAACGACGGGTCAGATGATGCAGAATAGCGGTGTTTGGAATGAGAATGGCAGCTCGTGACCGGGCCTGATCGAAATGCTGTTAGAGATGCTTGATCTTTTGTATGGCAGGGGATATGCTCGTTAGATACGGCGAGCGTTGACTATCCGCGACTGCGTGCTTCATGTGCTGGAAAAACCACATCCTGATGACGCACTGTTGCTGCACAAGCAATGGCAATGCTGAAAAACACCAGGGAGAATCGGATGAACTTACACCATTTAGTATGTCCTTGGATCGACTCATTTGTATTCCGTCGAGTTCAGGTGCAGCAACGACGATCAAGAGGGCGCAGCAGGGGTCGTCATGCTTTGGGGCAAGTGCACCGGCCACGTTGGTGAGCGTTGACTTGCACGGAAACCATGTTCGCCTCGATTGACTCCAGCTGCTTGTACAGAGGCGAGCCATACCCGGATTACCACTGGCAGGCACGGAATTATTGGGAGACGAGAGCGCGTACGTGTCGGTGTGTTTTTGTGGGGCTACAGATGCGATGCCTCAAGACGAAGAACGCTGGTCTTCGGCGCCGGACATGCGGAAATGCAGTCTGTCACAACATTACCGTGAAAAGTGGTGTGTTCATGTGCATGGGCGTGCGTGACCTCCCAGACGAATTCGGACGCTACTGAATGAGTATACTATTGGGAATCGTGGTGGACAAATGGATCGTCGGCTTATTGCCATCAAAGCTGGCATCTTCGTGTGTGAATCATTTAGATGAGTTCGAAAGCAACTGAATGTGTACATTGGCAGGGATCGCAAGTGCCTTGCTCGCGAGCATCGCAAAAACCGCAAACGTACCAGCGTCCACAGACGACGCACGCTGACCGAGGTATGTCATCGGATGGATACGCTTGATGCTGATGCTGCCGGATAGCAAACACCATGCTCAGCAAGCGCGTTGGCCCTCAGCATGTCGGACAAGGGCTTGCGTTCCATAGGAAACATTCCATGCTCCGTTGGGGCCCAGCCCTGCGGGACGAATTCCATGGGTCAAATCTTCGACAAGGCAAGGTCTACCAGTTACAAGACATGTAGTAGTCTTTTACCGCGAGTCGTTGGTGCTTGTTCGCGACTCGAGTACTTCAAGTTCCCAAAGAATTCTTGTCATGCTGCCACGAAACACGCGTTCCGCACCCACATGCTATGTCCGTGGCTTGCGTAGCGTTCGGAGGTAGCTGCGCAGCATGTTCAGTACCGTGAATACCATTCTTAGCATATGCAGAAACCATAGACGCATTCGGTATCTAATCAGCCGGCTGAGGCCAATGATGCCCATGGTGGAGGTCGCACGGCCCCCAGCCTCTGCAGGGTCGACGAATGCAGCGCGATCGCTGGTACGCTCCGTTGGAGACGCCCCCCATGCGACCGTGTTTTCGTCCATAGATATTTCTGGGCAGCTCAGATTTTCCAGGTCCTCGGCAGAGATTTCCACATCTGCTGTAGTTGCTCCGTCTTCGGATTCGCTTTTGCCGGGACGCCAGCCACGGCGAATGGCGTAAAGAATGTCTAACCTTTGTCGCCCTAGTTCAACCGAGGTCACTTTTGCAGGTTCCGAGGGAGCGCGTTTCGTCGTCGACTGGCCTGTTGGGACGCGAAAGACATCCGATATCCTGCGAGGCCTGCCCAGCGGTCGACGCGGCATCCTTTCCAGAGTCCCAGGCTCTTGAGCGTGCGCATTCGCAAGCTCGTCTCGGGTTGGCTCGTGTTCGGTGCTCTCTTTCGCGTCGGAATCGGTCGCCATGCTCCCGAGTGTTTGATGCTCAATAGCAGAGGCGTGCTCTGATTCGGTTTCATCATGCGGCATTGCTTCGAGCGAATGATTCGAGTCATCGGGCGCGAGCTCTGTCTCCGAGGCAGCTTCGGCGGCAGTAGACGGTCCATTCAGCACAACGTCTGAATCAGCCAGTCCATCCACGGGCTGCACCAGACCTTGATCACGCTCTGTGTTCGTTTCGTCAAAAGGATGAGTAAGTACTAGATCTGCTGTTTTTTCTGCCGAGGTTCCATCCGTGTGTGCGATCGTTTCCTCTTGTGCTAATGAATTGCCTGTGATCTCCTCCAGACAGCGCTGCATCGGCGCAGTTGCACCATCAAAAAGAGTACCCATTCCGAAAGGCTCCTCTGGTAGCGCTGATGAAGATAAAAGAGGCGATTCCTTCATCCTATCACTGTTCAAGTCATCGACAATGCCTTCCGGAGCTTTCGAGTTCGAGGGCTCTTTCTTATGCAGCAACCGTGCCTCTTCGGCTCCAGGAACCGTTGCCTCCGTTCGGGGTGAAGCTTTTGCCTGGTGTTCCTCACAAGGCAGCGGTGTCGCACCACGTATAATCTCCGATCGGCCGGCTCGTGAGCTCTCTCCACCGACACGTACAGAGTGATCAATAGGTACCTCTTCCCGCGCTTGCGCCGCGGGATAAGATGTCTGGTCTGCAGTGCTGAGATGATCACTTTCCGTATGGCAAGACTGGGTCGCCGCAGATTTGCTTGAATACTTCCGCCGCCTCCCGAGGTCGTTTATCTTTACCTGAAACCAAAAGCGCCGTTGGTGGAGAGCGTCCATAAGCAAGCGCGCAGACGGCGCCTTGCCGCCATAGAGGTGTCGCTCCATGCAGCTTCTGTCCAACCCATAGTGGACACGACAAGTGGGTTTCTCCAGACCGCGACTACGGTGATACGCAGCATGCATACCCGAAGGCGTTGTGTAACAAAACATAGGCCTCATTATTTAAGAATGATGACTCGAGCTCTGAGAAGAGCGGAACGCTATCGCCGAAAACCGGGAAAGCCATCCATGCAGCGGGATCGCGAGGTCGAGTGAGTCGCTCCCGGGCCGCTCGCAGCGCCCCCGCCAATTTCGTGGTCGCAATCGGAGTTTCGATTTTCGGGAAATTGACGGCTGCTGCTCGGCTGGAGAACCGGTGGTGAGTCAGTTCTTGTAGGCGTGGAGAATTCCGGAACACCTGTACCAGAATACCCCTTTCGTTTCAGTATATTTCTGTCATAGAGAATCAACGAAAAAATGTATCATGCAGGTTGGGGGAAGCTTGCGGACAAAAGGGATGATGTCGCTGCTGCCTTGTGACAAACGGCCTTGCTTCTGCCCGCTAGTCATTCCAAGGCCAGCACGTGGATGAACCGCTCTTGTTCTAGTCCTAACACGGAACGTTGTCCACGTAAATCAGAAATCAAACGCTATGTACACGATTGTCTCCGTGCTACTCTAGTCCACTGGAAAGTTTCCACGTTGAATGCTATCAAACGAGGTACTGGATTTCAAGTTTCAGTATCGTTGATACGAACGATGATAAATAAATAGGCTTGGGAAAAGAATGAAGCACGGTTCTATGGGAAACCGTTGCGCATTGAAAACCATGCTCTCGGTTTCGCACTGAAACATGCACGCTTATTATGAAAGCGACGGATGTTCGCGTCACTCCATGAGACTGCAATCGGGAGCATTGTCAGATCCATGCATATGTGCACTGAACAAATGGGCAACTGCTGTCCATAAAGAACATACAAGCGTGTATGACGAGAACATCAGTCGAAATGGCGATTCGGTTGTGTATTCGGTAGCCTGTTCAACGCGCTGGAAGCAAAAGTCACCAATTCGCGGTGTCGTTGGGTTGTGGTAGCCACTATGACGGTGGGCGCAGTACAGCGCGCAAAGGCTGCCATCCCGCCCCCTTGGCAAGCGCGTATGGTGTGCACAGGGTTCGATGCTATACGATTCCCACGGATATGTTCAGGACCGAATACACGTGCGAGGGTCACAGATGCGCGCTGAACCAGGCGGAGAAACAGTATTCAAGCAGAGACAGACGCACAAGGTGGTGTGCGGTAAGCTGATCGATTGTCGGCTACCAGGGCAATAATTGGTGAGAGTCTTGCTGTGGTGCACGTGCGCCAGCGATGGTGTGCCGAAGCGTTTCCTGTTCCGTACCCTAAACGGCTCGATAAACAGCAAGGAATGTCTTGTGCTCCTGGAAAGACCGGCGGATTAACTTCGAGAGAAGGTTCGGAGACATCGTTTGGTAGTTGGTATGGGTATGATAATGAAACGCTGAAGACTTGTGATACAAAAAAATCAGTGGCCAGAGAGACGGCATTGGAGTCTCGGATGGAGCAAGGCAACGACATGATACAGATCAACAATCGAGCCAGTCTACAGCGTTGCGTATAGGTGGATAGGGAACGGTTTTCTTGAGCAAGTGGTCATCGACGCTGGCGCTCTGTTATTCGACATTATCGTATAAATCGATTCGATGAGTTAAACAAATTCATCTTGGGTACGGGAATCAGCCTGCAGATATCAAGGAGACAATCGAGTCACTGCGCGCACTTCAACGCTCGGGAAACTCGAGAATTACCTCTATTCCGTGCAGAGAGGTTCAGTAGATTCAGCAATTTTCTGGATGTCACTTATCCCGGAGACTGGATTTTGCTGGGGCGCCTCCTGCCGGCGATGGCGCGCACTCATGCTTTTTCGCATCCAGAGGAAAAGTACGCTCCAAGAAGACCAGGAGGTCGAGGCAAACAGTTTTCGCTGCACCGCGACCTGCGAAGCAAATTTCATCACTTGCGTCATCCAGTAGGCACACGAGACCCAGTCCAGATGCGATGCACGCAACAGTGGCGAATTTCCGCGTTTCGCTACGTGCTTCCCCCAGGAACACCAGTTCTCATAGAAGGTTGCTATCGTTTTTGCGGGAGATCACCATGAGCTGACCTCCGGTTCTCAGCGACTTTCGGACTCATTCATACCAGTCCTATCGCACTGATGAACTAGCGTCGACGTTTTGCGGATATCCCTAGAACGCATGCGTCCATGTTTCTTCCATCGTGCTTGCTCGGACACGGACACCAAGGCTGGATTCACTGACACAGCGGCCTCCCAGAGTTTTCTCACGTGCCCATGCATTTGAAAGAGACGTGATCGGAATCCCGCTGCCCCAACGTAGTATCCATTGAATCTGAAAACTTTATGAGGTAGCCTTTGCAGATCGCTGGTGCATCGTATTTGATTCATTGTTTGTAGCAAACAAAAGCGTCATGCCTCTGACGTTTGCTAACACGTATAGGGGGAAGAACGGCATGGCTAGAGTAATTTGTGTACCTCGTGCAAGGCTACCTGCAATATATCCATGGAGCCCCTGCTGCGACGAACTTATAAGGAAAGGCGGGCCGCTCTTCTGCGACCAGGTGAGCTGAAACGATCCGCTCGAGCGTTCCCTGGCGATTTTCCCCGCCGCCGCTTGCCGCCCTGCGCACGCATACCCGGCTGCGCACGCATTCCCCCCATTTCCCCCATTTCCTCACTGCGCATGCGTTCCCCCCGGCGCACGCATTCCGCCCTGCGCACGCATTCCCCCCGGCGCACGCATGCCGCCATGCGCACGCATGCAGTGAGACACGTAGGAGCGGTGCTCGTAACCTGCGCACGTACACCAACAGCTTCTGCTTCATAGTTCAGTTGCATTTGTTTCAGCCTCCTCAGCGGCACTTTTTCAGGCACGAGAGCCGTATCGCTGAGGGCAAGTCGAACTGGTGCTGCAGGTGAGGCTCTAGCCTGAACAGATGCCGTCGTCCCCGACACCGGGGGAGCTGCGCGCTCGACTGGAGGATCCTCAGCTCACCTCTGCAGAGCGTCTCAAGTTGCTTATCGAATTACGGGAAAACATTGAGTGGTTTCAATCTACAGATTACCAGCAGTTTCTGGACCAATTAATCCCGTGCTTTGAGCAGATTCTCACAACGTTAACGAGACCGCAACTTGAAGAGAATGCTGAACAGGCTCTGCGACGAACCGTTCTCGAGGTGCTGAGTCGTTTGCCGCACGGGGAGGCGTTGCGGCCGCACGCACGACGACTCCTGCAAATGTGCCAGTATGTGCTCGACGTTGATGATGCGGAGCCGAACGCGGTTCTGGCGCTGCAGATCATGTTTGAGTGCCACAAAGCGTACCGTGCGCAACTTGCAGCGGCGATACCACCCTTTTTGGACTTTGTTTTGCGCATTTACGGCGTTTTTGAGTGGCGTGAATCAGATGATGACTCCCTGGTTGCTGAAGACACCGGACAACAGGATACATACCTTGAGCCGGGTTTGGAACAGGATGGCAGCGTCGAGGCAGCGTCGCGCAACCGACCGACGAATGTGCGGTATGCCCCGGCCTTGCGCTCTTATCGGACGGTTCGCGAATGCCCTCCGTTGTTTATGTATTTGTCGCAACACTATCCTGCTCTGATCGAGCCGCGACTCGATGAGCTTCTCGCAGTAATGGTGCGCGCTATCGAGATCCAGGTACCGCCGACGTCGCCGGCTCGAGCTCTGCCGATCTACCACGACTTCATTACAGCGCAGATGAAAACCGTATCGTTTATTTCGTTCTTGCTGCGGCAGTTTGAGTCGCGAATGCTGCAGTACGCGGAGCGCGTTCCGCGCTCCGTCGTGAATCTACTACTCAACTGCCCAGACAGTGCGGTCTCGATTCGGAAGGAGCTGCTTATTGCCAGTCGGCATTTGTTAGCAACTGAGTTTCGCAGGGGTTTTTTCCTGCAAACAGACCTCCTTCTGGATGAGAAAGTCCTCATTGGAACCAGTCGAGCTGCTTACGAGACGTTGCGACCTCTGGCCTACTCGTTCCTCGCAGAGTTAGTTCATTTTGTGCGTTTAGAAGTGACGCTACCTCAACTGAGTCGCATCATTTATCTCTTTTCGACGAACGTTCACGATGCATCCCTTAGTTTCTCTATGCAAGCAACATCCATTCGTTTGTTGCTCAATCTCATTGAGGGTATCATGCACCGTCGCGAAGACCTCAACACCCGCGGACGCCAGCTTCTAGAACGTATTTTCGAAACGATTGTAACCAAGCTGATGGAAGTCGCCGAGGTGGTGCCGTCGTTGCTCGTGAGCACCGGCGCCGCCGACGGCAATGACGCCGAGGATAAGGCGAATGGGTCTGCGTCGAGCCAGCGCGCCTCTTCACCCATACCTGAGCCTTCTGCGAGCACAGAGACAGGTGCGATGCGCCCATCTGCAGTCCCGGATGAAAAGTCTGAAGAGGAGCGTTCCAAAGAGGTGCAGGAGTGCCGCCAACTCGTTAGAACCCTCGTTCTAGGTCTGAAGACCATTGTATGGAGCATGAGCAACGCTTTCGGAGACTCACGCACCCGGGGTCTGACTGAATGGGAATGCATTCTTGTCAGCCGGATGCTGCCGGCAGCGCGAACCTGTTTCCAGCTCTACAAATTCGGAGAGCCGGCGGAACAAAAAGAGATTTTGGACCAATTCGCTCAGGTGTTCACGGTAATGACTCCGCGCAACTTTCAAGACATCATCGGTGGACGCCTGCCCCAGCTGCTGGCGTTCATGGTCGAGCACCAGACTGCGCTCTCCATCCCGCAACATTTTTTGGCGAATACGAGCACCTCACGGTTCTTTGCGGATATCCTGATCACTTTTCTGACGGAGCATTTGGAGCAGGTGGTAAGCGACGATGCTGCGCGAGCGTCGGTGCTGTTGCGGTTATTCAAAATCATGTTCGCCTCGGTAACCCTATTCGCCGATAATGAGCCGGTGCTGAAGCCTCACCTCGGTACCATCGTTCGAAGGTGCCTGGAGCTCGCTGCCACTGCAGAGAATCCTACGAATGCACTGCAGGTGCTTCGGGCACTCTTCAAGTCTCTTGCAGGGGGTCGCTTTGAGCTGCTTTATCGCGAATTCGTACCTATGCTCTATTACCTGCTTCATAGCCTGGAACGACTCATGCAAGGGCCTCTAGGCGAATCGCATGGTCTCCTGCTCATCGAGCTGTGCCTAACTGCACCGGCTCGCCCATCCACTATTTTCCCGTACTTGCGTATGCACATGCGACCATTGGTGCGCGGCCTAGATTCCGAATCGGAGCTAACTTCCTTAAGTTTCCGAACGTTTGAATTTTGGATCGATACGCTCCACCCCGAGGTACTTGAGCGATTGATGCAGGCGGTGCAACCAGAACTGGAACGAGCGCTCTGGCGATACTTGTCGCCGACAAGCCCATTTTCAGCACAAGCAGTGCGCATTCTAGGCAAGCTGGGTGGTTTGAATCGCAAGACACCTCGAGAACTGACACCCTTGCCATGGCAGCAGCCTGTTCAAGCCATACATGCCGCGTTGGCCTGGTGTGATCGCGCCGAGCCGCTCACGGTAGCGCTCGATGAAGTGATCAATGCTGCCGTCGACGCAGTGCTATTCCAGGCCTCGTACAAAGTCGCCGCATACACTCTCTTGCAGCAGGTGATGATTGCCGCGCTCTCCGGCGCGTTGCCGCCACAGATCAAAGGGTGCCCTGCGGATCTCTTGCCCGCAAGCGTGTACACGATGACGAGTGCTTTCCCCCGGTTGCAGGTGTCCAAGACGATTTACACCAGAATGCTTACCGCGCTGTTCTTTGCCAGCGGTGATGACGCTCTGCAGCAGACTCGAAACGCTGTGGAATTTGCGCGACAACTCTGTGATTATTTTTGTCGCATATGGATGGCACCTGTTCTGATGGAGAAAAGCACGTTGTCGGCACTCGAAGCAGCAGCGCTTAATGCCCATCGCACTCCCCCGGAAAACATCACCGAATGGACTCGATTTCCAGCCGCAGTGACCATCGACTGTTTCCTGGATGCACTGGTGGAGGCTGCTGTGCTTCAGCAAAAGACCCTCGATCTGGCTGCTGCAGCGAAGGATCTTAACCTGTTCGCGCTGAGCCGCTGTGTCGAATTATTCAAAGGTGACTTTAGAGGCCCGCAACGCCCTGCGGTACCTGCGAGCGACGCAGCCGAGGTCGCGGCGCCTGACTCGAAACCGCTGACAGCTGCAGCCAAAGGTGCCCGCGCGACGGATGCACCGAGTGCTGAGACAGCGGCAACCACTGCAGCAGACGCTCCCGAGCACGAAAGCGTAGAACGTCTGCGCGACGACCACCGAGGCGCAGATACAGCGACTTGCGTGGACGAAGAGATCGCGCCACCGCTGCATAGCGTCGCGGGGGCCTCGCGCCTGACCGAGCAACTTGCGCTGCTGGTAGAGCGCATCTCCCATTTGGGTTATCGGGAGCGATGGCAGGATCGCCTCAGCTGTGCAATGCTGCTGGCCGGCATCATCGAGCAACTGCCAACGGTGGTATTCCTGGATCGCTCTTATTGTCTTTACGAAGCGCGACTTGTTCGGGTTCTGCTGCAGGTTCTCAAAGGCTGCGCGCAAGAGGGCATGGCCAGCCGCAAACCTGCCCCACTAGTTCGACAGACATTGGAGACCCTACTGCGGCGTTGCCACGAGCCCACTAGTCCCGCGTGGGCGCTCGAGGACGTCACGTCGTCGACAATCCCGGAGACCGATCGACCCAGCAAGACCAATGCATCGACACCTCGTGCGCGCTGTGGAGATGTGGTCGCCTGCCTTGTCTTTGATTTGGCCTCAGAGCACCAAGCTGTGCGCGAGACTGTGCACGCGTCGCTGGCACAACTGCTGCGCTACGGCGTTGGCCAGAACATGGCCGAGGTGCTCGCGCTGGCCCAGACACAGATCCTGCGGCCGTTACTCTCTCGTCGTGTTCGCACGCTGCATTATTCCAGTCAGGTTGGGCATGTGGATTGTCTGCATTACTGCCTCGAAAACGGCATTATCCGGCCTTTCATTGATCAAGAGACGTCGCTGTTGCGCACCTCGTTGGTTGCAGCGATGGAGATATTTGAGGATCCGATTAATACGAGGCTCGGAGAAGCGGATGCGCTCATGCTGAACCGCCTGCTCGAAAATCGTTTCGTCGACCAGGAGACCATCACGGCTATTGTGATGCTGCGGGAGAAGGTGCTGCAATTTTTGGCGCTTTGTCTGCGGCAGATCGACCAATTGGTACACACGCCGAACGAGGATATACGCTCGCTGTACGCACGCCTCGTTGCTTGTTTCTTCCGCGGTGTCGAGAGTCGGCATGAGGCCGTCACCAGGGCGGCGAAGCATGGACTGCGCGTTTTCACAGAACGTTCGCGTCAACTGCCCCGTGGGATTCTGTCGAGTAATCTGCGTCCGATTCTCCAAAATCTCTCCGACACGAACAAGCTCTCGCTGCCGTATGCGCAGACGTTGGCAAATGTGCTGGAAGTGCTCTCAAACTGGTTCAATGTGCAACTCGGAGAGCGACTCGTGGAGCATTTGATGAACTTGCGCGCTGGAAACCCACGCAATCCGTCGTTGCTAGCAGCGCGCATCATTGACTTGTTCCATCTATTGCCACCGGCTGCTTCGCGCTTTCTCGATCGGCTCATCGCCATTGTGCTGTCCTTCGAGGATGAAATGGGGCCAGCGGATACCGGAGCTGGTCATCACGGTCTGCAAAGTCGCTGGGCAGGCTCCATGTCGCCGTATCGTGCTCCACTGTTGCGTTACCTGGAGAAGCACGCCAATCTGGCGATTGGCTACTTTTTAGAACGCATTCGCTTTGCGAACTACGCCTTGTTGTTTCAGTCATTGCTGCGAGCGCACAATGCGGAAAACCTGCGTCGCGAACTGGCGAACGACGTTTCGCGCTTTATTGCGGCAACCTTTGATCGTGGTCATCTGTTGCAGGGTCTGCTCATTGTGGATGCACTCGAATCGTTCCAAGCAGGCTGGATCGCCACCCAGCGCCCAATATACAACATCGCCTTGCAGATCTGGCAGTCGGCAGAGCGACTGGAGCGCCTCCGCCGCGAGGAGACGCTCCCCGTTGACCAGCTGGCCGAGTCGTCACTGTTGGCACACGTGATCCTAGCGTACTGTGCTGTACACCATGGCGAAGTCGACGGTCTGTATGCGTTGCTCTCGATATTCTCTTTACGCACATTACGCGACTTTAGTTTCGTTCGACGCTTTCTTACCGAGACGGTAGCCCAAAGCTATCCTATTCTGTATCGCAAGAAGATTGTGGAGCGATTTCTGGAGCGTTACCTGGATCCTGAGCTTTCGGACGAAGTGAAAATGTATGCGCTGCTCTATCTCGTGATTCCAATTTTGCGACAGGCGTTTCGTGCCGGTGAAGGGCTCGCGATTCTCGATGCTGTGACGCTCGAGGTGCTGGTGAAGCGTCTCTTCACGAGCACACCACCAGCATCGGAAGCGCTAACAGACGCCAGTGCGGATGGCGGCGGCGGTGGCGATACGGCGCCAATGCTCGCGTCTCCTGCGGAGAGCGACGTGCTTGGAGAAGCGCTGCTGCAACTTTCGACGCTGCTGATTGAGGAGATGCCCATCGAGCTGGTGCAATATCGCCGCGAAATCATCCGCTTTGGATGGAATTATCTGAAGCGAGATGATTCGATCGCCAAGCCGTGGGCATTCCTCAATGTGGCACGCTTCTTTGAGGCCTACCAAGCCCCGGAAAAGATTGTGCTGCAGGTTTTTGTGGCGCTTCTGCGAGCAAGTCAAAGCGAACAGCGCGCACTCGTACGCCAGGCGCTTCGTATTGTGACGAGCATCTTGCCATCACGTCTTCCCGCGACGCTGGGTAAGGCGCGCCATGCGCCCTGGATTCGTTTCACCAAGAAGATCTTAGTGGAAGAGAGTTATTCAGCGCTGCACTTGGCGCATATTTGGTCGTTAGTCATTGATAAGCAGGAGCTTTTCTTTCCAGGCTACGCGTCGCTGATGCCGCACATGGTGAACTCGTTGCCGCGTCTGGTCTCGGGCAGCGTTTCAGCTCGAGAGCACCGACGCCTTGCGTTGGAACTTGCGGGTCTCGTGGTCGCGTGGCAGCAGCGCTTGCTGCAAGTCGGGAACAACGCCTCCATTTCATCTAACGCACCATCAGAAAATGGGGAAAGCGCAAACGCTAGTCCGCAGACGGGCTCAGCGCCGATGGCATCGCCAGATGCCGCTCGCCGTCTGGAGGATCTCTCCGCAGTTACCGAAGTAGTGCTGCAGTTTCTGATTCGCCTGCCGTTCCTGGTTTCGGAGCCAGGAGAGCACACAGAGCTTTTCACGCGAGCGCGATCGCTACTCGTCAAAGCGCAACGCGTTTGGAACCACCTGGGCAGTGAGCGCTCACCGATTGCTCAAATGTCCTGTCTCGACAAGCTGCTGGATAATCTGGCGGCTACGGCTGCTGCGTCGCCAACGACAGCCACGGGGCAAACATCGGCTAGCGGTACAAATACCGCCGCGATGCCTGGCGCGCCGGCACCCGCGCAGAGCCACAGTACGACGAGCACTATCTCGACATCGACAACGAGCGCAGGCGCGGCGAGCGCTGCACATCATCGCACAGCGAATGCCGGCACCGCGTCTGCAGCTGCAGCACCGCCGAATAACCCGCGAGATGCGCCAGCGAGCCGAGCACGGGAAGCACTCGCGCGTTCCCGACGTCTCGTGCTGGAGCACATCGTGGAGCTGTGCGAGTTGTTTCTCGATTGGCAGGGCATTCGCTGGATTCTCGCGAACAGTAACTCACTGCGCAAACTCGTGCGTCCGGTGCTCGCAGCGGGCATGCTACCGCTTGCCTACCGATTCGCACTGCTGTTGTGCAAACTCTGGCTCCAGATAGGGGACGCCCTGCGTACACCCGAGTCAACAGAGGATCAGAGAGCAAATCTGGAAACGGTGCGACGAGACTTGGAACAAGCGCTGTTCGAGGCACTCGATATCCATTCGGACACGGCGACGTTGCATCGCTCGTTGCTCCTGGCCCAGACGCTTGATCCAGAACGTTTCACGACGAAGCATGTGGAGCTGATTGTGCGCATTTTGCAAATCCTCATGCGAGAGTGCCTCGCAGGTATCCAGACAAATCGTCGCATGGTGCTGATACCGGCACCAGCGTCCGGGGACCGACCCCAAGCATCTTCGGGCCGAGCGCAACTCGGCACTTCAGCCGGGCGTTCGTCGCATCCGCCTGAAGCTTCTGTTACTGGTTCTGGTACCGGAGCTTCCTGGCCAGCCGCTACAGGTACGGTTACGAAGACTGGTACTTTTTCGACCATGACGCGTCTCGCACAGGTTGCAGGTGAATCAGCACCGTTAGGGTCTGTAGCGGACCCAACCGCCAGTGTCAAAGAGACCAAGTCCGCGCATGTGGCATCCGGCGATGAGCACTTGCCAGCCAAGGGCGGGTTCGAGTATCCAGGGGTCGCGAACCCGCTCCTTGTGTGTCTGGAGATTCTTGAGCGGCTCTTCCATGGTCTCGCGGATTATCGCCGGTCGTTTTTGCAGATGCTCTGGGTGCTCTTGGACAAGTGCTGTTACAGCGAGGTACTGATGCACGTGGTGCGCGTCCTGAGTCAGTGGATTCTCATGGATGCCGATGATCCTGGCGCATTCCTTCAGCCCAAAGAGAAAGTGCATTTTCTTGTGAAAATGACCGTGTTTGAACGTATTACCGGTGCGGAGGCGCACCTGGAAGCTTTCCTGCCGCTCGTACTGCGCCTCTTGGCGGAACCGTGCCATGCACTGCCTCGAGACTGGCTACCTCGACTCGAACGGCCGTTTATGATCGGATTGCGCGCGAGTAATCCGCAATTGCGTCAAGCGTTCTTCCAGCTTTTGGATGAATCCATCATTCGTAACCCAGTGGATCGACTCTACTACATTTTTGAGTATCAGAGCTGGGAATCGCTTGCCGACTCGTTGTGGATTCGACAGGCAACCGCCTTGCTTCTGGCGCTGGTGCAAGTCCCCGGCTCACGGATTGAACTGACCCCGGACTGCGTTCGCCTTGGCTGTGTATCGTATCGTAGCGGCACCGCTGCGGATGACGCCATGACCTGGGAGGTCTCGCGGCCGGGCGCTGACGCTCCTACTGACGCTGCTGATGCCCCCCGTGAGACATTGACAAAGGGCGCTCAACGATCACCTACGGACGATGCGTATGTAGATGCGTTTGCCGGTGCCTGGACGGCGCTCGACGGGCACGTCGATACAAATGCATTCTTCGAGGCGCTCCATGAACTCTTGCATCACGATGTGAGTACGCTACAAAGTCTCTGGACCCAGCTGTTCGGAGCAGTGTGGTCGCTCCTGAGCGATCGCGAAGAACGCCTGGCCATGCAAGACGCACTGATCGCACTGCTCTGTCGCGATTATCTGCTGACACAGTGCAGGTGGCGAGTCAATGTCGTGCAGATCATTCTGGATGCGGCGACCAAGTGCGCACCGCAAGTTGTGATTCCGCCTCAGCTCGCATTGCATCTTGCGACGCACTGGAACGCCTGGCATATTGCACTGACCTATTTGGAGCGACGTTCGCGCTCGTCGACTTTGGGTGTGGCGCGGCATTCGGATTTCGTGTTCGATTCGCTGCCTGATGGTCATGAATTTGCTGGGATTCTGGACGCGAAGGCAGAGCTCTATCGGCAGCTGAACGAGTACGATCTGTACATTGGCCTATGGAAGCGGCGCGCGATGGACTCGCGAACGCTCTTGGCGCTGTCTCTGGAGCAACAAGGCCACTTGCCTGCAGCTCAGAACCTCTACTATGATGCGATGACGAATACAGAGAGCCGAGTTGCTGTCACCGAGGCCGAAGCCGCACTCTGGGAAGATCGATGGCTGCACTGCGCCGAAGAATTGAACCAGTGGGATGCACTCACCGAGTTTTCGCGCACAGTGATGCACCCAACGCTTCTACACGAAGCACTGTGGCGGTTGCCGGACTGGGCGGCGCTCAAAGAGCTGCTCATGAAGATGCCGCCCGAGGATAGTCCACGCCTCAAGATTCTCCAGTCGTTTGTGCAGTTACAGGAGAATCGACTGGATCAGGTGGAGCCTTTCATCTCTTCGGGAATTCGACGCGCCCTCGAGGAGTGGCAAGGCCTCCCCGAGAACTCCAGTATTACGGCTTTTGAGCCATCGCTGGTGCTTTTCCAGCAATTTGTCGAGCTGAGTGAGAGTGCCTCGATTCTACAGGAGCTTAATAACGCGCTCCAGAACCCGACGCTGCTGGAGACGCACGCGGAGAACATTCGACTGGTGCTGGCGATGTGGCGCGATCGTCAGGCCAATCACTGGGATCGGCTCAGCGATTGGAATCGCTTGATCTGCTGGCGTAATCACGTGCTGACTGCGGTAGTGCATACGCTGCAGGGGTTGCGTAATCGCTCGCGGGTGGATATCCCACAGCCGCTACTCTGCATGGGAATCAACGAGACTGCCTGGAATGTGAACTGCTACGCGCGGGCGGCGCGGAAACAGCGTTTGTCTGAAGTGTGTATGCAGGCCCTGCAACGCATGTATCCTTACTCGACAATGGATGTGCAGGATTTTTTCATGAAGACCAAGGAACAGGCCAAGGCACATTTGCTGTTGCCTTCGAATGATGACGTCGCCCTGCGCGCCGGCCTCGTTCAACTACAACATACGAATCGGGAGTATTTCAATACACGCCAAAAGGCATACCTCAGTGCCTTGGAGGGCGAGTTCTATCACCGATTGGGCGAGTTTGGGGCAGCGAATCAGGCGTTTGCGTCCAGCGTCCGTGAATACGGCGAGCACGGCGGCGTCTGGCTCCGTTGGGCCCGCTACTGCGATCAACGTGGTCGTTTGGCGAGCGCCGTTCACTGCTACCTGCAAGGCATTCGCTTTGGATCTAGACAAGCGCGCGAGCATCTCGTGTCTGTGTTCCGCATCGTTTTCGCACTGGACGGGGCGTCGTCGAATGCCGTCGCTGACTCGAGTAGCCTCGAGGCGATGCAGACAGAGCAGGCAGCAGCGACGACGACGACGACGACGGTGGCGACCGGCACGGCAGACGCTGCTGCTCCCGCCTCGCCGCTTACAACGACGTCGGCGCCTGTTGCCGTGTCGTCGAGCAGCGCGGCGGTGTCTGCGGGCGCTTCCGCTGAGGTGCACGCCTCACAGACGCCTTCGGAGGGTCTCGGCGAGTCGCGCACCGACGCCTGTGATGTGTGTGAATCCTTCGTCGGGGTACTCCCGGTCTGGATCTGGGTACCCTGGAGCCACGAACTCATTTCGTTATTGTCCTTGGGACGCGAGCTCAAATTGTTGCGGCATATTTTGCTCCGCGTTGCCGGCTACTATCCAGAGGCACTCTTTTTCCAACTGCGGACGTTCATCGAGGAGCGACGGCTGCTCGATCGCCCTACCCGGATGCTCTGTCCGCGGGTGGATCAGATCCAACTTCCAGTGATGCATCCGCTGCGTTCCCAAGTCGCCAGCGGGATACCTCCCTCGAGCAGCAGCAGTAGCAGCACATCGAGCGCGAAGAGGAACGACCCCACAACAATAACCGCAGCAGCTGCAGCTGCTGCTACTACTGCCGGTGCGGATCGGTCCCGCAAACCGGAGTCGACGACGACGACGACGACGACGACGCTCTCTGCTGCCGGAAATGAACCATCGAGCGTTGCTGCTTCAGCCGGGAACGCTGCCGGGAACAGCGCCCAAAAAGATGCGGAAAACGCAAGTGCCAGCGGTGCGAACGCGGCTTCAACGGGAGCGACGCCCGCACCAAACCAGCCACGCGGCTCAGGCACGAGTGCGCTCCCGAGTGTCGAGCAGAATATTCTCAGCATGTTGCAGTTGCCACTCGGAGATACACCATTCGAAATCGCCGACACTGTGCTGGCGTTCATGGTGAAGCAACACCCCCAGCTTCTCGTTGAGTTGGAGACCATTGCTCGTGAACTTAGTTTGCGCATGAAACCAAGCGCTGAAGAACAGGTGCTGCACGTGCTGAATGCACTGCTGCATCGATGCTGGAGCCTGCCACCGCTGATGCATCGTGAGGTGAGCTCGGGCATGCGCAGCGCCCTCGAGGAGGTCAGCAAGATGTGTTTCGGGACCGGGTTGGCCGCGGACGAGTTCCACGTACCACCGACGTTGGCAGATCTCCGTGAGGCCTTTGAGGCAGAACTTGCACCGCAGACCGCCAAAAACTTTCCAAAAACGATAGAGCCGTTTGTTGCACTGCTGAGAAAGTGGCGGGGAATCTTCAGCCGGCGCGTTCAAGCCATGCCTGAAACGCTGCGCCTAGAGCGAGTCTCCCGCAAATTGGTCGACGTTCGTGATTCCCAGCTGCACGTGTTCGGTCAACTCATTCAACTGGCCCAGGAGGATGGCGAGCCTCTGCCCGATCTCCTGGTCCATATCCAGAGTTTTAGCGTCGACGTGCAAGTTGTCCACCATTGTGGGAGTTCCGCACGCGGCATCGCGGTAACCGGATCCGACGGCCGTCAGTACCGGTTCCTCGTGGAGACAGCACTTGGGGCGTCGCTCCAACGCAGTGAAGATCGCGTTGGACACGTTTGTCGATTCATGAACGCACTCTTCCAACGGGACAGCGAAGCTCGCCGTCGTCGGTTGGTAGCTCTGGTGCCGTTCTCGCTGCCGCTGAGTCCGCAGGCACGACTCGTTGCGTATCAGGAAAACACCCTGCGCATCCAGCACGCGTTGCAGGCATTCTGTGAGTGTCACGGATTTGACATGGATGATACGCTGGTGGCTTTCCGCGATACCTGTGCACTGCGATTGGAAAGTTTGGGAAATGTTGCTTCGCGTGAGCTGGCGCTCGAGTACCGCCTCGATGCGTTCAAGCGTGCGTGCCTGTCGCTACCGGACTCGGTGCTGGCGCACTGGGCTGCAGCCTCGCTGCCGGATGCGAATTCGCTTTTCATGGTGCGTAAGCGATTTGCGCTGAGTCTGGGAACCTCGTCGTTGCTCCTGTATCTCTTGGGGGTGGGTTCACGGACACCAATGCATATTGGGATTCATGGAAGCACTGGTGATGTGGTGCATCTGGAGACGCACCCCATTGTGGTGAGTCGCGGTCAGCAGGTTTACATTGGATTTGATGAAGCGGTTCCGTTCCGATTGACGAGGAATATTCGGAGTCTCATTCGCCTGACGGGAGTTGAGGGCCCCTTTGCTGGCTCGATTGCGGCGACGTTGAATGTTGTGTATCGTAATTGGGCGCTTCTGCGGGACCTCATGGGCATCGTTTACACAATGGAGCTCTTTGAGAGAACCAGTCGAGAGACGCTCCGTGTTGAGGATCTGGCGCAGGCGGTGGAAGAGAGCCTTGTGCGGAGCTGGGCCCGAGTCGAGCCGCTGCCGTTCTCGGCAGCACCGCTGGTTCAGTCACCAACAGCACCAGCGTACGCTGCGGCAACGGCAACGGCAACGGCAAACGGGAAACGCGTACCACACCCAGAGTCCAGCCACGGTGGTGATCATGATCATGATCATGATCATGATCACGAGGTGACGCAGACCCTACCACCGCCTGTGAATACAAAAGCGAATGGCCTCGAATTCGCGGAGCGTTGCGGGCCGGCGACCTCGGTTCGCGACGAGCCCGAGGGTGTCGCTCGCCGCGTCGCTGAACTCATTGCGAACGCTGGTGACCCTGCGCACTTGTCGCAGATGGAGCCGCTGTGGTATCCATGGTTCTAACGCATCGACAGCTGCAGTGGGGATGCAGGATACGCGCGACGGCGAGCTAGTTCGTTCACGAACGTTTCGTGATCGGAGCACGAGTAGCGCGCTCGCTGGAAACAAGGTTGAAGAGCGCACGAGTTGTTTCGGGGGATACACGAACAAGCGTTCCCGAGTCGATTCTGGATCGAGGCACAGCTGCTTCGGGAAAGCAACGGATCAGTGAGCGCGATGTCAATGTCAATGACGACAACAAGAACAACAACAACGAGGTCCGGGCGTCTTGTTGATCATATGCGGCTGCAGGGTATCTTTAGTCGTATTGAATCATAGAACAGTATGATCGTGTATCCGTGTGCGGGGTAAATCTTACGCTGTGAATATAAACGGCGCGAAAGTGTTACTGGATCGTTGAACGACACTCTACAGGTGCGTTGCTCTAGGCGAGCCTCCGATGTCCTTTGCTGCTGATCACGAAGTTTTTTCCCATCGCACGTCATCAGCGTTCCAATACAATACCCACACACACACACAGACAGAGAACTCAATGGAACCTCGAAAGTTCGCTCAGTACAAGGCCGCTAGACGCTGCAGAAGCACGAGACATCTCCGGATGTTGATCGAGGCGTTCAACTGTGTGTCTACAGAGAAGACAACGTCAGCGCATGTGGTTGTTCGCGGGAACACACACACACACACACACACAGACAGACACAGACAGACACACACGCCACTGCAAACCTGTCAGGTTCGATTGCCTCGTCATCTGTGGTCCGGTCTGCCTAAAGTACACCATTTCGTGGATCGCTCTCCGTTTTATGCTGTGCTTTTGTACCGGTTTCAGGGTGTAACCGGGCTTTTGATGCGTATCTTTCGTCGTGGACGCCTCCATGGGAATGGTACAGGGTGCGCTTCCTGCACTCGTTGGATGCTCTCGTCTGCGACACGCGATTACAGCCTTTGAGCGCTGCAGGATGCCCAGTGGTGCAGAATGGAACAAAACCACGCGACTCGATGGTCATTTGCTTTTCCAATTCATTGAAAAAGTTGGTGCATACATGCTCTCTGCCTCTGTACAACAGAGACCGTTCGCAATTCTAGATCGATCCCGTGGAAACCGGCCAAGTATCGCCACATGCCCTTTATGGACGCGCGTATCCTCTCTAAACCGTAAAATTTCCTATACCAGTCAGTAGGTTTTTTCTGGAAGAGTGAAGTGAACGTACAATGCGAACAGAAGAGGGCATACATCGTGAAGCGCTCGAGATTGATCCGCATAGGTTTCGCATTTCAAGGTTGGTTTTGAATTTTTTTGGTACCGCAGCTGGCGATATTCCAGGTGTCGACTCGATGCGGCGACCTGTAAAGTTAAGTTGGGAATCAAGTGTTCCATTCCCTGAACTTTTGCTCAGGTCGCACGGCGCATCCTGCCCCGCGCGCCAGCTGGGTTGTCGTGCGTAGCTTTCATCGACAAGTTCTGGATGAATGTGGATTGTTGGTTGTCCTGCGTCCGGACTCCTACGTACCGTTGCTTATCGACGTGCATCGAGAGAGTAGAGGCGACCGCTACTCGAATAAGAAGCCATACAATTGCTAATGGAGTACGGTCTTTCACTTTTCAGAGGAATCTCCCCGGTAATCGGTTATAGGAAGGAGGGGTTTAGAAGGGTTTCCGGCTGATCTTTCCACCCTGGCACTCTTCTCATTACTGTTCTTGCTTGTACTCTGTTCGGAAGGATGCTTCTCTTCATTGTCGGGCGGTTTGCGCGTTATATCCTTGGCTCGTCGGGGCGTCATCCATGAGGTCGCTGTACCCTGTATGCATTTTTCCACGCGATTCACATGTGTGGAGTTATCTGTCGGCCAGAGACTGGTCTCGTCCATCCATGAATCTACGAATCCTCGAGTACCTTTTCGTAGTTCTCTCTGTCGAAAGCACGCTCCAGGACCGGAGCGCATATATGCGCTCCGTGCTGCACTCAAACTGAAGAGCGATAGTGCAGAACGGGGGCTCGTGAAGGTAGAGACCGACTTGTCGGAGAACAGAGCCACGGATGCGAACGCCGCATCGAGTGATTGAAGGTCGTATAAAAGGTGTTTGAGAAGAGATAGTTCGCCTTCGACTTTAGTGAAACAGGGACAGAAAGCGGGTACGAAGTGCAGCTCAACACCAATCGCAGGCGCGTACTCCATGACCGCTGTTGCGTAATGTAAGTCGATGTTGTCAAGAATCGTTACGAAAGATTTCCGGAAGCACAAGTCAGAGGGTGTTTCGGCGAAGGTTTCGTTACTGAACGCTCCTGAAGGTTAGGCGATTTGTAGTGTTCAAAGAACTAGATCGCTGCTGGGGCTCACGTTGTCGTCAAGCCAGGTTGTCTCGTCTTGATGGGCAGCAGTCCAGCGCTCCTTGAGTGCGCTTACACAAGTCGACTAATACTGCCGAGTAAATTCTGCTCGAATGAGACGGATACTTTTGACCCTTGTACGAAGAGCTCGAATTTCTCCTTGAAATTGATAGAATCTTGATCAGCGTGCGACGTTGTACCACGGAAACATGCGTGTTTCTTAGTCCTTCCGATTGTCTTCCTTGCGTATGGAATCTCAAGTACGGAAACGTCGCATCTCGTGGCAGCTGCGGTAGTATTTTTCCGAACACGTATGGATTGGAACGGGTTCCCCGGGAGATGATTGTATAGATGAATTCTTGAAAGTTCTGAGTTCGGTGCATGATTCACAGAATCGGGACTGGATCAAGTGTGCTTCACACGCCTGCAGACAGCAAACGCCTGGTTTGCTCGTATTTTTGCGACCACGCGCTAGTTCACAAGAGTCTCATCTTCGCTTGACTGCGTGTGAGAAAACGGATAAAAACAGAAAACGCGTGCCGATGACCATATTCTAGAATTCAATGCGCTGCGAATGACCTGGGCATGTCGTGTGCAAGTCAGCCGATAGCGTTCTAAGTGCAGCATCGGCTGAGTGGACCGTATCACTTGGGTCAGCACAGAATGGGACACCGAACTGCTCGCGCTGTGTGTGCCTTGCGATTTTCGTCGCAACTTGGGCTTAGATATCTAGCTTCGACGTTCGGCATTGTAGCGGTATGAGGTTACGGGTTGATGGGAAGTTTCATCGCGCTCAGCAGTTCTTCAGGGGTGAATTTTCCGACTGTTCGACGCCTCTAGCTCTTGTATACAAGCCTCGACTCTGCTGTTTTCCTTAAGCGTACCATGTTCAAATCACGCATTCCTCAAGTTTTCGATCGTTCTGTTCCAAGGGAACTCGTGGGTGCAGCTGCTCGTGCGGCTGGACTCGCGAAGAAAGAAACTCGATGCTGCACCTAGGAAACTCCTTCAGATGTTCATGCCAAACGCCCAGTACTTGCCCAAAAAATGATCGGTACCGTTCGAAAGACAAATCCACCACGCTTTACGTTCATCGACGAAAGAGCGTTCCATAGATGCGTGACATATGTAATGGGATATGCCTCCAGAGACTCCATTTTCATCTGTTTATATGTCGTATTGTCTTGGACTCGAAGCTCGGTCACCGCAACATCGCGTGCAATGGAGCATCCGTTACCTCTTTGCACCAGGAGATCGAAGGTTATAGTCGGATGAAAAGTTTTCTCGACATCATCTCCTGCCTGTATGATCTCGTCGATACTTGCTTCATCATGGATCACATCGCATTCCACAATTCTTCTTCTGATTGAGACAGCGTGCACTTGCGTGTTCAACGGATAAAGTACTCGCCGAGTGCATTCCCCGCAAAAGCCCCTGACCGTTGGGCACGACATCGGTTTCGAACACGGGAGCGGGCATCCAGCCCAGCCCTCTGTACACGTCAAGGGCTTCTACCGAGCGATGATGAAAGTCTTCACGCGCTACAGGTCAGCTCTTGGAGGAAAACGTGCGGTGGACATCTGGGAACACCTGATCGCAGCCAAGCTTCAATTTTACGAATGGCGAACCAGCGCTGTATGCAGAGAAGAAGAGCTTGGCAATCGACACGTAGATTCAACCGCGTAGCTGTACATGACATAAAAAAGCAGAATAGCCAGAGGTCGCGAAATGAAAAGGCGAACGCTGCCGTCAACATCCTCTGACTGTTGACAAAGGAGCCAGAGATGCAAGAGAGATCGGCGTATTGAAAGACGACGATAACAAGAGAAAAGGAAGCAATCGCAGAAGAAGCCCACAAAAATTAGAATTCACGATCGTTGAAAGATATGCAAGCTTGATCGTATGCTTTCGAGTTTGCGCACTGCACGCACTCCATTTCATGCTCGTACGAGTCTAGCGCACGGGGTTGCGATGGATCCATCGAGACCCTGCAGCGCGCATCTTTCTCCAATGTCAAATTAATTCCAATAAATACATTGAAATACAGTGTTGTATCGAAATGTGCTGGACATCATGGAGACGCGGCATGCGCGCAGTCGTCAGCATTTCAGCGAGCGTCTTGCAGGGCATCCAGCATACATAACTGCTTCGAAACGCGGTTGCGGTCCGTTCGACCGGCACCATCGCGTGCGCTCGTGTGTGCAGCGGTGGTGCTGGCCCTGCAGCAAGTGAGCTGACGCTTGATGCATACCTTGCACCTCGCAACGAAACAGCCGTTCGGCGTGCACTGTGTTGCAGTGTCGCCTAGGGGGCGCCGACGGCAGCAGCAGCAGCAGCAGCAGCAGCAATATCCCCAAAAACGCACTGCAGGCGTGCCTCTCGCGTTTGGCGGCGGCTGGGAAGTCACCCTGGGATCGTTGCTTTCTACACTACTCGCCCTGGGGCTGGTGCTCTGGGCAGAACGAAGATCTTGCTCGGCTTGTCAGGGCACAGGCATGGCCCCGTGTCCATCCTGCAGGGGAACGGGCTGGGCGCCCGGCGCTCGTGCACAAGTCTGCGGACGTTGCGACGGCGTCGCACGCGTGCCTTGTCCGCGGTGTGCCGGGCGCCGGCCTCGTCAGCGGCAATCAAGCCGGCGATCGACAACATTCACAACTCGAGGCGACAAGTGAAGAGGCACGGGAAATCGTCAACCGCTGTCGCAGAAAACGCCTTGGGGTCTGCGTAGATCGTATTCATGGCGTTACAGAGCGCGGACGCTTCACCAGCACCGGGAATAGAAACCGCACTCGAGGGAGGCATGACGCCAGCGCCGCGAGCGCGTTACTCCTTCACGCGTCTCGGTAGCAACGATGCTGCTAGTGATCCTGGTAGTCATGGTTTACGGACTGCGCTCGGTCCGATGCGCTAGCGTACCTATGACGACAGTGCCTGCTTATCATGGATTTCGGGAATTGGGCTGAAGTACGGTGGGAGTCTCTCGAGACCGCTCAGTGCAATGACCACAGTAGACGCTCGTGCGGCGCACTTGCGCAGTGCTGGAGCCAGCTCCACTCGCCCGCGGTGCTTCAGCATCAATGAGGCAGCGGCACGGGCATCCAAAATCTCGCTGAGTGCATCGTACGCAACCTTCGCAACGGACGAGATGCCTAAACCGGGTCGTTTGAAGATTGCAGGCAGACTCTCCAGGGCTTGGGTGAGGAAGGGTTCGTCTGCCAGGGCCGACACCGTCGCAAACGCGAGGACGCACTCGCGGCGAACATCCAGCAATGTGCTGTTCAGGGCCGCCTCCCATAGGCCGCGCAGCAACTTGCTCATTGAAACGGAGAAGAGACGTCTCTGGTCCTGGTCGTCAGGTCGATCTCGAGCGGCAATGAACAGCAACTCGACACCAAAGCGGCGACTGAAGGCCGCCGCAGCCAGCGCCAACCACGCCTCGGGGCTGCGCAGACACCGCAGCAGCGAAGCGTGGACATCGCGTGCTGCTGACGGGGTCTCCATGCACAGAAGCCAACCGTTTCGTAACCAGCTTACAATCAGGGGACTGGATGCATATTTGGAAGCGAGTTGCTCACAAAATTGGATATGCAAACGGGCCAGCTGCGGTGAAGTTTTTGCATAGCCAAACGCGCCCTCGCGGAGAAAGAAGATGGCATCACGAGGCGCACACGATAACAGAAACGGCTGCAGGTGCTCCGCCAGTTCGGAATACCGGTAGGGCCTCTCTTCCAACTGGCTCAACTGGCCAGTATCTTCGATATGAAACATGTAAATAAACGCAATTGCAGCAGCAACGCGTACAGCTGCTGAACGATCGCCATTCATAGCGATTACGATGCGTTCTCGCAGCGCTCCGTACACGGGTCGTTCGCGAATCCATTCCATGGCTGCTGGGGTTGCGTTCGCCACCGAGCGGAGAACTTGGAGCCACAGCGTGAGCGCTGCGAGTCGTCGAACAGATTCAGCGCTCGCCAGAGCGTAGAGCGCCCGTCGCATGGCCGTGTCTGCGAGCGGGCGTCGAGCCTTTTGCGCATTGTCGCCGTTGGGCTGTGACCTGCGCTGCAGCTGCGCAGAGCCGCTGTCAGAGGGTGCTTCGGTTGTGTGTTCGGCATCCGAGCGCTCGTCCTGTCCGCCCGAGAGAAGATCGTCCAGCTCGAGCAGGACGTTCGATGATGCTGTATCGCGCGTAGGATCGGCGGAAGCCGCCTCGTCTACTTGGCGTTGTGTAGACAGTAGTGCTGCCTCGTTGGTAAACGGCCAAGAGGGATCGTTAGCCTCCAGGAACATCCATTTCTCCCAGGGTAACGATCGGGAAAGCATGGCGAGCATTTCCAAAATGCTACGATTACCGGTGGAGTAGTCACAGAGCTCCTGAACATACGTGAGAATCTCCTTGTCACTGAATTCTTCCGACTCGATATGATCGCCTGTATCGACACTCAGTGACTTGTTTCGTGCCATTTCAGCTTTGACTCGCGCTGCCAGGAGACGGCGATTCGTCATGGCCATTCGCTCTGACGACAGTTCCTGGGCGGTAGACAGCATGCTGAGGCGCATTTGCGCCAGCGAGATGTACTGTGCCCCCGAACGCTTCACGTCTGTCGTATTCAACTGATGAATATGAACCAAGCATTGTAGAATCTTCACTAAGTAGACCTGGGTAGCGGGATCCGCAGCCAGCCTCGCCAGCAACACTCGATTACAGAATGCTCGACGGATCAGACCGCGCATTCGAGTTGGCAGGTTGAACTCCCCGCTGGTCCGTCGACAAAGCTGGGTATATTGCAACACCAGAGCCACACCATGACGACGCACTGCCGCTGAGCGCGCATTCCAGGCTAGTTCAATAAAATGTACGGGAATGGGGTAGGGTTTCTGGGCTAGTTTTTCCAGTCTAAGTGCCTGGAGCTCGCGCCAGCCTAGCAGCAGCGCTTCCAGGAACGCGTCGCTTTCCCGCGGCGACGAATGCAACTTCAGCGGTCCAGCGGTGGCGGCAGCATCGTCAGTTGCGGTACCACTGGTGTACAGCGCATTCGAGCGTGGACGGAAATCAGCTGTCCAACCGCTGTCTGCGAGGGAGCAACGACCCAGTTGGACCTCTTCATCTGTTTCCCAGACGTTCACCAATGCGCTGCATGATGCTATATCCAAGTCAAGTGTGACAGAGGCTTGCTCAAGTTCTGAGTAGGGAGCCCCGACTACGCTACATGAACCGCGTAGCAAAAGAGTCGCCAGCTGATCAACGATACCCGATGAAGGCAACGCCACCGCCAGCGCAACGGCAGTCTGCAGTGCACCAACCTCTCTTGCGTGGTGCCGTTTCTCGAACTGCAGAGACCACTTGCGAAAAGCTTCGGCGATCTCAGAGGTGTGCTGAGAGAGCTGCGTGGCGAGTTCGTTCTCATCGTTGCTTCCAGTGGTCACGACGGCCACAGCTCGAGCGCAACGGCGTACAAGCAGACGCGCCGCCCCGGCGACCCGCGAGCCATAACCTCCAAAAGTGAGTTGGAGTAGCTGTGGGAAAAGATCGAGGGGTGACTCATCAGTTAAAAGAAGTAAGCGTAGTGCTGCCAGGAGCCGACTTTCGCTGCGAAGCGCCTTGTCGTTCTGCAGCTCCTCTTGGAGGGCGATTCGGCCGAGTGTTCGGTACGAGTCCTCCGAGCGTTTAACACTCTCAGAAACTGCTGTGGTTACCCTTGATTCGCAAACCCTACCGACTCCGTATTTTTCTATACACTGAACGAGGTACTGTCCTGGGAAAAACCACATGAAACTACACGTGTGCGAAGCCACTCGAATGACGAGAAACGAAGCGCATTCGTTGAGTGAGTCAGTGCGGCCTGTCTGGACAGGTTATACCACGAGTCCAGAAATGGGAGGATTCGGACTGCCACATAGGCACAACTTCATAACGTCGGATTCGCTTTCAACTCGGGGGTGACATTCTCCGCAGCAACGAAAAGGTCTTTTGAATCTTCGAGTTTATCTACCAGATTAGCTGTGGGAGGTGTGTTTTATCGGACTGAGAAAAAAATTGACTCTGGTGGGATCAGGTTAACATAACCTCTGGCGTGCTGGACCAGTGTGCTGCGGGACGCTTGCGGGGAGAGAAAGGACGACGAACAGACACAAGTGACCGCAGGCAACGTTGGCTTTGTCAAGATGAGGCTGAACGCTCTTCTCCAAGAAAGCTGCCGCGAACGGATATAGTCCTCGGTCCCAATTATTAAGCCAGCCGTGGCAACTGGTTCGAAAGGGAAGCATATGCCCTCGAGAACTTACACATTCTAACGATTTTCTCCAGCGACACCTGACCCAGCTCAACATATTGCTCATTTCCCTTCTTACAGATAACGAACAGATATAGGTGCAAGATGGTCAAAAAATGGACGGGCGAAGAGGCCACAAACGCGCTCCCGCTCCTCGATGGGAACTTTTTCGCTCTTGCATGATTGCTTGTATCGAGAGAAGCATGTACAACTTCGAGAGAACCATCGGCTCGAGTGTCACTTCGATCGTCACTGACCCAGACGCACGGGAGGACAACCCGAAAGGGAAGAACAGTGAGCGTGCGCGACAGTGGATTTCCTCGGAATGACTCAAACGCTTGCGGAGCTTAGCCATCAAGGTGGCGACAATAGAAACGAATCACATGCAGATGAACCTCGAGTCAAACGTCGCCCATTACTGAAAGCCGAAGCACGGAAACAAAATCAAGGAAGACGCTAGAAAGAGAGGGAGGGAAACATTGTCTGTGTTGTCACCATTCGATCGTTTGTATGCCTCGACGCGTCACCCGCCTCCCGAATGATCGAGAAATGAAACCGAACGTGACACTGGCGGCTGCGATCACGGAAGACGTGAGGAGATGCATTCGCGAAGGCTTGTTTGTGAAGCACTCGTTCATGATGCGAGGGGTCCTTTCTCTGGCCAGCAAACAGTTGAAAGAGGGTGTGAACGTTTCGAATACCTGACGAGAGTAGGACGCAGCACGCAGAACAAGTGAACGTCACCCAAAGACGTTCGCTCTCCTGTCTACGGAGCGTGGCTTCACTATAGGTTACGTTGCTTTCAGTTACTTGAACATCGTGGGCGTGCTGCGATGTCGTGGCATCGAGAAAATGAGAGGAAACGAAAGGAAATCCTGTGAGGAAATAAAGAGGACGGTTTACCAGGAAAACCTCAATATCAAGAGTGCCGAAACGAAAAACAGTCCATTCGATTTCCGGATACTCGGACATGGGCACGGTGTCAGCCATGCACTGATAGCATCGCCGAATATTTCGGGGCGAAGGGGAAACGATGGAAGCCTGCCGCCTCAGCATGATAATCAGAGCCTCGTGGGCATCGATCCGGGTTTTCCAGACCTGGTTTTTTTGTGCACCCGAGTCCAGGGTCAGAATAGCGTCATTATAGCAACAGAACAAACGCCCACGAGGCGAGGTTCGTCTACAGCGCAACCAAGAGACAAAAAATACAACTTACAGCCGGAGGGTGTGACTGCTCGTCTCATCTTTTGCGGAACGCTGCATTCTACTGACAATACTTATCTGCGTAGGTAACTGAGCGTTCTCCTTGAATGACTGGAAAACAGAGCTGGTTCTCGATACCAGCGCTAGCGGTTCCTCCGTCACGTGTTTGAACACTAAACAGTCCAGGGGATCTGCGACCCGCCTCTGGTGCGGTGTGGCAAAGAGGCAATCCTCGTGTTCCGGAACTGGGATGCCGAGGTCAAGCATCCGATCTCCCGTCGGGCGTGCGGCGCATTCGAAGCGACCAAACAGAAGTTTCGGGAAATACCGGATTTTTTTCATTGACAAAACGTTTACTTGGGCCAGCGTACTCCGATTATGCGCTTTTTTCTTTTCTTTCTTTTTTTGTGCTTTTTTTCAGTGCGCGGTGAGGGAAATGCTGGATCTGCGCATGGTGGACATCGATGAATGCCGGACGTCGATTAAGTATTCTTGTAACGCAAGTCGCCTCACGAATTTGAAAGGGATGACGACGAGAGCCATCAAAAACAAAGAAACGAAATCAAAAGAAAGGAGGTCGTATATTTCTCGGATCCGCAAAGTGCTGCCCTGCAAGCGTGTACGAGGCAGGGGCGAGAGGTAATTCTCCCAGCCGAGGCACCACATGGAACCGTGACGACAACGGATGCCACAGCATTCCGCAGCTGCTACAGATCAGAGTGAGTGGCGTTTAGCAACCTGCACCGTTGCATCGCTCGACAGAAAATGAAAATCATAGCCCAGAGGCCAAAAAGACTTGGCAATCTTACAGACCAAATGTCTCGAGGCGAGAGAAAGGTTACGTTACCCTGGGTCTCGTATGTGACGAGCATTTTACACTGATACAGGCATGCAGGAGAGCGTGCGATGCAAAGACTGTCCTACAATGTTGGAGCATGCTCGTACACTATCATAGAAGCAAGCAAGCACGAACGCGCGCGCGCACACACACCTTCGTATTCACACATGAATGTGCGCAAGCACTTGTATAGAGGCAAGTATTTTTTCATGGCTTCATATCGATGGATCTGTGTAGATTCCGCTGGATACTCGCCGAGTGCCGGTCATCAAACAAGAGACTGACGGGACCGTAGCGACCGCACGCAAGAATCCGAAGGGCAATGCAGTGAACATCCCCAGTTCAAGGCACCGAGTCCACATGGCGGCATCGATCCGGGGATACGCACCAGGTTGCGACTCGTCTCCAAATCGTTGATCTGGTCGGTTATTCGAGATCTCGGGTGCGCTTGTAATGCATTTTCGATATGGGCAAATGACCGACGCAGAGCTTTTCTGGTCGTCCAAGTCGAACGACAGCGAACATGTTATAGCCGGGCGTCCATGGAACGAGAAGGCGCCTACGGCATCCGCATCCTATCGCGTTCGTTCAACCGAGTTTATGGTACGCAGGAGAAGACCGCCGCAGCAACGTACAATGCGCTGTCGTTGGTTCTCAGTTTCAGTGCGCGCTTCACGGGTATTTGCAGGCGTTGTCGTGTCCGGCGCGTTGACCAGAACCTGCCTCTCTTCCAAAGCTTGGACCCTTGGACTTGGTTACCTCCGGAGACACCGAACCTGCCAAGTTTTCCGGATTACCGTTGATCCGTCTGGAAAGCGCTCATTCGCTGAAAGCTGCTTGTGCCCGGAAAGCAGCACGCATCGCCAGCAGGTTCACGGACTACTACTAGAACACGCGAGTGCAAGGCCTCATCTCCGGAGCAGTTCTATGTATCATGTCCGTACTCGATCTCCTTTCCTGATACATTGTAGACGAGCTGCTAAGAGCGCTCTTCAAAACTGCTCGGGTTCGCAGACTCTGACCAGAAGTCGCATTCGATAGAAGCATCTTCCAAGCCGTCGACATTCCAGGAGCCGCCATGTGGTCCATAGCGTAAACGCGTGGGATTCGGGAGACTCGATGGCCACAGGTATTCGCCCGAGTCGAGTCCAATGCATGCCAAGCTGGATTCAGAGCAGTTGGGACTTTGATATCTCGCCTAGTTGCTAGTCGTATATTGGCTCAAGAATGTTTTCCAGGAACTGATGGGCGTCTGCACACGTTGCCAAACTCATGATCTGAACGCCGTGATTGCTCAAGCCTGACGCACATTGCCGCGTCGAGCCCATTTCGCCGGAATCTTCATATCCAGATGCTCTACGAGCCCGTGCCCGCACATGTTCTTGGGGCGCACAAGCCATGTCGGCATGGTGCACTCCCGTTTGCCCTGGCTTCAATAAAAATCCCACAACGCCAGCATGCAGCACTGAGCTTACCGAAATCACCCGCAGTAGCTGACTCGTACAAAGAAGACTGCTGGTCGGCCCCGTTGCCGAAGCGAATACGTGGTTCAAAGCTGCTTGCAGAGTCGGCACTGTCGAGGATGGCTCCGTCAGGGCTTCAAGTACCAAAGCATCCTTGCAGACATAAATCCGCTGGGCAAACACGACTTCGAATAAGGTTCATACAAACCCCGCCCGCTACGTCCACGCACAATCGTTCTCGAGAGATAACGCTCGATGCGAACGCACCCTTCTTCGTCAAGATCGTGGAAATCACCTCGTGTGCAGTGTGTTGTTACACTTGCTCGCTGAGCCTCTTCCCATGTACTTGCTATCCAGTTTTACATGTGATGTCGCTCTTCAACTGGTGGCCGCGACCCTCCATGCGGAAAGCGGACCCCATGCAACTGCCGCCGATGATGACCATTGGGGTCAACTAGGTCAGCACAGAGTCGCTCGAGTAGCTGAGCGATCCCCGCCATGCTCGGTCGTGCGTCCGGCTGTTCTCGCCAGCACAGATGCATCAGTCGAGGGATACGCAGGTCCACGAAGCGGTGCGGTATCTGCGGGCGCGCCCTCAGATAC
>Ga0080006_1142078_pt1 | contig 43723 bp, 41 predicted proteins | sample RS3BMetagenome_FD_69209 | JGI IMG/M metagenome (GOLD analysis project Ga0080006, IMG submission 69209) | Ferric oxide microbial mat and aquatic microbial communities from Rainbow Spring, Yellowstone National Park, USA - RS3B (SPADES... ... | reverse complement strand
CTCATTAATCAAAACCATATATACACTAGCCATACAAATTAACCCAAACAACTCCCTTATAAACCCAAACCATAACCAAGCACCTGAGAACACCAAAACTTTCACAAAACAATACATACAAGCAATATAGTGATGCAATTCATCCTCGCTAAATAAAAGGTTCACTCGCTGAATGGGAAGGTTAATCGAAGGCTATAGGGAAAAACTTAAAATAACGGTTGCCAAGGTCTTCATTCGAGCCTCGGTCGTTCAGCCTGGTCTAGGATGCGGGCCTGTCGAGCCCGAAACCCGGGTTCAAATCCCGGCCGAGGCGCTAAAACCCATAAATCCTAATAATGGTAAAGCAATGATATGCTCAAGGAAGGGGGACCAATTATTGGGCATCTTAAACTTCCCATTATGCTTTTATCCTTTGCATTAATGTCAATAATTTTAACATAAGCAACTTATATTGCTGGGTCACTGGAATAAGTACTAAGTAACCGGTGTAAAGGCCATAAACCACGGCGCTCCTGGGCGGGGACACCAAAACGGCCGGTATAGCTAGTAGGTCCTCCTCGCCCCTCACCAGTATAGTTGCTCTGCCTCCCCCCATCGCGATCCTCACCGCGCTCCTTATGGCCTCAAATGCAGAATCCATTAGGGTAGCGGGTGGATTATCGATAATGATCTCCGCATCACTGGAACTCTCACTGATGATCCTCCTCTGGGTCTTACCATCAATTATGGATATATCAGGCTCTCTCCAGTACTTCCCGATATTCATGGTGACCACATCACCCACCGCAATTAATGGCCACAATCCGAAATCCTCAGCAATAGTCCTAGCTACTTCAATTGATGCCGGTGCTTCTCTTGGTATAGCTATTGCAAAGGGTATGGCCATTAATCCCCTAAGGAAATCACTGCTTAATCTATACATGAATAGCGAGGTCCCCGCCTTTTTAATAGCGTTGCTCCTATATTAATAAATGCCTTTTTTAGGAGGATGCCCCGCCTTATTACTATGCAGCAAGACGCTGTGGCTAAGGCAATAAATATACTTGAGAGGCTGGATGAGCTGGGAGTCCTCGATTCTATGCAATCCCTTCTCAGCGATGAGGAGTTACGGCGACTGATTGGGTCCAGCCTTAACATGATTGGGTCCCTCAGCAAGTTATTGAGCGTGATTAATGAAATTGATTGGGATAAGGTAATTGCACTATTGACATCCATGAAGGGTAATGAATTGGAGAATATATCCGAATTTATAGGTCTCATAAATGGCATTGATACAGCAAGGCTCAGAGCCGCTCTTCAGATAATTAATAGCGATGTAGGGCCGGTCTCATTATCTAGACTCGTAGGTGAATTACGGAGAGAGGAGACTCGGCGAGCGATTTATAAATCATTACTTATATTAAGGATCTTGCTAGGAGACGGATCCAGATTCAGGGCCTAGATTGCCCCTCAATAGTGTAGAGGGAGTCCAGTTTCTTTACGTCGTCATCATCGAGTTTCCATCCGATTGCCCCCATGTTTTCCCTCATGTGCTCCAGCCTTGCTGCCTTAGGTATGGCCACTATATTGGGTTTACGTATTACCCAATTAAGTAGAACCTGTGCAGGTGTTTTCCCATACTTGCTTCCCACTTCCTCTAATAGCTTATATTCCTTGCTTCCGGGTCTTAGTATTGCCCCAGTTCCTAGAGGGCTGTACGCTATGATCGTTATTCCCTCCCTCTCCGCGTAGGGCAGTAAATCCCTCTCTGCATCCCTATCCAGTAAGTTATACCTTACCTCGTCGGCCACTATCCCGTACTTGGTTAAGGATCGCCGCGCCTCCTCTAGCTCAACCACATCGAAGTTACTTACACCAATGTGCCGAATAACGCCTTCATCCACTAGTTCCTCCATGGCTTGCATTGTTTCCCTAATCTGTACATCCCTCGCGGGCCAGTGAATCATATACAGATCAATATATGTTCCCAGCCTCTCCATGCTTGCTTTAGCTGATTTCAATACATCATCATGCCTTGCATGGGTTGGCCATACCTTGCTTATTATGAAGAGGTCATTTCGGGGGAATCCCTTTATTGCCTCCCCAATTATTCTCTCGGAGCACCCGCCTCCATACATTTCAGCCGTATCTATCATTGTGTAACCCATGTTTATTGCCTCCCTCAGTAGCTTCACCATGGAATCCATATTAGAGCAGTCAGGTATCCAGAAGCCTCCTCCTATGCCCCACGTACCCAAGCCTATTACAGGTATCTTTATGCCGGTTTTATCGAGTTCCTTGAATTCCATAAACTATATTTAATAGACCTGGTAAAAATACTTTGTCTGTGAACTACCCCGCCCTAATGGGGCTTTCCGCTTCCTTGCCCTGCCTTGCCCATCGTTATGGGTAGTGGGCGGATCACGGGCGCTGCGGGCGGCTCCCGCCCTGCCCTCTGGGCTTTTAACGCCCTCACCCTCCACGGAAACGCCACCATTTAAACGCCTCTAGGGGGCCATCCCCTCCCCGGCGGAAGAGGACTTTCGCCCCCTTAACCCGTTAAGATAAAATCCGAGAGAGCCATCTATCTTTACAAAATACAACTAATCGCCCACTTCACAATTCATGGCGAGAGACGAGAACCATGAAAAACGAATGGTAAACCCCGCCCTTTAGGGCGAGGTAAAGTTTTTTTAAAAAAATAAGAGCACTATTTCCTTTAGGATGTCCTCCCCGGTCAATTCTCAGAGGATGGAGGAAGGGGGGGCTCTCTCCCGCAATGCCGGGGCATCCGCGAAGGCCGGCAACCGGCGCCCATTAGGGTAACCCCCAAGGCCTCGGGGAGCCGTTAAGGCAGGAGGTAGGTCAACTCAAACCACCAGCTATATAATGATTATTAAATGTAGTAAAGCATTCGTAGCTGTCCCTCAATAATTGTGAGCTCCCAATGGATCTGGGCTACATTTTTGAGGCCATTTTTCTGCTACGCTTTGGTGAGTTCTCCTTTCAAAGTAATATTATGAAGAAGCACAGGGCATGGCTGGTTTTCTTTACAAAAGATAAATTTTTAAAGCCACTATCATTATGGTGGTCAGTAGTCATTAAGTATGACTGGGTCAGTGAGAAGGAGTTACAGTGAGAAGAAGTCGTTGAGGCGGCAGCTATCGTTTACTGACATATATTTCGCCTCAATAGGAGGCCAATCCCCATTCCTCAGCATATTGACGTATGGAACTGCAATGATAATTTACGTGGGGCTCCTGGCCCCAATTGCTGCGCTTCTCGGCACTCTCCTTGTCCTCCTCAATGGAATAGTGGTTTATGAGTTGTCAAGGCAAATAACAAAGACCGGTGGATACTATAAGTATGCTCATCTATTATTAAGTCACAGGGTTGGAATAGAGACCGGCTTCCTATACTTATTCTACTCAATACTATATGGGGTCTCCTATGCCTTCGGCGTTAGTTACCTCTCCTCATGGCTATTTAATTGGGACCCCACGATAACAATGATAGTGGTTCTATTAATAACGGCTTTTCTTGCAATCAGTGGAATAAAGCCATCAACCAAGTACGCAATAATAGCCGGCTCAGTGGAAATCGCGGTTCTCCTTCTCGTCGGCTTTACCCTAATGTACCTAGTTCACTTTAAGCTAAGCAACCCATTCATGGGCGGGGTATCGCTCTCGAATCTAGGCCTAGCCGTCATATACGCAGCTGCAATACCAACTGGGTACGGCGCCATCACTCCATTATCCGGCGAAGCAAAGAATCCTAAGTCAACAATACCGAGGGCGGTAATAGCCGTGATTCTGACAGGCGGCATATTGGCGGCATTTGATGTATATGCATTCGCCAATGCAGGTATGGTTTTATTCCACGATAACATAAACCAAGTAATCTCAACCCCATCTCCAGTACTTTATGTGTTGAGAAAGTATATTGGGGATTACTTGGATCCAATAATAATATTCGCCATGCTAAGCGATGGAGTATTAGGCACGCTTGCCTTCTCTATAGCGGCGTCACGAACGATATATGCGATGTCGGTGGATGGCTATCTTCCAAGTATATTCTCCCAACTAAATAATAAGGGCAACCCAATATTCTCGGTTATACTGGTCTCTGGAATCACGTTAGGCATATCAGTGATGCTCACAAATATATTTCATGGTCCACTGCATGCATTTCTGGTACTGGGTGCATTATCTACAATGGCCGGCCTTGTGGTGCATTTAGTATCTAGCTTTGCCCTAGCTAGAATAGGGATAGGGAGGCGAGTGAATAAATGGATAACCATGTCGGTAATCGCATCCGGAATAACCATCTACTCGCTCCTCGCCGCATTGACAAAAATGAGCTCAACATATGTGGAGATATTCCTGCTTTGGATGATACTGGCCTTCATATACGCGGAAGCATATAGCATTGTCAATAACCAAGTTAGGCATAGATATCCTGCCACAATGGAGTAGGAACCCGGATTGATCACATTGATTACTTCTCCCGGATTTTTAAGCTAGCATTGATGCATCATGGGGGCATCATGAGGAAAAGGCGAGCAGCCTCCATTAATAGTAAGCAGGCTCCCAAAGGGCTCCTCACGCATTAAGGTCTAGAAGTTTACTGACCTCCTCCCCGCCCTGAAGGGCGAGATTTGTCGTTAGTTTAATCAAAATTTAGTACTTAATGAGGAGCAGCAGCATTACCGCCATAATTATCGATTCAATAAGAGACATTATTCCTATTCTCCTCATGTTTTCCCTCAAACCATTTCGATTGATTTTTCCTTCCCTTAGTGCAATTACAGCCCTCGCGGTTGGCTCCATCATGGCTAGGTAAAGCTTGCTGCTCATGGTTAGGTACGCTAAGAACGAGGTCAGCGTTAACCACCAAAGCGAGGAGAACCATGGCTTAATTGCTCTGAACGGTAGTTTCCCCTCCACGTAAATTGCGGAAAATACATGATAGCCCACCCATATTATTGCTGCATAGATTATCGTTAAACTCGGCGTGATGCCCATCATGGCGAGCCAAGGCAAGTATGTTGATGAGAGAAGAGCAGTGCCCGCAATATTAGCTACTGCTCCCCTTCCCTTTCCCCTCAGTGCCTCTATAACGAATATTAGTAGGGGAATCAGTGATAGGAGGAGCCAAGGCCGTGGAGTTGGGAATAGTAAGTATGTGTATGGAACCACATTAACCACGAATAGCGCGTAATCCATGGGTTTAGGCTTAGATACTAGTCTCAGGTGAACCCTAACCAAGCTAAGCAAGTTAATTGCAACTAGAAGCGTAGTGAGTAGGGTCCTGATTAGGTTTAAGCCGGAAAGTAATGCGGCGGATCCAAGTGATAGACCATAAGTCACAATAATCACGGAAATGGCGCCGCTATCCACGTGGATGGGGCGTGTCTTTACTTGCATGTTCAGCGTTGGAATTCCTGATTTTATGGATATTATCTAAGGTACTGCTTTCTTCTATTAATACTGCTAAGTATCATGCCCTATACTTTTCCCGTGATGCGGAGAAGCTTGACTCCATCATCTGTCTTCTGCGACTCCTCCACGAATCTCCGGAGAATCGTCGCTAGCCTCTTTTTCTCGGATGGGGGAACAGTGATCCAGGCAGGACATGACTTATCTATGATGGCCCCATCATAATCATCATAGTTGAGGGGGTAAAGCCTGCACCCGATTGGTCTATTCACATATATGCTGCACTTCCTTGTTTCCGGATCATAGAAGACGCAGTGCCCATCAATATTTCTAAGCCTCCATATGCCATCGCCTCCCCTCTCTGCGAAGTCCTCAAGCTTGTGTCCGAGGGCTACTATCCTCTCTACATCATCTATTAACAGCTCCATTTGAGTATTTAAACAGCACTCACCGCAGAGAGTGCAATTGAATTTAACCTCCGCCTCCTCGGGGTTCTTCACTATTCTAATCATTGCCTAGCCTGCCCAAACCTCTTAAGTATATAATTATAGGCTGAGTATGCTGCTAATGCCCCTTGCCCCGCGGCCACAGTTATTTGCCTGAAGTCAAGGGGAGTTATATTAACCGCATCCCCAGCAGCATATATGCCTGGCTCGCTGGTCTCCATTAGGTTATTGACCACTAGGTACCCCCTCTCGTCGGTCTTCAACCCGATTCCCCTAAATAACTCCACGGGGGGCTCCGCCCCTATTTCCACGAATATGCCATCAATTGAGAGACTATATTCCTGTCCAGTATCTACTCTCTGAAGAACGGCCGATCTCAGCAACTTGTCTCCCCTCAACTCCTTCACGATGGTGTTCCAAAGTATCTCTATTTTCTTGTTCTTCATTAGAATATCTTGATACGTTGGCTCCGCCCTGAGCTTGTCTCTTCTGTGAATCATGTAAACCTTCTTAGCGTACTCAGTTAGAAGAAGAGCGGCACTGGCCGCCGCATCGCCTCCACCTACAACTGCCACCACCTTATCCCTGAAGAGGGGGGCATCACATGGTGCGCAGTAAGAGACGCCTTTGCCGTCGAACTCCTTCTCGCCCTTAACATTTAGCTTCCTCCTCCTCTCCCCAACCGCTAATATAACTGTCCTGCTCCTAAATTCATCGCCGGAGGCAGTGGTCACTATGAATATATCACCATCCCTCCTCACAGATGCAACCGAGTCCAGCAAGAATGGTACTCCATAACTCTTCACGTGCTGTTCGAACTTGCTTACTAGATCGGGCCCCATTATCCGCTCATAACCCAGGTAATTCTCCACCCAGCCGGCTTTCCCAACTTGACCCCCAATATCCTCGCTTATCACTGCAACAGATAACTTGTACCTGGCAGCATAAAGCGCAGCATTAAGGCCAGCCGGCCCCCCGCCCACTATTATCACGTCAAGTAACTTGGATTTAAGTTCATCAACCACATCCCCAGCCAATTCAAGGCTGCCTAAGGACAATGACATAGATTAAGGAAAGAAGTGGTAATTATATAAACCTTTTTAGCGAATGCTATCCCTAAATGATCAGATTAACTGGAGACCCCGTCCGTAAGAGCGGGGTAATTTACGCTTAGTCTTAATTTAGCTTAGAACCATTCAATATATAGGCCAATAATTAATAGGGGCCCCGATTCCTTAATTCATGGCAATTAAGACCCTGAAGGCGAGCACTCTCTACACTCCATACCAAGTCCTCCACGATGTTTCAATTATTATCAAGAATGGGGTCGTGGAGGAAATAAGCGAATCCAACAGCGGCTTCGATATTGATCTCAGGGGATTAATTGTTGCGCCGGGTTACGTGGATACCCACATACATGGCTGCTGCGGCATAGATATAACTAGTTTAACCACTGCGAGAGAACTGAACAATTTATCGACTGGATTAACCAGGTTCGGGGTCACTTCATTCGTGCCAACTCTCGTCTCCTCACCTCACGCCAATATAATCAGGATACTTAAGTTATTATCAAGCGCGCGGAGAAGCATTGAGGGAGCTAAGGCGCTCGGGATAGGGCTTGAGGGGCCCTATATAAATCCAGAGAAGCGGGGAGCCCAGAGCATTAATGCAATACGCGCGCCAAGTCTGGAGGAGCTTGATCAGTATATGGGGCTCCTCGACAATCCCCCCTTGATAATTCACTTGGCGCCAGAGGTAAAGGGGGCATATGAATTGATACAGCGCGCATCTCTGCATGGTGCTATAGTCAGCATAGGTCACACGGATGCCGATTATGAGACAACTATGCGAGCCATAGCACTGGGGGCCACTAGGGCCACACACTTATTTAATGCAATGAGGGGCATTCATCATAGGGAACCCGGCGCAGCGATGGCGTTGATGGATAACGCCAATGTATACCTAGAGCTAATAACGGATTTCATTCATTTAAGGCCGGAAATCATTTTATTCGTCCTTAAATACGCAGGGTGGCAGAGGGTGGTTCTAGTTACGGATGCAATGGCTGCAGCCGGTCTCGGCGATGGGGAATACGTCCTGGGCGATCTTCATGTAATTGTATCTAATGGTCGCGCATCGCTTCCCGACGGAACTTTAGCGGGCAGTTCATTAACTATCGATCAAGCCGTGCGCAACATGATCAGCCTTGGCTTGTCTCCTAATGTTGCGATAAGCATGGCTACAGACATAGCGGCCCGCTCCATTGGATTAATGAGGATGGGTTGTCTAAGGCCTGGATGCATTGCCGATGCCGTTGTGCTGGACGATAAGTATAGAGTGATCAATACGATAATAAATGGAACTGGTCAGGGCTTGGATGCGCGATAAAATGGTAAGTCTCTTTATCGCGAGAGGAGGCAGGCTTTGGTATAGACATGTTCTTCTTTAAATAATTGAGGTTCACTATAAAAGAAAACTTTATATTTAGTTGGCTAAAGAGGTCATAATGGTAGAGCTTAAGGTAGTCACGTGGAACGACGTCACTACTTATCTATTGCATATAGTGGAGGAGATGGGGAGGGATAGATTCAAGCCCGACATCGTCGTTGGCATAATGAGGGGCGGCGTCGTGGCCGCTCGATTGATCGGGGACTTCCTTGGCGTGGACTCCATATCATCAATGGAGGTGAAGTTCTATAAGGGAATTGGCGAGCAGGGGGATGAACCTAGGATAACCCAACCATTGACCGTTGCCGTGGAGGGAAAGAAGGTGTTGGTGATAGATGATATAGCTGATAGCGGCAATACGTTAATCACTGCTGTGGAGTACATTAAAAACATGAAGCCCATGCAAGTAAAAACGGCCACGCTTCTCGTGAAGCCATGGTCGAAATTTAAGCCGGATTATTATGGCGGTGAAACGACTATGTGGATAGTGTTTCCCTGGGAGTTAGGGGAAACATTGAGGGAACTTGGAAGCAACTCAACGCAATTGGTTAGCAAGATGGATAGCGAATTGGCCGGTAAAATAATGACAATAATGAAGATCCTAAATAACTAGGACAACAAATCCACGGAACAAGGGCTATGACTGAGTTTAGGCTGTTCGCATTCGTTCGTTAAGCATCATGAAATTAGCGTCGGGATTCACCGCTAGGACCGGAGATACTAGTTGCTTCTTTTACGTTTGCTGTTAAATATATAAGGTAATGCTTATTAATATGCCAATTATTCGACAATTATGCAACAAGTAAAGCTAAGGCATTACATAAACGGCGAATTTCGGGAACCAAGCAACGGTGAGTATAGTCAGAAAACCACTCCAATAGATGGCTCTGTCATAGCGTTAGTTCCCAGTGGAACTCGGGAGGATGCTAAGGCAGCCATAGATGCGGCATATGAAGCCGGCAAGCAATGGTCCAAGTTAACGCCGATCAAGAGGTCCGACTACATATATAAAATATATGAAGTGGCGAGGTCCATGGAGGAGGACTTAATCAATACATTAATAGTGGAGGGCGGCGGCATTTATAAGAAGGCATGGGGTGAGGTCGTTTTCACCGAGAGACTCATACGTAACGCCGCGGAGTTGGCTCGTCATTATGAGGGCGAGGTCCTGAATTCCGATAGTGAGGCCACAATATCCATGGTATTCAAGAAACCGAAGGGAATAGTGGGCATCATTACTCCATGGAATTACCCATTATCCATATCGATGAAGAAGGTAATTCATGCCCTGGCAATAGGGAACACTGTTGTATTGAAAACCGCCAGCGATACGCCAATAACTGGTTATAAGATAGCTGAAATGGCAAGTAAGGCCGGTCTTCCAAAGGGCGTGCTTAACGTCGTGTTCGGATCCGGAGGCGTTGTCGGCGATGAGATAGTGACCAATAAGAAGGTTTCCCACATTACCTTCACCGGAGAAACTGGAACCGGAAAGCAAATAGCAGAGAAAGCGGGCCGCGGATTAAAGACTGTTACCCTGGAGCTTGGTGGTTCTGACCCCCTGATAGTGCTTGATGACGCGGATCCAGACTATGCGGCTCGATTGGCTGTGTTTGCGGCCTTCTTCCATCAGGGACAAATATGCACGGCCTCTAAGCGAATAATAGTTCATAAGGGGATTTACGACAAATTCGTTCCGAGATTCATAGAGTACACTAAGAGACTTAGAGTAGGCGATCCTCGCGTTGATAAGAACATCGACTTTGGTCCCCTCATAAATAAGTCCCAAGTTAATTCCATGGTGGAGTTCCTTAATGATGCAGTGAAGCGGGGAGCTAAGGTGGAGACCGGGGGCAAGGTAAACGGCAACTACTTTGAACCCACCATACTGACAGGAGTAGATAGGAATGCAAAGGTCCTGCGAGAGGAGGTGTTTGGCCCGATTAGGCCCATAATAATGGTTGAGAACGATGATGAGGCCGTGGAGGTCGCGAATGATACGGAGTACGGTTTGTCGGGTGCAGTGTTGACCAGCAACATAAATAGGGCAATGAGCATAGCGGAGGCCGTGGAGTCAGGCATGTTCCACATAAATGACGTTACGTTCCTGGAGGAGTCGCATGTGCCATTCGGTGGAATAAAGGCAAGCGGAATTGGGAGGGAGGGAGGCAAGTATTCCTTCCATGAATCCACATATGATAGGTGGACCACCATAACGCTTAGGCAGAGGAAGTTCCCAATACCATCATGAACCCTAAAAACCATGAACCTAAAAACATAACTAAATATCTCTGTTGAAACGATCGGCGAGCCTCGCCCCTTTAGGGCGGGGAGGGGCCTAAATCTTTTTCATGTTAGCAGAAATGTCTTTATATTCTTGCTTTTTATTGATGAACTCCCACGCCGATGTGGGCTCTGCCCAAAAGGGTGGGATGGCAGAGATGGGAGCCCCGTGCCGTTGGGCTCGACGGGGACCCGCCCATCATAAGGCTTGGCAGGTGGCTGAGGCCCAAGTCCCTACACTCAATTAAATTAAGGTAAAATGAAGGTGACAAACGGTCAGACATCTATTTCCCGGTCTCCATTTATTAAGTCTACCTTAAGTAATCGCCCCATCAAGTACTTCTCGTAAAGTATCCCCGTCTCCGTCGCCGCCGATCTCAGTATTTCTCCACTTATCCCAGGCACGCCTGCGCTTATTATCAATATATTCCTAGTGGCTTGATCAACCATGGTTAGCTCGGAGTCCCTGTAGGGATACACGTGAAGTATAGTGCCGTCGCTGGCCGCGAGCACGATTTGATTACTGCTTAGTTTTTTCCTTGGGGAGCCTATTGGTATGAATACTTCCCCCTCGGCAGCATACCTAAGCGTAAGCTTCTTGGCCCTTATCTTATCAATATCATACAGTCCAATGGGCACCTTATACTTAATGCTGATTATGTTGCCTATATCCACCGCTGGATTTATGGTTGGCACCCGTCCCCCATTTAATAACCTCCGTATCAGCGCCTCCTGTGATGGTCTCTGCTTTGTTGGATCTATCTTTAGGTACTTCCAGTAAAAGTCCCTATACGCACGAATAATGGGATCACTTAGTAAGGTGCTTATGGTGTTTTTCCTAGCTTCCTCTATCGCCTTATTCCATTCCTGGCTCAAATCGATGGGCTTATCGTTAATTATATCCACTGCAACAGCGATTCCCAATTGGATCCCCAACTTCGATAGATCCTCGCTAATCCCTATTCGCATACTACTATTACTATGGCTACATGGATATAAACATTATTATCCATCCCATCCCCCAAAAATGCATCTCTTTACACTGATCTCCTCCCGCCTTGAGGGGTTTCCTTTGGGTGGTTCTTTGATTCATGGTTTACTGCCTTCATCGCCGCTTAGGCCTATTGTGCAAAATATTTTTAAATAAAGGAATCCGCATCATTGATATGACCATTACTTGCAAGCTATGCGGTAAAAGCATGAATTCGATAGGGGAGTATGTGAGGCATGTTAGAGTTGAATGTAAGCAAATACCAAGAACCAGAAAATGTCCCATCTGCGGCAGGAAATTTAATAGCATACATAAATTCAAGATACATTTAATGAATGAGGCATTAATCGATGCGCGCCATGGAAACGCAATAATACAGTAATTGAGTCCACGCATTAATCCAGGCTCATCACCGGCAATTGATTAATCATAGTTGGATTCTTCTCCATTACAAGCTTCCCTGGATCTATATTGTGATAAAAAGAACGATAAACCTCGCCTTTTAAGGCGGTTGGAGCGGTAGGGTTATGCTCTTGTTTAGGGTAGTTAGCTTCCCTTCAATCAATGGGACTAGATAAACTCTGTTAGATGAAAAGCAGTAATGCAGGCCGATGTGGTTTATTAATTAAACAGCCGTATATATCTATTCTCCGAATTACATAGTATGCCTGAAATCGATGACATTATTGAGAGAAAAACATCCAGTTCGGATGCCACGGGAACCATTGTGGCTGCAATCCGGTTACTGAATAAGGGGGTAACTAGATGGGCGCTCAGGGCATTAATGAAGGAAGTGGAGATGCGGGGCGAGAGGAAGCCATTAATGGAGTGGGCATTAGCTAAGTATGCCGGGGAGGAACAATGCCCAACGATTGCCCACTTAATTTCGCCTCTCCTAGAGATGGGCCTGAAACTAGCCACTGCGTATCTACGCTCAGATGAGGATGCATTGAGACGGATGTTAAGCGATCCAGCGGTGAGGAAAGGGCTCATCACTACGCTGAGGGGCATAGCATTATTCGGCGTCACCACGCCCCAGAGATTGCCGGCTCCATTCTTCATAGTATGGAACTTCACTAATTCCTGCAACCTTAGATGCATTCATTGCTATCAGAACGCGGGGAAACCATTACCCAATGAATTAACGCTTGAAGAGAAACTCAAGATAGTGAAGGAGCTAGATGAGGCCGGCGTACCAGCCATAGCATTATCCGGCGGTGAACCAACTGTTCATAGGGATTTCTGGCCCGTCCTAGCGGAGATATCGCGGCGAGGCCTTTATTCGGCCGTGGCCACTAATGGATTGGCTTTCTCAAATATCGAATTTGCCGAACGGGCCCGTAGAGCGGGCCTTCGATATGTGGAGATAAGCATAGATGCGGCCGATCCAGCTATCCACGATAAGTTCAGGGGAGTGAAGGGGGCGTGGGATAAGGCAGTTGCCGGATTACGTAACGCCGTCAAGCTTGGCTTCAGCACTGCGCTGGCCTTCACGATCACCAAGGTTAATATAGGCGAGGTCGACAAAATAATAGATCTAGCGCAGGAAATTGGGGTCTCTAAGGTGATATTCTTCAACTTCGTTCCCGTGGGTCGTGGCCGTGAGAATTTGGAGATAGATCTATCTCCAGAGGAGCGCGAGGAGTTTCTCAGGCACATATATGGCGAAATGAAGCGAAGGAAGATGGAGATAATAAGCACGGCTCCTCAGTATGGTAGGGTAGTGAATCAATTAAGCGAGGGCAGTGATTCTTCTCCAACTCACTTCGTAGTAGCGAGCGACCCCATCACTAAGGAATTAACGGAATTCATTGGAGGATGCGGGGCAGGTAGGGTTTATGCAGCAATTGAGCCCGAAGGAACATTAACTCCCTGTGTTTTTCTTCCGCGCCCAATAGGTAATCTCCGCATCAAATCATTCTGGGATATATGGATGGACCCATTCATGGAGAACTTCAGAAACCGCGATCTACTAAAGGGATTCTGCGGCCAATGCCCCTATAAATTGATATGCGGGGGATGCAGGGCCAGGGCCTATAATTACTTTGGCGACGTGCTTGCACCGGATCCAGGCTGCATATATAACTCAGCGGATTGGCGCAAGCTTTCTGAGGACATATCTAAAGTGAAGGTTAAGGCACCGATGGCATTCAAGTGATTTACATGAAGGTCCTCCTCGCCGTTCCACCCGGCATAGAGAAAATGGAGCTATATAAAGTACTTGGATTGAGGGCGCCGCCGCTTGGATTAGCATGGATAGCGGCGGTTCTGGAGCAGGGCGGGCACAGCGTCAGGATAATTGACTCGCCGACAATTGGGATAGATTTAACTGCTTTCATTAATGAAGTGAGGACTTGGCATCCAGATGTCGTGGGCATAACTTCGATGACGCCCACCATATATAAGGCATATGATGCAGTCAAGGCCATCAAGGAGTACGATAAGGACTTACCCGTGATTATGGGCGGTCCTCACGCCACATTTATGTATCAAGAGGCCTTAAGCAATGGAGTGGATGTCGTGGTGAGGGGAGAGGGCGAATTCACTACTCTGGAGCTGGTGAATATTATTGAGAGAAATGGGTTAGATAAAGACAAGTTAAGGAATGTGGCTGGAATCGCTTATACAAGCGAGAGGGGAGCAGTGGTAACCAAGGAGAGGCCCATAGTTAGGAATCTGGATGATTTGCCGCCCCCGGCCAGGCACCTTCTTCCCATGGATAGGTACACATTATTCGGGAAGCCAATACGCATTATTCATGCAATGGCTAGCCGTGGCTGTCCATATGGTTGCTCCTTCTGCTCCACATCATACTTCTGGGGCCGTATGATTAGGTACAGATCGGCTAAAAACGTTGTAGATGAGTTGGAGGACGCAATTAATAAATATAAAACCAATATAATTGCCTTCACCGATGATGAGTTCACATTGGGCAAGAGATTCATTGATGCCTTCCTTAAGGAATTATCCTCTAGACGACTCGATATATCGTTTTCCTGTGGTTCTCGGGTTGATACCATTGATAAGGAAATGATGATGCAGCTCAAGAAGCACGGCTGCTCCGCATTATACTTCGGAGTTGAGTCAGGTAGCCAGGAATCCATAAATAGAATAGGCAAAAAGATAACCTTAGAAAGGGCTGAGAAGGTGTTTCAATGGGCTAAGGAAACCAAGGTAAGCCATGTTGGTTCCTTTGTGCTCGGCTTTCCCTGGGAATCAATTAATGACATGAAGAACACCGTTAAATTCGCAATTAAGCTTAGGCCAACATACGCTCAATTCACAATAGCAACTCCCTATCCAGGCACGCCGCTTTACATGGAGGCTGAGCAAGAAGGATTAATAGAGGACCGTAATTGGGATCACTACACGACGCTAAATGCGGTAATGAGGGGATATAGATTCACTAGGGAGGAAGCTCAGAGGATGCTTCAATGGGCATACATAAAGTATTATGCCAGGCTGGGCTTCCTCATCAGTGAGCTGATTCATGGAAGGCTTGGCCCCATAGTGACGGCGATAAGAAATGCCTTGGTTCCATGGTTCAGCGAGGAACTGCTTCACGGAACTGCTTCACGGCAGTAATGTTCCCTTTCCCTTAGTAATTGGCGGCCATAATGCCTTGGGCATGGCTTAACCATGTCTCTCAGGGCTGGGAAGACATTAAGGATCGTAGAACTAGGAGGCTTCTCTTTGCTGGGAGTATTGCTGTATTGAATGATTCAATATCCATATGTATTCCCCACATATTAATTATATCTATTAATATATGGATATCTCGATTGATTTCGCCCATCTCCACATAATCGTGGATCACTTGCAGCACTTTCTCCACGGTCTCCATGCCCATTAATTTAGCTAACCAAACTAATGCATCGGGCACATTAAGCACTATCATGTTTCTCTTGTTCAGCTTTATGTTTAAATACATGAATGCCAATTTAACGTTATTGACTTGCTTGCAACTAACCTTTCTGCAGTCATTCCTAGTCAGGAGGACTCCATCATGTACATAGATGTTTCCCTTCTCGAAGCCGAATCTCAGTGAGGCGGTTATGCCATTATATGCGAATATCCCGATATCTTCATTTAATTTCTCCGCTAATCGTCTAAGTCTCCTAAATAACTTGTAAACATCATCCCTATCGCAATTCCTCGCAATGAATGGAGTCGTCGCTAGGAGGGGTAGATCCATGCAGTCCAGCCCAAATTCATTGCAGATAACGACGCGTCTCCATAATATCAATAGCATTAAGTGTAGCGTATCCATTTCATTAATTGGACAGTTACTGCTGGGAGGGGACTTAAAATCCACATCAATGTGATTAGCGGGTTCCCTATATAGATTTCCCTCACCGTAAACCGTAAAAATGGGCTACTCCAAGGGTTCCAACGAGCCCCGGTAGCTCAGCCTGGTTGGAGCGCTCGACCCCGGCGCCATTTGGGGGGCGAACCTTGTAAGTTCCAGTCAAGGGAGCGAGAGGTCCCGGGTGGCGGCCTTGGTCGCCCGGGAATTCAAATCCCGGCCGGGGCTCCATATCATTCTAGAGCAAATCCCGGCATATTTTTATTTGTCTCCCTAATTATTTAGAATCATGAGCAGTGACTTACCGTTCTCCGAGGTAGTTAAGGTGTTTGAGGCCATAGAAGCCACCACTCAACGCACGGTTATGGCTAAGTTGCTCTCCTCGATATTCAGGGAGGCGCCGTCCAACGTAATTGATAAGGTGGTCTATATAATGCTGGGCCAGTTACGGCCCGATTGGGAGGGCGTGGAGTTGGGGGTTGGCGAGAAGTTAGCGATGCGAGCCATATCGACTGCCTCTGGTTTTCCCGTTAAGAAGGTGGAGGAGGTTTATAAGAAGGTGGGGGATCTCGGGGAGGCTGCGAGGCAAGTCATGCAGATGAGGGGTTCCTCAACTATACTGGATTACTTTGGGGCTCGTGGCGGCAAGAGGTTAACCGTTGGCGAAGTCTATGAGGCCTTAATGACTGTGGCCAAAGCATCTGGGGAGGGCGCTCAGGACACTAAGGTTAGGCTGCTCTCCTCTCTTTTCGCCGATGCCTCGCCTGATGAGGCTAAGTATATTGCTCGCTTCATAGTGGGTAAGCTCAGGCTTGGGGTGGCCGATATGACTGTGCTGGATTCATTATCCGATGTATTTAACGTGCCCAGGGATGCATTGGAAAAGGCTTACCACATTCATCCCGATCTAGGGCATATTGCTCGCCTTCTCTCGGAGAAGGGCCGAGATGCTTTACTGGAATTGAAGGTAACGCCGGGCATACCGATTCAACCTATGCTTGCGGAGCGGCTTTCATCATCGCATGAAATTCTCGATAAATTGGGGGGCATAGCCATATGCGAGTATAAGTATGATGGCGAGCGCGCGCAGATCCATAGAAGCGGCGACGTGGTTAAGATATTTAGTCGGAGACTTGAGGATATAACTAATGCGTACCCCGACGTGGTTGAGTACATGAAGGAAGCCATTGATTCCAGCGATTTCATAGTTGAGGGCGAAATAGTTACCGTTGATCCTGATACCGGCGAAATAAAGCCGTTCCAGGAATTAATGCATAGGAAGAGGAAGCACGACATTAAGGAGGCAATCGAGGAGTACCCAGTGGAGGTATTTCTATTTGATGCGATATACTTGAATGGAATTGATTTAACCGATCTTCCATTAATAGATAGGAAGAGGGCATTATGGAGCGTAATGAGGCCTAATCAACATGTGCATCACGCGACTTGGCGATTGCTAGATAATGAGGCCGAGGTCGATAAGTTCTTCATGGAGGCGATAAGCGATGATTGCGAGGGAATAATGTGTAAATCAGTGAAGCCGGGTTCCATATATGAATTGGGGGCAAGGGGTTGGCTCTGGATAAAGTATAAGCGCGATTATAAGAGCGAATTAAGCGATACGCTGGACCTAACTGTGGTTGGCGCGTTCTGGGGACGCGGCCGTAGGGCTGGACTATACGGTGCACTGCTTTTGGCGGCTTATGATCCAGACACCGATCAATTCTATACTGTGGCTAAGGTCGGCAGCGGATTCACTGATGAGGATCTCAAGAAGTTGCCGGATCTCCTGAATCAGTATAAGATACCCCATAGGCATCCCCGCGTCGTGTCCAGAATGGAGCCTGACGTTTGGTTCGTGCCGGGCCTAGTAATAGAGGTAATTGGGGCCGAAATAACTCAATCGCCAATACATACTTGCTGCCTAGATCCCAAGGCGGGCACTGGTCTAGCCATTAGGTTTCCCAGATTCACTGGTAGATATAGGACTGATAAGTCGCCGGAGCAATCCACTACGGTTAAGGAAATCATGGAGATGTTCAAGAACCAGAAAAAGATAAGCGAGGCGCCAATTGATGAGAAGCTCTAGGTCGCTTTGCCGGATCGCTGTTTCAATAGGTGTGCTGGGAAACATTAAAAAACCCACATAGCTTGGATACATTGATAGAAAATGTTTTCGCCACAAATGGCTGGATACGATAGGGCTATAACCATATTCAGTCCGGAAGGAGAACTCTACCAGGTACGGTATGCTGGAGAGGCGGTTAAGAGGGGGTGGGCCACCCTCGGCATAAAGTGCAGCGGGGGAGTGGTTCTTGCAGCCGAGAAGCGGAAAATGAGTCCCCTCATAGATCTCAACAGCATTGATAAGGTATATATGGTTGATGAGCACATAGGCATTGCTCCATCGGGTCTCCATGCGGATGCCCGCATACTAATTGATTACGCTAGGGAGCAGGCACAGACTTATAGGTTGCTCTTCGATGAACCAGCGGAAGTAGAGTATGTCACGAAGAAGATAAGCGACTTGAAGCAAGTCTATACCCAGCATGGAGGTGTGAGGCCATTCGGTGCTGCGTTGATAGTGGGCGGTGTTGATAGTCACGGTCCCATGCTGTTCCAAACCGATCCAGGCGGCATATATTTCGGGTATTATGCCACAGCGCTTGGGAATAGTTCATCGACTATACTGGATTACTTGGAGAAGAATTATAAGTATGAGATGGATATTGGGGAATGCACTAAGCTTGCCGTTAAGGCACTTAGCCTCGTCGTTGAGTCGCTTGAGGTCGATAGGATAGAGATGGGCACGATAGATGTGGCAACCAAGAAGTACAGGAAACTTAGTTCAGATGAGGTTAAGGCCCTCATCGATAAAATAAGGGCAGAGCAGGGAAGCACTCAATAGGCTTTCTCTAGTTGAATTGTTTTTCAATTGCTTTAAGAATATTCTTGTGCATGGTTCGTGGGGCAACATTTATAAACTGTTTATCTATGGTATAGGTAAGTAGGATGGAAAGATGTTTCAATCACTACGTTCAGAATTAAGCAATGCCTTGCTTGATGCAGGGTTCAAAGAACCAACGGAAATCCAAAGGGCTTCGCTGCCTTATCTCGTGAGGGGCAGCGATGCCGTGCTTAGGGCTAGGACGGGAAGCGGAAAAACAGCTGCTTACTTGCTTCCCATCATGAATTCCGTGAAGGGCGAGAGGGGCGAAGTCCTTATATTAGCGCCAACTCGCGAATTAATTAGGCAAATAGCGGATCAATTCGATTTATTCAACAAGTACCTGAACTACAGTAAGGTATTGGTATATGGCGGTGTCGGGTATCAAGGACAGGAGAGGGGATTACGCGATGCCGTCTTCATCTTCGCAACGCCCGGCAGGATGCTTGACATGGTTAGGCGAGGAAGCGCGGATTTGGGGAGAGTCAGGTTCCTCGTCATAGATGAAGTGGATAGGATGCTTGACATGGGCTTCATAGATGATATAAGAACACTATTATCGCTCTCCAGCAATAGGAAGCAAACAATAATGGCCTCAGCCACCGTACCCCCGGAGGTTAAGTCATTGATATCCAGCTTCGCTCCCACCGCTAGATTCATAGGGGTTGGCGATGAATATGATGTCCCCAACATAGAGCAAGTGGTTTACATAGCTTCAGGCGATTGGAGGGAGAAAATGGAGCTAGCAATTAAGGAAATAAGCGGAAAAACCATAATATTCACAAATACGAGGAAAAGGGCTGACGTGCTTCACCGACAATTACGTAGGCGAGTCAATGGAGTATTTTACACCCATGGCGGCGTCGATCAATACGTGAGGGAGAAGGTAATGCGGGAATTCAGGGAGAGGGGCACGGTATTGGTTGCCACTGATCTAGTGTCCCGTGGAATAGATATCCTCGACATAAATACAATCATAAATTTCGATGTGCCGCAGGATCCGGAAACATATATTCATAGAATAGGCAGAACCGCTCGTCTAGATAAGGGTGGAAGAGCCGTTACGCTTGCCACTGATGATGATATAGGCATAGTAATGAAGGCAGCTCAATTAACTGGGACTAGACCGATAATTAGGCGGATTGGCATGGAGGAAAGGGGAGTAAGGGCTGCTCGCGGCTTTGAGCGATGAAAGGATTGAGATTAATATCTCCTAATTTCTATGGCTTCTCCTGAAATCGTTTAGACAATTCATGCAGCAAAAATAATAAGTTCGATTATGGTACCTCTCAATTATTGGGCTTCCCCTTATTAGTCCGCCGCAATAATCGCAATGGAGTCTGGGATTCCTTATATTAATTACCCTGTTGCTCCATAATTGCTTATCCACTATGAAGAGCTGCACGATGCTGACCTTGCTCTCCCTTATTGCTTTCCTGATTTCAGCTAGATTGTTTGCCTTAATTATGCCTATGAATCTTCCATCCACTGATTCATAGATTTCCGAGAATAAATCGAGCCTAGTCGGTTTAGTTTCAGTTATGAGAATAGCCATTACATCATCATTGATGTATTCGCGTCCCACCTCTATTGTGAACCTAGTTATAACTCCGCGTGAGGCTAGGTTTCTAATGGTCTTAGATACGGTGTTTCTCGATAATCCCAGTTTCCTCGATAATCTCGTAATGGGTTCACTGGAGTCCTGTATTAATTCATTTAATATCCTGTACTCCGTCTCGGTTAATTTATCCATGTCATGAAATCGCTTCTCTCCTTAAAAACCGTTGTGCACAGCTCTATGCTTTAACTATGCGCATTTTGCTAACAAAAAGCCTTATCTCAGTGGCTTATTGATACAACACATGCAAATTAAAGACCCAGTTTGCGGAATGGATGTGGATTCCTCAACGCAATATAAATCCCTATTTAAGGGGCAAGTATATTACTTCTGTTCCCGGGAATGCAAGCGAAAATTCGATGCATCGCCGGAGAAGTACCTAAGCGGGTACAGGGAGTCCATGTGATGATGCATGGAAATGCCGAATCTGGACGTCAAGATGAAGGTGAGCGGTCGGGAAATCACGTTTAGAATAATCGGCATGCATTGCACATCATGCAGCTTAACCGTTCAAAGAGCCATCTCGTCGGTGAAGGGAGTTATATGGGTTGATGTTAATGCTGCTACCAATGAGGCGCATATATTAGCTGGCTCCGAGGTGAGTTATGGCGAATTATTGAAGGCGGTTCAATCCGCTGGATACGATATATATAGAGAGGAAGCCGTGATCGTATTGCCTAGACTTGAGGCTGATGAATCATCACTAATAACCACTGCTCTCCTGAAGAGCAAAGGCGTATTTAATGTGATGATTAACCTGGGCAGTAATCAAGTTATTGTTGCATATAATCCTTTAGAGACGAATGTCCATGAGTTAGTCAATGAATTGACTAGAATGGGTTTCAAAATAGTGGATGTGCTATCCGGGGATGATGTTGGGGATATCGATGAGAAGGCGATGACTCGTGACGTGAACGACATTAGGACCAGGCTATACATAGCTATTCCCCTAACCATTTCCTTATTTGCAGCAATGCTACTTAATTACCTAGGCATCATCGATGCAGCGATCTTTAACGTGATTGGATTGTTCTTGGCCACTCCTATTCAATTCTTTTCGGGTTGGAGGTTCATAAGAGGAGCGGCATTGGCTTTGCGTAATAAATCCGCCAACATGGATGTCCTGGTCACTCTTGGATCCATGAGCGCCTATGTACTGAGCCTAGCCCTACTGCTTCAATCAATTAATGGCGACACGTTCTTTGATGCTTCATCGGTTATAACCTTCGTATTGATAGGTAAGTACATTGAGGCTAAGATGAGGCGACTAGCCCACTCCTCCTTAACTCAACTAAATCAATCATCGATGCGCGCCCGACTAATTGATGGGAGTGAGGCAAGGGTTGATGAATTGCTTCCTGGAACTAAGGTCATTGTGAGAAGTGGGGAAACCATACCTGTGGATGGCATAGTTGATCAAGGCAATGGCTTAGTGAATGAGTCCCTTATGAGCGGGGAATCAATGCCGATAAATAAGGGTCCAGGGGACGTAGTCATAGGGGGCTCAATATTGCTGAGCGGTTACTTGGTGGTGAGGGTCACCAGGACCGGCAAATACTCCTTAATGTCTCAAGTAATTCAATCGGTTCGACGCGCTCAAGCGTCGCGATTACCAATTCAATCACTTATAGATAAGGTATCGGGCGTTTTCTCATGGGTTATAATATCAATAGCCATCGCCGCTCTATTGACATGGAAGATAGTGATTGGAGCACCGCTCTCCACCTCGGTGATCTACATGGCATCGGTCCTAGTCATAGCCTGCCCATGCGCATTAGGATTAGCTACGCCGCTGAGCGTGATGATAGCCATTAATCGCGCTGCATCATTAGGCATACTCGTCAGGAATGCGGAGGCAATGGAGAAAATGCCTAGGGTTAAAATCATGGCACTGGATAAGACCGGTACATTAACAACGGGAAAATTCAGCATCAGTAAGATACATGGTAACGAAACATTAAGATGGGCCGCCTCCGCTGAGGCCGGCTCGAATCATCCAATCGCGTTGGCGATAGTTGATGAAGCACGGCGTCGCGGCATTAATTTTGAATTGCCGTCCTCAATAGATGCCGTGGATGGCGGGATAATTGCGCATATTGGAAGTAACGTAGTCGCCGTGGGCAATAAGAAGGTAATTGATGGAATGGGGATCAACATTGATTCAAGCATTCAGAGGGAAGCCGATGCATGTATTGGAACGGTTATCTATGTCATTCTTAACGGCGAATTATTGGGATTCATAGAGTTGAGGGACACCATAAGGCCGGAGGCGACTCAAGTAATTGATTGGTTAAGGCGGCGCGGCATTCGTCCAGTTATCATAACCGGCGACTCCGAGAAGTCAGCTGCATGGATAGCGAAGGAGCTGGGAATTAGCGATGTATATAGCGGCGTCTTGCCCACCGAGAAGGGCGATGTAATTAGCGAGTTGCGGCATGGCCTTGGCAGAGGAGGATTAATAGCAATGGTTGGGGATGGCACTAATGATGCGCCGGCGATGGCGATGGCCGATGTAGGGATAGCAATGGGCGCCGGCACCGATATAGCCAAGGAAGCCGGCGATGTAGTGCTACTTAGGAATGACTTAACGCAAGTCACTCGACTCTATGATATATCGCTGAAGACTGTGCGTAATGTTCGATTTAACATTGTCTACGCATTCGCGTATAACGCGTTTCTCATACCGTTGGCCGCTGGCTTAATGGGAGTCCTAATAAGGCCTGAATTAGCATCAATAGCGATGGCCATGAGCAGCATCTCCGTCACGCTTAATTCACTTAGACTTAGAAGAGCCTAATTAAAGAGACTCGGATCAATTGAGGGGTAAGGCATTGCCATGTATTGATAAAAGGAATGACAAACCTCGCCCCTTATTATGGTGAGGAGGAGGTCAGCCTATGGGGCTTAGCTTAAAAATGATGGGGAGATGAGTACAACTATGGGCTTAGCCATTGGGATTGATATAGGGGCCTCATTCATTAGGGTTGGCGTGATAGATGATGCTGGCAGGGTAATAGTGAAGGAGAAGGCCCCCGTCCCCTCCGAGGGTGGAGAGAATACCATGGCTGAATTAATAATAAGCATGATTAATGAGAAAATACCGAGGAAGTACGTGGATGAGGCATCGGCAATTGGGGTAGGTTCCATTGGGCCCCTCGACTTGAGGAGCGGCAATGTGCTAATCGCGCCTAACCTCAAGTGGAGCACCAAGAGGTTCAGGGTTGTGGATCCCATAGCGAGGGCAATTAATAAGAAGGTGATTCTATGCAATGATGCTGCGGCTGCTGCTTGGGGCGAGCACGTGTTTGGGGATGGTAAGGGCATAGATAATTTAGTATATATTACTTTATCCACTGGAATAGGCGCTGGAGTCATTGTGGATGGGAATTTATTGATTGGCAAGGATGGAAATGCCCATGAGGTGGGCCACCTAGTGGTTGATGCTGATTTAGGAGTACGATGCGGTTGCGGCGGCATTGGTCACTGGGAGGCTATAGCGAGCGGAGGAAACATGCCGAGAAGCATAGCATTGTTCATGGAGAAGAGATATAATGGTCCGCGAACTAGGCTCTATGAAGCGGTTAATAGGGGTATTGCTTCTCAAGACATATTTAGGTATGCCCAGGAGGGGGATGCATTGGCCGTCGAGTTCATAGATTACATTGCCGATATCCACGCTAGGGGCATGGCAGGCATAATTAATGCTTACGATCCAGAACTAATAGTGCTTGGTGGAAGCGTTATAATCAATAATAGCGATGTTTTGTTACCTAAAATAATCGATAAGATAAGCAAGTATACGGCTAATAGGATCCCGGAAATAAAGTTAACTAGATTCGGTGATGATATAGGAATAATAGGAGCCGCAGCACTGGTTCACAATGTGCCGGCAACGCTGCGACGCTTTCTTTAATTAAATACTCGCGGCAGCGTTTTAAGCCTTAGTGCCTAGCGTTGTCATGCATCTCCCCAGGCTCGTTATAGGAGGCATCAGCAGCGGCGTTGGAAAGACCATGGTGAGCACGGGAATAATGGCTGCATTATCCAAGAAGCTTCGCGTACAGCCATTCAAGATAGGCCCAGACTTCATCGATACATCATTTCATGCGCTGGCCACAGGTAATTCATCAATCAATTTAGATACGTGGCTAATGGGGGATGAGGGGGTTTTATCCTCATTCGCCAGACACGCCGTCAACGCTGATGTCTCAATAATAGAGGGAGTAATGGGTATTTTCGATGGTGAATCAAGGGGTGCAAGCACCATTAGTATCGCTAAACTGCTCTCAGCCCCCATTGTTCTAGTTATTGATTGCCACGCCATGGGCGAAACGGGCGGCATGTTGGTCAAAGGCTTTAGCGACGTGATTAGCGCTGTCATATTCAATAGGGCCGCCGGCTCGCATTGTGACTTATGCAAGTGGGGGGCTAGCCGCATTGGAGCTAAGGTGCTTGGCTGCATTCCATATGATTCAAGCGTGCATGTGCCGGAGAGGCATTTGGGCCTTAGGATGGCTCATGAAGTCGATTCTGGATTCATTAATTCGATCACGAGGTTAATCGAGGATAACATAGACTTGGATGAATTATTGAGGATTGCGAATGAGGCGCCGGATATTGATGTGGATAAGTACTTGATTGAGGAGCATTCATTTAGTAACAGTGGAGCGGCGTACGTGGCTTTCGATTCTGCTTTCAACTTCTATTATAGGGACAACATCGATGCATTATCTAGGAGTTTCTCTGTGAAGTTCTTCAGCCCTGTTGCGGGGGATACATACGGTGATGATGCGAATCTAGTTATTTTGGGGGGCGGTTATCCGGAGTTATTCCTTAATGAATTGGCATCTAATCAAGAATTGATAAGTAAATTGAGGCGTGACTCCATGAATGGATTGCCCATATATGCGGAGTGCGGTGGATTGATGTATTTATCACGCTATATAAGGCGGAACGAGAGGGAGTTCCCCATGGTTAATTTATTTGATGTTGGCATAGAAATGACTAATAGATTGACTCTTAGCTATTCATTGCTTGAGTCGCTGAGGGATTCGCCCATATCCATGCGTGGCGATTCATTGAGGGGACATGAGTTTCATTACTCAATCGCAGAGGTGCTGGGGGAGGTTGAGTTCGCTCATAGGGTGTTGAAAGGTAGGGGCATCAATGGGTTTGATGGATTGATTACGCATAACTCGCTTGCCCAGTATACTCACATAAATTTCGTTAGGGGCAATGCAATTGAACGATTAGTCAACATTAGTAATTCATATAGTAGAAGATAATTCTATCAATGTTTGGTTGATTATTATGGGTTTCTTTATCTATTATTAGTTAGTTGATTATTTTGATATTAATAGGATTTCTGGTCTTGTTTTTATTCGTTAATTAACGAAGGAAAAGGTTTAAAAAAGCGTTGGTAGCCACATGTTCATGGAGCTAAATAGCTCTATAACTAGATACAATAGCTTGTTCCTAAATAGTGTTCTAAGTAATCTAAAGAGAGCTATTGATTTAGGTGGATTCGGAGAAGAATTCTTCACTTACCTATCACGTCCAATGCGCACCATAAGCATAAACATACCGGTCAAGATAAATGGATCCATTAGGATATATGAGGGCTATAGGGTTCAACACAATAATGCGCTTGGTCCGTATAAGGGCGGTATAAGGTTCCACCCAGAGGTTACGCTGGAGGACGACATGGCGCTCGCCACAATAATGACGCTCAAGAACAGCCTTAATGGGTTACCATATGGCGGAGCCAAGGGAGCCATAAGGATAGACCCAAGCAAGGTGTCGAAGGAGGAGCTTGAAGCCGTCAGCAGAGGCTATGCCCGAGCCTTGGTTCAATTCATCGGCCCCGACATAGATATCCCGGCCCCCGACTTAAACACTAATCCCCAGATAATGGCTTGGATGGTTGATGAGTACAGCAAGATGATGGGTAGAAATGTGCCGGCGACGTTCACGGCCAAGCCGGTGCAGCTATGGGGCAACCCGGTGAGGGAGTACTCAACAGGCTATGGAGCGGCGCTCTGGACTCGTAATGCGGCCCGCAAATTCCTTAAGGGCATTGAGGGCGCCACGGTTGCAGTGCAAGGGTTCGGCAATGTCGGTTACTGGTTAAGCCACTTCCTGACGGAGATGGGTGCTAAAGTCGTTGCAATCGGCGATATAGGGGGTGCAATATATAACTCCAATGGATTTAATCCGGATGAGGTGAAGGCGGTGGAGAGGAAGACAGGAACAGTGGTTAATTACACGGGCCCCGGCACCAGGAAGATAGGAATGGATGAATTGCTGACCCTGAACGTGGATATACTGGTTCCAGCGGCAGTGGAGGGAGTAATTAATTACTCAAATGCCAATGCAGTGAAGGCAAAGCTAATAATGGAAGCCGCCAATGGACCCGTAACATCGGATGCAGAGGAGATGCTATACAAGAGGGGCATATATGTGTTCCCAGACATAGGGGTAAATGCTGGTGGAGTCGTCATGAGCTACTTGGAGTGGGTCGAGAATCTGCAATGGTTCATATGGGATGAGGAGGAAACCAAAAAGAAACTTGACTTCATGATAACCAACGCATTCAATAGGGTCTACGATAGATGGCAGAAAATGAATGGCGCTACGATAAGGGATGCCGCATATATAGATGCATTGGACAGGATATACCAAGCCATGAAGTGGAGGGGCTGGATCTAATAGCAATTGTTACAGGGATGCCTCAATTCACTCAATAATCGGTTCTGTTCTGTAAGAGCGTGATTTTCATTATTCATTAATGACCCTCCATGAGGCTTAGGGCTGGAATTCCAGAAATTAGGATAAAGGGAATTATTTTTAACGCGGCTGGGATAATTATTAGCGTTGCAAAATGGCTGGAGTCCATATAGGTCCAGCCGGAATTCCAATAACATTGAGGCAAAGAAAAAGGAATGCCGGCACCATGGATGCGGTTAGGTACGTTCGTGAAATCGGGTTAAACGCCATGGAAGTTGAGTTCGTTCAAGGAGTACGTATGAGCATTGAGGCGGCTGAGGAGGTGGGGAAAATAGCTGAGGAGGCTGGGGTTAGGTTGTCGATTCATGCCCCATACTTCATTAATCTATGCAGCGATGAGGCGAGCAAAGTTAATGCTAGCATATCCAGGTTAAAGGAATCCCTTGAGCGCGGCGATGCAATGAGTGCCAAAGTCGTCGTTTTTCATCCAGCATATTATGGGAAACTAGGTCACGAGGGTTGTTTTAACAAGGTTAAAAGCGAGGTAAGCGAATTAATTAAGTGGATGAATGATAATGACATCAAAGCGAAGCTGGGGCTGGAAGTAATGGCCAGGGATTCACAATTTGGTTCTCTTGATGAAACAATTAACCTAGTTAAGGAATTATCGAGTGATTTAGTCACTGTCGTAATTGATTGGGGTCATGTGTATGCCCGCAACGGCGGTTCAATTAATTACGCGGAAATACTTGACAAATGGATGGATGCCTTTCCAAAGGATGAACTGCACACTCACTTCACCTGCGTTAAATTCAGGAATGGGAAATGGGTGGATGAACATGAACCCATGGATGCAGAGACCCCGCCATTCGAACCCCTTGCAGTGGAGCTGGGTAAGAGGGCTCTATCCATAACAATAATAAGCGAGACGCCGTTAATAGAAATCGATGCGATCAAGATGAGGGATATATTGATTAAGCACGGGAATGAAATTCGCTAAGCCCCTGCTCAACATAGGTCCCTCCCCGCTCTAAATGGTAGGCTTAGCGTTTGTTATGCAAGGTTTACGCAACACCATAAAACATTAAAATGTGGACTTGATTTTTGCATATGGTTTTCGAGAACCCCACGATAAGGGAGATCCTGGATAGGTATAAACAGATCTGGGCCCTGCGACACGCATCGGCATTGATGGACTGGGACGTACAAACATACATGCCGCCCCAAGGCATAGAGCACAGAAGCATAGCGATTGCCCAATTAAGTCTCCTTAGCCAGAAATTCATTACTGATCCATCATTTATAGCATTAGTGGAGAAGGCCGAGGGGGCGGAGCTAAATGATTATGAGAGGGGAGTGGTGCGGGTGCTTAAGCGGGAAATAAAGTACAATACCAAGATACCACCGAAGTTATTAGAGGAAATAACTGTAACGACTCAGGAAGCCACCGTTGCGTGGCGTGAGGCTCGGGAAAAGTCTAATTTCTCCCTCTTTAGGCCTAGGCTTGAAAAAATAATAGAATTATCGAGGCAAGTTGCGGAGAAACTGGGTTATGAGAAGCATCCATATAATGCGTTACTAGATTTATATGAGGAGGGATTCACGGTAGCCGATGCGGATGCCATTTTCTCCAAACTAGTTCCCAGCTTGAGGAGCATAATAAATAGACAGAAAATGCCGCCCCATAGTCCACTTGAGGACGTGAAGTATGAACGGGGCCCCGCCGAGGCCATGATAAATGATATATTAAGGACGATGGGTTATGATTTCAATAGGTTCAGGGTGGATGTTTCCCCTCATCCATTCACGATAGGGCTCGGCCCCAGGGACGTGAGGATAACAGTTAGATATGAGGGCATAGATTTCAAGCGTGTTCTATTCTCGGCAATACACGAGGGTGGGCACGCGCTTTATGAGCTGCAGCTTGATGAGTCCCTCGCCATGACTCCAATATTCGATGGTGCATCAATGGGCATCCATGAGTCCCAATCCAGATTCTGGGAGAACATAGTTGGTCGTAGTAAGCCATTTGTTGAGGCAATGTACCCAATAATGAAAAAGCACCTAGGTTTTCTCAACGCCTATTCGCCGAGCGATCTATATATTTACTTCAATACTGTTAAGCCCAGCCTAATTAGGGTTGATGCTGATGAGGTAACATATAACATGCATATAGCGGTTAGGTATGAGCTAGAGAAGTTAATGTTAACCGGCGAGATAAAGGTAAGCGATTTGCCGGAGCTCTGGAATAGAAAAATGGAGGAGTACCTCGGGATCCATCCATCCAATGATGCCGAGGGAGTGCTGCAGGACATTCATTGGAGCCAGGGATCCATAGGATACTTCCCAACATACACCCTGGGCAATTTAGTGGCAGCCATGGTGGGTCACTTCGCCGGAAAACTACTTGATGAAGTTGCAGAGCTCAAGTTTGATGGTTTAAAGGCCTGGCTACGCGAGAAGATTCATAGATATGGAGCAACTTATGATCCAAAAACGCTTCTTAAGAAATCATTTGGAGAATCATATAACCCGGATTACCTAATAAATTACCTAAGCAGAAAATACCTTTAGGGCATTTTTTGTCCGGAAAAAATTGAATATTTATACTATTTAGGGATCGGTAAATTTCGCTTTTAAGGGGGCAGTATTGCCCCTTTGTTTTCGATAATTAATGGCTAGCCCCTTCATTATTGGTTTAATTTATAAGGCTGGGGATGCAAAATATTTATTAGACTGTGAATATAATAGTGAAATGAATGTTCATTAGGCTATACAAGGCCTCGACTGCATTACAGGAGATAGATAGTGAATTGGAGTCGCTTCATAGTGTTAAGGTGGAGTTAGAGTCATTAATGGTGAGGGAGGATAATAACTCAAATTTCGAGAGAAAGCTTCAACGCGTCGCCACGGTGAGGAGCATGGGATATAGATCATCATCGATTAGCGGGGATTTTGAGGTGTTGATAATACCTGCCTCGCTTCATCTGAAGGGGAAGCTCAGCGATATAATGAATGAAATAACCAAGATAATAGAGCAATTGGAGAAGATCAAGGGGGTTATCGGCAAGATAAATGGCATTAACTCGGCTGGATTCATAATGGTATTGGTCGGAGGCAATAAGCCTAAGGTGGTGATTTTACCATGAGCGTTCGGCGTGAATTCAAGAGCGATGAGCCTGAGAAGGCCATTAATTATACCACATTAAGGGAACTCAGCGATAAAATAGAGCGGCAAATAAGGCAAATCGAGGATAGAATAAATGAATTAAGTGAATTGCATAAGTCAATATCGGGAACAATTAGTTCACCCAATACTATTAGATATAGAACAATAGAGTTAGGAGGCAAGATCGGGCAAGGATTCCCCGTCTTAGTGATGGATTCTAACCCAGATAGTTATGCCTTCTATGTACAGGAATCACTGGACTTCTATAGATTAGAGCACAAGAAATTAACTATAATTAGGGATGAGGTGAATGCGCTCCTTAAAATGAATATGGGGGACATCAACGTAATGTACCTATCCATGAGCGGAGTGCCCTCTAGAATAGTTATATTTCCAAGGACTAGGCTAGACGAGAGGAAATCAGGCCCATGATAATAACCACTAACATGAATCCCAATGAACTAAGGAACTTATTCTCTAAGTTATCCAGCTATGTTGAGGCATGGAGTGGTCTCTTGGTTAATCAATTCAATATCGGGAACTTGAATTCAGTGCTGGATGTATTTAAGGAAAAGAAAATAAAGGCTAACTTGGTTCAAGGCACTGAGGCGCCAATTATAGATATCGATGGGGTCGATGTTGTCTTCGCCGTGACTAGATCAAGCTATTTGGAGCATATGAGGCTCTTCCTTGATAATATGAGCAAGGAGATTGGCATGCTTCGGGAAGCGCTTATGTTGATCAGCAAGGTAATTACGCCGCCCCCCTCAATACTTTATGTAAATGGGTCATATGGTTTGCTGGTGATTGGGAGAAGCGCGAACTTCCATTTCGCGCCGGGGAGCGCCTTGCCTGAGAAGCTTGCTGAACCGAAGCCATTGCCGCAACCGGCAGGCCTTGACCCAGCCGAACGTGCGCGGGTAATTAAGGTAATAGATAATGTAATAAGTAGGATAACTCCCATATCGGTTAAGCAGGTCGTGGTCGTTGATGAGGGTAAGCAATAACTAGGTCCCTAGAGCTTCGTATTCATGGCTCTAAATAGGGGATAAATGTTTTTATTTGAGGACTAGCCTAATCAAGCTATGGGGAAAGCCATTGTGATAAAGTATGAATCCAAGGGAGAGCACTTCGAGATACTGGTTGATCCAGATGCCGCGCTCGATATGAAGCTTGGAAAACCGGTGAGCATAGATAAGGTTCTGATAAGCGATACTATATATAAGGACTCCAGGAGGGGGCTTCGTGCGTCCGAGAGTTCATTGAAGAAGGTCTTCGGCACCACGGATTCACGCAGAGTCGCTGAGCTAATGATAAGAAATGGGGAAGTGCCACTGACAGCTGAGCAGCGGAAGAAATTGCTTGACGAGAAGAGGCGGCAAATAGTGGAGTGGATAAGCAGGAACTGCATAGATACACGAACAAGAGCACCAGTTCCGCCGCAGAGGGTTGAGTTAGCCATGCAGCAGGCCGATGTGACTATTGATCCGTTCAAACCAGTGGAGGAGCAGGTTAATGACGTTATAAAGTCGCTTCAGCGATCGCTACCAATAAAGGTTGCTGTGGCTGTTTTCGAGTTAAAAGTTCCCGCCGAGTATGCCCAGAAAGTTAAGTCGCATGTAATGCATATGGGGAGGGTGGTGAAGGAAACGTATGACTCGGAGGGCAACTTATTGCTGGAGCTCGAGGCGCCGGCCGGCATGCAGGACTCAATTCTATCTAAAGCCAATGAAATAACTCATGGAAACAGCGAGATCAGGCTAATAAGCATCACGAAGTGAATCCCTTAAAGGGGAATGTGGGTAGGGAAAAATTTTTAAATTAATTGTGACAAGACATCGATCAGCAGGGTGGGGAAGCCTGGTATCCTGCGGGGCTCATAACCCCGTGGTCGGCGGTTCGAATCCGCCCCCTGCTACTATATTTCTCCATGGTAATGCTTAAATATTTCGATGATTTTGATCGACTATGAATATTAAAACCATAGCTGTCATGGGCGCCGGCACCATGGGTCATGGAATTGCCGAGGTCTCGGCAATAGCCGGCTTCGAGGTTTATCTGAGGGACATCAATCAACAAATATTATCACGAGCCATCGATAACATTAAGTGGAGCCTCGAGAAACTTCATGAGAAGGGGCAATTAAGGGAAGACCCTAACCAGGTTCTGGCCAGGATTCATGCTACGCTGGATATATCGGAGGCTGTGAGAGTCGCCGACTTCATGATAGAGGCGGCTTTTGAGGATATAGATGTGAAGCGGCAAATATTCATGGAGGCGGATAAGCATGCGCCTCCTCATGCAATACTTGCGACAAATACCTCCTCACTTCCCATAAGTGAAATAGCTAGTTTCACCTCGAGGCCGCAAGCAGTTATTGGGATGCACTTCTTTAATCCACCTCCTATCATGAAGCTAGTGGAGGTGGTGATGGGGGATAAGACAAGCCGTGAAACCCTTGATGCTACTCTAAGCCTTGCGAAGAGAATGGGTAAGGAACCTGTCGTTGTGAATAAGGATGTGCCGGGCTTCATCGCCAATAGGGTGTTTCTCAGATTAGCGGACTCGGCGTGCTTCATGGTTGAAAGAGGGGAAGCCACGATACAAGCAATAGATAGCGCTGCTAGGCATGTTCTTGGTTTTCCAATGGGTATCTTCGAATTAATGGACTTCGTTGGAATAGATGTAATGGATTTCATAGCTAAAGCCATGGCGGCCAGGGGAGTGAATAGGATTCCCTGTAATCTGATTGGGGAGAAGGTGAGGGCGAAGGAGATCGGTTTAAAGGCAGGCAAAGGATTCTACTCATACCCAGCCCCAGGCAAGTATGCCAGAGCAGATATTCCGAGGGATGCTGGGCAAAGCATTAACGTGGTTAGGCTGCTGGCTTCACCTATAAATGAGGCAGCGTGGTTATTGAGGGAGGGCATAGCTACCAGGGATGATATTGATAAGACAATGAGGCTCGGATTCAATATGCCGAAGGGAATACTGGAGTACGCGGATGAGTTCGGCATCGATATGGTGGTGAAGGAGTTAAATGATCTCCTCGCTGCGTCTCATCACGATGCGTTTCAGCCGGATTCATTGCTTCAACGAATGATTTCGCAAGGCAGATTAGGCGTTAAGACGGGGCTGGGGTTCTATCCCCATCCTTATGAGAAGAAGCTCGGAACAGTCATCCTTAGGGTTAATCCGCCGATTGCATGGGTGGAATTGAATAGGCCGGAGAAGAGGAATGCATTATCGCCTCAAGTAATTGAGGACTTGGAGAACGTTATTGGTGAGATAGAGAAGATGCCAAGCGACTTGGCTAGGGTAGTCGTGATCAGGGGCAATGGAAAATCATTCTGCGCTGGCGCGGATATATCTATATTCAAGGGACTAAAGCCGAGCGATGCACTAATTTTCAGCAATAGGCTTCAAGGGCTTTATAATAGGATAGAAATGCTTCCAAAACCCGTCATAGCATCAATACACGGCCATGCATTAGGTGGTGGACTGGAGCTGGCCCTAGCATGTGATATACGCATAGCTGCTGATGATGCTGTTCTGGGGCTACCCGAGATAACTCTCGGCATAATTCCTGGGGCTGGGGGCACGCAGAGATTGGCCAGATTAATTGGGATTGGCAAGGCAAAGGAATTGATATTGACCGGCGACACAATTACTGGACGCGAGGCAGCCGAGATAGGCCTAGTAAATAAGGCGGTGCATATTGATAAGCTCCAAGAAGAAACCGAATTACTTGCCTCAAAGCTCGCGGAGCGGCCGCCCGTTGGATTAATGCTGGCGAAGAGGTTAGTGAATGAGTCGCTGGATGAATCATTAAGGAATGGATTAAGCGCGGAGGCCGAGGGATTTGCCGTTGTGTTCTCAACAAGTGATTCCCAGGAAGGAGTCTCCGCCTTCCTGGAGAGGCGCAAGCCAAGTTTTCGGGGCGAGTAATAGAAAAGATGGTAAGCCCCCTCAGGGCTGGGAGGGGGTCAGCGATGGAATTGCCTCATAATTGAGTTAATCATATTTATAAACTGGATCCACCCATATGAGTACCATGAGGAAACTACTTTTCTTGGTTCTTGATGGGGCTGCGGATGATCCAAGCAATCCCCCCACTCCATACATGGCGGCCAATAAGCCTGGGCTTGATGCATTGGCTAAGTCATCAATCATGGGAATGCATTACCCAATAGGCAAAGGAATCGCGCCCGAGAGCGATGCAGCGGTCATGTCCATACTGGGATACGACCCCGATAAGTACTATACTGGGCGAGGGCCTCTTGAGGCATTGGGGGCTGGTTACAAGATAAGGGATAACTATGAAGTCGCGTTTAGGGCTAACTTCGCCACAATAGATTCATCTAGGAACATAATTGATAGGAGGGTTGGCAGAAATCTAACAAGCGAGGAGGCCGCCGAGTTAGCGAGGGCCGTGGATGGCATGGAGTTAGGCGGCGGGGAGGGCTATGCGAGGGTTATACCAACCATTGGCCACAGGGCCGTGGTGATAATTGGATCCCAAAACAAGCTAAGCGGGTTTGTCAGCAATAATGATCCGGGCTATGTTAGGCAAGGAAAGATATCGGTCGCGGTTCCCAATCCAGGAACTAAGCTGCCCTTAATAGAGGCCCTTGATTCCTCTGAGGAAGCCAGAAGGACGGCTCGCCTAGCTAATGAGTTCATGGAGAAGGCCATACAAGTGCTGGCCAATCATGAGGTCAATAAGAAGAGGGCTGGGGAAGGCAAGTTGCCCGGCAACGTAATTCTCATGAGGGATGCCGGCCACGAGGTGCCCCACGTAAAGCCAATAAGAGAGGTCTTTGGATTAAGCTTTGGGGCGGTCACCGAGATGCCTGTCGAGCGCGGCATAGCCATTGCGCTAGGCATGGATTCGGCCCCGGTCTCAAAATATATTGGCTCCAAGGATGAAATACTAATGGAGCGACTAGACGCAACCATGCAGTTGTTGAAGCGCGTTGATGTGGCGTATGTTCACTTAAAGGGACCTGATGAGCCTGGGCATGATGGTGATTTCAAGCGGAAAGTAGCTGAGATAGAGGCCATTGATAAGTACTACATCCAAAGGCTCTCCCTTAATGATATTGCCATATTGGTTACCAGCGATCACGCTACTCCCTGGAAATTGAAGTCGCACAGCGGTGATCCAGTTCCATTCATGTTAAGCGCGGGTACGGCGAGCGATGGGTTCTCATCATTTAATGAAGTCAATGCCTCCAGGGGTAGCCTAGGCATTGTGGAGCACGGCTGGTTACTGCTACCATTAGTTCTTAAACGGCTCTCCCCATAGGGAATGCTTTTAAACGCTGGCTTCAATAATGTTCAAGTGAGGATGGTAATAGCCCTAGGGGGCAATGCGTTCTCCACAAGCGGCGCCAGGGTTGGTTCACCGGATGAGCAGTGGGAAAGAGTTAAGGAGGCAGCCAGGGATGTAATGGATGCTGTGGAGATGGGTTACGACGTCTTAGTCACCCACGGCAATGGCCCCCAAGTAGGTGCTTTAGCCGAGTGTGGATTACCGTTAACGCTTGACATGCATGGAGCAGCGACGCAGGGCTGGCTCGGCTACTTATTAGCGACTGCCATAGATAATGAGGCAGTGGCTCGACGCATTCCAAAGAAGACCATTGCAGTGGTTACCAGGGTATACGTTAATGAGGAGGACCCCGCCTTCAATAATCCAACTAAGTTCGTTGGCCCAATTTATAGTGAGGAGGAGGCCGTCAAGTTATCTCAATTAAGGGGTTGGAGATTCAAGCCGGATCCACGTGGAGGAATGCGTCGAGTGGTTCCTTCCCCCATGCCCGTCTCAATAATAGAGGTGAAACCCATTATTCAACTAATGGATGAAGGATACATAGTGATATCAACTGGCGGAGGAGGAGTACCCGTCACTGGCGGTTCTCAATTAAGAGGGGTTGAGGCGGTCATAGATAAGGATTTGGCCAGCCAATTATTGGCTGCAACCATAGCGGCGGATGCATTTGTGATACTCACCGATATAGATGGAATCTACACCGACTTCGGGAAACCCGCTCAAAGAAAGCTAAGCCGAATCGATGTCGTGGCACTAAGGTCGCTATACGAGAAGGGCGAGTTCCCGCCGGGGAACATGGGTCCGAAAGTTCTTGCTGCCATTAATTTCGTGGAGAAAAGCGGTAAGGCAGCATATATAGGAAGGCTCGGCGAATTACGCAGCATATTAGAGGGACGAAGCGGCACCACCATAATAAGTTAAGCGAAAAACATGGGGAACCGCAATACCTTTTTAACTGGCGTGATCTTGGTACAGGCATGGTTGTTTCCATAATAATAGAAGGCATAGAGAATGGGCCTAACCTCGTCAAAGTAAATGGGGAAATGAAGCACGCATTATGCAGGTGCGGTGGATCAAATAATAAACCGTTCTGCGACGGCACTCATCGCAAGATAGGCTTTAAGGCGCCTCCACATAAAGTGGAGATCCAATTATGAAAGTAGGCGAAGCCCGCTCATCAATATGCATTAATCCCTTTCTTACCACGAGTTAATTTGCGGGAAAACCTTTATATAATAATGAATTAGTCGCTCCATTAATGCATGGATATATCGGGAGGCCCTGGATCCATTATCAATCATTGGGTGATTTATGTGTCTAGCCAGTTAGAGTATATAAAGGATGTACCTGTGATTTATGAGGATATAGGATCACATAGCGTGCAGAGCTTTGAGGTGCCTTACATGAGGTTCTTTGCAATACATGAATTGACCTACTTGGCAATAATGCTTAATGAGGATGGAACGGAGAGGATAGCGAAGAAGATAGAGGAATTAAAATTCGGCCGAAAAACCATAGAGAAGCTTTACGCCTATAGGTACGATAGCGATCAGTACGGTAACCCAATTCCCTGGCCGCTTGCAAAACTAATGCTGCCAATAATGACTGAGAACGAGGTTGAGCCTCATACTGTTGCGGCGCCGGAGCCCGTTAGCTATAAGATAAGCGTTGATGTGGCTGGGATCAAGGATTTCCTCCAGATGACGCTCCTCTCGTTTGGCAGCCATAAGGAACTCATCATTTATAGGAACGTGGAGCCCAGGGGAATAGTGAGGTATATAATCAATATATAGATTGAGCCATTACTGCTTGATGAAGCCAGCCGCCATAGCTATGGCGTCTCGCCCGGCATATATGTACCTATAGAAGCTTATGAATCCATGAATGACTCCGCCAAACCTCGTTAGGGTTGCTTTGACACCGCTTGCCCTAAGCCTATGTGCATATATTTCGCCTTGGTCACGTAATGGATCATACTCAGCCGTGACCACTAGGGCCGGCGATAAGCCGCTCAAATCAGCTAACATAGGTGAAGCATAGGGATTAACCGCATCCCTCACGTCCCTCAAGTATTGCTGTCCAAACCACCTCATTTGATCCATAGTTAAGAAGAACCCCTCCCCATACTCATGAATTGATGGTGAATTATCTAGCATGTGGGTTGATGGATAAAACAGCACTTGGCGCTCTATGAAGTTTTCACCAGCATCCCTAGCCATTATATTCACTACGGTCGCTAAGTTGCCGCCAGCGCTATCGCCGGCCACGACGACCTTATTGGAGTCTAACCCAATGGATTCCCCATTACTCACCACCCACTTAGCCGCATCAAATGCATCCTCAACTGCGGCTGGGAACTTATTCTCAGGCGCTAGCCTATAATTCACGGAAACCACGGCCCTCCCCGACAAATTAGCGAGGAGCCTATTCACATTATCATGGGTCTCTATGCTTCCAAACACGAAGCCGCCTCCATGGTAATAAATCACGACTTTATGAGGCGGCCTTTGATTAAGTGGCCTATATATCCTTATCCGGATCCCCCCATTCCTGCCTTGAATGGTCTTGTCCTCAATGCCTCCAATGGCCTCAGGTTCCCCACTTAACTGTATTGATGCCTTATCCGCCGCTTCCCTGTATTGTTGGGGAGTTATTTTGCCTATATCCGGTTGAGGGAATACTGCCATTAAGGAGAATAATTTCTTGACCTGCGGATCAAGAGGCATGGATTGCTGTAGCCCCATCTTGGATTTAAATGTTGCTGCGATCCATATGCTCGCCCTCAAGTAATAGATGCCTCCAGCATTGAAGCGGATTCATATGATCTATATTGGAGAGGAATACTAAGCCTCACCATTGGGGGAAATTTAATGCGCTCCCCTTGTTTGTTCTTTTTCAATTATTATGGAACACATATCAATCCGTGAAGTAGGTTTGATTTGTGAGTAATTTGTAATATATTTCGAAAAAGGTTTTTACGTAAAAAGCAATTGAAAAGCATATGAAGACAAGTACAATAGCGATAGCGGTCGCCGTGGTCGTCATAGTGGCCATAGTGGCCGCGGTCCTACTGACAACGCACACCTCAACCCCAATGCAATCAACTACATCGCCTATGTCATCAACATCAACCACACCAATGCCCGCCACCACAACAACGACATCCATGCCGTCGACTTCGACAATGGCCTCCGGCGCCTCGTCAAGCCAACAAATGGAGCCGGAGCTGGTGCCGGTTGCCTCTGCATCGATTAACGTCACTTCATCAACGGGAGGAACGGTTAGGCTAGGTAACATAATAGCTGTGATTCGCCCAGGAACCAATGTCACATACAATGGACAAACATTAACTGAATACACATTCTCCATAATAGATTATAAGGTAATCGGCGTTGGCTTGCCTGCCTCCCTATCCATGTCTGATCCATCCATGGGCATGTACCCAGCTGAGCCAATATACGCATTCGCCTATGCCGTGAATGGCCACGTATCGCCAGCCTATACATTCACGCAGCCAATAATAACGGTAATACGCATGCCGAATGGGTGGACAAGCTGGACGTGGCTTGGGTACACCCAGGAACCAAACGGCACACTAGTTGGGGGATCATACAAGTTCCCGGACTCCTATGTATATGCTGGCCCCGGGTTATTCGTTAATTACCAATTCGTGAAGCCGGTCCCATGGATATTCATATCCGGCGCTCCCCTCTCTAACATCAGCGCCACTTACTCAATGCAGATACCTGTGAATTCATCGCTGATGTCCTCAATGGCTCCAGAACTCATTCCGGTTGGATCAGCAACAGTAACCGTTAATGCCACTCAAGGCGCAGCCGTTGAGTTAGGTAATCTCCTAGCCATAATAACGCCGGGAACCTACGTGGAGAAGGGTAGCCAAATCATGTCTCAATACAACTTTAGCCTCGTATATCAAGCAATATATAACGTGCCTCCACTTAATGCTAGCACTGCCGGCTGGCCATTATTCTCATACGCGTTTGCAGTTAATGGGGAAATATCGCCGGCCTATACATTCGTTACCTCCAGCGGCAAACCAACCCCAGTGATAACAATAGCTTTCTTGCCTCCCACGTTCTGGACGTGGACGTGGCTTGGATACACCCAGGAACCAAACGGCGTATTAATTGGAGGATCGTACAAGTTCCCCAATGTCTGGATACCGGGCGAGGACTACATAGTTAACGTCCAATTCGTGAAGCCAGTTCCATGGATATTCCTCGGCGGCGAAACCACAATAACCGGCCAAATGATGCCGCAATCAATGCCAAGCACGACATCCACGAGCACAATGACTAGCACGGCAACCAGCACAACGACCACCAGCAGCTACGTCTGGGGCGGCTAACGAAATCAAAACATAGAAAATAAGAATAACTCAAAATTTCCCCTCTTTCTTCCCTTTTTCTTCAATTACTTCATTTTAATTTATTAGGGTAATGATGAAACGCGTCAGGCATTAATTATGATATTAATTCATGCTTGCCTTAATTCGCCTCAAGTCCTCCTCCATTTTTTTCCGCCTCTCCATGCCGGCCAAGTATTGTCGCCTCTCTCCATCGGTTTTCGGTTCATATGGAGGAACGGGTTCTGGTTCTCCGGTTTCACCTATGTGGACAAACGTGTAGTATGCCGTACACATGTGCCGCGAGCCTCCATACTTGTCCTCGGCTATTACGTTTAGCATGACCTCCACGGTGGATTTGCCGACGAATGTTACTCCAGCCCGTATATTAACCACATCGCCTATATATGCAGGGGAGTAAAATGCGACATCGCCTATTGAGCCCGTCACCACTGTTCCCCCCGCGTACTCGGCGGCAACAAGCGCCCCAATGTTGTCCAGCCAGGCCAATAATCTTCCGCCTGACAATATATTGCCGAGCAATGTATCATCGGGCCTAACCCATTGCCTCGACTCCACCCTGAATCTTAAGTCATGCGTTGGGTCCTCAACATCGTGTTCAGCAGTTCTCCTATTGCCGACAAGTAATTCCCTCTGTCTCCTTCTCTCCATTGCTGTGCTGAATTCGTTCTCTTCATCCGGTGCCGGAACTATCTTGGTTGGAACGTCCCTTGGCTTCCCGTAATCATTTATGGCGACGAAGGACATCGTTGACGTCACCACGACGCCGCTTGATCTCCCCCGCTTCTCTGACCTGACCCGGGTCTCCATCGATGATCTGCCCACGTAATCCACCCATGCGTCTATTGCAACTATGTCCCCCACCTTGACTGGTCTCAGGAAAAATAATTCATCCAGGTACGAAATAACGGATGGACCATTTGATAACTTAGAGGTAGCTATGGTGGCGGTCTCCACCATCCACTCCATCATTCTACCGCCGAAGAGGTTCCCAAGGTAATTAGCGTCAAATTGATTAACGACCCGGAGAGAATGAATCCTGGTGTCCTTAATGGCAACCATGATTGGGGAAATGCGGTCCAGATATTAAACTTTTATGTGGACAACATAGTTAAAACAAGCCCGTTTGCCTCGCTTCTAATGATTCGATTACTTATGCTTGATATAGATGGAACCCTCACGAGAAGCAGAGATGTTGATGAGTTGGAGCCCGAAGCATTAAGGGCAATACAATCCATTAAGGATAAGATAAGGATTGGAATAGCCACGGGCAATGCAATGATTGTGGCCAAATCCTTGGCTCGATATATAGGCATAGGCGCATTCGCCCCAATAATAGCCGAGAATGGATGCCTCTTATCTCTTAATGGGGAGGAGATACCCCTCTGTAGGCCTGGCATTAAGGAGCTTGGAGTGGAGTTGGCAAGGCGGCTTGGCCTTAAATTGAGCTACCAATTCAATTGCCGCTCCTTCGATGCCGCATTCGAAATAACGGGGAACGAGGATGAAATAATCGGGAAAATAAGGGCTGAGCTGCAGAGAATGCGCGTTGAGGCGGTGGTGGAGTCCAGCGGCTACGCCATTCACGTACTTCCGCCCGGCATAGATAAGTCCACCGCTATTATGGAGGTCTGTAGGCGATTAAGCATTCCGTGTGGGGACGTGGCTTATATTGGGGATGGACGCACCGATATTGGGGCCGTAAAGTTGGTTGGGTGGGGAGTGGCGGTGTCAAATGCTGTTCCAGAGCTGCGCGCTGCCGCTAGAATCATCACTAAGGCGCCAAGCGGCTTGGGAGTGGCCGAATTCATTCGTGAGTATATATCTAGGTAGGGTTTAATATATACTTATCCCGCCTAATATGTTTAGTACGTGAAATTTATTTTCTACAATAGCAGTAATTTCCACTAAAAATGCTTAAATATATACCGCATGTAGAACCACACATGTCGGAAACCATTACAAAGGTGGAAATATCCACAACCGGCAAGGTAATTCAATCACCCTGTGGACCAATAATTCATGGACTGGAGGACGTCCTGGTTAAGACCACATCAATAAGCGACATAGATGGGAAAAAAGGCATTTTATGGTATAGGGGTTACAATATAAATGATTTAGCCAAGTACTCCAACTTCGAGGAAGTAGCGTACCTAATATTTAATGGCCGCCTACCCACGAAGGCGGAGCTGGAGTCCTTTAAGTCAATGCTGGCCAAGGAGCGGGATCTCCCAGATGAAGTGATCAGCACAATAAGGGTCCTAGCGCCCCGGGCACACCCAATGCATGTCCTCGAGGCCGCCGTCGCTGGCTTAGCCGCATTTGATCCAGACATAAATGATAATAGCCAGGAAGCTAACTTTAGGAAGGCCGTTAGACTAACCGCTAAGCTTCCATCCATAATAGCGGCCCACTATAGATTCAGCAGGAAGCTCGAGTACATAAAGCCGAAGGAATCACTGTCTCACTCAGCCAACTTCCTCTACATGATGTTTGGAACCGAGCCCGACGCCACATCAACAAAGGCAATAGATCTATACCTGGTGCTCCATATAGATCATGAAGTCCCCGCCTCCACTTTCGGCACTTTAGTAGCCATATCGACCTGGACCGATTTATACTCAGCAATAGTGGCTGGAATAGCTACTCTAAAGGGTCCGCTCCACGGTGGGGCAAATGAGGCAGCCATGAAGCAGTACCTGGAAATCGGGAGCCCAGATAAGGCTAGGCCATACGTAGAGAAAATGCTTGGGGAAGGCAAGAGATTAATGGGCGTGGGGCACCGCGTCTATAAGGCTTATGATCCAAGGGCCAAGATATATAAGGAACTAGTGAAGGAATTAAGCCAATCAAAGGGCAACATGACGTACTACAATATAGCGAGCGAGGTGGAGGCCGTTGTGCTGGAGAAATTGGCCAGCAAGTATCTATATCCGAATATAGACTTCTGGAGCGGCATCGCCATGTACCTGCTGGGCATACCATACGAGTACTATACCCCAATATTCGCAATGAGCCGCGTGGTCGGCTGGTCTGCGCACGCCATGGAGTACCTCAACCAGCACAGGCTATTCAGGCCCAGGGCATGCTACGTGGGGCCACACGACGTGCCATACGTACCCATAGAAAAAAGGTAATTCACTGACCTCCTCCCCGCCTTGAGGGCAGGGGTTCCCCGAGGTCTAGAGGGTTACGCCCCTTTCACGGGCGCTACTCTGTTGTGGTCCACGATAAACGACAAAGGCTTCTTTATCGTTGAGATCGTTATGCCGGTGGCCTTCTTCAGAATATTCAATGCGCCGTTCAAGTCACTATGCAGTTTATGACCCAAGGGGCAATTAACTACTCCCCTCGGATCCCTAGTGACCTCCACATCATGATAAGCACAGATACGTGAGGTATTGTACTCAATGACCTCAAACACACGAATACCATATTCTTGAGCTTTTAGCTCTATGATATTCATCAACTCATGATAAGACCACAAATTCGATGTGAACTTATTGCCCTTATCCTGAGCAATATTGAGGGGGTAACCCAAGTAAATCGTTGAGACGCCTCGCTCATGAAGCGTCTTGAGCAAGTGAGAAGCGAAGTTCCTATACAAATGAAGAAGCCTCCTGCTCAATTTCTTGAAAAGCCTCCTCCTC
>Ga0080006_1154475_pt1 | contig 43925 bp, 44 predicted proteins | sample RS3BMetagenome_FD_69209 | JGI IMG/M metagenome (GOLD analysis project Ga0080006, IMG submission 69209) | Ferric oxide microbial mat and aquatic microbial communities from Rainbow Spring, Yellowstone National Park, USA - RS3B (SPADES... ... | reverse complement strand
GCTACCGCATCAGCGCCGTCATCATCGCGATGAACTGGTTGGCGTAGTCGAGCACGGGCCCGAGCGCGGCCGCCTCGGCGTCGCCCGCGCGCACCGCGATCTCGGTGCTCGCCGCCGCTTCGCCCGCCTCGCTGCGCGCCACCTTGAAGGCCTGCGCCTTGTCGGCCCGCGTCACGCGCCCCGCGCCCTCCGCCGCGTTGAGCGCCGCGCTCTTCGCGCTGCGAATCGCGTGATCGCGCAGATACGCATCGCGGATCCTCGCGGCCTTGATGGCCTCGAGCAGCTGCAGCGCAACGCCGTAAGCCCTGAGCCTGTGGTGAGGGAGCTGAATGTCGTGCATGTCGGTCGGTCCTTTCACCCGCGGAAAGGACCGACCGACATGCACGCCTCCAAATCCAGGCCGAGCGCGCGTCCCCCCGTCTCCTGCAAGCGAAGTGACGCCGCGCAGCGGCGGCAAGAGCTTGCGACCTCGGGCCCGACCTCGACCTCGACCTCGACCTCGACCCCGACCTCGACCCCGACCTCGACCCCGACCTCGACCCCGACCTACCCGCCTCCCCCCTCCAACACCCGCCCGCACCGCCCGCACGGCTTCCCGCGGTCGACCGTCTTCCCGCACTCGCACGCCCAGCCGACCACGCGCGCCGGGTTGCCGACGACGACGGCGTGCGCCGGGACGTCCCGCGTCACCACGGCCCCCGCGCCCACCATGGCGCACCGCCCCACGCGCACCGGCGCGACGAGCACCGCACCGGCGCCGATCGTCGCGCCGTCCTCGACCACGGTCCGGTCCCAGTGCGGTGCGCGGGGGAACGCTGCGCGCGGATGGCGCACGTTCGTGAAGACGGCCGCGGGGCCGACGAACACGTCCTCGCCGAGCTCGACGCCGTCCCACACGCTCGTGTGGCTCTGGATGCGCGTGCCCGCGCCGACGACGGCGCCTGGCGCCACGAAGCAGAAGGCGCCCACCACCGTATCGCGCCCGAGCTTCGCCCCTTCCCCCACGACGGACGGCGGATGGATCTTCGGCGGCGCCCCCTGCCTCTGGCGTCTCTGCATCGGGCGGCAACGTAGCTCACCTCGTCCGGCCCGGGTGCGCCGTTGGCGTCTTGGCGGCTTTCGGCCCCCGCGCTAGCGTCGCCGCCGCCATGCCGCTGACGTACAAGCAATCCGGCGTCGACATCGACGCGGGCGACGAGCTGGTGGAGCGCATCAAGCCGCTGGCCGCCGCCACCCGCATCGCCGAGGTCATGGGCGACGTCGGGGGCTTCGCGGGGCTCTGCCGCGTGCCCGCCGACGTGGAGGACCCGGTGCTCGTCAGCGGGACGGACGGGGTCGGGACCAAGCTCAAGGTCGCGTTCCTCACGGGCGTACACGACACGATCGGCTTCGACCTGGTCGGCATGTGCGTCAACGACGTCGTCACCTGCGGCGCCCGGCCGCTGTTCTTCCTCGATTACTTCGCCACCGGCCGGCTCGAGCTCGGCGTCGCCGAGAAGGTGGTCGCCGGCATCGCCGCCGCCTGCAAGGAGAGCGGATGCGCGCTGCTCGGCGGCGAGACGGCCGAGCTGCCCGGCATGTACGCGCCGGGCGAGTACGACCTGGCGGGCTTCGCCGTCGGCGTCGTCGCGCGCAAGAAGATCGTCGACGGCTCGCGCGTGGCCGAGGGGGACGTGGCGCTCGGGCTGCCCTCGAGCGGGCTGCACTCGAACGGTTACTCGCTCGCGCGCAAGGCCGTCCTCGACGTGATGAAGCTCGGCCCCGGCGACCGGCCGCCCGAGCTCGGCGGAAAGACCGTCGGCGAGGCGCTGCTCGCCCCCACGCGCCTGTACGCGCGGCACGTGCAGGCGCTGCTCGGCACGGGCATCGACGTGCGCGCGATGAGCCACGTCACCGGCGGCGGGCTGCCCGGAAATGTCCCGCGCGTGCTGCCCGACGGGCTCGGGCTGCGCCTCGAGCGAGCGTGGGCGCGGCCGCCGGTCTTCGACCTGGTGCAGCGCGGCGCGGGCGTCGACGAGGCCGAGATGCGCCGCACCTTCAACCTCGGCGTGGGGTTCGTCTTCGTCGTCGCGCAGGCCGACGCAGCCCGCGCCGCCGACGCGCTTCGCGCCCTCGGCGAGTCGCCGATCTCGCTCGGCCGCGTCGTGCGCGTTCCGGCCGACCGCGCCTTCGAGGACCGCGTGGAGTGGCCGGCATGATCCACGTCGGCGTGCTCGCGTCCGGCAGCGGCACGAACCTGCAGGCGATCCTCGACGCCGTCGCGGCGCGCCGGCTGGACGCGCGCGTCGCGGTCGTCGTGTCCAACGTTCCGGGCGCCGGGGCGCTCGAGCGCGCGCACGCCGCGGGCGTGGAGACGGTCGTCGTCGATCACAGGGGCTTCGCCGATCGCCGCGCGTTCGACGCCGCGGTGGTCGAGCTGTTGCGCGCGCGCGGCGTCGAGGTGCTTGTGCTCGCCGGCTTCATGCGCCTGGTGACCGACGTCCTGCTCGACGCGTTCCCCATGCGCGTCGTCAACGTCCACCCTGCGCTCCTGCCCGCATTCCCCGGGGTGCACGCGCAGCGCCAGGCGCTGCTCTACGGCGTGCGGGTCACCGGCTGCACGGTCCACTTCGTCGATGCGGGCACCGACACGGGGCCGATCATCGCGCAGGCGGCCGTCCCGGTGCTCGAGGCGGACGACGAGGAGGCGCTGCGCCTTCGCATCCTGGCGCGCGAGCACGAGCTCTTGCCGCGCGTCCTTCAGTGGATCGCCGAGGGCCGCGTCACCGTCGAGCCGCCCGCCGCCCCCGGCGCGCGCCCACGCGTGCGCGTCCGGGGGATCCAAACGACTGCTCTCGGGGTGGGGGAATGAACGGGAAGGCGGGAAGGCGGGAAGGTTTGGGGGTTGCCTTCTCTATCCCATCCCCCTTCCCGCCTTCCCGTGATCTCCCCCCGGATGGATGAAGCGGGATGTCCAAGCACTACGACGTAGCCATCCTGGGCGCCGGCGTCGGCGCGCTCGTGACGGCGGCGCTGCTGGCGCGGCGGTCGTGGCGCGTGCTCGTGCTCGGGCAGGGCTGGCGGCCACCGGGATACCAGTACGACGGCATCACGCTGGCACGGCGCCCCTTCACGTTCCTGGCCGGGTCGTCGCCCGCGTGGGGGCGCGTGCTGGTCGAGCTGGCGCAGTCGCAGACGTTCCGCCGCCGCGTGGCGCCGCTCGACCCGATGTTCCAGGTGCTCGCGCCCAGGCTGCGCCTCGAGGTGCCGCCCGACGTGCAGCTGTTCGCCAGGGAGATCGACCGCGCCTTCCCCGAGGTGCGGCGCGTCGTCGACGAGCTGTACGCGGAGCTGGCGCGCACGAACGCCGCCGCCGACGCCGCCTTCGAGCGCGATCTCGTGTGGCCCCCCGGCAGCTTCTGGGAGAAACGCGAGACCGCCCGCATCGCGGCGTCGCTGCCCCGGTTCGACGGCGTGCGCACCGCGTCGCTGCTCGCCGAGTTCCCCCGCGATCACGACTACCACGCCATCGTCGACGTCCCGGCGCGGTTCGCCAGCCACGCGGCGGACCTGCCCGAGTTCGCCGTCGCGCGGCTGCACGGCGCCTGGACTCGCGGCGTGCTGCGGCTCTCCAACGGCGAGCAGGAGCTCGTCGATTTCCTCGTCGAGCGCGTGCGCGCCCACGGCGGCGAGGCGCGGCTCACCGAGCGCGCCGTGCGTCTGGTGCACCGGCGCGGGCGCGTGTCGGGCGTGGTCGTCGACGGCGACGATGCGCCGACCGGCATCGGGTTCGTCGTCACCGATCACACGACGCGCGCGCTGCTCGACTGGACGAGCGACTTCGATCCGCCGCGGCGCGCGATCGCCGCGCTGCCGCACCTCGTGCCGGCGAAGTGGCGCTTCGTCGTGTCGATGGTCGTCCGCGACGAGGGACTGCCCGAGCCGCTCGGCGACGAGTCGTTCCTGCTACCGGCGTGGCCGGGCCGGGGATCGGACGCGTCGACGCCGCTCGTGCACCTGCAGCGCCGCCGAGAGCCGTGCGGCATCGAGGGGGCGACGCTCCTGGTCGCCGAGGCCGAGCTCCCCGAGGCATCGCCGCTGGCCGTGTCGCGAGCGCGCGAGACGGTACTGGCCGCCGTCGAGTCGCTGCTGCCGTTCGTCGAGCGCCATTACCTCGTGGTCGACTCGCCCCACGACGGTCGCCCGCTCTGGGACTACCGTACAGGCAAGCGGCGCGAGATCGACCGCGCCGCGCTGCGCGCGAGCGGCGGATCGCTCGACGCCGAGTCGATGGCCACGCGCTGGCACGTCGAGCCGGCCGCGTTCCACGGCCTGGCCGCCGAGCCGGTGCGCACGCCGCTCGCGGGCGCGTTCGTCGTCGGCCCGAGCACGCTGCCGGCGCTCGGTCAGGAGGGGGAGCTGCTCGCCGCGTGGAGCGCGGCGCGGATGATCACGCGCACCGACCGCCGCAAGGAGCGGATGCGACGCGAGATGTGGTCGAAGATCGAGCTCGGTTGACGTCGTCGACCGGCGGTGGCGTAGCCCGCCTCAGTGGCCGCAGGGCTGCGCGCCCGGGCCCAGGCAGAAGCCGCCCTGGCAGTGCGCCGTGGACAGCCCGCAGTCCGCGTCGGTCTTGCACGTCAGGCGGCAGATCGCGGCGCACCGGGCGTAGCCGCTGGCGCACTTGCCGTCGGCGCCCGCCTTCACGTCGAGCGGCCTGGCGGGCTTCGCGGGGGCGCCCGCGTCCACGTGGGGCGCGGCGCCCGCGTCGGCGCCGAGGATCGGCTTGCCTTGCCGGCAGAAGCTGACGATGGCCCCGGGCGCGCCGTTCATCGTGAGCGGCGCGGCGCCGCTGCACGCCTCGCCGCTCGGGCACGTCGCGTCGTTCGCGCACTCGGTCACGCACTCCTCGCCCATCTGCATGAGCACCGCGACCTGCGCGCCGGTGCACTTGACGGCGACGCGCTTGTGGGGCGGCTCCGGCTCGAACGCGGCCTCGGCGACCCAGCCCTCCTCGTTGCGGCTCGCGTCGCGCGGATCGGCGAACACGACGAGGAAGAATCCCTGCCGCTCGGCGACCTTCTGGACCGCCGTGCCGGACTTGAGCGCGGCGACGATCGCGCCCTGCACGCGGCTGGCCTGCGTGCGCGCGTCGGTCACCGACCAGTGCAGCGTCGCCGGGACGTTCGCGATCGGGGTCTCGTCCGGGTACCGCGTGATCTCCGACGCGTTCGCGGCCGTGGGCGTCGGCGCGCCCGCGTCGACCATCGCCATGGCGTCCGGCGCGGCGGCGGGGGGGCCGGCGTCGGGCCCCGCATCGGGCGCCTTCTTCTTCAGCAGCCCCGGGCACCCGAGGAGGAGCAACGACATCGACGACGCGGCGACCCACGGCCAGGCTCGGACCATCCTCAGTGCCTCCTCGCAGTCCTCGGCAAAGACGCCGAAACGGGCCGCATCCTAGCTCGACTCGACGCGCTCAGGGAGAAGGATGATCGAGGCTGAGGAAGCGGCGATTGCAGATGGCCGCCTCGGGCCGCGTCTGCGCACCCACGATGCACTTGTACCAGGCGAGGTTGCCGATCCGCAGGCACACGGAGAGAAACGTCAGCGCGCTCGGGTCGGTCGGGGGCTTGCCCTCGAGCGTGTTGATGCGCTTCACCCCGTCCTCGCACTGCTCGTGCGGGATGTGGATGGCGAAGTCGGTCTCCTCCTGCGGCGACATGGGCGGCAGCGCGCTCGACGATCCCGACGTGACCGGGGGCGGCGAAGAGCGCGCGACGGCGCCCGACGAGCGGCTCCCCGGGGCGGGGTGGAACGCGCCCGGCCCCGCAGCCGGCTCCGGCACGCGCGACGACGTTCCGGCGACCGCCACGGCGACGACGACCGCCCCGACGAGCAGGACCCACGGGACCCAGCGCTTGGCGAGCTTCGTCACGTCGGCCACGCGCACCTCATACGCCTGGACGCAGCGCCGTCAACCAGCGCGCGACGATACCGTAGCCCTCGTGCACCAGCGCGAGCGAGGTCGACTCGTTCCGCTGGTGCGCCTGCGCGTTCTCTCCGGGGCCGAAGTTGACCGCCGCGACGCCGCGCTCGGCGAAGCGCGCCACGTCGGTCCACGCCCGCTTGGGCTCGACCGCGCGCACGCCCGCCGCCACCAGCGCCTTGACCAGCGGGTGTCCCGCGCTCGGCCGCGCCGCCGGCGACAGATCCGTGAAGTCGACCCGCGCGTCGGGCGCGCTGGCGGCCACCAGGGCGAGCAGCTCGCGCTTCGCCTCCTCGAGCGAGCGGTCCGGCGCGAAGCGGTGGTTCACGTTCAGCACGAACCTGTCGGGTACGACGTTGCGCCCGCGCCCGCCGTCTTTGGCCTGCGTGATCGTCGTGACCGCGCGGTACGTCAGCCCTTCGACGACGCTCTCGCGCGGACGCAGCGCGTGCATGGCCGCCAGAAACGCGGCGGCCTTCGTGACCGCGTTCTCCCCCTCCCAGGGGCGGGCGCTGTGCGCCGTACGCCCCTCGAAGGTGACGGTGGCGTGGATGGATCCCATGCACCCGAGGTGCAGCTTGTTGTCCGAGGGCTCCATGCACACGGCGAGATCGACGCGCGACAGCTCCGGATCCTGCTCGAGCACCGGTCCGAGCTCGTTCTCCGCGAACGGCCCCTCCTCGCGCGCGTAGAAGACGAGCGTCAGATCGCAGCCCAGCCGGGGCAGGTCGAGCGTCTCGGCGAGCGCGATCATGACCGCGAGCCCGCTCTTCATGTCGCTCGCGCCGGAGCCGAAGCAGCGGTCCCCTTCGATGCGCGCCGGGCCGTTCTCGGTGCGCACCGTGTCGAGGTGGCCGACGAGCGCGACGTGCGGGCCGCCGCTGCCGCGCCGCAGCGGCACCACGATCGAATCGCGGTAGCGCCGCGCCGGGGCTTCGCGGCGCGCCAGCCGCCCCGCGACCGCGTCGCACAGCGCTCGCTCCTCCCCGATCGGCGACGGGACGGAGCACAGCCAGAGCAGCGTCTCGTCGAGCAGGCGTTCGACGGCGACGGTCACACCGGCACTCCGAAGTCACGCAGCGCCGCCTCGAGGCTCGTCTTGCGGTCGGTGCTCTCCCGGCGCTTGCCGATGACGAGCGCGCAGGGCACGCCGAACTCGCCGGCGGGGAACCTCTTGGCGCGCACCCCGGGGATGACGACGCTGCGCGGCGGCACGCGGCCGCGGTGCTCGACCGGCTCCGGCCCGCTCACGTCGACGATGGGCGTCGACGCCGTCAGCACGACGCCGGTGCCGATGACCGCCTCGCGCCCGACCCGCACCCCTTCCACGACGACGGCGCGCGATCCGATGAACGCGCCGTCCTCGACGATGACCGGCTGGGCGCCCGGGGGCTCGAGCACGCCGCCGATGCCGACGCCGCCGGAGAGGTGGCAGTCGCGCCCGATCTGCGCGCACGAGCCGACCGTCGCCCAGGTGTCGACCATCGTCCCCGCGCCGACGCGCGCGCCGATGTTGACGTAGCCGGGCATCACGATGGCCCCCGGCTCGAGGAAGGCGCCGTAGCGCACGACGCCGGGCGGCACGACGCGCACGCCGGCGGCCTCGAGATCGGTCTTGACGGGGATCTTGTCGAAGAACGCGAGGTCGCCCGCCTCCATCTTCTCCATCTTGCGCATGGCGAAGAAGAGGAGGATGGCCTGCTTGATCCACGCGTGCGTCGTCCACTCCCCGCCCTCGGTCTCGGGGGGCGTGGCGACGCGCAGCTCGCCGCGGTCGAGCGCGGTGATCGTCCCCTCGACGGCCGAGCGGTAGTCCGGATCCGACAGGTGCGTGCGATCGGCGAAGGCCCGCTCGACGCGCGGCCGAAGCGTCTGCTCGAAGCTCATCGCGCTAGAAGGTCGTCGGCGCGCCCGGGTCTGTCAACCCGCGGCGCGGACCAGCGCGATCGATCCTCGCGAGCGCTCGAGCTCGAGGCTCGCCCCGAGCTGGTCGGCCACGCGGCGGGCGGCCGCCTCGGTCGGGGCGACGGCCGGCATCACGCGCATCGACAGCGACGGCAGCGCCTCGTCGCCCTCGCGCTGCGGCTCGACCACGAAGGTCGCCAGCGGGGGCTCGCAGCGCGTGCGCACGGCGATCGACTCCACGCCGGCCGCGCTCACGCTGGCCACGACGAGCGTCAGCAGGGGCCCGACGACGTACGGGTCGGTGGCCACCAGGATGTCCGGCGACGCCTCTTCGAAGCGCACCACGATCTCGCGTCCGCGGCCGCTGCTGAACATGCGCCCGGTCTCGCGCACGATGAGACCCACGCTCACCTCCGTGCGTACCGGCGACGCCGCGCGCTCGAGCAGCGCGAGCAGGTCCGCCGAGGCCTCCAGCTCGTCGGCGAGGGCGCGCACCCGCCCGGCCAGATCGTCCCGGTCCTCGGGGCGCTGCTCGGTCTCGTCGAGCAGCCGCTGCAGCTCGTCCACGCGCGCGGTTCCGTACTCGCCCACCGCCGCGGTGGCCGCGTCCTCCGTCGCGCACGCCGTCTCGAAGGCGACGCGCAGCACGCCTGCGCTCTGCCGTAGCTCGGCCAGCAGGTCGAGGATGGTCCTGTACGGGACGGCGCTCCGCAGCAGCGCGTCGAGGTTGTGGACCGCCGCCAGCGCGTCGCGCGCCGCCCCCCACGCCGAAGGCGCGCGCCCGCTCAGGCGGGTCGCCGTCCCCGACGTGGGTCCGGGCTCCTGCGAGTCCGGCTTGCGACCGCGCTTCTCCGACGACATCGGGCACCCCTCGCCACACGCAGAACAGCCCGGGGCGTCACCATGTGCCCGGGCCGACGCGCCGCCCCCGCGTCGTCACCAGTTGCTCTCATTCTCGCCCCACGGCGAGCGTTGCGCTACGCCGCCGGCGATACCTCGGCGCCCGGGAAGAAATAGGCGATCTCGCGCTTGGCGTTCTCGAGCGAGTCGGACCCGTGCGTGGCGTTCTCGCCGACGTTGGAGCCGAACAGCTTGCGAATCGTGTTGGGCGCCGCCTTCGCCGGGTCGGTCGCGCCCATGAGATCGCGCCAGGCGACGACGGCGTTGTCGCGCTCGAGGACCGCCACGACGACAGGCGACCGGGTCATGAACTGAACCAGCTCGCCGAAGAAGGGGCGCTGCCGGTGCACCTCGTAGAAGCCCTCCGCCTCGGGGCGGGTGAGGTGGGTCATGCGCATCGCGAGGATGCGGAAGCCGCCCTCTTCGATGTGCGCGAGGATGGCGCCGGTCTTCCGCTTCTCGACCGCGTCCGGCTTGATGATGCAGAGCGTGCGTTCGGCCATGGCTGGGCGGCCTTGTACGGGAAAATTCCGCGCGGCGCAACTGGTCGAGAAGCCGCTCAGCGCATCATGCCGACGAGCGTGCTGGCCATGTCGCTCGGCGTGGGCGCGACGCGGGCGCCGGCGGCTTCGAGCGCCTTGATCTTCTCGGCCGCGGTGCCCTTTCCGCCGGCGATGATGGCGCCGGCGTGGCCCATGCGCTTGCCGGGCGGCGCCGTCGTGCCGGCGATGAACGCCGCGACCGGCTTGTTCATCTTCTCCTTGATGAACCGCGCGGCGCGCTCCTCGGCGCCGCCGCCGATCTCACCGATGAGGATGACGCCGTGCGTGTCCGGATCGGCCTGGAACAGCTCGAGGCAATCGACGAAGTCCATGCCGCCGACCGGATCGCCTCCGATGCCGATGCACGTCGACTGGCCGACCCCGAGCGCCGTCAGCTGCCCGACCGCCTCGTAGGTGAGCGTGCCCGATCGGGAGACGACGCCGATGTGCCCCGGCTTGTGGATGTGGCCCGGCATGATGCCGATCTTGCATGCGCCGGGGGTGATGACGCCCGGGCAGTTCGGCCCGATGAGGCGCGTCTTGCCCTTGAGCCCCTCGAGCACGCGCCGGACCTTCAGCATGTCCATCACCGGGATGCCCTCGGTGATGCACACGACGAGCGCGAGCCCGGCGTCGAACGCCTCGAGGATCGCGTCCGCGGCGCCCGGCGGCGGCACGAAGATGCAGGTCGCGTTGGCGCCCGTCTCCTTCGCCGCCTTCGCGACGGTGTCGAAGACCGGGACCACTGCCTTGCCGGCGCCGTTGGCCTCGAACTTCTCCCCACCACGCCCGGGGGTGACGCCCGCCACCACCTGCGTTCCGTAGTCGATCATCTGCTTGGCGTGGAACGCCCCCGCGCTCCCCGTGATCCCCTGCACCAGCAGCCGCGTGTCTTTGCCGACGAGAACACTCATCTCTCAAAACCTCTTCTTGGCGTCTTGGCGTCTTGGCGGGCCTTGTCGGCTCACTTCACCGCGGCGACGACCTTCTTCGCGCCGTCGGCCATGCTGCCCGCGGCCTGGATGGCGAGGCCGCTCTCGTTGAGGATCTTGCGCCCGAGCTCGACGTTCGTCCCCTCGAGGCGAACGACGAGCGGGACCTTCAGCCCGAGCTCCTTGGCGGCGGCGACCACGCCGTTGGCGATGACGTCGCACTTCATGATGCCGCCGAAGATGTTGACGAAGATCGCCTTCACCTTCGGGCTGTGGAGGATCATCTTGAAGGCCTTGGTGACCTGCTCCTGGTTGGCCCCGCCGCCCACGTCGAGGAAGTTGGCGGGCGCGACGCCGTGGCCGGCGCCGAAGTGCTTGATGATGTCCATCGTCGCCATCGCCAGCCCGGCGCCGTTGACCAGGCAGCCGACGTTGCCGTCGAGCGACACGTAGTTCAGGCCCGCCGCCTTCGCCTCGAGCTCGACCGGATCCTCCTCGTCCTTGTCCTGGAGCTCCTTCCACTCGGCGTGGCGGAACTCGGCGTTGTCGTCGAGGTTCATCTTGGCGTCGAGCGCGACGACGTCGTTCTGCCTGGTCAGAACGAGCGGGTTGATCTCGCAGAGCGAGCAGTCCTCGCGCGTGAACACCTCGTACAGGGCGCTCATCAGCTTCACGAACTTCGACAGCGTCTCCTTGCCGCCGAGGCCGAGGGCGAACGCGAGCTCACGCGCCTGGTAGGCGGCGAAGCCCACCGCCGGGTCGACGTGCACGGTCAGGATCTTCTCCGGCGTCTCGGCCGCGACCTTCTCGATCTCGACGCCGCCCTCGGTGGACGCCATGAAGGCGATGCGGCGGCGGTCGCGGTCGATGACGGCGCCGAGGTACAGCTCGCGCGCGATGTCGAGGCCCTGCTCGACGTACAGGCGGCGCACCCTCTGCCCCTGCGGGCCCGTCTGGTGCGTGACCAGCTGCATGCCGAGGATCTTCTGCGCGAGCTCGCGCGCCTCCGCGGCGCCGCCCTTGGCGACCTTGACGCCGCCGCCCTTGCCGCGGCCGCCGGCGTGGATCTGCGCCTTGACGACGACGACGGGGCTGCCCGTCTCCTGCCCGAGCTTCTTCGCGGCCGCCTCGGCTTCGTCGACGCTCATCGCCGGGTAGCCGCGCGGGATGGGGACGCCGTAGCGGGCGAAGATCTGCTTCGCCTGGTACTCGTGGATTTTCATCGCGGCCGAACCTAGCACAGGGCGGCGGCCCAGGCGCCGGCAGGATCGCGCCAGCGCAGACGATCGCCACACGCTGCGCCGAACGCCGATCGCGCCCAACCCCGCGATCGATCGCGTCGATCGCGATGCCCCGAGGGCCTCGACGGCGCGGCACCGCGCGTGCACCTCGCGGCCGAATTGCGTGGTCGGAGCCGATCGCCGACCCACGCGAGGGGGAGATCATGTCCGTCCACGATTCCGCGCGACCGCCGGGGCACGCGATCGCGCCGCCGTCGCCGCAAGACGGTACGCCGGCCGACCGGTCCCTGCCGCCCGTCAGCCCGCCGCCGCTGCCCGCGTGGGCCCGCGCGGCGAGCGCGCCGGTGCCGCCGCCGAAGCCGATACCGCCCGTCGATCCCGTGGTCCCGCCCCTGCTGCCGCCGCTGCTGGCGACCCTGCCGCCGGCGACCGTGTACGCGACGCCTCGGCTCGGCGCATGGCCGATCCTGCTCGTCGCCTGCGTGCAGCTCGCGGTCGGGGCCGGCGCGTTCGAAGCGGGGCGCATGTCGATGCCGCACCCGACGGCGGCCGAAGCGCACGCGGGAGCGCGGCCGCCCGCGACGGCCACGGCCGTCGTCACCGCGATCCCCTCGACGGCCGCACCCTCATCCACGGCTTCGTCCGCTGCCGCGTCCGCCGGTCCGGCGCCGACCGCGACGGGGAGCCCCCCGGCGCACGCCTTCGCGTCGCCACCGTACGCACACGCGACCGTGCACGAGGCGGCGCCCAGGACCGCACCGCTCTCCCCCCACGCGACAACGCATCCGGCGGCTGCGGGCGCGCCGGCGCCGGCCGCTCGTGCGTCCAGCGCGGCCGCGTCCGCGATCACGGCGCCCGCTTCCGACGCCCCGAGGGCCGCCGCGAGCGCCTCGCCCGCACCGTCCGCCTCGCCGGCAGCGACGGCCGCCGCCTTGCCGAGCGCGTCCGCGACCGGCGATTCGCGCGACGATCCGCTCCTGGAGGAGATGAAGAAGGCCGTGGAGAGGACGTCGTCGCACCCGTAGTCGGCTCACCGAAGCGCCTCGACGGCAGCGCTCGCCTGGCGAGGCGATTGCTTCGAGGTGGAGCCAGCGAGGTGGAGCATGGGGTCCAAGACGACGATGGAGCACGACGAGATCAAGCGCTGGGCCGAGGAGCACGGCGGCAAGCCGGCCTGCATCAGCGGCACCGGCGGAAAGAACGACGTCCGGATGCTTCGGCTGATGTTCCCCGACTCGCCGTTCGCGAACGACGAGAACCTTCGGGAGCTCGACTGGAGCGACTGGTTCGAGGCGTTCGACGCGAACGGTCTGGCGCTCGTGTACGACCCGGAGAGCCGCTTCAACGAGGTCATCGCGCGCTCCACGGCGGAAGCGCGGGCGCAGGGCGAGAGCGGCGCCTCGGTGCACCATCCGCACGGGCGCTGACACCTCGCCGGACGAGGAAGGCGCGGCGCGATCGCGGGCCGATCCGTGGTAGCACCCGGTCGTGCGCCCGGGCCCGAGGCTGACGCTCGCGCTGCTCGTCGCCGTCGCGCTGCTCGCTGTGGCCGCGCCCGCGGCGGCGCACCTCGTCGGGATCTCGCGCGGCGAGTACACGCCCGAAGGGACGCGCGTGCGCGCGGTGCTCGTGCTGCGCGCCGACGAGGCTCCGCCGCCGCTCGCGATCGTCGACGGTCTGCGTGTCGACGCCGACGGCGCCCCCTGCGCGGGCTCTCTCGACGGCGTCGAGGCCGACCCGCCCGACGGCATCCGCGTGCGCGCCACCTACCGGTGCCCGCACGCGCCCGCGCACCTTCACCTGCGCTTCGGCTTCCTCGACCGCATGCCCGCCGGCCACAGGCACCTGGCCACCGTGCACCTGCCGCGAGGCGACGTCGACACCCTCGCCGCGCTCGCGCGACCCGACGTCGACGTCGATACCGGCGCCGCCGCTTCGGTCGGCTTCGTCTCGATGCTGCGCGGGGGCATCGAGCACATCCTGACGGGCGCCGACCACCTCGCGTTCCTGCTCGCCCTCGTCCTCGGCGGCACGCTCGCGAGCGAGCGCAGAGCGCGCGTCGAGGCGCTGGTCGCCATGCTCTCGGCCTTCACCGTCGGCCACACCTGCTCGCTCGCCGTCGCCACCCTCGGCGGCTTCGCGCCGGGCCCGCGCCTGGTCGAGCCCCTCGTCGCGCTGAGCGTCGCGTATGTCGGCGCCGAGAACCTGTTCACGCACAGCGTGCGTCACCGCTGGATGCTCACCCTCCCCTTCGGCTTCGTGCACGGCTTCGCGTTCGCCGGCGGGCTGCTGCCGCTCGGCCTCCCGCGCGCGCAGCTGCCCGCGGCCCTCTTCGCGTTCAACGTCGGCGTCGAGGTCGGCCAGCTGCTCGTCCTCGCGCTGCTCCTCCCGCCGCTCGCCGTCTTCGCCTCCCGCGGCTGGTATCCGCGCATGGCGCGCGGGCTCAGCGCCGCGATCGTGCTCGTCGGGGTGCTGTGGTTCGTGCAGAGGGTGGCGTAGCCAAGAGAGGCCGGTGGGTGGGTCCGGGGCTTCTTCGGCGCCAGCCTTCCCGGAAGGCGCACCTCGCCACCATGGCGGCCCGTTCGGAGCAAAGCACCGCCGGCGGGTGTGCCTTGGAGACTTCTTCGTTTCCTTGCCTCCAACCCCATGTGCCCCGCTCGAAGTGCCGATTCCGCGCGGGAGGGTGGGCGCGGAGTGCTCGCCGCCGAAGAAAGCCGTGTCGCTGCGCAGAGTTGGACGGTCGAAAAAAACTCTCCGAACGCTCGGTGTGCGAGGCACGGGGCGCGGTGCGGCCTGGCCTGCACCACTCGCATCCAGCCCGCTTGCCAGCTCGCCCGTGACGGTCCGCACGACGCCCGTGCCGCACGGGATCTCGCTCATGCCGACCGGCACGAGCCTGATCCCGCACGGCATCTCGCTCATGCCGACCGGCACGCGCTTCATCCCGCATGAGATCTCGCTCATGCCGACGGTCATGAGCTTCATCCCGAACGGGGCCTCCTTCACGCCGACCGGCACGAGCTTCATGCCGCACGGCATCTCGTTCGTGCCCGCCGCCATGAGCCTCGTCCCGCACGGCTGCTTGCTCGGTACGGGCGTCCTCGGCTTCATGCCATGCATCCTTTCGCTCATGACGGTCGTCATGCAGCGTGATCCCGCGCGTGCTCCCGCTCCTCCCGAGCGCCCTCGGTCTCGTGCCGTGCGGGATCGAGCTCGATGCGGTCGTGATGCGGTCGCATGACCATCGTGCTCGATCCGTCGACGTGGGGCATGCCGCGACACGACGCGTGTTCCGGCCTTTTTCCGCCACGCGATGACCCCGATTCCCCGCGCGATTCAGCCCGTACCGCACGCCCATGAGCGGAATGGCATCCTCGTTCTGCTTCCTCACGCGCGGCATGATCCGATGACCACGAGTCGTGATCCTCATTCCGCCCGGCCAAAGCCTCGCCGACCAGCGTGCGCAGAGCCCGCGGCCGACCTTTCGGAGCGCAGCGCGCGGGTGGGGAGGCCTCGCAGGGACGCGAACGGCGCCGGGCGCGCACGCGACGGCGTCGTTCGCGTCGTGCGACGGGGGGCCCTTCACCCGCGCGCGAGCACCGAAAGGTCGGCCGCGGGCGATCCTTCCCCTGCCTCCCGCGTCCGCGTCCGCGCCCCGCCTCCCGACCGCCCTACCGCCTGCGCTCGATCGGCCGCGCCCCCGTCTTGTGGGCGAACCAGCTCGTCGGCAGGTGCCGCGGCAGCGCCGACGCGTAGAGGACGTCCCTCAGCGCGTTGGTCTCCCAGGTCACCGCGGAGTGATACAGCCCCGTGCGCACGAACACCGCCTCGGCGTGCGAGATGTCGTGGCGCGAGAGCTCCCCTTCCTGAAGCTCGGCGGCCACGAGCACCCCGGCGTGCTCGAACTGCTCGCGCAGCACTGCGTCGTTCGCCTCGGTCTGGCCGCCCAGGGTGAAGTAGCTGACCAGCTTGTGCCGGCGGTGCAAGGGCTCCCCGTGCCGCGCGAGCACCCAGTCGCGGAACACGTCCAGCTCGGCATACAGCGCGTCGAACAGGTACGTCTCGCGCACGTCGAGCCCGCCCGAGCGCAGGCAGCACGCCGCCGCGTGGTAGCCCCCCGAGTGCGCCGACACGCACACCGTCCCGAGCGGCGCGTCCCCCGGAAAGCCCGTCCGCCCGAGCGTCTCGCGCCCCTCGCGCGCCGCCGTCGCCACCGCCTCGACGAGCAGCCGCGCCAGGCCCCCCGGGGCCTCGAGCTTGCCGCACGACGAGTCGGGCGCCATCACCGCGAGCTGCGGCACGACGAGGATCGCGTTCTGCCGGCTGTCGGACAGCTGCCCGCGAAGCTCGTGCGCCACCATCGCGCGCTCGGCGGTCGTGTTGTGCCCGTGGAAGTGCACGAGCGCCGCCAGCCCCTCCTCGGCCCGGTAGCGGTAGTGCGCCGGCACGAACACGATGACCGTGTCGTCCCGGTACCACGACCCCCCGGCCGGGAACGGCGCGTGGTCGAGCCCGAGGTACAGCGTCGTCCCGCGCTCGTCGCGCTCGATGCTCTTCAGGCGCTTCGGCGCCTGCGCCCAGGCGGAACGCCCCAACGTCAGACAAGGCACGGCGGCGAGCGCCGCAAGAAAATCACGGCGGTGCATCGAGCCCCACGAATGGCTCCATGCACCGCCGAAGGGCAAGTTTATCGCGGGCGGGCCGCGCCCCCGGGCGGCCCCCCCGCGGGCGGCCGGCCTCAGCCCTTCTTGCAGATGTCGACCACCGCCTGCACGCTCTTGGCGCTCTTGGCCAGGGCCGCCTTCTCGTCCTCGGTCAGCGGGATCTGGACGATCTTCTCGATCCCCTTGCCGCCGATGACGACCGGAACGCCCATGAACAGGTCCTTGTAGCCATACTCGCCGTCGAGGTACGCGGCGCACGCGAGCATGCGCTTCTCGTCGCGCAGGTACGCCTTGGCCATCGCCACGGCGCTCGACGCGGGCGCGTAGTAGGCGCTCGTGCCCATGAGGTTGACGATCTCGCCGCCGCCCTTGCGCGTGCGCTCGATGATCTTGTCGAGCTTGTCCTTGGCGATGAGCGCCGAGGCCGGGGCGCCGTTGATCGTCGTCATCGACAGCACCGGCACCATGTCGTCGCCGTGGCCGCCGAGCACCATCGCGCGCACGTCCTTGACGCTCACCCCCGCCTCGCGCGCGAGGAACAGCTGGAAGCGCCCGCTGTCGAGGACCCCGGCCATGCCGATGACCAGGTTCTTCGGGGCGCCGACGACGCGCTTGTACTCGTAGACCATCGCGTCGAGCGGGTTCGAGATGACGATGACGAACGCGTTGGGGCACACCTTCTTCGCGTTGTTCGCCACGTCGCGGATGATGGGGAGGTTGGTCGCCACGAGATCGTCGCGCGACTGGCCCGGCTTGCGCGGGATGCCCGCGGTGATGATGAGCACGTCGGCGCCCTCGAGGTCGGCCCAGTTCGACGTGCCGCGGATGTTCGAGTCGTAGCCGAGCACGGCGCCGTTCTGCTCGAGATCGAGCGCCTTTCCCTTGGCGAAGCTCTCCTTCGCCTGGATGTCGAACAGAAAGACGTCGCCGAGCTCCTGGTTGGCGCAGAGGCGCGCGAGCTCGCCGCCGATGTTGCCGGCTCCGATCAGTCCAATCTTCTTGCGCGTAGGCATGGGGGCTCCTTAGGGTGGGGACGGTTTAGTCCGCGGGAAGCTACGTCGCAATGGCGCACTGGGACCGGCTCGAGCCGCGATGCGATTGACCGCGCTCGAGCGCGGCGCGCGCGTCCTCACGACGCTGGCGGTCGCGGCCTCGGCGGCGGCGGCGGTGGCGTTCGCGCTCGGGCTGATGCGCGTGCGGCCGCTCATCTACGGCGAAGCCGAGGTGCTCCACGAGGCCTCGCGCATCCGCGAGGGGCTGCGCCTCTATACCGACCCGCTCGCAGGCGCGTTCGACTACGGCCCGGTGCCCACGCGCTGCTTCGTCGTCTACCCGCCGCTCTGGTCGTGGATGCTCTCGCACGTGCCGGCCGGCGCGGCGGCCACCTTCGCGCGCGCGGCGTGCTCGCTCTCCTGGTTCGGCGCGCTCGCGTGGGTGGCTGCGCGCGCGCGCCCCGGCTGCCGGCGGGCGGCGTGGCTGGCGGCGGGGACCGCGGGCGGCATCTACGTCATCGCGATCTTCGCGACCGCGGGTCGCCCCGACTCGATCGCGATCGCGCTCGCCGCCGTCGCCCTCGCGCGTGCGGCGCGCCGCGGAGAGGTGGACGCCTGGACGGGCGCGCTGCTGGCGCTGGCGGCGTGGGTGAAGCCGAACGTGCTCGGCATCGGCGCGGGGCTGGCGCTCTTCGCGCTCGCCCGCGAGCCGCGGCGCGTCTGGCGCTTCGCGCTCGGCGCCGCGGCCGTGTCCGCGCCCATCGCGGCCGTCTTGCACGCGGTCAGCCGCGGCGCGTGGTGGCAGCACCTGGTCGAATCGACCGGCCAGCCGCTCCTGTTCGACACGTGGTGGGCGAACGTCGGCCCGCGCGCGATGTTCATCGCCCCGGCGGCGGCGACGAGCTGGCTCGCCTGGCGCGGGCGCGGCGACCCGGGCGTTCGCGCGGCGTCGTCCGCGTGGGCGGCGAGCCTGGTCTGGTCGCTCGTCTCGCTCGCCAAGGCCGGCGCCTCGTCGAACTACTGGATGGAGCCGGCGGTGGCGGCCGTCGTCGTGGCCGCGAACGCGCCCGTTCCCGCGCTTTCGGCGTCGTGGCGCACCGCCGGGTGGTGGGCCATCGCGGGCGCCGCCGTCTGGCTCGCCATCCCGAACGTCGGCGGCGTGCTCGAGGCCTTCCAGCGCGAGCCTCCTCGCGCGGCGCTCCTGGCGCGTGCGCGGGCCGACTGCGGTGCGCGCCCGGGAGAGGTCGTCGTCGCGGACACGCCGGGCGACGAGATGACGCTGAACGGCCGCGTCATCGCGCCCGGCTTCCAGACGCTCTTTCTCGTGATCGACGGGCGGATGCCCGAGCGCACCTGGGCCGACGACATGCGGCGGCCGCAGGTCGTCTGCGCCGTCGAGCGGGAGGGGCGCGTCTTCCACATCCTGCCGGAGGTGGCGGCGGCCTTCGACGTGCGCTTCGTCGAGATCGAGCGCGTGGAGGACTGGCGCCTCTACTCGCTGCGCCACCGCGAGGGGCGCTGATTCGCGCCGCCCGCGAGCGCCCCGTCGCCTCTCACATGTGCTCGATGATGTTGTCGCCGAACTGCGAGCACTTGACTTCGGTCGCCCCCTCCATCAGACGCGCGAAATCGTACGTAACGCGCTTGCTGGCGATGGCGCCGTCCATGCCCTTGACGACAAGGTCCGCCGCTTCCTTCCAGCCCATGTGCCGCAGCATCATCTCGCCGCTGAGGATGACGCTGCCGGGGTTGACCTTGTCGAGGTCCGCGTACTTGGGGGCGGTGCCGTGCGTCGCCTCGAAGATGGCGTGCCCGCTCACGTAGTTGATGTTGCCTCCCGGCGCGATGCCGATGCCGCCCACCTGCGCCGCCAGCGCGTCGCTCAGGTAGTCGCCGTTGAGGTTGAGCGTCGCGATGACGTCGAACTCCTTCGCGCGCGTGAGCACCTGCTGCAGCGTGATGTCGGCGATCGCGTCCTTGACGAGGATCCGGCCGGCGTCGAGCGCCGCCTTCTGCTCGGCGTTCGCCGCGTCCTCGCCCTTGGCGGCCTTCGTCTTCTCCCACTGGTCCCAGGTGTAGACGAGCTCCGGGAACTCGCGCTGCGCGAGCGCGTAGCCCCAGCGCATGAACGCGCCCTCGGTGAACTTCATGATGTTGCCCTTGTGGACGAAGGTCACGCTCTTGCGCTTGTTGTCCACGGCGTACTTGATGGCCGCGCGCACCAGGCGCTCGGTCCCCTCGCGGCTGACCGGCTTGATGCCGACGCCGGCGGTCGCCGGGAAGCGGACCTTCTTGAAGTCCTTCGGGAACTCCTTCTCGAGGAAGGCCAGGATCTTGCGCGCCCCCTCGCTCTCGGCCTCGAACTCGATGCCGGCGTAGATGTCCTCCGTGTTCTCGCGGAAGATCACCATGTCGACGTCCTGCGGGCGCTTGACCGGGCTCGGGACGCCCTTGAACCAGCGCACCGGCCGCAGGCAGACGTAGAGGTCGAGCAGCTGGCGCAGCGCGACGTTGAGCGAGCGGATGCCGCCGCCGATCGGCGTCGTCAGCGGCCCCTTGATGCCGACCAGGTACTGGCGGAAGGCCTCGACCGTCTCGTCGGGCAGCCAGTTGTTGAAGAGCTTGTACGCCTTCTCGCCCGCGTACACCTCGTACCAGGCGATCTGGCGGCGGCCCTCGTAGGCCTTCTGCACGGCGGCGTCGAGCACGCGCACGCTGGCGCGCCAGATGTCGCGACCGGTGCCGTCCCCCTCGATGAACGGCAGGATGGGGTTGTCGGGGACGACGAGCTTCTGGCCGGAGCCCATCGTGATGGGCTGTCCGTGGGCGGGCGGCGTGAAGGGCGTGCTCATGGTGGGGGCGAAGTATCACGCCGCCACGCGCGGGCACAACGCCAACGCGGCCGTGAGAGCCATTGCCGCGCTTGACGCGCCGCGCGATCTCAGTCCGACCAGATCTCGACCGCGTACTTGCCCTCACCGGCGCCGGCGGCGACGTTGATCTTCACGTCGTCGGCCTGCGAGAAGCAGACCTCGCCGTTTTCGAGCACGACCGCGTCGGGGCTGTCGCTGCCGTCCTCGCCGGCGCTCTTGCCCGACGAGTCCATCACGGCGATGTCCAGATCCTGCAGCGAGTCCTCGCTCAGGCCGTAGACGCGGTAGCAGTGGCCGGCCTCGGCGTGCAGCGGGATGACGTGCGCCGGGTCCATCTTCTTGTACGTGTCCTGCACGGTCGCGCCGACCTGGTGCATCTTCATCAGCGACGCGCAGCCCTGCGCCATGGCCGTGACGCCCGCGACGAGGTCGGCCCCGGTCTTGACGTCGTTGTGGCACTTGGCGAAGGCGGCGTCCTGCTTCCAGGTGACCTTCATCGAGTCCGGCTTGGTCGGATCCGGCGCGTTGATGGTCGATCGGGCGGGCGCCATGACGTTGGGCGTCGCGGGCGCGGAGGCACCGGACGACGCGGCATTGCCGCCGCCGCAGGCGGCGAGCGAGACGACGGCGAGGAGGGCGACGGGAGAGAAGCCGAGGAGGGTCATGCGCATGGCGCAGGGGAGCGTACGACAGGCGCTCGGGCGAGGAAAAGCAGAGACTACGAGCCGGACGGGACCGCGGCGGGCGGGGCATCGCCGGCGGGGGGTTTGTCCGCCTCGTCCGCCTTGTCGGTGTCCGCCTTCCGGGCGACGCCCGGCAGCAGTCGACCGAGGCAGATCCAGAACGCGTCGCCATCCGGGCCGCCCGTGACGCGCGGGAACTGGTCGCTCGGGTAGACGTAGACGTCCGTTTCTTCGCCGTCCTTGGAGGCGATGACCACGTTCGCTCCGTTCGAGCTGCTGCCGACCGGGTCGACCTTCCACGCCTCGTCGGCCAGGCACGTGCGCGCGGCCTGCTCGATGGTCGGCGTGTCGGCCGCGGCGAGCTGCTCGCGCAGCGGGCTGCGCGCGGGTGGGGCCTTCGAGCAGGCGGCGGCGAGGAGCACGAGCGGCAGCGGCAGCAGCAGCAAGGCGGGTCGCACCATGGCGTCCGATCCTACGCGCTTTCCGCGGGTGCTCGCACCGAAGGTGCGGCGCGCGCGCGGCCTGCACGCGTTGCCGCCGCCGGCGCGGCCGCGATACCGTGACGCGATGCTCGCGCTGCGTGACCGGCTCGCTCTCGCCTTCGTCGCCGCCCTCGTCCCCGCGTGCGCCGCCAGCCGGCCGCCGGCGGCGGCCCCGTCGGACGCTGCGAGCGGCCCGAAGGGGTCGACGCCGGCCGGGGCCCCCTCGCCCGCCGCGATACCGCGCGCGCCGGAGGCGACCGTGCTGCGGGCCGTCGGCGATGCCCTCAACCTCGCCGGTCACGAGTGCAAGCGGACGACCGAGCAAGTCATCTGCGACGAGCAGAAGAGCAACGTGGCGACCGTGGTCGTCGTCTATGCCGAGGAGCCGACCCTGGGCCCGTACCTCGGGTTCGTGACGTCCTTCGTGTGGAAGGACCCGAACGGCTGCGCGGACGCGAGCGCGAAGCTCGTGGAGCTGAACGCGAAGTTCGACCTGCTGCGGTCGTCGTGCACCTCCGATCGGCTCATCTTCGCGCTGACCGCGCCCATCTCGGAGCGAGGCATGACGGGCGCCGACGTCCGCGCGATGGCGAGCTACTTCCAGAGCGTCGTCGGCAACGTCCTCGCGAGCAGCGAGCTGGTCAAGGCGGTGCGCTAGACGACGGCCTTGCCCATGGCGTGGTAGCCCTTGTCGACGTGCAGCACGCAGCCGGTGATGCCGCTGGCGAGCGCCGAGCAGAGGAACGCCGCCGTGTCGCCCACCTCGCGCGCGGCGAGCGCCTCGCGGAGCGGCGAGTTGTCCCTGGCGTACTCGATCATCTGCTCGATGAACGGCTTGCCCTTGGCCCCGCCCGGGACATCGCCCGGCGCGTCGCGGCCGATCGCGCTCGCCGCCCGCGACGCGAGCGGGCCCGCGCTGATGCAGTTGACGCGGTGGCCCCACCTGCGCCCCGCCTCCCACGCGAGCACGCGCGTGTCGCTCTCGAGCGCCGCCTTGGCGCTCGACATGCCGCCGCCGTAGCCGGGGATGACGCGCTCGCTCGCCATGTACGAGAGGCTCAGGAACGCGCCGCCCGGGCGCACGAGCGGCCCGAAGCGCTGCACCATCGAGACCATCGAGTACGCGCTGACGCCGACGGCGCCCAGGTAGCCGCGGCGGCTGGTCGCCAGCAGATCGTTTTTCACCTCGGGGCCGTTGGCGAGCGAGTGGACGACGACGTCGAGGCACGGCTCGCCGAAGTCGGCGCGGAGGCGATCGGCGGCACCCTGGACGGTGAAGTCGCCGTGCTCCTTGTAGCGCTTGCTCTCGCGCACGTCTGCCGGCGCGTCGTCCATCACGTCGTACTCGGCGTCGAACGGCAGGACGCGCTCGAAGTCGAGCTTGCGGCCGTCCTCGAGCTGCAGCGAGGCATCCATCTTCCCGCGGCGGAGCAGCGTCTGAAAGATGCCGAGCGCGGGCGGCCAGGTGCCCACGCACACGCTGGCGCCGGCCCGGGCGAGGGCCTTGGCGATGGCGAAGCCGAACCCGCCGTCGTCGGCGACGCCGGCCACGAACGCGCGCTTGCCCGAGAGGTCGATGGAGAGCATGGCGCGGCCACGATCGACGAACCGGGCGCGCGGATCAAGCCTCCGATGGCGGCTTTCGCCGGCGCACGACCGCCGCGAAGAAGCCGTCCATCCCCTCGTCGCCGCCATCGGGTGCGCCGTCGAAGCGCCAGGTGCGCAGGTACCTGCCGTCGGGCGTGGCGACGCGCTCGGTGCGCGCGCGGCCGAGCACGTCACGGGCGGTGACGAGCGCGAAGTCGGGGTGCTGCGAGAGGAAGAAGTCGACCGCCACCTCGCCCTCGCTCGGGAGAAACGAGCAGGTGGCGTAGACGACGCGTCCGCTGGGCGTCACGAGGCGCGCCGCGGCGTCGAAGAGCGCGGCCTGCGAGGCGACGAGGCGGGAGAGGTCGTCCTCGCGCAGGCGCCAGCGCGCCTCCGGGTTGCGGCGGATCGCGCCCAGCCCGGTGCAGGGCGCATCGACGAGCACGCGCGAGGCGGCGCCCTCGAAGCGCGCCAGCGCGTCGCCGGGTTGGAGCAGGTCGATGGCGAGCGCCTGCACGTTGCTCGCTCCGGCGCGGCGCGCGCGGCGGCGCAGCTCCTCGAGCTTCGCCTCCGAGCTGTCGAGCGCGACGAGCTTGCCCTTTCCGCCGAGCATCGCCGCGAGCGCCAGCGCCTTCCCGCCAGCACCGGCGCACGCGTCGACGGCGAACGATCGCGGCGGAGGCGCAACCAGCTCGGCCACGAGCTGCGAGGCCTCGTCCTGCATCTCGAGCTCGCCGCGCGCGAAAGCCTGCGTGCGAAACGGCGAGCGCCGGCCCTCGAGCACGATGCCGGCGGCGGCGTGCGTCGTGGGGTGCGCGGCCAGGCCTTCGTCCGCGAGCGCGCGCAGGCATGCGTCGCGCGACGTCGCGAGCGTGTTCGCGCGCGCCACGCGGGGCGGCAGCTCGTTCATGCGCGCGAGCGCGCGCTCGACGGCGGCCTCCCCCAGCTCGGCGGCGACGAGCTCCGCGATCCAGTCCGGGAAGGAGTAGGCCGCGGCGAGCCGCTCGATGGGGCGACCGATGCGCGCGAGACGCTCGTCCACGACGGCCGAGTCGCCCCCGGCGATCGTGAAGAGCGCGTCGAACCTCGCCTCGCCGCTCGCGCCGTCGCCGCCGCACGCGAGCGCGAGCAGCCGGTCGTACTTCACGAGCGCGTGCACCGCGGCAGCAGCGATGGCGCGGTTCTCCTCGTTCGCGTCACGCAGCGCGCTCTGGAGCACGTCGCTCAGGAAGGGCCACCGGCGCGCGCGCGCATCCTCGTACGCGCGCACCACCAGCGGCCGCACGCGCTCCGCTTCGTCTCGATCACAGCCGACGCTGACGCGCACCATGGGGGAGCTCACGGGAAGGCGGGAAGGCGGGAAGGATTTGGATGGAGCCGTCTCACGCGCCGGCTCCGCCCGGCCCTCTGGGCCCGCGACGGCCTTCCTTCCCTCTCCATCCTTCCCGCCTTCCCGCCTTCCTGTTCGATTCCCCCTGCGCGTTGCGCGGTCGCCCCGAAGCGCGCTCATTGCCTCCTCGCGCGGGCGGCACCAGGCACCGAGGGCCGTGGCCGATGAGGTCCGCGCGCCCCGCCCGGCGCAGCGCCTCGCGCGCGAGCTCGTGCTGCGACTCGTCCCAGTAGTAGAGCAGCGCCTTCATCATCCGCTTCTCGCGAAGATCGCGCACGACGGGCACCGGCTCCATCGTCAGCGGATCGATGCCGGTGAAGAACATCGTCGTCGCGATGGCCATCGGGGTGGGGATGAAGTCCTGCACCTGGCGCGGGCGCATCTTGCGCGCCTTGAGCCAGAGCGCGAGCTCGATCGTGTCCTTCAGCGTCGAGCCCGGGTGCGCCGTGATGAAGTACGGCACGAGGTACTGCTCCTTGCCGGCCTGCTCGCTCGCCTGGCAGAACGCCTGCGCGAAGCGCTCGTAGTTCTCGACCGGTGGCTTCTTCATCTTCTCGAGCACCGCCGGGTTCGAGTGCTCGGGGGCCACGCTCAGCTGGCCGCCGGTGTGGTGGCGCGCCAGCTCGCGGATGAACTCGGGGCTGCGCGCCGCCAGGTCGTAGCGCACGCCGCTCGCGACGTAGACGCGGTCGACCCCCGGCTCCTGGCGCACCTTCTTCAGGAGCGACACCAGCGGCGCGTGGTCGGTCACCAGGTTCTCGCAGATCCCGGGGTGCACGCACGACAGGCGGCGGCACGCGCTCTCGGTGCGCTCGTCCTTGCAGTGCATCTTGTACATGTTCGCCGTGGGGCCGCCGACGTCGGTGATGGTCCCGCCGAAGCCCTCCATGCGCGAGAGCGCGCGCACCTCGCGCAGCACGCTGGACTCGCTGCGGCTCTGGATGATGCGCCCCTCGTGCTCGGTGATGCTGCAGAAGGTGCAGCCGCCGAAGCAGCCGCGCATCGTGACGATCGAGTGCTTGACGGTCTCGAACGCCGGGATGCGTGCTCCCTCGTAGCTCCAGTGCGGCCGCCGCACGAACGGCAGGTCGTAGAGCGCGTCCATCTCGGCATCGTCGAGGGGGAGCGCCGGCGGATTGAAGTAGACGGCCTCGTCGCCGTGCGGCTGCAGCAGCGGCCGCCCGTTGTGGGCGTTGGTCTCGTACTGCAGCATGCGCGACATCTGCGCGAAGGCGCGCTTGTCGGCGCACACCTCCTCGTACGAAGGCAGAACGACCGGCTTTCGGTCCCGCACGAAGCGGCTCGGATCGGCGGCGACATCGGTCCAGGCGCCCCGGTTCTCGAGCACGTGCGCCGTCCCACGCACGTCGGTGAGCCGCTCGATTCGCTCGCCGGCGTCGAGCCGCCGCGCGATCTCCCACGCCGGCCGCTCCCCCATCCCGAAGACGAGCAGGTCCGCCTTGCTGTCGAGCAGGACCGAGCGCCGGACCGAGTCGCTCCAGTAGTCGTAGTGCGCGATGCGCCGCAGCGACGCCTCGATGCCGCCGATGACCACCGGCAGCCCGGGGAACGCCTGCCGGCAGAGGTTGGCGTAGACGATGCTGGCGCGGTTGGGGCGCATGTTGGTGCGCCCGCCGGGCGAGTACTGGTCTTCCGAGCGCACCTTCTTCTGCGCCGTCAGCTTGTTCAGCATCGAGTCGAGGTTGCCGGCGGCCACCCCCACGAACAGCCGCGGCCGGCCCATGCGCGCGATGTCCTCGGGCCCGGTCCAGCGCGGCTGCGCGACGATGCCGACGCGGTAGCCCCGCCCCTCGAGAAAGCGCGCCACGAGCACCGGGCCGAAGGCCGGATGGTCGACGTAGGCGTCGCCGGTGACGATGAGGACGTCGAGCTGATCCCAGCCGCGCGCCCGCATCTCTTCCGGGGTGGTCGGCAGGAAGGCGGTCAGGTCCCGGCCGCGCGACGCGGCGCCGCCGTCTTTCGATGTGCGCAGAGCCACGAGCGACACGGGAAGACGTGATAACAGGAGATCCCGACATGGGCCGCATCGCCGCGCTTTTTGTCCTGGCCTGGGCGCTCGTCCGCTCGCTCCTGGCGGGCCTCCTCGGCGCGCGCCGCGGCCTGGCCGACTTCCGCCGCAGCTACGCGCCCGACCGGCTGCCCCCGCTGTCGGGCGACGAGCGGCGAACGCTCCCGCTCCTGACCGGCTGCATCGCGTGCGGGCTGTGCGACGTCGGCGAGGGGGCGCGCATCGCGCGGTCGCGAGGTACCTACGCCGGCGTCATGGACCTGATGCTGGCGAGCTCCCGCAGCATGCCCGACTACGACGCCGCCGCCCGGTCGTTCGAGGCCGTGGGCGACGAGCGCCTGGCCGAGCTCGAGACGCGCTGCCCCGCGCGCGTGCCGATGCGCAAGGTGGCGGCCTTCGTGCGCAGCAAGGCAGCCGAGGTGCTGTGAACGGAACGCTCCACCCGGAGCGTAACGTTACGTAACACCAAGGCACACATCGGCCCCCGTTACGCCCCCTGTTACGCTGTTACGGCGGCGCCGCGCGGAACCTTCCCTCGCGCCTTCTCTCGAAAAAATCGCGGCTTTCGTCGAGTCGAGCGCCCGAGCGGAGCCGTGGCACGACGGCTGCTCAAGGGGCCTCGCGCCGGCGGCGGGCGAGGCCCGAAACAGCCGGCGACTTCGCCAAGGGGAAAGCCATGGGAGCCGCCAAGCAGCAGCCGCTTCGTCGTGAGAGCGGGTTCTTTCTTGAGAGCGAGTCGAGCGACACCTCGCGCCGCGAGCCGGAGGAGCAGAGCGGCGTGTTCGCCATTCCGCGCGACGATGCGGCCGACGAGCGCCGCCTCGTCGACGCGCTCCTCGAGAACGATCCGGCCGCGTGGCGCGATTTCCAGCGCCGCTACGACCGGCTCGTGCTGCGGTGCATCGGCCAGGTCACCCGGCGCTTCGCCGCCGTCTCGCCCGAGGACGTGCGCGAGATCCACGGCCAGTTCTGCCTGTCGCTGTTCGCCGCCGACAAGGCCAAGCTGCGCGCGTTCGATCCGGCGCGCGGCAGCCGTTTCTCGAGCTACGTCGGCATGCTGGCCGCCCACTGCGCCTACGACTGGCTGCGCGCGGTGCGCCGCGAGCCGCGTCGGGAGGCGCTCGCCGAGGCCGCCGACCTGACGAGCGATCTGCCCGACCCGTTCGAGCAGGCCGTGCAGCAGGAACGCGCCGACCTGGCCGCGCGCGTGCTCGAGGGGTTCAGCGAGCGCGATCGGACCTTCGCGGCCCTGTACTTCGGCGAGGGGATGGAGCCGCACGAGATCGCCCGCTCGATGAAGATCAGCGTCAAGACGGTCTACTCGAAGAAGCACAAGATCCAGTCCAAGCTCGAGTCGATCGTGGCCGGCATCAAGGCGGCGTGAGCGGCGCCGGGGGCCGCCCCAGAGCCAGCGAGCCATAGCCTGCGGGGGCGCGTTGTAGTAAGGCGCAGGACGCCCCGATGCGCTTCGCCGTCGCCGCCCCCACTCTGGCACTGTCCCTCGTCGCGTGCGGATCGATGCAGCCCGACGCGCCAACGACCCGCGCGCCCGAGCTGCACATCCGCGACGTGCAGGACCCGAGCTCGCCGAACTACTCGCCCGGCAAGGACGTCACGGTCACCGGCGAAGCGGTCGTTTGGGTCGACACCTTCGACGAGACCAAGGACGGCAAGAGCGTGGGCACCGTGTACATCCAGGATGTCACCTCGCAGCAGCCGTACTCGGGCATCGGTCTTTTTCAGCCCAGCTACATCCCCAATTCGCTGTCCGCGGTCCCTGGCGACGTGCTCAACTTCGTGGGGCCGTATCAGGAGGTGACGAACATCGGCAGCGCGAAGTTCCCGGCGGGGCAGACGCTCCCGCAGCTCGCCAAGCCGGTCGGCACCTTCAGCTACGAGTACCCGCCTCCCCCGCCCACGACCGTGCAGCTCTCCGACCTGAACGACTACAAGAAGGGTCGCCCGTGGGAGGCGATGCTGGTCACGCTGCAGGACGTGTACGTGAGCGCCGGGACTGTCGACAACAGCGGCTACCGGGTCACGTATCCGCTGCTCGCGCACGCGACGGACCCGGAGGTCGCGAACAACGTCGCCATCTCGAACGAGTTCTACGACCTCAAGCAGACCGACTTCAAGGCCGGCGCCCATTTCAAGTCGGTGACCGGCATCGTCACGTGGTTTTACAGCTACCACATCGCACCGCGCAGGCCGGCCGACCTCGTGCAGCAGTGACTCCACCGCGCGCGCCGGCTCTGCTCGTCGCGCTGGCGCTGCTCGGCGCCTGCGGCGGCGGGGCGGCGACGACGGCGCGGTCGGCGACGCCACCCGCGGCGGGAACGCGCGCGACGGGCGAAGGACGGCCGCCGCTCGCCGTGGTGGAGCGCGACGGGGACGCCTCGGGGGCGATCGCCGTCGCCGTCACGACCGAGGGGATCGCGCCCGAGCGCGGCGCGCTCGTGGGCGTGGCGCTGGCGGCGCTCGTCGAGGGGCGGCTGGCGGCGCGCGGAATCGCCGATGCGAGCGTCGTCGGGGGATGGGACGGCTGGCGGCTTCGGGCGCTCGTGGCCTCGGCGTCGGAGGCGCGCGGGCTGCTCGACGCGGTACGCGCGGCGATGCTGACGCCCGTGGCGGCCGGCGAGCCCGCGCTGGCGACGGTGGCGCGCAAGGTGGCCGCGCTCTCGCACCGGCCGCTCGCCGATCGCGCGCTCGTCGAGGTCGCGCGGTGCACGGGGGAGGCGTTCGGGTTGCCGGACGACGCGGCGCCGACGGCCGAAGAGCTGGAGCGCTGGCGACGGGCGGCGCACGGCCTGGGCCGCGTGGCCCTCGCGACGGCGGGGACCGCGTCGCTCGCCGACGCCGCGGCAGCGACGCTGGCGCGAGGGCCCGTCTGGCCGAAGGGCTCGCCCGTCGCGACGCCGCCCTGGCCGACGGCCGACGCGCGCGCGGTCGTCTACGACGCCTCGGGTGAGCTCCCGCCCGGCGGCGCGCGGATCGTGCTGACGGCGCGCACGGCCAGCCCCGAACGGGCCGTCGCCGCCGCTCCGGTCCTCGGCGCCCCGCGCGGCCCGCTCGCCTCGCGGCTGGCGGCGCTCGACGCGCCGGCGCGCGTGCGGTCCGTCGTGGCCACGGCGCACGTCGACGGCGGATGCCTCGCCGAGACCATCGACCTGGCGCCTCGCGATCTGGCGACCGACCCGGCCCGGCGCATCGCGACCGCCGCAGCGCTCGCTCGACAGGAGACCGCGGTCCAGGTCGCCGACACGACCGCGCCGGCCGACCTCGGACGCGAGCTCGCCACGCGCGCCGCCGATCCGCGCGAGGCCGCGGAGCGGGCGGCGTGGTGGACGCTCGCCGGTCGGCGCGCCGGCGGCGGTGACGCGCTCGCGCTGTCGCTGACGGTCGGCGTGGCGGCCGCCAAGGACGCGACGGCGCCGACCTCGGGGCCCCAGGCCGACGCCATCCGCGCCGAGATCGATCGGGCGACCATCGCGTGGCACGCGCCCGTGGTGGAGGCGCGCACGCACGTCGAGCGAGGGCAGGGCGAAGCGTGGGTGCTGCTCGCGTCGACGTGCGGCACGGCCCCGGAGGCCGACGGCGACGCCGGATCGGGCGCCGAGGTGGCGACGGCGGCGGCCGCGCAGGCGAGCGGCGGATCGGACGTGCGCGTCGAGCCGTTCGTCGCCGTCGACGGCATCGGTGTGCTGGCGCACGGGCCGGCCCGTCCCGGCGAGCCGCCGCAAGCCCACGCGCGCCGCATCGCCGACGCCGCCGCACGCGCGTTCGCCGCCGATGCCCTCGACCCGCGGTACCTCGACGAGGGCCGAGCGGCGCTGCTGGCGCGCTCGGCCGAGACGCCGGCGCGGCTCCTCGGCGCGCTCGGGGTGGCCGTCGCGCCCGGCCATCCGACCTGGGTCGACCCGCTGGGCACGACCTTCGGGTTGGCGTCCTCGACCGACGACGCGGTGGCGCTGCGGGCGTCGGCGATCCGCGCCGGGCCGCTGCGCGTCGCGGTGCTCGCCGATGCCGACGCCGCGGAGGCGGACGCCGCGGTGCGCGCCGTCGATCGCTGGATCGCCCGCCGCCCAGGAGAGGCGCGCGTCTGCCCGCCGTCGGCGACCCCTTCCGCCCCCCGCCCGGGCACCTACGCCGTCGAGCTGCCCGCGGGCGCGTCGTCCGAAGCGCTCATCGCGGCGCCACTGCCGTCCGGCGACGACGCGGCGCAGACGGCGGCGGCGTGGATCGCGGCGATGCTCGACGGCCCCGAAGGCCTGCTCGCGCACGCGCTCGGCGCACCGCCGGCAGGTGGCGACGCGCCGGGCGGGCCGCTGGCGCGCTCGTCGAGCGCGGCGGTCGTCGGCGCGCCGCGCGGCCCCGCGCTCGTGGTGCGCCTCGTCTCGTCCGACGAGTCGCTCGACGACGCGGTCGCGCAGACCCGCGCGCTGCTCGACCGCCTGCGCCAGGGCGCCATCCGGGAGCAGGACCGCGCGCGGGCAGCCGGAGCGCTCGCCCGCGCCGCGCTCGCGGACTCGCTCGACCCGCGGGCGCGCACGATCGACCTCTGGCGAGGACGCGCCTCCTCCCCGGCTCCGTCGATCGAAGCCCTGCGCGCGTTCGCCGCCTCGGCCCTGCGCGACGATGGCCTCGTCATCGTGGCGGCCCGCCCGCCGCGCCCCGAACCGCCCCGCCGCCCGGTGCAGGGTCGCGAGCCGGGCGCTAAGAGTCCGAACGCCAGCGCCAAGAGCCGCGACCGCGACCAGGGATCCGCTCGTTGACCACCCCGCACGCCGTCGACCGTCCTGCCGAGACCCCCTTCGAGCCCCCCTGGTTCGTCGTGGGCGACGACGCCGTGCGCCTGCTGCGCGATGGCGCGCAGGCCTTCCCGGCCATGCTGGACGCCATCCGCTCGGCGCGCCGCGAGGTGCTGCTCGAGATGTACTGGATCGGCCCCGACGCGGCCGGCCTGCTTTTCCGCGACGCGCTGGTCGAGCGCGCGCGCGCCGGCGTCCAGGTGCGCGTCATCTACGACGCCATCGGCAGCATCGGCGTGACGCCGGCGTGGTGGAGGCCGCTGTTCGCCGTCGGCGGGCGCGCGATCGAGTACCACTCGATCTCGCCGCTCGATCCGCGCTTCCGCATCGAGCGGCTCGAGCTGCGCGATCACCGCAAGATGCTCGTCGTCGACGGCACCGACGGCTTCACCGGCGGCGTCAACCTCGCCACCCCATGGCTGCCGCGCGCGCAGGGGGGCGCCGGCTGGCGGGATGACGTGCTGCAGGTGCGCGGCGACGCGTCGCAGGAGCTGCGGTCGCTCTTCTTCCGCATCTGGCGCAAGCTCACCGGCGAGAGCTCTCCCCTCGACGTGCGCCCGCTCTCGCGCAACCACCCGCGCCCGGTGTGGGTCCTCGCGAGCCAGTGGCGCACACGGCGCAGCATCCACCGCGAGTACGTGATCCGCATCCGGCGCGCGCGTGAGCGCGTCGACATCGCCAACTCGTACTTCGTGCCCGATCGGCGCGTGCGCGCGGCGCTGTTTCACGCCGTGCGGCGCGGCGTGCAGGTGCGCGTGCTGGTGCCCGCCAAGAGCGACCTGCCTGTCGTGCAGTTCGCGGCGGAGGCGCTGTTCGACACGCTGCTCCGGCACGGGGTGCGCCTCTGGGCGCTGCCGGGCACGATGCTCCACGCCAAGACCGCCATCATCGACGACTTCTTCACGACGGTCGGCAGCTACAACCTCGACGAGCGCTCGTGGCGCAAGAACCTCGAGGTCAACCTGGCCGTCGAGGACGCCGAGTTCGCGCGTCACGTGCGCTCATGGTTCGAGCGCGACCTGCAGGACGCCACGCGCATCGAGCTGGGCACATGGCGCGAGCGCTCGCTGGCGCGGCGCGGCTTCGAGTGGATGGCGTTCGCGATGAGGAAGCTGTGGTGAGCCTGCGGCGAGAGCTCCGGCGCGGTACGCGCATCGCGGGCTTCGGCGCGGTGACCGGCGCGATGCTGCCGGTGTTCCTGGCGCACGAGGCTCTGGCCAGCGACGAGCTCGGGCGCGCGGCGGTGCGCGACAAGTGGGTGGGCGCGTGGTGCGGGGCGCTGCTGCGCCTGTTCGGCGTGCGCGTGCTGCTGCACGGCGCGCTGCCCGAGCGCGGGCGAGCGCACCTCGTCGTCGCCAACCACCGCTCGACGGCCGACATCCTCGTGCTCCTGCGGGCGTTCGGCGGGCACATGGTCAGCCGTGCGGACCTGGCGCGCTGGCCGCTGGTCGGCGTCGCGGCGCGCTCGGTCGGGACGGTGTTCGTCGACCGCGCGAGCGCGAGCAGCGGGGCGGCCGCCGTGCGCGCCATCCGCACGCGGCTCGAAGAGGGGTCGACCGTCATCGTCTTCCCGGAAGGGACGACGTTCCCCGGCGACGAGGTCCGCCCCTTCCACGCCGGGGCCTTCCTCGGGGCGCTGCACTCGGGCGCCGACGTCGTGCCGGTCGGCCTGGCGTACGGGACCGGCTCGGGCGCGCAGTTCGTCGCCGAGTCGTTCCCGGCGCACCTGGCGCGCATGGCGGCGGCGGCGCCCTCTCGCGTCGCGATGTGCGTCGGCCGCCCCATCGCGGTCGACGCGAAGGCCCGCGCGGCGCACGTGCGCGAGGCGGCTCGGGCCGAGGTGCAGCGGCTCGTGCGCGACGCGCGCGAGCTCGTCGACCGCCGCGGCTGACGCGGGCTGGCGAGCGCGCGCGAGCGCTGCGCGCGGGCAGGGCGATTGCTTCGCCCGCGGGCACGATGGAAAGCCCTCGCATCCCGTCCGTGCAGGTGACCACGCCGCTGGGCGAGGCCGCCAAGCAGTCCAGAGCGCTGCTTCGCCTGGGCTTCGCAGCGGCCCCGATCCTGGCGGGCACGGACAAGTTCTTCAACGTGATGACCGACTGGGACCGGTACCTGGCCCCGGCGATCGTGCGCTTGTCGCCGGTGCGCGCGCGCACGCTCATGCGTGCGGTGGGCGTGGTCGAGATCGCGGCGGGGCTGCTCGTCGCCGCGAAGCCGAAGTGGGGCGGCCCGATCGTCGCGGCGTGGCTCGGCGCCATCGTGGGCGACCTGGCGCTGAGGCGCCGCGCGTGGGACATCGCGCTACGCGACGTCGGACTCATGCTGGGCGCGGTCGCGCTGGGCAGGCTATCGGCCGTGCGCGAGTGACGGCGCTCAGTGTGCGTCGAGCTCGGTCGGGATGTCGGCGGCCCGGACGCAGCCGCGCTCGGCGAGCATGCGCAGCGCGCGGATGGCGAGCACGCGGCGCGTGCGCGGCCGGTCGGTCGATCGGGCGAGCGACAGCAGCGCCGCGCACCCGTCGTGCAGCTCCTGCGCGTCCTCCGGGTCGGTCGACCGCCGCGGGCGCGCCGCCATGTCCACCACGGCCACGAGCGCCGACTGCGCCTCGGCGTCGTCCTTCCCCGACGCGACCTGCGCGAGCCACGGCAGCTCCGAGAAATCACCGCAGTAGCGCATCGCCCGGAGCGCCGTCGCCCGCAGCTCCGGCCGCGAGGCGGCGCGCTCGCGCAGCCCCGTGCACCCGACCAGATCCGCGAGGCGCATCGCCTCCTCCGGATCGCCGTCCTTGGCGCGCTCCCACTGCGCCGCCTCGCGCGCGTCCATCGGAGCGGGGGCCGCCTCCTCTTCGGCCCCCGCCGTGTCCCCGCTTCCCCCGGCCCCCGACGGCGCGCTCGGCGACGCGCCCTTGCCGCACGCGACGATCGTGAGGCCGAAGAAGAGGATCACGGGAAGGCGGGAAGGCGGGAAGGTTTGAGGGCAGGAGGCGCCCGAACCCATCCACCCTTCCCGCCTTCCCGCCTTCCTGTTCTCTCCCTCTCCTCGTCGCTTCACGGCGTGAACACGCCGAGCGTCCGCTTGCCCGCCTTGCGGTCTGCCTCGAGCTCCTTGTTGAACTCCTCGACGGCGCGGTTGATGTGCATGCTGCAGAACTTCGGGCCGCACATCGAGCAGAACTCGGCGCTCTTGAAGTACTCGTCCGGGAGCGTCTCGTCGTGCATCGACCGGGCCATCTCCGGATCGAGCGACAGGCGGAACTGCTCGTTCCAGTCGAACGCGTAGCGCGCGCGCGACAGCGCGTCGTCGCGGTCGCGCGCGCCCGGGCGGTGGCGCGCCACGTCGGCCGCGTGCGCCGCGATCTTGTAGGCGACCAGGCCAGCGCGCACGTCGTTCTCGTCGGGCAGGCCGAGGTGCTCCTTGGGCGTGACGTAGCAGAGCATCGCCGCGCCGGCGGTGCCGGCCATCGTCGCGCCGATGGCGCTCGTGATGTGGTCGTAGCCGGGGGCGATGTCGGTCACGAGCGGCCCGAGCACGTAGAACGGCGCCTCGTGGCAGAGCTCCATCTCCTTTTTCACGTTCATCTCGATCTGGTCGAACGGCACGTGCCCCGGCCCCTCGATCATCACCTGCACGTCCTTCGCCCAGGCGCGCGTCGTCAGCTCGCCGAGCGTCTTCAGCTCCGCGAACTGCGCCGCGTCGCTGGCGTCGGCCAGGCAGCCGGGGCGCAGGCCGTCGCCCGCGCTGATGGTCACGTCGTGGCGCGCGCAGATCTCGAGCACCTTGTCCCAGTGCACGAAGTACGGGTTCTCCTTCTTGTTCTCGATCATCCATTGCGCCATGATCGAGCCGCCGCGCGAGACGATCCCGGTGATGCGGTGCTGCACCAGCGGCAGGTACTCGGACAGCACGCCGGCGTGGATCGTGAAGTAGTCGACGCCCTGCTCGGCCTGGTGCTCGAGCATGTCGATGAAGTCGTCCTCGCGGATGTCGGACACCTTCTTGCGCTCCTTGAGCACCTGGTAGACGGGCACCGTGCCGATGGGCACGGGCGAGCTCTGGAGGATGGCGCCGCGGATACGGTCGATGTCGCCGCCGGTCGACAGGTCCATCACCGTGTCGGCGCCGTACTTGATCGCGACCTTGAGCTTGTGCAGCTCGCCCTCGACGTCGCTCGTGACGGCGCTGTTGCCGATGTTCGCGTTGACCTTGCACGCCAGCGCGATGCCGATCCCCATCGGCTCGAGGTTCGTGTGGTGGACGTTGGCAGGGACGACGAGCCGCCCGCGCGCCACCTCGTCGCGTACCAGGGCCGCGTCGACGCGCTCGCGCGCCGCGACGTGCGCCATCTCCTCGGTGACGACGCCCTTGCGGGCGTAGTGCATCTGCGTCCTGGTCCGGTCCCCGTGCCGCTTCGCCACCCACTCGGTTCGCATGAGCCGTGGTGTTAGGACGCCGGCGGGCGAGCGGCAAGCGGCTCCCGGCGGGCGCGGCCGCGCGGCGGCTCGGACGGGGGCCGCTCGAGCTGTACGTCCGCGCGTCGATTGCCAATTCGGAAATACCCGCCGATTTCCCGAACGCCCGTGCTCACACCCGCGAGGCGGTCCTCTACCGCGAGGCGGGCGTCACGCCGCGGCGCTTTCTGCGCGAGTACCAGGTCATCGAGCGCGTCGACGAGAGCGACGTCGCCGTGTCGCTGCGGCTCGTGCCGAGCGACGAGACGCCGGCGCCCGCGTTCCGGCCGGGGCAGTACGTCAGCATCCAGGTCGACGTGCGCGAGCTCGGCCTGCGGCAGCTGCGCCAGTACAGCCTCTCGGACGCCGCCGACGGCAGGTCGCTCCGGATCACCGTCAAGCGCGAGCTCGGCGACGCGCGTCGCCCGCAGGGCGCCGTCTCGACGCACTTGATGCGCCACGCGCACGTCGGCAGCCGGTGGCTGCTCAGCCCTCCGTTCGGCGATCTGGCGCTCGACACGCACGCCGAGACGCCCGTCGTCATGATCTCCGCCGGCGTGGGCGTCACGCCGATGATGGCGATGCGCAACCACCTGGTCGGGCGGCGGCGCGGCGGTATTGCAGCTGTGGAGTCCGGTCGTTCGCGGAGGCGTGAGCACGCCAGTCGAAGGCGTGGCGTGCTCCGTCGGGTGCGCCGATCCAGCCGTCGGACGCATCGATGGCTCGGTCAGGCGCATCGAAGCGACGGTCAGACGAACCGACGCCTCCGTCGGGGCCATCGAACCATCGGTCGGACGAACCAAAGCGGCGCCGCGACGAATCGACGCGTGCTTTCGACGAGCCAACGCGTCGCTTCGGCCAGCGCGCGCCTCGGCTCGGACGCATCGAGCCGCACGACGACTCGCGCTTCGTTGGCACGAGCCCGTCTGCGCGCGCGACGGATGCGCCCCGGGGTCAGCGCCGCTGCTGCGCTCGCGGCATGCGGCGCAGGATGAGGCGCGTCACCGTAAGCCACCGTGGAGAGTCGTGCCAGTCTTGGTGCGACAGGAGCAAGGACGCATCGAACGAGGGCGCCGCGGCGGCCTTCTTCGTAGGCTCCCGCCGCGATGACGCTTCCGACCGCGGCGGGGCTGTTCGACCCGAGCGGCGCGCTCGACGAGGTGCGCGAGGACGTCGGCCGGCACAACGCCGTCGACAAGCTGCTGGGGGCCGCGCTGCTCGCCAACTTGGCCCGCGTTTCCGCCGCGTTTCCGCTGTCGTTGTACGGGACGCCTGATGAGCGCTACGGGACCATCGCGGGCACGACCGCTTGCCCGTCGAGCCCATCTTGCACGGCCTCGTCGCGGTACGCCGCCAACAGTCGGCGCGCCGACGGCAAGGGGTGGCCCTGGACGGCGTCGCGGCTGTCCGGGACACCCCTGGTGTGACGCAAGTGGAGGAATTCGCGTAGCCGCGCGACGGCACGCGGCTCGCTCCGGGCCACCGCACCGTGGCCGTCCTCGCGCCCGCGTTCCGGCCCCGCAGGCCCACCGAGGCGGTGCTCTACGCGATCGTTCGCGAGCACCTCGAGACGTTCCTTGCCTACGCGACGGAAACGTACGAGTCGCCGCTTCCGCACTACGTCGAGCAGGAGTTCCGCGGCTACCTGCGCTGCGGCGTCTTCGCCCACGGCTTCATCCGTGCGCACTGCGACACGTGCGGGCACGATCTGCTCGTCGCCTTCTCCTGCAAGGGGAGGGGCGTCTGTCCGAGCTGCGCGGGACGGCGCATGGCCAACACGGCTGCCCACATGGTCGATCGCGTCCTTCCCGCGACGCCCGTCCGCCAGTGGGTGCTCTCGCTGCCGTACGAGCTCCGGATGCTGGCCGCCTTCCGCGCCGACGTACTCTCGGCGCTGTCGCGCATCTTCGTCGAAGCCGTCTTCTCGCGTTATCGGACGTGCGCCCGGGCCCGCGGGATCACGGGGTCGCAGTGCGGTGCGGTGACCTTCGTGCAGCGCTTCGGCTCGAGCCTGAACCTGCACGTGCACTTTCACGTCGTGGTGATCGACGGCTCGTTCGCGCGAGACGCGGCCGGCAGGGCCATCCTCTACCCCGCGCCGCCGCCGCGACATGACGAGCTCGAGGCCATCGCGCGACGCGTGCGCCAGCGAGTCGCCGCCTGGCTGTCGCGACGCGACCCGGCCAACGCGACTTCGAGCGACGCCCTCGCCTCCTGCGCCGCCATCGCCATGCAGCGTGGAACGATGCGGGCCCTCCAGCGTGTGGACGGGGACGACGCGGCGCAAACGCCTCCGGTGGAGAGACCACCGCCCACGGAGGATTCGGTCGATTACGACGGGTTCAACCTGAACGCCAGCGTTCGCATCGAGGCGGACGACGACCTCGGCCGCGAGCGACTCTGTCGTTACGGCGCGAGGCCCGCGTTGTCGCTCGAGCGGCTGCGCCGGCTCCCCGGTGGGAAGATCGCCTATCGAGTGAAGAAGCTCGCGCGCGGTGGCGCCAAGACGCGCGTGATGACGCCGCTGGAGCTGTTGGCGCGCCTGTCGGCCATCGTCCCCCCTCCGCGTTACCCGCTCGTGCGCTTCCACGGCGTCTTGGCATCCGCGTCCAAGTGGCGACGCGACATCGTCCCCAAGCCTCGAGGAGGGCCTCGATGCGAGAAGCCGACTCCAGCGCCATCGCTCGAAGACCGTCGACAATCTCCCGATCGGGCATCGGCGCACGAGCGGGAGCGGAAGCGCACGAGCAGCGCATCCGCGAGCGGGTCGAGCCCAGCTTCTTCGCCGCACGGCGCGAAGGTGCCCGCGGCCGCGAACGCGAACGTCCCCGATCGTGGACCCACCAGCCACGTGGCTGAGCTGCTCGCCCCGAACATCCTGAGCGTCCGGCACTGGGATCGGCTCCTCGGGGGCCTGCTCTACGCGGCCACCCCGCGCGTGGACTGGGCGACGCTCCTCCGCAGGAGCTTCGGCGTCGATGTTCTTCAGTGCACGGCGTGCGGCGGCCGACTGCGCGTGCTGGGCGAGATCACCGAGCCGGAGCTGGTGCACCTCCTGCTCGAACGCGTCGGCTTTCCGACGGACGCGCCGCGCGTCGCGCGCGCGAGGGACCCGACCGAGCTGCTCGGCGAAACCGACGAGTGCTGACCCGCACGGGCGGCCGCGCCGCGCGTGAAGCCGAGCGGCCGAGCGAGGGCCGCGGTGTGCCTTGAACGCGCTCAGATAGTAGGCGCGTTTCAGCTTGAGCGGAACGAATCGCATCCGCTAACGCGATCTATGGGGCGTTGCTCGCGCGCACTCCCTTGCACGACCTACTCGCCCGGCCGCGGCGGGTCAGCAGCGACGCAGCCCGTTCAAGTCAGCGAGGAACTGGGCTTGATCCGCCTCGGTCAGAACCATGAAGGCAGCCTCGGCATACGCGAGCGGGTTCGCTGGTTTGCGTGCGGATACCGCCCGCGCCCAATTCTCCCGCGCTTCGGACGCGGTACGACCGTAGCCGACGAAGCCGGGATGATCATAGGGGTTGATCGCTCGAAAGTTGCCGTCCGCATCGGCGTAGGACGACACCTGCGGGTAGCCCCTGATGATCACGCCCATGCTTCAAAGCGTAGCAGTCGTGACGACCACGACAAGCGTGGCGCTTTGGGCGGAGGCGCACCCCGGGGTCGAGGGTTGATCCGCGTGTTCAAACGCTGGCGAAGGGTCGGCGTCGCGCGCCTCAGCCGTCCGCGTTCTGTTTTTTTGTGTCGGCGGAGCGGCAGCGGGGCGGCGGATCAAAAAAAGGAGCCCGAGTAGCCTGCCGGCAGTCCCGGCGGCTGCCTCTGCGTGTCAAAGCGCACGACCTGCGGTGCGGAGAAATATATGTACCTGCCGTCGAAACCGGGCGTTCCGAGGTTCCCTCCGAGCCCCATGGCCGCGGTATCCACAGCTGACCAGGATGCGGCCGTCGCAAACGGCGCCGTCGTGTCGAAGATCACGACGGGACCGTCCTGCGCCGGGGCAGGGTTCCACGCGGGAAAGAACAGCCGCCTTCCATCGAACGCAGCGCCCCCGAAACCCGCCCCGCTCGTGAGGCCGCCGACCGTGAAGGTGGACCAAGAGCCCGGGTCCGAGAAGGCGGCTTGCGTGTCCAGGCGAGCGATCGTCCGGCCATAAGGCGCATCGGCCTCGGAGGTCGGGACGAAGTAGACGTAGCGCCCATCGAATGCGCCGCTTTGGAAAAACGCCGCCCTGGGGTCGACGGAGGTGAGGTCGAAGGCCGCCCAAGACGCGGCGGCGGCGAACGGCTGCGTCGTGTCGTAGCGCGCCACCAGGCCGTTGGCGGCGAGGCCGGCGTCGCCGGCGGCGAGCTTTGGCACGTAGTAGATGTATCGCCCGTCGAAGATCCCGCCGCAGTAGCCGGCTGCTCGCGGCTGCACGGTCGTCAGGTCGAAGTCGGACCACGACGTCGTGGCCGTGAACGGCGAGGACACGTCGTATCGCACCGTCCGACCGCTTACTCCGTTCGCATTCTGGTACGGGACGAGATAGACATACTTGCCGTCGAACACGGCGCCGCAGAAGCCGGCGTCGGCGCCGTTGACCGTTGTCACGTCGAACTTCTGCCAGCTCGCGGCGCTCCCGAACGGCATCGTCGTGTCGAAGCGGACGACGATGCCACGGTCGGACGAGCTGAATCGCCCGACCAGGTATACGTATCGGCCGTCGAATAGCGCGCCAGCCGGGGAGAAGTTCGGATCGAGCTGGCCCTGGACGTCGAAGCGGCTCCAGGAGGCGTCCGACCCGAAAGGTGACGTGGTGTCGAAGCGGACGACTGGAGGATTCGCAAAGTACATGTACCGCCCGTCGAAGGCGACGCCATCGGTGTCGTATTCGCTCAACGCGCCCCCGTCCGAGGCCGTCTGCTCCCAGCCTGAGGCATCCTGCGCCGCGTCGTTTGGTGCATCGGCACCCTCGACGACATCCGAGCCTGCGTCGAGGGCGTTGGGCGCGCCGTCGCCCTCCGCGGTTGCATCTCCGCTCGGGCCGGACCCATCGTCGCCCTCGCTGCCAGTCTCGCTCCATCCCGCGTCGGCTCCGTCGTCGGCCGCCCCGGCGGCATCGCCAGCACCACCATCGGCGGCCGTCTGCCCGCCGCACGCCGAAGCGGCAGCAAGGCAGGCGCCGACGACGCCCGCCAGGGTGGCGGAGATGCGAGGGGACCAGCGCCGAGATTTCAGTGGACGAAGCAGTCCGTCCAGCCGTTGCCCAGGCTGCCGCTCGAGTCGCATTCGCCACCTCCCGGAAGCTTCGTCGCCGCCTGGCACAGGTCGGTCGGTATGCAATAGGTGTTCGCTTCGGCCACCGCTTGCATCGACGGCTGCACGGTGAACGCGAAGCACCCGAGCCCGGGACCGCAGGCGACGTTGTTCTTCGACCCCGTCGACGCCACCTGATCGCCGTGCAGGTCCGGGACGCAGAAGCTGTACGGGTGCAGCGGCGAGCGGCCCGTGCAGACCGAGCCGTCAGGACAGCCCCCGCACGGACCGCCGCAGAACGTGATGCCGCTCACCGGGGGGCATGTGCTCGGGGTGGGCAGAGCCTCGCCCGTGTACACGGAGTAGTCTGCGTAGACGACGGCACGTTGCCAACCGCTTCGCGAATACAAAATACCGACGTCCACGGGCTCGCACTCGAAGGTCTCGGCCACGTTGGGATTCTGCAGATCTCCGTCGATCGTCGACGAGGTCACGGCGACCATGAGCTGGCCGTCGGGGCACATGCGCATCCGCAGCTCGCTGCCGGGTCCGTCGCACACCGACAGCTCATCGGGCGGAATCGGACGCCCATACATGTAGTCCTGCGTGAGCCCTTCGCAATAGCAAGACTTCGACGTCACGTTCGCCGAGCAGGCCGTCGCGCTCCCGCCGCAGATGGCGATGCCACCGGGAGCGCTGCAGGCCGTCCACGCATCGTCACTCGCTGCATCGATGGCATCGCCACTACCCGCGTCCACCGAGCCACTGGCGTCAGCGCCGGCCGGCGCAACCGCGCCCCCGCACGCCGCCGCCGCGAGGATGCACCAGGAACTGACGATCGGGTGCAGGCGCATCGGGGCCGTTCAGAAGTACGACGCGAGCGCGCCGAACCCATTGAGGAAGTCTCCGACCGACCCCAAGAGCTTGCACCCATCGCAGGTCAACGCACTGGACTGCCGATCGACGAATTGGCCGCCTTCGACGTAGTACGTGAAGGGCCGCCGAATCGTCACGCTCGGCATGACGAATATGCTGCCCGCCGGAACCCTCGGATCCTGGCACGGAACCTGCTCGTTGGCGGCACTGGCCGGCTGTCCGGCGGACAATCCGATCGTGGCCAGGTACACGCCGTAAGCTCGGTTGCCCAGTTCTCGCCCTCCCGTGGGATCGTCGTTGTCGAGTAGCACGAACTCAAGCTGATCGGGCAAGACGTTGATTCGCTTCATCGGGAACGGGTACTCGCAGCGGTACGGAACGCCCTTGGACGTGGACGGATCCGGATTCGAAGCGCAGCGGAGGTAGTCGAAGACGTTGTCGTGCGACGAGAACATCTCCTCGAACACCTCATTGATTTGGTCCTGGCTCAGCCCTTCGATCGTGCCGCCGCTCTGCACGGCGTCCCTGAGCATGGTCACGAAGTCACCGCATGGCAGGCCATCTGCCTGTTGGGGCGAGATCGTTTGCCAGTTGCTGATGAAGTCGACCGTGGCATTGGCGACGCTACCGTCGCACCTGACTTGGCGCGGCTTGCAGCTGAAAGGAAATGGTGGCGCGCCCGCAAAGACGAAGCGCTGATCGGTCAATCCGTAGACCGCATCGCCGACCTGCTTCTCGATACCGCTGACCAGCGACTGCTCAAGCTGTGACGCGACGGCGCCCCCGCCGGAGTGGTCCGACGTGGCCTGAATCGCCCGTGCGGTAAGCCGTCCGTCGAGCTTCTTCTGCTTTCGACCGTCGACCGTGTCGAGGACAGTGCCGCCTTCGTTCGTCAGATCCCACTCGAACGCGATGTTCAACTTGACGTAGTTGTCGCCGACGCCGCCGTTGCCGATCTCCGTATAGTACCCGTTCTCGTCCTCCAGCCGGTACGCTCCGTTGAAGACGAAGCCCCCGTGCTGCTCGCTCGTCACCTCGTCGGACTGCCGGATGAACGGCATGACGTGGGCCCATTCCTGAAACTTGAGCAAGCAACCGCGGGGAACACCGAAGCCGCACACATCGACTCCGACTTGGTCTTGGCCGCACGAGTCCTTGTAACCCTGGATCGAGTTGACGAAGGAGGTGAAGATCGTGTCGGTAATCGTCTGAAACGCGTTCGTGCTCGCGTCGAGCTGCGGCACGCTCACATATTGCGAGCAGAACCCGTGTTGGACCACCTGGGCCGCTTTCACGCTGCCAAGCGGAGGGACGGGTGCGGTGCCAAGGACCCGACGGACAGATTATCTGCGTGCGGCTCGAAGCTGCGGGATGCGATTCCCAAGAAGTCCTCGGGCGCCAACGGATGGGTGAACTGGGCCTGCCCGTTCGGGTTCAGCGGATAGGGCATACCGAGCGCGTCCGGCAGATTGTCGCCCTGCTGCCCGCACTCGGTGGCGCTGGGGCCGCCGTAGAAGTTGTTGAGCCACTCGTCGTTGGTCGAGGCTAGATCCGATTGCGGGTCTACGTAGGGGGCGAAGGTGCCGTAGTCCGAGTTCATCAGCGACGTGTAGAACTCCTGAGGATCGCGAGCGTACAGGACGACCTCCTGCATCCGCGTGGGCACCTTCATGCCAGGCAGCACCTGATGCGTATTATGGATCGTGGCGGAGTACTCCGCACACAGTCTCGACCGCGGTAGCAGGCTGATGCTCGGGATGTCCGCGCCCGGTCCATATCCCGGCACGAACGTGATGCCGCCGGCTGTGTCCGCTGGCGCACTCTGTTCGTCGGCCTCCATCTGGCTGCCCCGCCACATCCAGCTCTGGAAGGGCATAGGCACTTGTTTGGCGAGGCCGACGGTGCCGAACGCCGAGGTTGGCGACGCATACCGGCACTCGCTCAGGAATCGCAGATTGCCGAACCCCTCTTCCACTTGGGAAAGGCCATCGGGGAAGCCGCCGTCCGGCTTGCAGCCACCACTGCTTGCGCTCAGCGCTCCCAGGCCCCCAAGCGTGCAAACCAGGACGGCGATTCGTCGATGGCTAACCATATCTGCCACTCCCAGAACGCCTACGGTAGAGCCGGCCGGAAGCACGCGCAAGGCGCGGGAGGCAAATGATTTCTTTCTGCTGGTGCGTCCGGCGGCTACCACCACCTCGGGTTAGGTCGCATGCAGCGATGATCGCAGGTTGTGGAACGGTTCCACGCCCTTTGGGACTACGTCGAGCCAGATAGTAGGCGCGTTTCAGCTTGAGCGGAACGAATCGCATCCGCTAACGCGATCTATGGGGCGTTGCTCGCGCGCACTCCCTTGCACGACCTACTCGC